>Ga0207683_10004767_pt1 | contig 11679 bp, 13 predicted proteins | sample KBSM73metaG_FD_184333 | JGI IMG/M metagenome (GOLD analysis project Ga0207683, IMG submission 184333) | Miscanthus rhizosphere microbial communities from Kellogg Biological Station, Michigan, USA - KBS M7-3 metaG (SPAdes) (version 2) | ecosystem: Host-associated > Plants > Roots > Rhizosphere >...
GTTCCTGGTCGAAGAGCTCGCGGTCGGGGCGCAGTTCAAGCTGCCCTACATCCACGTCGTCGTGAACAATTCCTATCTCGGGCTGATCCGCCAGGCGCAGCGCGGCTTCGACATGGACTATCACGTCCAGCTCTCCTTCGAGAACATCAACGCGCCCGAACTCGGCGTCTATGGCGTCGACCACGTCGCCGTTGCCGAGGGCCTTGGTTGCAAGGCGATCCGCGTCACCGATCCGAAGGACGCGCAGGCGGCTTTTGCGACGGCGCGCGCGTTGATGGCGCAGCACAGCGTGCCTGTCGTCGTCGAGTTCATTCTCGAACGCGTCACCAACATCGCGATGGGGACCGAGATCGACAACATCGTCGAATTCGAGGAGGTGCTCGACCTGCCGCTCGACGATACGCCGGTCGCCGCAGACCTGCGCGAGCCCGGCAAGCTGCTGCCGGCATAATATAGAGGGAGGCCAGATCGTGCCGAAATTCGCCGCCAATCTGACGATGCTGTTCGCCGAGTTGCCGTTCCTCGATCGCTTCGCCGCCGCCAAGGCGGCCGGCTTCGGCGGGGTGGAATATCTATTCCCGTATGATTTCGACAAGGCCGAGCTGCGCGAGCAATTGCACCAGCATGGACTGACCCAGGTGCTGCACAACCTTCCCGCGGGCAATTGGGGTGCAGGTGAGCGCGGCATTGCCATTCTGCCCGACCGGGTTGAGGAGTTTCGCGATGGCGTCGCACGCGCCATCGATTACGCCAAATCGCTCGATTGCCGTCAGTTGAACTGCCTCGTCGGCATCGCGCCCGATGGCGCCGATACAGCCGAACTCAACGAGGTGCTGGTCGGCAATCTGCGCTTCGCGGCCGATGCGCTTGCCAGGGAGCGGATCAGGCTCCTGATCGAGCCGATCAATACGATCGATATCCCCGGCTTCTTCCTGAACGGGACCGAACAGGCGCTTCAGGTCATTGCCGATGTACGATCGAGCAACCTCTTCGTGCAGTACGATATCTACCACATGCAGGTGATGGAGGGCGACATCGCGCGAAGCCTGCAAAAGCACCTGGCTCGTATTGCGCACGTTCAGCTTGCCGACAATCCCGGCCGCAACGAGCCCGGCACCGGCGAGATCAACTATCCCTTCCTGTTCAGGCATCTCGACGCTATTGGTTATCGTGGCTGGATCGGGTGCGAATACAAGCCGAGGACGACGACGGTCGACGGCCTCGGATGGCATGCCGCGCTGACGCTCGATACCTGACCAGAAACCAGGAAACGACAAGGGGAGAGTTCGAAATGATCGATATCGGCTTTATCGGCCTCGGCACCATGGGGCGTCCCATGGCCGGCCATCTTCAGGCTGCCGGCCATCGCCTGTTCCTGCACGATGTCGCGCCGATTGCATCGGAACTGGTCGCCGCCGGCGGCGTGGTCTGCAAATCGGGCAAGGAAGTCGCAGCACAAGCCGATGTCGTGATCATCATGGTGCCGGACACGCCGCATGTAGAGGCGGTCTTGTTCGGGCAGGACGGCGTCGCGGCGGGACTCTCGAAGGGGCAGATCGTCGTCGACATGAGTTCGATCTCGCCGCTCGCCACCAAGGAATTCGCCAAGAAGATCGAGGCGCTCGGCGCCGATTATCTTGATGCGCCGGTTTCCGGCGGCGAGGTCGGCGCCAAGGCCGCAAGCCTGACCATCATGGTCGGCGGACCGGAGCGGGCGTTCAACACCATGAAACCTGTGTTCGACAAGATGGGCAAGAACGTCACGCTTGTCGGCGCCAACGGTGACGGCCAGACCACCAAGGTCGCCAACCAGATCATCGTCGCGCTGACGATCGAGGCGGTTGGCGAGGCGCTGCTGTTTGCGTCGAAAGCCGGCGCGGATCCGGCATTGGTGCGGCAGGCGCTGATGGGCGGCTTTGCTTCGTCCCGGATTCTCGAAGTCCATGGCGAGCGCATGGTGAAGCGAAATTTCGAGCCGGGCTTTCGCATCGAGTTGCACCAGAAGGATCTCAACCTCGCGCTCGAAGGCGCGCGGGCTCTCGGGATTTCCCTGCCCAGCACCGCCGTCGCCCAGCAATTGTTCAGCTCCTGTGCCGCGCATGGCGGCAAGGCGTGGGACCATTCCGGCATGGTTCGCGCGCTGGAAATGATGGCGAACCATCAGGTTGCATAGGGCTGATGGTTCGATCGGAACCGCGGCGGAACTTGAGACGCAAAGCGATCAGATTAGCGGCAAATGGAACTGGAACATCTCGTTTCTCCAATGGTTGAGACGCATCGTCAAAACCACTGGAGGACATGATGACCAATCGTTTTGCTGTTTCACTGATCGCAGCGTCGCTGCTCACTTCAAGCGCCGCGTTTGCCCAGTCCACCACGGTGCAGGGTGCAAACGAAGGCGCGAGGGCGGGCGGTGCGGTAGCAGGCCCGGTCGGCGAGGCCGTTGGCGGAACCGTCGGCGCCGCTGTTGGACTCGGCCTGGAAATTCCGAACGCCGTGATCACCGGGCTCCCGCGGGACCGTTCAGTCGTGGTTCGCGAGCAGGTGGTGGTCGGCGAGCCGCTGCCGGACACGGTCGTGCTGCGGCCGGTGCCGAGCCACGCTGAATATAACTATGCTGTAGTCAACGAACGCCGCGTGATTGTCGAGCCGCGCACGCGCAGGGTCGTCAAGATCATCGACTAAGCAAGAGCCTATTGCGATTGATCCTCGCGGGCCTCCTGCCCGCGGGGATTTTTGTGTCAGGACGTTCCCACGTTGGGTCGTCGCGCGCGCCTGATCGCCCAGTCGAGGCGGGCGGCGAGTGCGAGGCCCGCGCAGGCGGCCATGGCATCGACGACAAAATCGCCGAGCCTCGCGTGCCTTCCCGGCATCCAAAGCTGCAGGATTTCGAGCAGGCCGATCAGGGCGACGGAAATCGCCGCCGTCGCCCAGCGGTTGCGGCCGTAGGCCAGACCGAACGCCAATCCGACCAGGACAAAGGCGAGGGCGTGTTCGCCGTCCTGACCGAGATCGGAATGAGGCCGATATGTCGGCGGACCGAGCGTTGCGAAGGCGGCAGCGGCGGCCAGGATCCAGGCGATCGTTCTGAGAATGACATTCATCGCGCCGGGATAGCACGTTCGCCGGACGGATGCCGATCACGCGACCTTGAGATGCCTGTGTGGTTAATGCAGGACAGTCCCGACCATGTTGAAACTGTCCATATTTTGCTCTTGACGCGTTTCATTCACGCGAACCGGTGCCCACCCACGGATCAAGTCCGAGGGCATGCTTCGCTCGAAAACGCTGCCTGATTATAGCGGCTCCCGCACGCCCATGCCGTGCATGAAGCGTTCCCTGATCTGCACGGGATCGCGGCGGGTGGTGCCGACGCCCGGCTTGTCGTCGATGCGCACGCCGATCAGCGTCGGTCCGGACGTCGACATCGATTGATCGATCAGGCGCTCGAAATCCTCCTCGTCCGCGGCCCATGTGCTGCTCTTCAGCCCGCTCGCGACCGCGATCGCGACGATGTCGGCGACTGCCGCAGCCGGCGTCGGTTGCGCGCCGGTGATCTGGTAGACGCCGTTGTCCATCACGACCATGGTGAGATTCCTCGGCGCCAGCGTCGCGATCGTCGTCAGCGAGCCCAGCTGCATCAACAGCGAGCCGTCGCCCTCGAGTGCGAAGACGCGTCGATTTGGCTGCGCCAGCGCCACGCCGAGCGCGATCGGGAAGGCAAGGCCCATGCTGCCGAGCATGTAGAAATTCTGCGGCCGGTGGCCGGCCGCCCACAGGTCGAAATTGGTGTTGCCGATGCCGCCGATCACGGCCTCCTCGTTCTTCAGCTTCGCGACCAGCCGCGAGGTGAGATCGAAGCGGTTCATGACCTTGGTATTGCGGGCAGGGACGTTGGCGGCGGTGTTCATGGCGGCACTCACTTGTCGAAGACTTTGCCGCCGGTCAGCAGCGGGGAGAGGATCAGCGCCACCGGCGCCTGCGTCGTGACGGCCTGCTTGATCGAGCGGTCGACGATGAACTCGAACTCGTCGAGCCGGGTGGCGGTATGGTGCTCCATCGCGAGCGAATCCAGCACCGGGCGCATGGTGCGGCATACCAGCGACTGGCCGTAGTTGAATTCGCCGAGCGTGCCGCGTTCGGATACGAACATGATCAGTGGGATCTGGTAGGGGATCGCCAGCGACGCCAGTATGTTCGCCAGCGTCGCAAACCCGGACGTCTGCATCAGCACCGCGCCCCGCATGCCGCCCATCCAGGCGCCGGAGACGATACCGACCGCTTCCTCCTCGCGCGCGGTGGGGAAGGTCGTGAAAAACGGATCGGCGTGCAAATTCCTGATCAGCGTCGTCAGGACGCGATCGGGCACGTAGGGGACGAGGCGGATATCGTTGCGCTTGAGCGTTTGCAGCACCACGCCGTGCCAAGTCTTGTCTGAAGTCTCGGGCGAGGTTCGTTCCTCCGCAACCGCCATCTTGTTCTCCCTTACCCGCGACGATTTTTCGTTCGCGACACCTTTGGAGCGCCGAAACTTGACGTCCACGGCGGGATTGTCAACATGCCTCGCCGTTACCGTGATCTGCAGGCTTTGCCGGTGCCACGGAGCCCATTGCCATGCAATAAGAGAAGTAACGAAGAAAACGGGGAGGAGACAATGGCCAGACGGGTCCGGAATGCTGCCATGGCGGCGGCGCCGGCTGCTGCCTCGGGGCGTCGCGGCCTCTGGCCCGTGCTTTTTGGCCTGCGCTTCCGTCCAGGCCCATACCCTGATCGCCGCGGCGAGCAGCCGTTCCACCCAATCCCGCCCAGCCCAAATTTCCCGAACTGAAAGTTGCCCCGAGAAATGGCCGTCAACAACAAGCGCGTGTTCTATGTCAAATATCTCGCCAATGAGATCTATGTCGAAATCCTGAAAGCGCGTCCCGACGTGCGCCTCGACCGTCTGGAGAATGATAGTCCCGATGCGGTCGCAGCCCCAATCCTGTCAGCGGCGCATGCCTATCAGGTCGGAGCGGCGCGCGACGAGATCGCGAGGCATTTCCATGTCGATCAGGATTTGCTGAAGCGGGCGCCGAACCTCCTGATCGTGTCCTCAAATGGCGCCGGCTTCGATCCCGTCGACGTTGACGCCTGCACGGCCGCCGGAGTGCTCGTCGTCAATCAATCGGGCGGCAACGCCAACTCGGTCGCCGAGCACGCGCTCGGCATGCTGCTGACGCTGTCCAAGCGTATCCTGGAATCCGACCGCGCGCTGCGGCGCGAAGCCAACGTCAACCGCAATGCGCTGATCGGCAACGAGGCGCAGGGCAAGACCATCGGCATCGTCGGCCTCGGCAATGTCGGCCGCCGCATAGCCGAACTGTGCAACGGCCTGCTGCACATGAAGGTGATCGCCTACGATCCCTATCTGACCGCCGGGGAAATGGCGGCGCGGGGCGGAGAGAAGGTCGAACTCGACGATCTGATGCGGCGCTCGGATTTCGTCTCGATCTCCTGTCCCTTGACCAAGGACAATCGTCGCATGATCGGCGCCCGTGAATTCGCGCTGATGCAGCCGCACGGATTTTTCATCACCACCGCGCGCGGCTTTATTCACGACGAGGCGGCGCTGTACGATGCGTTGCGCGACAAGCGGATTGCCGGAGCCGGCCTCGACGTCTGGGACAAGGAGCCGCCACCGCCGGAACATCCTTTGCTGCAGTTCGACAACGTGCTGGCGAGCCCGCACACCGCCGGCGTCACCCGGGAGGCGCGGGTGAACATGGGCAAAATCGCGGCCGAACAGGTTCTCGATGCACTCGACGGCAAGCGCCCGCCGCGAATCGTCAATCCCGAGGTGTGGCCGGCTTATGCGAAACGCTTCGAGCGCGCGTTCGGATTTGCGCCGAAATAGCCCATCATCTCGCTAAGAGAAATCCAGCGATGGCGGAACCGGCAGAGCGCTTTTACGAGTCCCAGGGGCTGCGGCTGCACTATGCCGATTGGGGCAACGAAACTGCGCCGCCCCTGATCCTGATCCATGGCGGGCTCGACCATTGCCGCAACTGGGATGCGATCGCGCGGGAATTACAGCCCCATTTCCATGTCATGGCCCCGGATCTGCGCGGGCACGGCGATTCCGAGTGGGCGAAAGGAAGCAGCTACAGTCTCTCCGACAATGTCTACGATCTCGCCCGGCTGATGCGGTTCGCGGAAGTCCAGGATGCTGCGATTATTGGCCATTCGATGGGCGGGATGGTCGCGCTGGCCTGTGCCGGGACCTACCCGGACAGGGTGTCGCGTCTCGTCGTGCTGGACGGCGCCTTCCTCTCGGGGTCGCAGCCTGCGCCGATCGCCGAACAGATGTCGCGATGGATCGACCAGCTCGACCGTATCTCGGCGTACGAACCTAGCGCCTTCAAGACGATTGAGGAGGCGGCGCAGCGGCTTTCGGCACGCAACAAGCGGCTGACGTCGGCGCTGGCGCTTCATCTTGCCCGGCACGGCGTCCGACAGGACGCCGATGGCCGCTATCGCTGGAAGTTCGATCATTACCAGCGGGCGAGGGCACCGTATCGGCTCTCGCCGGACGACTACATCGCTTTGTGGTCGCGCATTACCTGTCCAACGCTATTGATGTGGGGCAGCGAAAGCTTTCTTCCTGACCCCGAGGCCGCTGGCCTGCTCGCCCATTTCAAGCAGGCCGAACTCGAGAAGGTCACGGGTGCCGGACACTGGCTTCATCATGACCAGCTCGACGTGATACTGGCGTCGCTGCGACGGTTTCTCCGATGAGAGCGTCTACGTCAACGCACAGACGCTGGCGGTCGACAGCGGCATCACTGGATTATGAGCCCGAATCCGGGGAGAAAATTTCATCCGCTACGGGGTCGAACAGGGCAATAAATCCACTGTCGATCGGCGTCCGGACGAAGCGCGTATTGCTATTTTCGTAGGGATCTCGACTAGTTAGCGGCTTGAGACCATTTTCCGTTTGCGCCTTCGTTCCTCCGGCGCACATGGAAGATTACGAGATGCGACAGGTTCATTCATTGCTGCGCGGCGCATCGTCCCGGATCGGACGTCGGCTGGCCCAGATCGTCGCCATCGCCGCCGCCAGCCTGCCAGCCGTCGGCGCCTAAGAAACTTCTCATTCCGAACATCGGATTCCCGCCGCCGCACTGATCTGGACAAGCCGGCTCTGTCGGTGGAATAAGTGTCCGTGTGAAGGCCGTATACACCGAACTGCACCGCAGCCACGATCCGCAATTCTTCCTGGTGCGCGGCGTCGTCCGGCGCACCACCGAGCAGCCCGAGCGTGCCGATCGGTTGCTGGCAGGGTTGAAGGCCGGCAACCACGCCCTGGTCGCGCCGACGGCTTTCGGGCAGGGGCCGCGCGCGCGGGTCCACAGTCCCGAATATCTTCGTTTTCTCGAGGAGTCCTGGGACGCGTGGACTGCGCTGGGTGACGCCGGCCCGGAAATGATTGCCAACGTGCATCCGGTGCGTAACGCCGCCACTTACCCGACCCACATCGTCGGCCGCCTCGGCTGGCACACGGCCGACACGGGGTGTCCGATCGGGCCAGGCACCTGGGCCGCCGCGTGCGCGGCGACCGACGTTGCGACAACGGCTGCCCAACTCGTCCTGGACGGCGAAGACGCAGCCTACGCGCTGTGCCGTCCACCCGGTCATCATGCCTTTAGCGACCTTGCGGGCGGATTCTGCTTTCTCAACAACAGCGCGGTTGCGGCGGCCCAGCTTCGGCTGAAGCACGAGCGCGTGGCGATCCTCGATGTCGACGTGCATCACGGCAACGGCACGCAAGGCATCTTCTATGAGCGGGCGGATGTGCTCACGGTTTCGATCCATGCGGATCCCGCCTTTTTCTATCCGTTCGTGTGGGGATATGCGCATGAGCGCGGAGCGGGGCCCGGCCTCGGCGCCAATCTGAACATTCCGCTGCCGAAGGGCACGGGAGACGACGACTATATAAAGGCGATCGGCGAGGCGGAGAAAACCATCCGCTCGTTTGCGCCGGGGGCGCTGGTGATAGCGCTCGGCCTCGATGCCTCCGAACACGATCCGCTGGCCGGACTTGCGGTGACGACCGATGGCTTCCGGCGAATTGGCGCGGCGATCGCGCGGTTCGGCCTTCCGACCGTGTTCGTTCAGGAGGGCGGCTATCTCTCCGATATTCTCGGCGCCAATCTCACGGCAGCACTCGGCGGCTTCGAGGAGGCCCGTTAGCCCCCGCGAGGTCGATGGCAGAAGCCGCGCAGCAGCGTGCATCTGCGTGCCCGCATCTGCTCGCGGGTGTGGCACCATGTCCTGTGGGCCGATCTCGACATTGGCCAGAGGGCGACCTAGGCTCCGGGCGCGATGCAAAGAAAAAAGATCCCGATGCTCTATGCTTTGCGGGCTCTACTGGCTCCGTTCTGGGGCACCCGGCCGCGGACGGCTGCGCAGCGCGATGCGACCGATAATTCGACCTCGCCGCTCCTCGTCTACATTGTCGCAGCGCTCTCGTTGATCCTGTCGATCCTTGTGATCGACCTGCACCGCGACGAATTGCGAGCGGTCGGTCTTGTCGGCGGTGCAGAGCGGATCAATCCGGTCTTTATGAGCCCGTGAGTTGCCGTCAACGCACGGCGTCACTCGATGACGATGCGCGGCGGCGGCCGGTGCGCCGCGCCGGTCACGATCGCGGTCCAGATTTCACGGGCGATGCCGATGTATTGCTTCGCGTGGACGCCGTCGGGCTCGATCGCGACAATCGGGCGGCCATCGTCGGAGGTTTCACGAATCTGAATATCGAGCGGTATCTCGCCCAAAAACGGAATCCCGCGGCTTTCGGCCTCGGTCCGCGCGCCGCCGTGACCAAAGATCGGGGTGACGTGGTTGCAGGTCGGGCAGCAGAAGCTCGACATGTTTTCGATCAGACCCAGGATCGGAATGCTGACCTTCTGAAACATCGCGATGCCGCGCCGTGCGTCGATCAGGGCAAGGTCTTGCGGCGTCGAGACGATGATGGCGCCTGCCAGCGGCGCCTGCTGCGCCATGGTGAGCTGAGCGTCCCCGGTGCCCGGCGGCAGATCGACGACGAGAATGTCGAGATCGTTCCAAGCCACTTCGCGCAGCATCTGCGTGATGGCCGAGATCACCATCGGTCCGCGCCAGATCATGGCGTTGTCTTCCTCGACCAGAAAGCCGATCGACATCACCTTGACGCCAAACCGCTCCATCGGCTCCAGCATGCGCGGGCCGAGCTGCCGCGGCTTGCCGCGCAGGCCGAACAGCTTTGGCTGCGATGGACCATAAATATCAGCGTCGAGAATGCCGGTCTTCAATCCCAGCGCCGCAAAGCCGAGCGCGAGATTGCAGGAGGTGGTGGATTTGCCGACGCCGCCCTTGCCGGAGGCAACGGCAATGACGTGCTTGACGCCGGGAAGGCCGGCGGCTCTCGACGTCGCGCGCGCCTTGATATCTGGAGGGGTAGCGGACACGGGCTGCTCACGATCCAAGCGGATCGTCCTTCTTCACTTCGCGCGCGCGCAGATAATCTTCCGTCGACATGACGGGCGGGCGTTGCGGTGCTGCATGCGGATCAAAACTCTCGTTCACCACGGCTTCGACGCGGCAATCCGCGCACATCTTGATGACGTCGAGACGCTTGGCGTTGGCGCCCTGGAACATCCAGTGCTTCTCGCCGAGCTTGGCAAGCACACGGTCGATCGAGCTCCTGGTGCCGAACGGCTTGCCGCAGGCGATGCAGTTGAACGGCTCTTCCTCCTTGAGAACACGAAGCGGCGTGTCCCAGGCCCGGAAGTCGAGACGTGGCTCGATGGTGATGACTTTCTCGGGGCAGGTGGACTCGCAAAGCCCGCACTGCACGCAGAGGCTCTCGGTAAAGCGCAGCATCGCGCGATCAGGGTTATCCGACAGCGCCCCCGTCGGACAGGCGGTGACGCAGGCGTGGCACAGCGTGCAACCCTCGACATCCAGCTTCACGCCGCCGAAGGGCGCCCCCGGCGCCAGCGGCACGACATCGATCGGCGTGGGAGCGGCGAGGCGAAGTTCGCGAAAAATCGTCTCGAGCACGCCGCGCTTGGCGCCGCGCGGAACAAAGCCGGCGGGCTTTTGCGTCGCGACCCCGCGCGGCGCGGCGTCGAGCATGGCGCGCAGTTGTTCCGGATCGTCGGTCTCGATGATCCGTACCAGGCCAGTGCCGAAGCCGAGCGCTGAAATGACGCTGTCAGATGTTTCGACCGCGCGGCGAAGCGCGGTGATATCGTGGCGTTGTCTCGCGCGTGTTGCGATCGCGACGCCGCTGGCGCCATAGGCAAACGCCGCCGCCAGCATCTCCGGCCCGAGCTGCGTCACTTCATTGACGCGCAGCGGAAGCACATGGGCCGGCAACCCGGCGCCGAACCGCGCCAGGGCGTCGATGATTTCCTCGCCGTGCTCGCCGTCATGAAACAGCACGATGGCGTCGCTTCCACCCGCCTTGCGGTAGGTCTGCAGTAATGTCCGCAGCCGCCGCATCAAGGCATCCGCGCTCGGCAATGCGTAGGATGCTGCGCCGGTCGGACAAACCGATGCGCATGAACCGCAGCCGGCGCATACATTGGCGTCGATCGCGACCGCATTCCCGTTTGGCGTGATCGCGCCGGTGGGGCACAGATCGAGGCATCGCGTGCATCCGGTAATCGAAGAGCGCGAGTGCGCGCAGAGCGATTCCTCGAAATTGATGAAGCGCGGCTTGTCGAAGGTGCCGACGAGGCCGCCGGCGTCCGCGATGGCGCGTTCGACCGCAGCCTTGTCGCGCGGATCGGCGCGCAGATAACCCGGGCGCAAATCTTGCGCGGGAAACAAGGGATTGCCGCCCGACAGATCGAGGATCAGATCGCAGGTCGAGGTTGCGCCGTCGCGCGAAGATCCGAACACAAGCTTCGCGCGCGAGGACGGCTGCGGCAGTGCGTAGTCGTCAATCGCAAGTTCGAACCGCCCGAGATGTCCGCGGGCATTGCGGATCGTGCCCTTGAGGACCGGGAATTCGTTCGTTCGGCGCGGGGTCACGTCGCCGGGCCTAGTGAGAAGCACGGTAATGTCCAAGCGATCTGCAAGACGCTGCGCCGCCTCGATGGCGACCTCGTCGCGGCCATAGATCAGTGCGACCCCGCTGCTCTCAAGCGTCACCAATGAAATCGGCGGCATGTCTTCGCCCGCGGCGGCAATCAGCGCTGCGGCTTTGGGACCGGCTGCCGCAGCATCCTTCGACCAGCCGCCGGTCTCGCGGATGTTGACGAAGGTGAGTTGAGTCTGCGGAGAATTCTCCGCGACTTCCCGAAACAGCGGGGCTTCCTGGGTGCAGGCGACCGTGATCGGCGAACCGGAGGCCAGCGCCTGCTTGAAGCGGTCGAGTTCGAGACCGCAAAGCTGGTTCGCCTGCGTGATGTCAGCGGCGCAGCCACGACCAATCGCTGCCGGATCGAGCGGCATGGTCTTCTCGCAACTGCAAATCAGGAGACGAGACGCCGACGCACTCATTTTTAAATACCCTGAACCCGGCGCACCAAGCGGGCGGTTGCTTCGTCCCATGGTTCTGCGGTAACCGCTCGTGCAATGATCCGCAAGACAGAAAGGCCGCTCGCACGCCCGGCTTGCGCCCGATAGCATACACCAGCGGCACTTCAAGCA
>Ga0207683_10004769_pt1 | contig 11676 bp, 14 predicted proteins | sample KBSM73metaG_FD_184333 | JGI IMG/M metagenome (GOLD analysis project Ga0207683, IMG submission 184333) | Miscanthus rhizosphere microbial communities from Kellogg Biological Station, Michigan, USA - KBS M7-3 metaG (SPAdes) (version 2) | ecosystem: Host-associated > Plants > Roots > Rhizosphere >...
GCCTGATCAACCGTCCCCTCCAGCGTGGCGAACATATGTTCGTATGCTACCAGCACCGCCACCCGGAAAGTGTGCCGAAACTGTGCCGAAATGCAGCGCTTTCAGGCGACAGCGCCGTCCGCTGCCGGCACAGCCAGGTACGGCTGGCCACACCCGAGAACACGGGCCGCCCGCACGATCGAGACAAGCGAGGCGGTGGAGACTCCAGGAAAGTCCCGCCACCGGAGGCCCCTCATGTTCTTCGCCGCGTGCGTCGCAATCCTGTGCTTCATCGTGCCGGCCGTCGCAGTCTGGCTCGGCATCGAGTCGCTCGACCGCTCGCCGCGCCCGAGCGAGTGGTACTCCTGACGCACCGCGCAACGCCAAGGGCCAGACCCCGAGCGTTGCACGGCTAGGAGGGCAGCGCCGCTTCCCAGCGCGCGACGGTGTACGGCACGCCGACGGGCCCACCGACGGCGAAGATCGCCGTCCCGTCCGCGGTTGCGCGGGCGTGGCGGATCAACGCGGGATCGCGCACGAAGACGACCGTCCCGGCGGGCGCGTCGATCTCCTCGCCGTCGACCTTGAAGACGGCGTGCCCGGTCATGACCGCGAACAACTCCTGGTGGCCGTTCGTGCGGTTCTCCTCGCTGTCCAGCTCGTGATGCTCCTCGATCATCTCGTCGCCGGCGTTTCCGATCACGGCGTTGACGCCGAACGCCCCGACGTCGAAATGACGGCGGAGGAGATGGAACGTGCCGTCGTTGATGTCGTCGTTCTCGGGATCGACCTGTTCCAGCGTGTCGACATCGGCGATGCGGACGGAGCCATACGGTGCGGTTCGGGGATCGCTCATGGCGGCGATACTGCCAGATGCCCGCCGGCCGCGTCAGGGAGCGTCGAACGCCGCCGTCACGCCCATCGCGACGTTGCCGCGGATGGCCTGGCAGACCGGGCAGTGCGCGGTCGCGTCATCCACGAGGGCCTGCAGGTCGGCCTCGGGCGCGCTCGACGAGAGGCGCACGGCGAGATCGCTGGCAGCCAGGCGATGATCGCCCGCGTCGTCGCTCCACTCGAGCCGGACGCGCGCCTCGGTGACGACGTGAGCGAGCTCGATGCCCCGCGAGCGCGCCATGCTCGTGATCGTCGACGTGAAGCAATTCGCGTGAGCCGCGGCGAACAGCTCCTCCGGATTGGTCGCGCCGCCGGGACCGCCCAGCTCGACCTGGGCCGCCGTCGCCGTTGCGAGCATGCCGGAGGCGCTCTCGACGCTGCCGCCGAAGCCCTCCCAGTCGACCGTGGCGCGCGCTTCGAACCGTCCCATCGCGCCAGAGACTACATACTGCCGTCGTGACCGATTCGAATCCTCCCGGGGTCGCGTTCGTGGCCCACTGCCTGCTCAACCAGAACTCCAAGACCGACGGCGGCGCGCGCTGCCCCGGCATCTACTCGCCGCTCGTCGACCTGCTGCGCGAGCGCGGCTGGCGCATCGAGCAGATGCCGTGTCCCGAGCACGCGTTCCTCGGGATGCACCGCTTCTGGCTCGTCAAGGACCAGGCCGACACGCTCGCTTTCCGCCGGCACTGCCGCCGCCAGGCGAAGGTCGTGGCCGGTGCCATCGCCGTGCACGTCGAGCGCGGCACCGACGTCGTCGTGATCGGCGTCGAGGGCAGTCCGTCCATGGGCGTGCGGATCACGTCCTCGAGCGCGGACTGGGGCGGCCGCCCGGACAAGGGCGACGACGACTACCCGCTCGTCCCGGGGCGCGGCATCTTCAGCGAGGAGCTGGTCGCCGAGCTCGCCGAGCGGGGGCTGGGCGACGTGCGCGCGAGCGGGATCGAGCATCAGCTGCCCGACTACGACGAGGCGGCCGAGCGCGAGCAGATCAGCGCCCTGCTGGAGCAGCCACGTGGAAGGTGACGCGCGCGGCTTCCGCATCGCGGTCTGCGCCGATGCGCTCGTCAACCCGGAGCCCGGCGGGCTCGACGCGCTCGAGGTGTGCCGGCGGACGGGCTTCGGCGTCATGCAGCTCCCGGCCACGTGGTACCCCGACGACGTCGCCGCCGCCTGGCTCGAGCAGGTCGCCGAGCAGCTGGACGAGTACCTGCGCCATGGCTACGACGTCGTGCTCGTGACGCGCGCGGGCGATCCCGCGGGCGAAAAGCAGCGCGTCGCGCTGGGCGCCGCACTCCGGGCGATCGGCCACGACCTGCCGCCCGAGCACGCGAGCGAGGGCGACGCCGATGCGCTGGAGGAGTTCCTGCGCAGCCGGCCCGTGCCCTCCGCCGCGAGATGAGCTCCGCGCTCGTTGTCCGTGGCGGCCTCGTGGTCGCCCCCGGCGGCGCGCGCGAGGCCGATGTACTGATCGAGCACGGCGCGATCGCCGGGCTCACGCCGCCGGGCCAGGCGGACGCGCCCGAGGAGATCGACGCGCGCGGCTGCGTCGTGCTCCCTGGCGCCGTCGACGCCCACGTCCACGTCGGGCTCGACTACCGCCTGATGGACGGCAGCACGACGACCTCGGCCGACACCTACGAGGATGCCTCGCGCGCGGCTGCGATGGGCGGCACGACGACGATCATCGACTTCGCGATGCAGGTCGAGGGCGAGGGCCTCGTGGCGCCGCTCGAGCGCAGGCTCGAGGACATCCGGCCCAGCGCCGTCGACGTTGCGCTGCATTGCTGGATGCTCGAGGCCAACCGCGAGGCGCTGCGCGACGTGCCGGAGCTCGTCGCTCGCGGCGTGCCGTCGCTCAAGGTCTTCCTCGCCTACAGCCAGCTCGGCGAGCCGATGAGCGACGAGGACCTGCTCGCGGTCTGGAAGGCCGTCGCGGCCGCCGGCGGGATCATGCAGGCGCACTGCGAGAGCTGGCCGATCATCCGCCCGCGGCTCGAGGCCGCGCGCGCGAGCGGAGCGACCGGGTACGCCGATTTCGCGGCCTCCAGGCCGCCCATCTCCGAGGCCGACGCCGTCGGCCGCGCGCTCGCGCTGGCCGCGGCGAGCGGTGCCGAGACCTACTGCGTGCACCTCTCGACGCGCGGTGCGGTCGAGCACCTGCGCCTGGCGCGCATGCATGGGCTGGCCGCGCACGGCGAGTGCTGCCCCCATCACCTGCTGCTGGACGAGTCGCGCTATCTCGGCGAGCGGCCCGGCGACTTCGTGATGAGCCCGCCGCTGCGCAGTGCGGAGCACCGCGCGGCGCTCTGGGCCGGCCTGGTGGACGGGACGCTGGAGGTGGCCGCGGCGGATCATGCCGCCTGGCCCGCGCCCATCAAGGCGCCCGGGCCGGGCTTCCTCGAAGCGGTGCACGGCGCCGCCGGCAACGGCCTCCTGCTGCCGCTGCTGGCCGCCCAGGTGGGTCAGGTCGAGGGCTTCACCTGGGCGACCGTCGCGCGCGTGACGGCCGAGAACCCCGCGCGCATCTTCCGGTTGCCCGGCAAGGGCGCGATCGAGCCGGGCTACGACGCCGATCTCGTCGTGCTCCATCCGGACGATGTGCGGCCCGTGCCTCTCGTGCCGCCCTACTGGAAGGTCGACAACGGGATCTTCGAGGGCCTGCCGCATATCCCGCCGCGCACGGTTCTGCAGCGGGGCCGCCTGCTGGCGCGCGACGGTCGCTTCACGGGAGAGCCCGCCGCGGGCCGATTCGTGGCGGGTGGACTGTAACGCCGGCGGGGGCATGCGAGACTATCCAAGGCATACGAATTGGAGGATTGATGCTGAAGTTCCTGACGAAGTCCCGTGATCTGATCGCCGAGTCCGATGCACTGCCCGGTCGCGAGGAGGCAATTCCCGTCCCCGCGCGTCACACCGTGCTCGGCACGCCGCTGCTGCCGCCGTTCCCCGAGGGGATCGAGGTCGTGCAATTCGGACTCGGCTGCTTCTGGGGCGCCGAGCGCCTCTTCTGGCAGCTCCCCGGCGTCTACACGACCGCCGTGGGCTACGCCGGCGGGTACACGAAGAACCCGACCTACGCCGAGGTCTGCTCCGGTCGTACCGGTCACACCGAGGCAGTGCTCGTGGCCTACGACCCCAAGGTGCTGCCGTTCGAGGAGCTCCTGCGCACGTTCTGGGAGGGTCACGACCCGACGCAGGGCATGCGGCAGGGCAACGACATGGGCACGCAGTACCGCTCCGCGCTCTACTGGACGACGGACGCGCAGCGCGACATCGCCCTGCGTTCGCGCGAGGCCTACCAGGCCGCGCTGACCGAGAAGGGCCGCGGCCAGATCACGACCGAGTTCGCCGAGGCCGGCCCGTTCTACCCGGCCGAGGAGTATCACCAGCAGTACCTGCAGAAGAACCCGGGCGGCTACTGCGGCCTGGGCGGCACGGGCGTGAGCTGCCCGATCGGCGTCGGCGTCAGCGCCTCCGCCTCCTGACCCAGCGAACAAACCGGGGTCAGGCACAACGAATTCGTGCCTGACCCCGAGTCATGCAGGCTCACTCGGGACCGGCGAGGAGCTCGTTGGCCGAGATGTGCAGCTCGCGCGTCATGGCGCGCAGCGTCCCGACCGAGGGCGAGCAGCGCCCCGTCTCGACGAGCGAGACGAAGCTCGGCGAGACGTCGATGCGCCGCGCGAACTCTCGCAGGCTGATGCCGAGCTCGATCCTGCGGGCGCGGATGCGCGGCCCGATGCGCTCGGCGATCCAATCCGGGTCCGGCGAGCCCTTCGCGGGTGTGGCGCGGCGCTGCATCGCTACGCCGATCGCGTCGTCCACGCGTCCAGGCCGACCGCGGCCAGGAGGATCAGGCCCATCGTGATCTGCTCGTAGAGCGGGTCGAGGCCGAGCAGGATGTAGCCGTTGCCGATGAGGGCGATGAAGAGCACGCCGACGACCGTTCGCCAGACGGCGCCGACGCCGCCGAGGATGCTCGTGCCGCCGACGACGATGCCGGCCAAGACCGTGAACGCGAGGCCCGTGTCGGCGGACGACGCCTGAGCGCTGAGCACCCGGGAGGTGTCGATGACGCCTGCCAGACCGGCAGCTACGCCGCTCAGCATGAAGGCGAGGATGCGGACGCGGTCGACGCGCACGCCGGCCAGCCGAGCCGCCTGGGCGTTGCCGCCGGCCGCGTACATGTAGCGGCCCGCGGTCGTGGCCGCGAGCAGCGTTCCGATCGCGATGACGAAGACGATCATGAGCCAGATCGACGTCTTGATCGTGAGGAACTCGGTGCGCGCGAGCTTGCCGAAGCCGGGCTTGTCGAAGAGCACGAGCAGATTGCCCTTCGTGACGAGCGCAGCGCACCCGCTCACGACGAACGACATCGCGAGCGTCGCGATCAGCGCGTTGATGCGCAGCACGGTCGTGATGAGCCCGTTGGCGAGCCCGATCAGCAGGCCCGCGCCGATGCCGAGTGCCATGGCGAGGACGGGGTTCGTCTCGAGCGCGAAATGCGCCGAGATGACGCCCGCGAGGGAGTAGATCGAGCCCACCGAGAGATCGATGCCTCCCGCGACGAGCACGAGCGTTCCTGCGGAGGCGATGATCAGGATCGCCGACTGCTGGTCGAGGATGTTGAGCAGGTTCGGCTTGGTCGCGAACGAGGAGCTCGTCAGCGCCAGTACGGCGAAGAGGATGATGAACGGGATGAGGATGCCCGCCGTGCGAACGCGCGCCGTCACGGGGTTGCCGGGCTCCAGCAGCCTCAGCACGGAGCCGCGCGCGCTCATGCGGCCACCCCGCCCGGCGGCTCGTCGGCGAAGGCGGCAGCGAGGATCGCGTTCGCGGTCATGGCCTCGCCGGCGAGCTCGGCGACGATCCGGCCGCGGCGCATGACGAGCACGCGATGGGAGAGGCCGAGGATCTCCTCGAGCTCGGACGAGATCAGGATGACGCCGAGCCCGTCGGCTGCCAGGCTGGTGATGAAGTCGTAGATCGCGCGCTTCGCGCCGATGTCGACGCCGCGCGTCGGCTCGTCGGCGATCATCACGCGCGGCTCGCACAGGAGCGTCCGGGCGAGCAGCACCTTCTGCTGGTTGCCTCCCGAGAGGGCACGCACCGGCGCGCCGTAGGGCGCCCCGCGGACGTCGCAGCGATCGAGCACGGCGCGCGCGGTCTTCCACTCGCGGGCACGGCGCACGACGCCGAATGCGCTCACGTCGCCGAGCCGGGAGAGCGTCGCGTTCTCGACCACGGAGCGCCCGAAGATCAGCCCGTCGTCCTTGCGGGACTCCGGGATCATGACGAGGCCCGCCGCGAGGCTGCGGCGCGGGCTGCGGCCGAGTGCCTCCCCGGTCTCGAGCACGGCCGTTCCCGACTGCACGCGCGCGGCGCCGTAGACGGCGCGGGCCAGCTCCGTGCGCCCCGACCCGACCAGCCCCGCCACGCCGAGGATCTCGCCCGCGCGCAGATCGAACGTCGCGTCCGACACGCCGGGGGCCGAGAGCTCGCGCACCGAGAGCCGGACGGCCGAGTCGCCGCCGGGGAACTGCTTGGGCGGGAACGTCGACGTCAGCGGCCTGCCGAGCATCGCCTCGATCAGCGACGACTCCGTCTCCTGCGACGCCGGCGCCGTGCGTACGACCTCGCCGTCGCGCAGCACCGTGACGGTGTCGGCGAGGTCGAGCACCTCGCGCAGGAAGTGCGAGATCAGGAGGATCGACGTGCCGGCCCGGGCGAGCGTCCGGATGATCTCGTGCAGCTGGCGGGTCTCGTGCTCGCTGAGTGCGGCGGAGGGCTCGTCCATCACGATCAGCTCCGCGTTGCGCGAGAGCGCTCGCAGGATCTCGACTTTCTGCTGCTCGGCGGTGCGCAGGCGGCCGGCGGACATGTCGCCCGCGAGGTCGAATCCCGCCGTCGCCGCGAGCGCGGCGTACTCCCTGGCGAGGCTCCGGCGGCGCAGGAAGCCGCGGGAGCGGGGCTCGCGGCCGAGCATCACGTTCTCGGCGACCGTGAGCTGCGGGACGATCGCCGGCTCCTGCGAGATCGCCGCGACGCCGCGCTCGAGCGCCTCGCGCGGCGAGCGGAACGACACGGGCTCACCGACGAGCAGCATGCTCCCACCGTCACGCGAGACCTCTCCCGTGACGATCCTCCCGAGCGTCGACTTGCCGGCGCCGTTCTCGCCGACGAGGGCGTGCACGGATCCCCTGGCGACGGTCAGCGACACACCCGCGAGCGCCTGGACGCCGCCGAAGTGCTTGGCGACGTCCAGGATCTCGAGGTACGGGACGGTTTCGTCCCCAGGGGAGGGCGGGGGCTCTACCCCGGCCACTCAGCCGTGAACTTGGAGGCGCTCGCCTTGGTCACGACCCCTCCGTTGGGGAGATCCTTGAGAACGTCGACGCCGCCGCAGTTCTTGCCGGTCCTGACGGCGTCCACTGCGCACTGCATCGCGAGCTTGCCCTCGGTGGTCGGGCGCTGCATCACGGTGCCGTACCACGCGCCCGACGCGACGGCCTTGAGGCCGACACCGCCGCCGCCGTAGCCGATCAGCGTGACCTTCTGCCCGGTCAGCGCCTGCTGGGCGCCCGTGGCGCCCTGGTCGGCGCCGACGATCACGTTCAGGTCGGGTTGCGCCTGGAGCATCGTCTGCGCGGCCTTGAGCGCGTTCGCCGGGTTGTAGAACGTCTCGCCCTCGGCCACGACGTTGATGTCCTGGCCGGCCGTGACCGCGTCGAAGCCCTTGCGGATCGCGGTGTCGAGGGACGAGACCTTGACCGAGTAGAGGTAGCCGACCTTGCACGGGTGGGCGTTCAGCGCGGAGCAGGCGTCCACGACGAGGCCGCCCTGCTTCCGGCCGATCTGCGTCTGCACGAACACGATGTTGCCGGACATCTTGGGCACGGGGGGCGCCGCGGTGCCGGGATTCGTGCCGAGGATCTGGTCGACGTTGACGACCTTGATGCCCGATGCGATCACGGACTTGATCCTGGGGATCAGCTGCGGGCCGAAGATGGGCTGGACGATGATCGCGTCGTACTGCTTGGACGTCGCGATCGTCTGCAGTTGCGCGAGCTGCTTCTTCGGGTCGTTGGCTGCGTCGAACACGGTCACCTTGGCGCCCTGCGCCTTGGCGACGGACTTCGCGGCAGCGAGCATGGGAGCGTCGTAGCTGTTGGCGACGGCGAACGAGAGATACGCGACTCGCACCGTCTTCTTCGCGCTCGCCCCGGCGGGGGAGCTGGCCGAGACGCTGGCCGCGGCGACGGCCGATACGCCCGCCAGGAGAAGCCCTGCGGACACTCCGGCGAGCCATCGGCGTCGGCGGAGATCAGACTTCAGGTTCACTTCTACTCACCCTCCTTCAAGGGGCGCTGTCGCTTGCGAGCACCGAGCCTGCATGGCCTCTGGGCCATCGAAATGCGGAACGGGCGACCCTGGCAAGCGGGAATCGCTCAACCGCACGCATATCCGAGGGAGACGCTTGCGGTCGGTCGAGTGTAGGCAGGCTTAACTTGAGAAGTCAAGCTCGACATTCAGGCTGCATGGTGGCCGCGAACGACCGTCCACGGCGGCTCGTCAGTGCGCGTGGCCCGGGGCGCTCTGGACCCAGTTGGGCTGGATGGTCGTGTGCCCGAGGAGGTAGTCGAGCGACGACGCCGCGAGGTCGCGCGCGCGGCGCAGGTCGCCATGCACCAGCTTGCCGTCGCGCTTGAGGATCTCGCCGGCCACGAAGACCAGCTCGATGTTGCGCGTGTCGGCCTGCAGCACCACTGTCGAGACGGGATCGATGATCGGATAGGTGTTGCTGTGGTCGCAGCGGAGGACGACCACGTCCGCCTGTTTGCCGGGCGTGAGCGAGCCCGTGCGATCGGCCAGGCCGCACACCCGGGCGCCCTCGATGGTCGCGAACTCGAGCACCTCGCGACAGGTCAGGAGCTTTGGCTCCTCCTGGCTCTCGGCAGCGAAGGCGGCCTCGTGGGAGATCAGGCGATCCGAGGCGAACAGGAACCGCATCTGCGTGAACATGTCGCCGGGGACGGTCGTGACCACGTCGATGCTGATGCTCGGCTTGAGCCCGTGCGCCAGTGCCTGGGCCGTCGGTGGCGTCCCGTGACCCATGATCATCTCGACCGTCGGCGCGATCGAGACCATTCCGCCCGATTCGGCGATCAGCCTGAACTCGTCGTCCGACAGGTAGTTGCAGTGGATGTAGGTGGTGTCGGGTCCGAGGAGCCCCATCTCGGAGAGCTGGGAGACCATCGAGAATCTCCCTGCATATGGCCCCATTCCGACGTGCACGCTGATGGGCGCGCCGACATCGCGTGCGAGCTCCCAGTCGTGGCGCACGACCTCGGGCGTGCAGAACCCCGGGCCGCGGGTGCCCATGGCGAGCGTCATCAGCCCGTCGTCGCTCGAGAAGTACTGCTCGCGCACGCGGCGGATGTCCTCGGGCGCCTTCAGCGTGCTCGTGTACCACCAGTCCGCGAGCGACGTGTTGGGGTTGCCGTAGCAGTAGACGGCGCGGAGGCGCGAGTCGCGCAGCCCGCGGATGGCCTCGTCGGCGTGCTCCGGCGTGTTGTTGATGTGCGACCAGTCGAGCAGTGTCGTCACGCCGGCGTCGATGCACTCGAGCGCCCCGAGGTAGTTCCCGGCGTAGACGTCCTCGGCGCGATAGGCGGGCGCGAGTTGATCCAGGACGATGTCGAAGTAGCCGCCCAGGCTGACGTCGGGTGCGATCCCGCGGATCACCGTCTCCCAGGTGTGGCGATGCGAGTCGATGAACCCCGGGATCACGATGCAGCCGGCGGCATCGATCACCTCGGCGTCGCCCGCGTCGATCGACGGCGCGACCGCGGCGATGCGGCCGTCCTCGATCAGGACGTCGCCGCCGTAGATGTCACCGATCTGCGGGTCCATGCTGAGCACATGGCCCCCTCGAATCACGACGCGCTTGGGCACGATCATGTCCTTTCGGCCGTCCAGTTCACCTTAACTCCGGCGGTAGTTCTACCACCTCGCAGGCGCGCAAGCAACACGCCTAGAGCACGGATTCCGCATGGTACAGCGGGATAGCGAGGCGTCTCCAAGTTGACTCTCACTGCACGCGGTTCTATCGTGGGGGCGTGGAAGCTGGAGCTGTCGTGGTCGTCGGAGGGACGACCGGGATCGGGTTGCGACTCGCCGAGACGTATGCCGCTCGCGGTCGCCGGGTCGTGATCACCGGTCGCGAGCTGGAGCGCTGCTCCACGGCGGCGACCTCGATCGCGGGCGCGCAGCCTGTCCAGGCGTGCGCCTTCGACCTGGCGGAGCCGGAGGCCATCGCGCCGGCCCTCGAGACCATCGGCCCTGTCGACAGGCTCGTCCTGGGCGCAGTGGACCGCGACGAGAACACCGTCGCGTCGTATGACGTGGCACGCGCGCTCCGGCTCGTGACGCTCAAGCTGGTGGGGTACACCGAGGTGATCCACGCGCTGCTGCCGCGACTCACGGAGAACGCGTCGATCGTCCTCTTCGGCGGTCTCGCGATGCGCAGGCCCTACCCGGGCTCGACGACGGTGAGCACCATCAACGGCGGCGTCACCGGCCTCGTCCACACACTCGCCGTCGAGCTGGCGCCGATCCGCGTCAACGCTCTCCACCCGGGCATCGTGGGCGACAGCCCCTACTGGGCAGGCAAACCGCCTGCCGCCCTCGAAGCAGTCCGCGCGCGCACGCCACTGGGGCGGCTCGCCACGATGGACGAGATCGTCGATGCGGCGATCTTCCTGCTGGAGAATGGCGCTGTGAACGGAGTCAATCTCGACGTGGACGGCGGATGGCTCCTCGCATAGCTCACGATCGGGCCGGCCGGCCTGCCGGAAAGGGCTGACATGCACGTACTCATCCGTCGCGAAGACATCGAGCTCGCTCCGGCGCTCCCGGCTCACAGCGCCGGACTGACGGCTGCCGCGCTGATCGGCGGGCACACGGGCTCGACGCACACGGGGCTGATGCTCGCCGAGCTGACCGACGGCTGGGTCGACTCGCACGTGCACTCCCGCGAGACGACGTTCTACGTGCTCTCCGGCACGCCGACCCTGTATCTGGACGGCGCCGGCATCCGCTTGAAGGAGGGCGCCTGCGGCGCGATTCCGGTTGGTCTCGAGCATGCCTGGCGATGCGAGGGCACGGCCCGTTGGATCGAGATGACCTCGCCGCGGCCGCGCGATCCGGACCAGCCTCCGGACACGTTCTTCCTCGGCCCGGCGCCGGACTCCGAGCCGGCCCTGCTCGACGTCCGTGACCCGAGGAACCGGCATCTCTTCCTGCTCGGGCCGAACGACATGGACATCGACCGGCTCAAGCAGGGAGCCTCGGTCGACGCGCCGACGGTCTCGGCGAGCATGGCGACCGCAGCCCTCGCCTACAGCGGCATCACGGTCAAGATGCTCGTCGACAAGCGCCTGGACGCGCAGCTCCAGACGATGTTCATGGTCTTCTACCAGCCGGGCGCCGTGGCGCATCCCCATGACCATCCGTTCGAGGAGTCGTATTTCATGCTCGACGGAGAGGTGGAGGTGGTCGCGGACGGAGAGCGCTACACGCTTCGCCCGGGCGACGTCTTCTGGACCGGCGTCGGCTGCATCCACGCGTTCTACGAGACCAAGGGCAACACCGTGCTCTGGCTCGAGACGTCCGCGCCGGGCCCGCCTGATCAGCACTCGTATCGCTTCGAGCGCGACTGGCGGCATCTCGCGGATCACCTGCAGGCCGAGGCGTCGCTCCGGGCCGGCGACTAGGTTTCCCGCATGGAAGCGTCGCGTC
>Ga0207683_10004770_pt1 | contig 11672 bp, 12 predicted proteins | sample KBSM73metaG_FD_184333 | JGI IMG/M metagenome (GOLD analysis project Ga0207683, IMG submission 184333) | Miscanthus rhizosphere microbial communities from Kellogg Biological Station, Michigan, USA - KBS M7-3 metaG (SPAdes) (version 2) | ecosystem: Host-associated > Plants > Roots > Rhizosphere >...
GGGGTGAAGGGTCGCCAGCGCGGCCGGGAGCTGGGAGGGATCCTCGCGGATCAGCTCCTCGATATCCGGACCGATGACCTTCGCCAGCGACATCGCGCCGGGATTCTGACATCAGTAAGCGGGCGGCCGCAGCAGGAACTGCTCGCTGCTTCTGCTTACTGCTTTCGCGTTCCTGCTTCCTGCGTCGGGTCGACCCAGTCGGAGCTGCCGTCCGGGTGAAACTCCTTCTTCCAGATCGGCACGGTCGTCTTGATCCGGTCGATCGCGGCGCGGCACGCGGCGAAGGCCTCGGCCCGGTGCGGCGACGCCGCCGCGATGGCGACCGACGTCTCGCCGACGGCGAGCCGGCCGACGCGATGGATCATGCGCACCCGCACCGCGGGAAACTCGCGGGCGAGGGCATCGGCGACGCGCGCCATCTCGGCTTCGGCCATCTCGCCGTAGGCCTCGTACTCGATGGCCGTCGTCGTCCGTCCGGCGTTCTCGTCCCGCACCACTCCCAGGAAGAGACAGAGCGCGCCGTCGGAGGGCCGGATCTCGAGGAGCAGCGCGGCCACATCGATGGCGGAGGTGGTCAGGTACATGGGGAGTTGAGAGTGGATCCCGGAAGATCGCTATCCGCCGGCGACCGGAGGCAGGAAGGCCACCTCGTCCCCGGCGTGAAGAATCGTGGAGGCGGGCGAGTGTTCCCGGTTGACGGCGGCCGGGGCGGGACGGGGAAGTCGCTGAAAGAGGGGGACCTCCGTGGCGAGGTCGCGCCAGAGGGCGGCGACATCGGATCCCTCCGGGACCTCGCGCTCTTCCTCGTCCCGACCCGCGGCTTCCCGGAAGGAGGCAAAGTAAAGGACCCGGACACGCATGCGGCGAGTCTATCCGGGTGATTCGAACGATCCGGCGACGGAGGGTCGACCGCCCGACACGCATGGCGGAACGCCTCTCGTTTGACTCTGACTGACCGGTCGGTTAGTCTTTCCCCGAATGGCCCGAGCCGCCGCACTCTCCGAGCCCGAACGCCGGCTGGCGCTTTTGAAGGCCGCCTTCCGCGAGGTCGCCGAGAAGGGGTTCTCCGAGGTCACCCTGGACGACATCGCGCGCCGCGCGGGCGTGTCGAAGGGCGTGACCCTCTACTACTTCGACTCGAAGGAGGATCTCTTCCGCGAGCTGTTCGGCTGGCTCATCGACTCGATCCACGCGCGCATGCGCGAGGCGGTCGGCGCGGAGGAGGACCCGGTCGCGAAGCTCAAGGCGCTCGTCGCGCTGATCTTTCCGTCGCCGTCCAAGAACCGCGCGTTCTTCCGCGCCTTCGTCGACTTCTCGGGCATCGCGGCGCGGCGCGAGGCGTTCCGCGCGGTCAACGAGCGGTTCTACGCGGGATGCCGCGAGATCGACGGCGGGATCGTCGAGGAGGGGATCCGCCGCGGCGTCTTCACGGCGCGAGACGCGAACGAGGCGGGCTCGACGATGCGAGCGATCTTCGACGGGCTGATGCTGCAGTGGCTGTCCGAATCCGACCTCGAGGCGACGTTCGAGAAGTACCGCGAGCGCTGCGAGCGCGAGCTCCTGCGATACCTGCAGCCCGTGCAGGCGCTGCAGCCCAAAGACGAACGGAAGGGAGTTCCGCGATGAGAGACGACGACGTCGCGCCGGCGCGCTGCGCCAACGCTCCATGCCCGCACCCGGCCGAACCGGGGGACACTTACTGCGCTTCCTGCGGGCTCGAGCGCTCCCTGTTCACGCGGCGAGGCGGCGAGAAGGAGATCTCCCGTCCCGTCGAAAGAGACGGGATCCGCACCCCGCAGGCGCGGCGATAGGCTGCCCGCGGCGCGGCGATAAAATCGCCCGGATGCGCGACGACTCCGAGTCCGTCTTCTTCGAGCGCCCGGCGCCCCCGAGCGCCTCTTGAGCTCCGCCGCGCTCGTTCCCGGCCGGCTCGCGGGCCGTGCCGCGTTCGTCACCGGCGCCTCACGGGGCATCGGCGAGGCGATCGCGCGCCGCTTCGCGAGCGAGGGCGCCAGCGTCGCGCTGGCCGCTCGCTCCGTGAGGGACTGCGAGCGCATCGCCGACGAGATCCGGCGGGGCGGCTCCGACGCGGTCGCCCTCGCGTGCGACGTGACGGACGCTTCGTCGATCTCTGCCGCGATCGGCGCCGCCGCGTCGCGCTGGGGAGCGATCCACGTGCTGGTGAACAACGCCGGCCTGGGCGGCCCGACCCCGCTCACGGATCCCGACGACTCCCGCTGGGACGCGATCGTCGCCGCCAACCTGACGGGGACCTTCCGGGTGACGCGAGAGGCCGCGCCGAGACTGTCCGACGGGGGCCGCGTCATCAACATGTCCTCGGTGCTGGGCCGCTTCGGAGTCCCCGGATACGCGGCGTACTGCGCGACGAAGCACGGCGTCATCGGGCTGACGCGCGCGCTCGCCCTGGAGCTCGCGCCCCGCGGCATCACCGTCAACGCCATCTGCCCGGGCTGGGTCGAGACCGAGATGGCCCGGGAGGGCTTCTCGCGGTTCGGCGGCGTCGAGGAGGGCAGGAAGGCGGCCGCCCGCATGGCGCCGCTGAACCGGGTCCTCGAACCCGAGGAGATCGCCGGCCTCGCCGCCTACCTGGCGTCGGACGACGCGCGGTCGATCACCGGGCAGGCGATCGTGGCGGACGGCGGGCAGGTGATGCCGTGAGGGCTCAGACCGAAAACGGCCGACCGTAACCGGAAGTCACGCCCCGGCGGCGCGTGCGGTTCACAGTTTACGGTTCGCGACCCATGGGTGGTAGATTTCGTCCCCTCACGTTGACGTCTCCGTCCTTATGAATGAGGAGTAAGCATGACGCGCGAAGAGTTCCTGACCGCCCTGGACGCCCTGATCTCCGAGAAGCACCTTCTCAACCATCCCTTCTACCAGCTCTGGTCACAGGGAAAGCTGACGCGGGAGAACCTGCGCGAGTACGCCGTCTCCTACTATCCGCACGTCGCGGCCTTCCCCACGTACGTTTCCGGCGTTCACGCCAACTGCGACGACGCGAGCCTGCGCCAGGAGCTGCTCGAGAACCTCATCGAGGAAGAGCGCGGAGCGGAGAACCATCCGGCGCTGTGGCGGCGTTTCGCGGCGGCTCTCGGAGCGGCCGAGTCCGACCTGGCGTCCGCGCCGCGCACGCCCGAGATCGCGGAGACGATCGCCGAGTTCCGGCGCTCGACGCGCGAGAGCTCGGTGGCCGAGGGCCTCGCCGCCCTGTATGCCTACGAGTCGCAAATCCCCGAAATCTCGAAGACCAAGCGCGAGGGCCTGTGCGAGTTCTACGGGATCGAGGACGGCGACGCGACCCGCTTCTTCTCGGTGCACGAGCACGCCGACGTGTGGCACCGCCAGGTCGAGCGCGAGGCGCTCGGCCGCGTGGCCGACACGCCGGAGGCGAGGGAGCGCGCCCTCGAGTCGGCGCGCCGATGCTGCGATGCGCTGCGTCACGCGCTCGACGGCGTGATGCGGGAGAACGGGCTCGCCTGCTGACGGGACACAACCGGAAGCGGCCCTGAGGGCGGACGCCCCGGGGCCGCTGCCGATCCGGGCCGTCCTCTTCGACGCCGGGGCGACGCTCCTCTATCCGGATCCTCCCGTCGAGCGGGTCTACGCCCGCGTCTTCACGGACGACGGTGTGCGCTTCTCCGACCGCCAGCTCTTCGACGCGCTCACGGCCACCTGGATCGAGGTCCAGCGAGAGAACCCGGGCGACCGGTACGGGGGCGTCCGCGGCGAGGCCGACTTCTGGCGCGGCTTTCTGAACCGCGTCCGGGCGCTCCTGGACGGGGGGGCCCTCACGGACGACGCGTTCACGATGCTCGCGGACCACTTCCGCCGCGCGGAGTCGTGGGCCGTCTTCGACGACGTCATCCCGGTGCTCGACGAGCTCGCCCGACGGGGCTTCGCACTGGCGATCGTCTCCAACTGGGATTCGTACCTGCCCCAACTCCTCGAGAAGAAGGGAATCGCGGGGCGCTTCGCCGCGGTGTCCGTCTCGGCGATCGAGCGGACGGGCAAGCCGGACGCCGAGATCTTCCTGAGGACCTGCCGGAGGCTCGACGTGGCGCCGGCCGAAGCGCTCCACGTCGGGGACTCGCCCCGCGAGGACCTCGAGGGCGCGACGTCCGCGGGGCTGCAGGCGCTCCTGCTCGATCGCAAGGACCAGTACCGGAACATCGCCCACCGGATCCGTTCGCTCGCGGAGATCCCGGCGAAGCTGCCGGCAGGCTCCGTCCGGAGGCCCCATACGGCGCCCGCGGTGAACCTCTGATGCGACTCCCGAAAAACGGCCTTCCGCGGCGACTCGATGCGCGGCTCGAGCGCGCGACTTGACGCGCGGTTTTCCGGCCGCGACCTGATATCTTCCGCCCACATCTCCGCATGAACCAGCTCTTCCGCACGAAGTCGATCGACAGGATCCTCGCGGAGCCGGAGGACCCCGGGCACCAGATGAAGCGGGTGCTCGGCCCGATCCAGCTGATCGCGCTGGGCATCGGCGCCGTCGTCGGCGCGGGCATCTTCGCCGTCATCGGCTCGGCCGCCGCGGGCGGCGGGCATCACGACGGCGCCGGTCCGGCGCTCGTGATCTCGATTCTCATCACGGCGATCGGCTGCGGCTTCTGCGCTCTCTGCTACGCCGAGTTCGCCTCGCTCGTGCCGATCGCCGGCAGCGCCTACACGTACTCGTATGCCACGCTCGGCGAGTTCGTCGCGTGGATCATCGGCTGGGACCTCATCATCGAGTACGCGATGGGCAACGTGGCCGTGGCCGTCTCGTGGTCCGGGTACTTCGTGGAGCTCCTGAAGGGGCTCGGCATGCACATCCCGGCGTGGCTGACCACCGATCTGACGACCGCCCTGAAGACACCCGGGTTCATGGACGCGGCGCCGCACTTCGCGGGGATCCCGATCGTGTTCAACCTTCCCGCGGCGGCCATCACGGCCCTGGTCACGTGGGTGCTCGTGATCGGCATCAAGGAGTCCGCCCGCTTCAACACCGGGATGGTGATCCTGAAGCTCTTCATCCTGGTCTTCTTCATCATCGTCGGCGCCTTCTACGTCAAGCCCGTCAACTGGCATCCGTTCGCCCCGAACGGCTGGGCCGGGATCGGCACGGGCGCCGCGCTCATCTTCTTCGCCTACATCGGGTTCGACGCCGTCTCCACGGCGGCGGAGGAGTGCAAGAACCCCCAGAGGGACATGCCGATCGGGATGATCGGGTCGCTCGCGATCTGCACGGTCCTCTACGTCGCGACGTCGCTCGTCCTGACGGGCATGGTCCCTCTCGAGAAGGTCCGGGGATCGGCCGAGCCGCTGGCCAAGGCCTTCTCGCTGCTCGGGATGAACTGGGCGGCCGGGATCGTGGCGTTCGGCGCGGTCATCGCCACCACGGCGGTGCTCCTGGTCTTCCAGTACGGGCAGGCCCGGATCTTCTTCTCGATGGCCCGCGACGGGCTGCTCCCGCAGGCGTTCTACAAGATCCACCCGCGCTACAAGACTCCGCACATCACGACGATCTGGATCGGGATCGCCGTGGGACTGCTCGCGGCGTTCGCGAATCTCGACGTGTTCGTCGAGCTGACCAACATCGGGACGCTGTTCGCCTTCATCCTCGTCTGCATCGGCATCATGATCCTGAGGAAGCGCGATCCGAACCGCTACCGGGCCTTCCGGACGCCGCTGGTTCCGCTGACGCCGATCCTCGGAATCCTGATCTGCCTCTACCTCATCGTCGGCATCCCGTGGATCGAGACGACGCCCGCGGGTCCGCACCTCACGCGCTACGGCGGGCTGCCGTGGGAAACGTGGGTGCGCTTCGTGGTGTGGCTCATCCTCGGCCTCGTCATCTACTTCCTCTACGGCTTCCGGAAGAGCCGGCTGGCCAAGGGCTGATCCGTTCTCGTCCCGGGATTTTTCGCGTCATCCTGAGCGACAGCGAAGGATCCCGTCACCGGCAGGCCCCGAGCATCGGAAAGTTCCTCTTCCGCATCCTTCGTCGCTTCACTCCCGATCGCTGCGCTCCCCGGGACGACGGGCGGAAGGCGCGACGCACTTTCGGCGAGCGAGGCGATGGCTCGCTCCAAACGCAACATCTCGTCCCCCGCCTGCTACACTGCAAAACGGCCCCGGATTTTTTCTGCGGCGCCGGCCGCGGCTCTTTTTCAAGAGAACCGGTCTTTTCACAGGAGGTGGGGATGCGTTTAGCGAAGCTGTTCCCGGGAGTTCTGCTGGCGGTTGGCCTCGCGGCGGCGGCGAACGCCGAGGTCGCCACCAAGAAGTACGACTGGAACCCGATCAACGGGGCCCAGGACATCGACGTCACGGACGGGACGATCGTCGTCAGCCAGGTCGAGTTCGACCTCGGCTCGACCCTCAAGGGCACGCCGATCCGGAAGTCGAGCGCCAAGGTGAAGGTCCGCGTCGACAACAACGGGCAGACCGACGAAGAAACCGGTATCGCCGTCGTCGTCTTCGACGCCGAGGGCAACGTCGTCGCCGCCGGCTCGAATGGGACGAAGTGGGGCTATCTCGGCAAGGGGAACCGGACGTACTACGACATCGACTTCCCGTACGTGTACCGGCGCCTCGAGAAGGCGGCCACCTTCATCGTGACGCTCGAGACGCTCCCGAAGGGCTCGTCGAAGAAGACCACGACCACCACCAAGTACACGAGCACCACCGTGGAGACCGAGCCGATCGTGTCGCCGACGCCGAAGCCCTGAACCGGCCGCGGGACTACGGCGCCAGCCCCGGCACGTCCCTCCCGGCGTATCCCGTCATCTCGACGTAGGCGCGGCCGCCCACCGGGCGGCCGTCCCGCGTCCCGGCGACGGCGCACGCGCCCTCCCAGTAGGTCACTCCCGTCGACTTCGCGGTCGCCAGCTCCTGGTCGGCGAGCAGGGGAGTCACCGTGACGTCGAGACCGATCGAGCGGACCGCGACCGACCACATCGCCGGGTACGTGGCCCGGGAGCGCGGCGACGTCCACGTCGACTTCGGCGCGATCGTCACGTCCTTCCAGGGAACGGGGCGGGCCGCGCCGCCCGCGGGCACCCAGGTCCCCGCCGAGAACGGCGACGCGTCGCCGTTGCGCATTCGCATGCGGTACAGCATGAGCTCCGACCCGTCGGCGAGCTGGAGGGCGAACCAGTCCCATCCCGCGACGCCCGCCGGCAGCCCTCCGGGTCCCCACTCGTGGTCGAACCAGGCGGTGCCGGTGAGCGGCTCTTCCCGATCTCCGCTGCGCTTCAGCGTTCCGGACGCGGTCAGCCTGGTCTGCGAGACGTAATGCGAGAAGTCGTCGGGCCCGGGGCCCTTGCGCGAAATTCCTCCCTCGCCGTGCGCGACGAGCGGCTTGGAGGAGGTCAGGGTCAGGCGCAGCGTCCCCGGCTCGCCGCGGACTTCCAGCAGGACCGTGCCGGCGCCCTGGCCCTGGCCCTGGACCGCCCGCCAGTCCTCGTTGAAGACGTCGAGCCTCTCATCCGACGCGCCCGCGATGCCGGGCAGGCCCAGGTGCGCCTTCTCGTCGAAGGTGAAGCGCTTCGCGGCGAGGTCCGACCACGCGAAGTGCGCGAGATGGAAGTCCCGCAGCCGGAAGAACGTGACCTGGAAGCCGTATGCGCGGCCGGTCGAGCCGGAGAGGTGGCCGGTCCAGTACCACCATTCCAGGGGCGAACCCATGTGGCTGGCGAACGGCGATTCGGCCGTCGCGGGCGAGGCCGCCGCAGGCTTCTGGTTGCCCGTAGCCGGCTTGTCGCTCGGTCCGATACCCGCCAGGAACCAGAGACCGGAAACGAGAAACCCCGCAAGACGAAGCGCCACGAGCCCTACTCCTCCTGCAGCGCGGCCGCCGGCTCGACGCGGGCGGCGATCCGGCCCGGCGGGATCCCGGCGGCCACCGAGGCCGCGAGCACGAGCGCCGCGGCGGCGGCGAGCGCCGGGACCGGCACGGAGACGGCGACCGTCCAGCCGAAGGACTGCGGGTTGATGACGAAGAGCAGCAGCCACGCGAACGCCGCGCCCGCCGGGATCGCGGCGAGCGTTCCGGCGGTGCCGGACAACAGCGCCTCGACGAGCGTCGCGCGGCGGATCTGGCCGCCGGAGGCGCCGACGGCGCGCAGCAGTCCGAACGCGCGGCGGCGCTCGACGGCTGACGCGGCCAGCGCGTGCGCGATCCCGAGCACGGCCACGGCCACGGCGATTCCCTCCAGCGCGCGCGTCACGGCGAAGGTGCGGTCGAAGATCGCGAGCACCTCCCGCCGCAGCTCGCGGTTCGTGGTGATCGAAAACGCGAAGCGGTCTCCGGCCGCCTCGAGGATCCTCCTGCGGAGGGAGGCGGCGTCCACTCCCGGCGCGGCGAGCACCGCGGCGCTCGTCAGCCTCTCGTCGTGGAAGAGGCGGAGATAGAGGGCTCGGTCCATGACGACCGTCCCCCGGTCGTTCGAGTAGTCGTAGTAGACGCCCGCGATCCGGAACCTCCGCGGGCCGGAAGGCGTCGGCAGCTCGACCGTGCCTCCCTCGCGATTCCCGAAGCGGCGGACGAAGGGTTCGGAGGCGAGCACCTCGTCGCGCGCCTTCGCGCCGAGGGCGGTCGCGAGCGGGTCCCGGCCGTCGCGCATGGGTAGGCCGCCGGCGCGCGAGACGACGCCGAAGTCGCCGGAGGCGATCGTGTACGGGCGCCCGGCCGCGTCGGTCGCGTCGCGGGCGCGGAACGGGTCGACGGCGGCGACGCCGGGGATGTCTCTCAGGAACGGAACGACGTCCGGCGGCAGGTCGCCGACGATTCCGCTGCGCCCGCCCGCGTCCGCCTTGATCCAGAGGTCCGAGCGCAGCGTGGACTCGACCCAGATCCGGACGGTCTGCCGGATCGATGCGACCGTCACGATCATCGCGAGCGTCATCCCGAGAGCCATGGCGAGCGCGGTGACGGCGAGGCCGTTGCGCGCCGGCGAGCCGCCGAAGAAACCCGCGCCGAGCCTCGCCTCGGGCGGCGCGCCCGGCGGGAGCAGGCGCGGCGCCGCGACCCCTTCCGCGCGGACGAGGAGAGGAGAGACGAGCGCGAGCGCGGCGACGACGAGGGCGACCGCCGCGAATCCGAAGAGCGGGAAGCCGTCGACCGCGGGAGCGCGCGCCGCGGCGGCCGCGGCGAGGAGGGCGGCCGCCGCCCCGGCCGCGCGCAGGCCGAACCGGCTCCGCGCCGCGCCCTCGAACGACCCCGGCCGCATCGCGGGGGAGGGCTCCACGCGGGTGGCCTCGAGCGCCGGGAGGATCGTTGCGACGACCGCGGCGGCCATGCCGACCGCCGCCGCCAGCGCCGCCGCCTGCCCGCCCCCCGCGCCGGCGATGCGGGCCGACGGAAGATAGATGTGGGTCACCGTCCCGGCGACCGAGGAGAGTGCCGCCCGCGCCGCGAAGACGCCGAGCGCCTCTCCCGCGAGAGTCCCGACGGCGCCCACGACGAGCCCCTCGAGCAGAAAGGCCGTGAACACGGACCCCCGCGAGGCGCCGAGCGCGCGCAGCGTGGCGATCTCGGGCCGCCGCCGCAGCACGGCGATCGAAACCGCGTTCGCGATCAGGAACATGCCGACGAGCAGCGTCAGCGAGCCGAGAGCGTTGAGATTGAAGCGGAACGCGCGCACCATCCGATCCGCGGTCTCGGCGGCGCGCCCGGGAAGCTCGAGCGAGAGGCCGGCCGGCAGGCGGCCCGAGATCGCCCGTCGCGCCGCGTCGCGGGAGACGCCTCGATCGAGCACGATGTCGACGCGGTCCACGCGCCCGGTCCTGCCGAGGAGGTCCTGGGCCGTGAAGAGGTCCGTCAGGAGCAGGTCGCCGCCGGTCGCGCGCGCGACTCCCGAGAGCTCGAGGATGCCGCCGACCCGAACCTCCCGGCGCCTCCCGCCGGCGACGACCGCGACCGTCCCGCCCGGCGACAGCCGGTGCCGGGCGGCGAGCGGGGCCGGGACGAGCACGGCGCCGCCCGCGGCGAGGATGTGCGCGCGAGCGGAGGGGGAGTCCGCACCGATCAGGCGAAAGTCCCGCACCGCCGAGTCGCCGCCCCAGTCGACGCCGAGGATCTGCAGCACCGAGCCCGAGCCGTCGGCGAGCACCGCGGGGCCGGAGACGGCCGGCGCGAAGGAGGCGAACTTCCAGAGGAAGGAGAGTGCGGCGAGGTCGGCGACGGGAACTCCCGCGACGCCGGTCACGACGAAATCGCTCCGGCCGGAGACGGAGGCGGCCGCCTCGCGAAACGACTCCGTCACGCTGCGATTCGCGTGGTGAATGGCGGCGACGGCGGCGACGCCGATCGCGACGCCCGCGGCGGGGAGGACGAGCCGCATCGGGTGGCGGCGGGCGGGGCCGGAGACCAGGGCGCGGAATACGAGAGGGAAGCCGCTCATGAGCCGAGTTTCGGATTCCGCGATCCGGCTTCCGTGTGGGCTCGCTCCAGACGCGGAGCTCGGAGCTCGGAGCCCGGAACCGCGCTCTCGAAGCCCTCGATCCTGCCGTCTCGCATGCGCGCGACCCGGTCCGCGCGCTCCGCCGCGCCGCGGGAGTGCGTCGCCAGGAGCAGCGTGACGCCGCGCTCGCGGCGCACCTCGTCGAGGAGGGCGATCACCTGCTCGCCGTTGCGGCTGTCGAGGTTCCCGGTCGGCTCGTCGGCCAGCAGCAGCCGTGCGCCGGTGACGAGCGCCCGCGCGATGGCGACGCGCTGCATCTCTCCCCCGGACAGCTCGTAGGGATGCGCCGCGCCGCGCCGGGAGAGGCCGACTCGGTCGAGCAGCTCGGCCGCGCGCGTCCCGGCGTCGCGGCCGCCGTCGAGGCGCCGCGGCAGCTCCACGTTGTCGCGTACCGAGAGGTGCGGGAGAAGGTTGAAGAACTGGAAGACCATTCCCACGTCGCGGCGGCGGTAGAGAACCCGGCGGCGTTCGGGGAGCGCCGCGAGGTCGACCCCGCCGACCTCGATCGCGCCCGAGGACTGCCGGTCGATCGCGCCGAGCAGGTGGAGGAGCGTCGACTTGCCGCTGCCGGATTCTCCGACGAGCGCCAGGAACTCGCCCGCTGCGACGTCGAGGTCGAGGCCGTCCAGCGCGACGACGGGCTCCGCTCCCGCATACACTTTCCGGACGCCGCGGCACGACACGCTGGGTGGAGAGTCCGACACGATGGGAGAATACAGGAGCGATTTCGCCTTTCGACTTTCGATGTCCCGTCCGAAAACGTATTAGCCGCAGCTAATAGATTTCGCGATCGTCGTCCGCGAGCAGAACCAGAAACCAGAAACCAGGAACAGAAAAGAGCAGACCCTCTTCATGCTTCTCCCCCTGGCGCCATACGCCCGCCTCGCGGCCAATCGCGCGCTCGTCCGGGCGCTCGCGAGCCGCGAGCTCGTCGCGCGCTACCGCGGCGGCGCGTTGGGGTTCCTGTGGGCGCTGATCAATCCGCTTCTCCTGCTGCTCGTCTACGCCACGGTGTTCCGCTTCGTGTTCGCGCCGCGCGCCGACGTGAAGCCGTACTCCCTGTTTCTCTTTGGCGGAGTCCTTGCGTGGGCGTTCGTGTCCGGCGCGCTCCAGGACGCCGCCGAGACGTACCGCTCCAACGGGCCGCTCCTCCGAAAGACGACCGTCGCCCCCGAGGTGTTTCCCGCGGCCGCGGTCCTC
>Ga0207683_10004772_pt1 | contig 11669 bp, 9 predicted proteins | sample KBSM73metaG_FD_184333 | JGI IMG/M metagenome (GOLD analysis project Ga0207683, IMG submission 184333) | Miscanthus rhizosphere microbial communities from Kellogg Biological Station, Michigan, USA - KBS M7-3 metaG (SPAdes) (version 2) | ecosystem: Host-associated > Plants > Roots > Rhizosphere >...
CCGTTCACCTCGACCGCGATCGACCAGCAGATCCACGCGATCAAGTTCGGCATCGACTACAAATTCGGCGGCGGCCCGCTCCTGGCACGCTACTGAGTTCCAGATAAACGTGAGCTGCAGAACCCCGGGGCAAAACCCCGGGGTTCTTGTTTGCGCGTGGTTGTGCCGGTGCATGATCCGATCCGAAAACCGGTTCCCGCTGTTCGAGGTCGAGGCAGTGCAGATCGTCAACGCGCCGACTGCGTCGCCGGGTGTTGGCGGCGTGATGTTTCGGCGTCAAGGTCGGGCCGTAAACAACTCGATCCTCATCCTGAGGCGCGAGCGCAGCGAGCCTCGAAGGATGGCAAGGCGCACCGCTGTCGCTTCGGGCCATGGTTCGAGACGCGGTGCTACGCACCGCTCCTCACCATGAGGTTCACGCCGCCTTCTTCAGCGCACCGCCCAGCCGCTCCAGCGCGGCGTCGAGCGTCGCGTCGCGCTTGGCGAAGCAGAAACGCACCACCGAGCGGATCGGCTCGTTGGCGTAGAACGCCGACACGGGAATCGCCGCGACCTTGTGCTCCAGCACGAGCCGCTTGCAGAACGTCTCGTCGTCCTCGTTCAGCCCGAGCGAGGCGAGATCGACATTGACGAAGTAGGTCGCTTCCGCCTCGATCACCGGAAAGCCGAGCGAGCGAAGCCCGCTGGTGAAGCGGTCGCGGCTGCGCTGCAAATCCGCGCGCATGGTCTCGAAGTAATCGTCCGCCTTGCCGAGACCATAGGCCACCGCGGCCTGCAGGTTCGGCGGCGTCGTGAAGGTGATGTACTGATGCGCCTTGGCGAGCACGCGCAATACGCCGGGTGCCGCACAGACGAACCCGACCTTCCAGCCGGTGAGCGAGAAGATCTTGCCGGCCGAGCCGATCTTGACGCAGCGCTCGCGCATGCCCGGCATCGCGATCAGCGGCACATGGCGGCGCCCGTCGAACATGACGTGCTCCCACACCTCGTCGCACACCGCGACCGCGTTGAATTTCTCGCAATAGCGCGCGAGCAGCTCCAGGTCCTCGCGCGGGAAAACCGTCGCGGAAGGATTGAGCGGATTGTTGAACAGCACCACGCGCGTCTTCGGCGTGAACGCGCGCGCGAGCATTTCCTCGTCGAAGCGCCAGTGCGGCGGCTCGAGCCGCACGAAGCGCGGCACGCCCCCGGCCCGCTGCACCAGCGGCAGATAGGCGTCGTACAGCGGCTGGAACAGCACGACCTCGTCGCCCGGCTCGATCAGCGCCATCAGCGCGCCGGCGATCGCCTCGGTCGCGCCCGACGTGATCATGATCTCGCTGTCGGGATCGAAGTCGAGGTTCTGCCAGTGCTTGTAGTGCGCCGACACCGCCTTGCGCAGCTCGGGCAAGCCCATCATCGGCGGATACTGGTTCCAGCCGTTGACGACCGCATCGGCCGCCTTCGCCAGCACGTCCTCGGGGAACGGCCCGTCGGGAAACCCTTGCCCGAGATTGACGGCGTCCTGCTCGCGCGCAAGGCGCGACATCACCTCGAACACCGAGACCGGCAGGTTGGCGAAGACGGAATTCATCTGATGCGCGTACCGCTCACGTCTCGGTCGGCAGGCCGGCTTCTTTCCAGCCCTTGATGCCGCCCGCGAGGTGATGACTGTACGGCAGCCCCGCGTTCTGCGCGATCAGCGAGGCGCTCACCGAGCGATTGCCGGAGCGGCACGCGAACACGACCTGTTTGCCGCCCGGATCGGGCAGTGCCGCGGGATCGAACTCCGACATCGGCATATAGACGGCTTCCGGATACCGTTCGACGTCGGTTTCATTCGGCTCGCGCACGTCGACGAGCAATATCGTTCCCTCGGCAAGACCCTTGGCGACATCTTCCGGGTAAAGGTCGTGCACGTGGTCGCGGCCATGGGCCATTGGATTTTCTCCGTGAGGAACAGTCCAATATCGCCTGCGCGCGCAATCCGCAATCAGACCGCAACCTGGGTGCCGATCTCCACCACCCGGCCGGTCGGGATCTGGAAGTAATCCGTCGCGTCGTTGGCGCCGCGCGCCAAATGGATGAAAAGCCGGTCCTGCCAGCGCGGCATGCCGGAATTCGCCGCGGGCTTGAGCGAGCGCCGCGACAGGAAGAACGACGTCGACATGATGTCGAATTGCCAGCCGAGCTTGCGCGCGATCGCGAGCGCCTTCGGCACGTTCGGTGTTTCCATGAAGCCGAAGCGCAGCGCTACGCACGAAAAGTTCTCGCCGATGTGTTCGATGCGCACGCGCTCGTCCGCCGGGACCCTGGGCATGTCGGCGGTCTCGACCGTGAGCACGACGTTATGCCGATGCAGCACCTTGTAATGCTTCAGACTGTGCAGCAGCGAGGTCGGCGCACTTGCGGGATCGCTGGTGAGGAAGACAGCGGTGCCCGGCACCTGCAGCGGCGGCTTGCGTTGCAGCGTGGCGACGAGAGTGTTCAGCGGTGTTTCGAGTTTGCGTGTCTTGTCGAACAGCAGCCGGCTGCCGCGCCGCCACGTATACATGACCACCATGATCGCGCCGCCGAGCGCGAGCGGCATCCAGCCGCCTTCATGCACCTTCAGCATGTTGGCACCGAGGAACGTCAGGTCGATCAGCAGAAACGGCGCGATCAACGCCGCCGCGGCGAGCGGCGACCAGTTCCAGGCTTTCCAGATCACGACGAAGGCCATCATGGCGGTCACCACCATCGTGCCGGTCACCGCGATGCCGTAGGCCGACGCGAGCGCGCTTGACGAGCGGAACAGCGCGACGAGCAGCAGCACACCGATCAGCAGCAGCGCGTTCACGCGCGGCATGTAGATCTGGCCCGCGTGCGCTTCCGACGTGTGACGGATCTCCAGCCGCGGCAGCAGGCCGAGCTGAATCGCCTGCCGGGTGAGCGAATAGGCGCCGGTGATGACGGCCTGGCTGGCGATGACGGTCGCGGCAGTCGCCAGCAGAACCATCGGCAGCAAGGCCCATTCGGGGTACAGCAGGAAGAACGGGTTCTCGATCGCCTTCGGATTCGCGAGCACGAGCGCACCCTGACCCAAATAGTTCAGCACCAGCGCGGGCAGGACGATCGCGATCCACGCGGTCTGGATCGGCCTGCGGCCGAAATGGCCGAGATCGGCGTAAAGCGCCTCCGCACCCGTGACCGCGAGGAACACCGCGCCGAGGGCGACGAGCCCGATCGTTCCGTGACCGGTGACGAAGGCCAGCGCATGCCGCGGATTGAGTGCGGCCAGCACGCTTGGATCGGCCGCGATCAGCCGCACGCCCGGGATCGCGATCGCGACGAACCAGACGAGCGTGACCGGACCGAACAAGGCCGCGACCTGCGCGGTGCCGCGCGACTGCACGGCGAACAGGGCCAGGAGGATCACCACGGTCAGCGGCACCACATAGGATTCGAACGCCGGCGTTACGATCTTGAGGCCTTCCACGGCCGAGAGCACGGACAGCGCGGGCGTGATGACGGCATCGCCGTAGAACAGCGCGCCGCTGATCGTGCCGAGCAGCACCAGCACCGGCGCGCTCTTGCCGAGCGCTCGCTGCGCCAATGCCATCAGGGTGAGCGTGCCACCCTCGCCGTTATTGTCGGCGCGCAGGAGGATCAGCACATATTTCAGCGTCACGATGACGACCAGCGCCCAGAAGATCAGCGACAGGACGCCAAGGACCGCTTCGCGCGTAACCGCGCCGCCGGCGGACGCCGCGACGATTGCTTCGCGAAACGCATAAAGCGGGCTGGTGCCGATATCGCCGTAGACGACCCCGATGCTGCCGATGGTGAGGGCGAGGAAGCCGGCGTGCGGGCGCGTGTCACCGTTCCCGGCGACGGGCAAGTGGCTCCCGTCAGGAGCCGCAGCGATGTGAGACATGGTGTTTAAGGTCAGGCTTTCGCCTGCTCCAGATGCCGCGCGTAAGGGACGCGGGGCCGGGCTTGTACGCCCGGACAACGTCACAGTCACGCAGACGGCCAACGCGGCGGAACACGGGCTGGCATGCGCCGGCCGCAGGGCTTCATGACGCGTTGCAGAATAGAAATAATTGAGCTATTTCAAATAATTGATCGTAATTTTGTGGGCTGCAGCATACCGCTAAACCGCGACCTGCGTTCCCACCTCGACGACGCGCCCGGTCGGAATCTGGAAGAAGTCGGTCGCGTCGTTGGCCGAACGCGCCAGCGCGATGAACAGCCGGTCCTGCCAGGCCGGCATGCCGGATTGCGCCGATGCTTTCAGCGACCGGCGCGACAGGAAGAACGACGTCGACATGATGTCGAACGTGAGGCCGCGCTTGCGCGCGGCCGCAAGCGCCTTCGGCACGTTCGGATCCTCCATGAATCCGAAGCGGATCGCGACGCGGGTGAAGCGGTCGGAAATCCGCTGGATCTCGACGCGTTCGTCCTCTGCCGTGCGCGGCGTATCGGTGGTGACGATGGTGAGGATGATGTTGTGCTCGTGCAGCACCTTGTTGTGCTTGAAGTTGTGCAACAGCGAGGCCGGCGCGAAATCCGGATCGCTGGTGAGGAACACCGCGGTGCCGGGCACGACATGCGGCGGCTTCTTCTCCAGATTGCGGATCAGCGCGTCGATCGGCACTTCGACGCGGCGCGTCTTGTTCACCAGGATGCGGCTGCCGCGCTGCCAGGTGAGGATCAGCAGCACCATGAAGCAGCCGAACAGCACCGGCAGCCACGCGCCTTCGAGCAGTTTGAGCAGGTTTGCGCTGAGGAAGATCGCGTCGATGAAGACCAGCGGGCACACCAGCAGCGCGGCACTCCACCATTTCCACTTCCACAGCTTCCACACCACGATGAAGCCGATCACGCCGTCCACCACCATCGTGGTGGTCACCGCGATGCCGTAGGCGTGCGCGAGCTTGCTCGAGGTCTGGAACATGAAGACGAGCAGCAGCACGCCGAGGAGCAGCATGGCGTTGACGCGCGGAATGTAGATCTGGCCGAAATGCGCCGCCGAGGTGTGCAGGATCGCGAGGCGCGGCAGCAGGCCGAGCTGGATCGCCTGATAGGTCAGCGAATAGGCGCCGGTGATGACGGCCTGGCTCGCGATCACGGTGGCGCAGGTCGCAAGGATGACCATCGGCAGCAGCAGCATCTCCGGCACCAGCTTGTAGAACGGGTTGGAGATGGCTTCGGGATGCGCCAGCAGCAGCGCCCCCTGTCCGAAATAGTTGATGGCCAGCGCAGGCAGCACGAGACAGAACCATGCGGTCTGGATCGGCTTGCGGCCGAAGTGGCCGAGATCGGCATAGAGCGCCTCGCCGCCGGTGACCGCGAGAAAGACCGCGCCGAGGGTCACCAGGCCGATGAAGCCGTGACCGGCGAGGAACGTCACCGCGTAATAGGGATTGATCGCGAGGAACACGCTGGGATCGTCGCTGATGTGCAGCAACCCGGCGGCCGCCACGGCGACGAACCAGATCACCATCACGGGCCCGAAGAACGCCGCGACATTGGCGGTGCCGCGGCGCTGCAGGGCGAACAGTCCGACCAGGATCACGACCGTGATCGGCACGACGAAGTGCTCGGAGCCGGGCGAGACCAGCTTCAAGCCTTCGACCGCGGAGAGCACCGAGATCGCCGGCGTGATCACGCTGTCGCCGAGAAACATCGCCGCGCCGACGATGCCGAGCATCATCACGAACGGCGCGCGCTTGCCGATCGCCCGGAAGGCGAGCGCCATCAGGGCGAGCGTGCCGCCCTCGCCGTTGTTGTCGGCGCGCAGCAGGATCAGCACGTACTTGACCGTCACCACCAGGATCAGCGCCCAGAGGATCATGGAGAGAACGCCGAGCACGATCTCGCGGGTGATCGGCGCCGACGCGGCGGCAGCCGTCGCAGCCTCGCGGAAGGCGTAGAGCGGGCTCGTGCCGATGTCGCCATAGACGATGCCGACGCTGCCGAGCGTCAGCGCCCAGTAGCTCGCCGGAACATGATCCGGCTCCGGAGCGGCGCGGTCGGACTGCACGGTATCGCTGGCGACTTCGTTCATGGAGCCACGGCGAAGCGCCGGCCTGTCTTGGTGGAGCATGATCTTTTCCGAAAACCGGTGTCCACTTTTCGGGATCATGCCTTGAGGTGGCGCCGCTTATACCACCCCGCTCCCCAACGCAAACAAGGAGAGACATGCAGACGATGGGTCAAGGATGCGACGGCGGCATTCGGCCGCAGCGGCAACTCTTTCTCCGCTCGCGGGGACGAGCGGAAGCCAGATTACGGCTTGAAGCCGATCGGCAGCGGCGGCGCCTCGCGCAGCAGCGTGATGGTGACGCGGCGGTTCGCCGCGATGTGCGGATCGTCGGGGAACAGCGGCTGGCTGTCGGCTTTGCCGGCCACCATGGAAACATGCGAGCCCGGCAGGCCCTCGTCCTCGAGGATCTGGCGCACCGCGTTGGCGCGGTCGGCGGAAAGTTCCCACGGCCCGTAGCCACGCCGCGGCGGCGCCCGGCTCGCGGCGGTATGCCCCGAGATCGACAACCGGTTCGGCAGCGCCTTCAGCGGCACCGCGAGCTTCTGCACGATGCGGCGCGTGCGGTCGAAAGGGTCCTTGGCGCCGTCGGGAAACATCGAGCGGCCCTCCTGATCGACCAGCTCGATGTTGAGCCCGGCGGCCGTCTCCTCGATCATGATGTGCTTCGACATTTCGGCGATTTCCGGCATGTCCTGCATCGCCTGGCGCAGCGATGCGGCGGCCAGCGCGAATGCCCTGTCGTCCTGCAGCTTCGCACCCTCGGGCTGGCGCAGCAGCAGGTCGTTCGGTCCGGGCGTGTTGGACGCGTCCTCGGGATCGATCTTCGCGACGTTCTTCAGCGCCGGCCGCGTCGGCGAGCCGTCCTGCTCGACGATGCCGTTGTAGCGCACCTGCTGGACGCCGAAGGCCTCGCGCATCGAGCCCGCGACGATCTGCATCTTCGCCTTGTCCTGCGTCGAGAACGCGACGAGCATCACGAAGAAGCTCATCATCAGGGCCATCAGGTCCGCGAAGGTCACGAACCAGCCGTGACCTCCTCCGTGGCCGCCGCGCTTCTTCGCCATGGCGCTGTGCCCTTAAGGCATTTCCGTCGTCAAGCCGGCGCCAGCTCGGCTTCGAGGTCGCGATGCTTCTCGGGGAGATACGCCAGCAGCATTTCGCGCACGAGCGCCGGGCTCTTGGAGTCGCGGATCATCAGGATGCCGTCGATGGTCAGCGTGCGGTTGATCTCCTCGGTGACGAGCTTCACGTGCAGCTTGTCGGCGATCGGCAGGCAGAACAGGTTCGCGACGAGCGCGCCGTACAGCGTCGCGAGCAGCGCGACCGCCATCAACGGTCCGAGCTTGGAAGGATCGGTCATGTTGGCGAACATCTGCACCATGCCGATCAGCGTTCCGATCATGCCGAAGGCCGGGGCGCAGTCGCCGATGGCGCGGTAGATCTTCTGCCCTTCGTCGAGATGAGTGAGGAAGTTGTCGCGGTCGCGCTCGAGATTGTCGCGGATGAAGTCGGCGTCGTAACCGTCGGCGACGAAGCGAACGCCCTTGGCGAGGAACGGATCGTCGGGCGTGACCTTTTCCAGGCCGATCGGCCCTGATTTGCGCGCGATGTCGGCCAGCGCCGCGATCTCGTCGACGAGTTCGCGCGGCGTGGTGTTGCTCATCGTGAAGGCGAACTTCGCGCCGAGCGGCAGACCATGCATCATGCGCCGAGCGGAAAGCGGATCAGGGTCGCGGCGAACGAACCGCCGAAAATGATGATGATGGCGTGGATGTCGTAGAACATCCGCAGATCGCCACCCATCAAGATCAAGGTCACGATGACGGCGGCGCCTGCGGCCAGCCCCAGGCCGGTTGCGATATCCATTGACGACCCCAAAGACGACACGACGCAAACGCGTCGATCCCCCAACCGGCGAGAGGAACAAAACCTAGCGCGAGGGGTGTTAAGGGTGCGTAAAGGATAAAGGCCTTCGCGGCATGACGTTACCGGAGGACCGGCACCGCAGGGCGTGTCTTTTCATTTGAGCATGATCTTGTCCGAAAGCCGGTTCCCACTTTTCGGGATCATGCTCAGGCGTTGATCATGTCGCGAATGCGCGTTGCCAGGGCGTCGATCGCGAAGGGCTTCGTGACCATTTCCATGCCGGGCGCGAGGAAGCCGTTCGCCATCGCGGCATTCTCGGCGTAGCCGGTTATGAACAGAACCTTAAGGTCGGGGCGTTGTTCACGCGCCGCGTCCGCGACTTGCCGGCCGTTCATGCCGGGCAGCCCGACATCGGTGATGAGCAGATCGATGCGCTCTCCCGAGCGCAGCACCTGCAGGCTTGCCGGACCGTCAGCCGCTTCGAGCGCGCGATAACCGAGATCGTTCAGCACGTCGACGACGAGCTCGCGCACCGACGTCTCGTCCTCGACCACCAGCACGGTCTCGCCCGACTGCGCCTTCGGCTGCACGGCCTCTGCGGCAGTGCCGGGCACCTCCGTGGCAGCCGCGCCATGCCGCGGCAGATAGATTTTGACGGTCGTGCCCTGCCCCTGCTCGGAATAGATGCGCGCGTGTCCTTCCGACTGGCGCGCGAAGCCGTAGACCATCGAGAGGCCGAGGCCGGTGCCCTGCCCGATCGGCTTGGTGGTGAAGAACGGATCGAAGGCGCGCGCCTGCACGGCGGCCGACATGCCGACGCCGCTGTCGCTCACCGAGAGCGCAACGTATTGCCCCGGCTCGACGTCGCGCAGCTCCGCCGCGTAACGGGCATCGAGATGCGCGTTCGCGGTCTCGATCGTCAGCACGCCGCCGTCCGGCATCGCGTCGCGTGCGTTGATCGCGAGGTTGAGCAGTGCGCTTTCCAGCTGATGCGGATCGCAGAAGGTGCTCCACAGCCCGCCGCTCGCAACGATGTCGAGGCGGATCTGCTCGCCGATCGAGCGCCGCAGCAGCTCTTCCATCGAGGCGACGAGCCGGTCGACGTTGACCGGTTTCGGGTCGAGCGGCTGGCGCCGCGCGAAGGCGAGCAGGCGATGCGTGAGCGAGGCGGCGCGGTTCGCCGAGGCTTTCGCCAGCGTGGTGTAGCGCTCGATCTCGCCGTAGCGCCCCTGCGTGACGCGCTTCTGCATCAGATCAAGCGATCCGAGAATTCCCGTCAGCAGATTGTTGAAATCGTGGGCAATTCCGCCGGTGAGCTGGCCGACCGCTTCCATCTTCTGCGATTGGCGCAGCTGCTCCTCGGTGCGGCGCAGCACTTCCGCCGCCTCACGCTCGGCGGTGACGTCGCGGCCGGTCGCGTAGATCAGTCCGTCCTCGGCGGTCGAGGACCACGAGAGCCAGCGATACGAGCCGTCCTTGTGGCGATAGCGGTTCTGGAAGCGCTCGGTCGGACCGCCCTGCACGAGGTGGCGGCGATGCTCCATCGTCGCGTTCGCGTCTTCCGGATGCCACAGCGATGCGATCGGCATCGCGAGCAGCTCGTTCTGGCTCCAGCCGAGGATCGCGCTGGCGGCCGGATTGATGCTGACCCAGTAGCCCTCGAAATTCGCCATTCCGATCAGATCGTCCGACACGCTCCAGAGCCGGTCGCGTTCGCGCGTGCGCTTCTCGACCTCCTGTTCCAGCGTTTCGTTCAATTGCTGCAACGCCATCTCGGCGCGCTTGCGCTCGGTGATGTCGATATGCGCGCCGACCAGGCGCAGCGGCTTGCCCTCCGGTGTGCGCTCGATTTCGGATCGCACCTGGATCCAGCGGACCTGCCCGTCGCTGGGGCGGACGATGCGGTATTCGGCGCGGTATTCGCGCGCGTCCCCGTGCACGGCCTCGATGAATTGACGCTCCGTTCGCTCGCGGTCCTCGGGGTGGATGCGGCGGACCCAGTCCTCGTGCGACTCGTTGACCGCCTCGGGCGGCAGCCCGTGGATGATCAGGTATTCGCGCGAGCGCCGGTTGCGGAACCCGTCGGTGAGGAAAACCTCGACGCCGCCGACCTGTCCGATCTCCTGCACGCGCGCGAGCTCGGCTTCGCGCTCGCGCAATGCGGTCTCGACGCGCTTGCGATCGGTGGTTTCGACCGCCGTCATCAGCACGCCGCCGACCCCGGTCGGCGCCGTGTCGTCCGGGATCGGGCTGTAGCTGAGCGTGAACCAGACCTCTTCCAAATCAGGCCCATGGCGGCGCAGCCGCAGCGGCATGTCCTCGGAGAAAAACGCTTCCCGCCTGCCGGCGAGCAGCCCCGCGTGCAGCGGACCGAGCTGATCCTCGACCTCCGGCCACGCGTCGCGAAACGGCAGCCCGAGCGCGCGCGGATGCTTCTCGCCGAGGATCGGCAGGTAGCCGTCATTGTAGATGAGGACGAAGTCCGCTCCCCAGCGCACCGCCATCGGGAATTGCGAGGCGAGGATCGTGGCGACGATCAGCTTGAGGCTCGGCGGCCAGCTTTCGCGTGCGCCGAGAGGCGTGCGCGACCAATCGTAGGCGGCGACCCGCGCGGCCATTTCGCCGCGCTGGGCCCGGTCAGATCCCCCGGCACCGCTCAATTCCGACATCCAGCCTGCTAACGTACTGTCCCTGCGAAGGAATCAACGCAAACGCATCCGTGCCAAGGTGTAGAACGCCGGACCCGGCGGTTTGGTTCCCGGTAGCGCACGGCATTGCGGAAGACGGCGCCCGCAGGTCGCCGCCGCAGGCGGCAATAGCCTGGTCGGCCGCAGCCTTCGAGGTCGAACTCGGGCCCACTCTGATGCCCGGCTTCCATGGCCGCAACGAAGGCCGGTGCGATAAAAGCTTGCGATCTTGCCGACTGGCGAGAGTCCTCCAGCGAAGCGCCAGAAGCGACATCGCCCGGCGGCGGGCTGATGTCCGCCGCCGTTGCGGCCTTAGTTTTTAGACCACGAGCCCCAATCCGGCGGCGAATAACACCGTCAATATGGTGCGACGGAAGAGCACGTCGTTCATTTTACCGAAGAGTGCGATTCCCAGTGTCGCGCCCAACGCGAGTGCTGGAAGTGCGAGAATTGCATTGAGCAGCACTTTACTCGACACACCGTTCTGGCCGACCAGGAGCACCAATGCGAAGACCTGCATGGCGGCAATGAAGGGCTGGACCAGGCCGCGCTGCTGATCCTTCGGCATGCCCCGCATGTCGCACCATATCGTCGGCAGGGCGCCGGGCATCGCGGTGAGGCCGCCAAGCAATCCGCCGGCAAAGCCGATTGCCGCCTCGTGCGCTCGCCCTCCGGTGTTTCGCAGGCCGGCAGCCAGCGGGCGGAAGATCATGTAGGCCGCATAAAGCGCAAGGAAGATGCCAAACCCCACGCGGAAAGCTGTGACGTCCGCGTGCTGCAGAAGAAAGAGCGCGGGCGGAATTCCGAGCGCGCCCCCGACAATGAGTGTCAAGCTTCCCCGCCAGGCCAGGTGTTTACGCAACACCACCAGGCTGATGCTCTGCACCGCGATGCTGCAGATCATCATGAGCGGCACCGCCTCTTTTGGCGGCAGCACGTGCAGCAGCATCGCGCCGGCGACCGCCGAGAATGCGAATCCCGCCATACCGGATACGAAGGCGCCCGCGAATACACCGGCGCTGAGGATCAGGAACGTGGCGGGCTCAATCATTGGTGCCCCCCGGAGTGCAACTGCATGAGCAGAGCGTGCTCCCGCAAGATGATCG
>Ga0207683_10004773_pt1 | contig 11668 bp, 11 predicted proteins | sample KBSM73metaG_FD_184333 | JGI IMG/M metagenome (GOLD analysis project Ga0207683, IMG submission 184333) | Miscanthus rhizosphere microbial communities from Kellogg Biological Station, Michigan, USA - KBS M7-3 metaG (SPAdes) (version 2) | ecosystem: Host-associated > Plants > Roots > Rhizosphere >...
CGAACGCGCGGACGGTGACCGCGCGGATCGCTGCGCCGGCGGGAACGGCGACTATTCCTTCAACCCTCTGATAATACTTGAATTTCAGCATCAGTGCCGCCTCGGTGCCGGGTTGGTCCTCCGGCAGCGAAATAGTGCTCGAACGCGCCGGCACGGTGTCCGTGGCGGGTTGCAGCGTGACCTGGATCGTCGCGTGACCGGTGAACTCGTCCTTGGGGCTGCCGCCGCGAACCAGCAGAAACCGGTAGCGCCAGGTGTCGTGGGTCTCGCGCTCGACCGTCAGGCGCTGGATGGAAAGGCCGACCTGCTTGTTGGAGTCGGCGACGAGTTGCTGGAGAAACGCGAGCTCGTCCTTGATCTGCGCGTTCTCGGCCGCGAGCTCCTGCGTCTGCTTCGAAAGCGTTGCCTGGGCGCCGCTCGCCATCGCGAGCTCCGTCTCCTGTTGCATCGCCTTGCTCCGAAGCACCGCGTTGTCCTTCTTGAGGCCCTCGTTCTCGGCTTCGGCGGCACTCACGCGTGCTTCGAGCTCCTGGCGATTGAACCCGCCGAAGAACTGGCCGAAGTCGAATCCCCACCACCACATCCCGGCGACGATCGCGAGGAGCGACGCCCATGCGCCAACGCGCCAGGGCCATGGCCATCGCGAGCGCACCGCCATCCGGGGCGCGTCGATCGAAAAATGCTGGCGCGCGCGGCGCCACCAGGAGGGCCGCGCCAACTCTATCTACGGTAGAACCGGCAACGCCGTCAGTCCCGTGGTCTCGACGAGGCCGAACATCAGGTTCATGTTCTGGATCGCCTGACCTGCCGCGCCCTTCACGAGGTTGTCCTCGACGACCAACACCACCGCCATGTCGCCTCCTTGCGGCCGGTGCACGGCGATCCGGCAGACGTTGGACGCGCGCGTCGAGCGCGTATCCGGCATGGAGCCCGGCGGCATGACGTCGACGAAGGGCTCGCCCTCGTAGCGCCGCTCGAAGAGCGCTTGCAGGTCGACATTCGTGTCGGTGAGGCGCGCGTAGAGGGTTGCGTATATCCCGCGAATCATCGGCACGAGATGCGGCATGAAAATGACGCTGACCGGCGAGCGAGCTGCAGCATCGAGGCCCTGCGAGATTTCGGGATGGTGCCGGTGGCCCTTGACGCTGTAGGCCCTGAAGTTGTCGGACGCCTCGGCGAACAGCAGGCCCATCTCCGCTTTGCGGCCGGCGCCCGACACGCCCGATTTGCAGTCGGCCACGAGATGCTGGGCATCGACGACTCCGGCTTCGAGGAGCGGCAGGAAGCCCAGTTGCACGGCGGTCGGATAGCAGCCGGGATTGCCGACGATGCGGGCGCCCTTGATCGCGGCGCGGTTTACTTCGGGCAGCCCATAGACCGACTCGGCGAGGAGATCCGGGCAGGCGTGCGGCATTCCATACCATTGCGTGAATGCCGCCACGTCCTTCAGCCGGAAATCCGCCGCGAGATCGATGATTCGCGCGCCGGCGCCCACGAGCTCGCGCGCCTGCGCCATCGCGACGCCGTGCGGGGTCGCGAAAAAGACAACGTCGCACCGGTCGAGATGCGCCTCGCCGGGATCGACGAAGGCGAGCGGGTATTTGCCGCGCAGGCTCGGGAACATGTCGGCAACCCTGGTTCCGGCGTCCTTGCGCGACGTGATCGCGCGGACGTCGGCCTCCGGGTGCTGCGCGAGGAGCCGCAGCAATTCGACGCCGGTGTAGCCCGTGCCGCCGACGATGCCGACCTTGATCATGGTTTCCTCTTCCTCGCTTCGATGCCTGAATCGATTCTAGCATCGGGCTTCGGGGTATCCGGGCGCTTCAGGGGCGGTCTCCTCGGGCTTCATACCCCAGGCGCCCGCGGAGACCGCCCCTGAAGCGCCCTGAGTACGACACATTGCTGCGCAAGCGGCCGGCAGGCACGAAGCGGGCGTCGCAGAATGACGAAGGCCGCCAACGTCGGCGGCCCTCTCGTGCTAAAGCGCCGCGACGATCAGCGCTTCGAGAATTGCTTGCGCTTGCGCGCCTTGTGCAGGCCGACCTTCTTGCGCTCGACTTCGCGCGCGTCGCGCGTTACGAGCCCTGCCTTCGACAGCGTGGGCTTCAATGCCGCGTCGTAGTCGATGAGCGCGCGGGTGATGCCGTGGCGCACCGCTCCCGCCTGGCCGGATTCGCCGCCGCCCTCGACGTTGATCATGATGTCAAACGTCGCTTCGTGGTTGGTGAGCTTGAGCGGCTGCCGGATGACCATGCGGCCCGTGTCGCGCGAGAAGAATTCGTCGGCGGGCTTTTCGTTGACGACGATCGCGCCAGTGCCTTTCTTGAGGAAGACGCGAGCCACGGCGCTCTTGCGCCGCCCGGTGCCGTAATAGTAGTTGCCGATCATGGGTCAGATATCCAGTGTCTTGGGCTGCTGCGCCGAATGCGGATGCTCGCCGCCGGCATAGCACTTGAGTTTCTTCAGCATCTTGTACCCGAGAGGGCCCTTGGGCAGCATGCCCTTGACGGCCTTCTCCAGCGCGCGGCCGGGAAAGCGCGCCTGCATCTTCGAAAAACTGGTGGTCGAAATGCCGCCGGGATAGCCGCTGTGGCGGTGGTAGAGCTTGTCGTCGGCCTTGTTGCCGGTGACACGGATCTTTTCGACGTTGGTGACGACGATGAAGTCGCCGGTGTCGACGTGCGGCGTGAAAATGACCTTGTGCTTGCCGCGAAGGCGCAGCGCAATCTGGCTCGCGAGGCGGCCGAGCACCTTGTCCGTGGCGTCCACCACGAACCAGGTCCGCTCGATGTCCTGCGGCTTGGCGGAGAAGGTTTTCATCGGGAAATCGCGTTCCGGGTTGAAGTCAGCAAAGTCTTAAATCTTAACTCGTTTTCGGCGTTTCGGTCAAGGCACGCCATCTCTGCCGGGAATCGGGTGGCTAAGGGCAGTCTCCTCGGGCTTCATACCCCAGGCGCCCGCGGAGACCGCCCTCAGCCACCCTGCCGAATGCGCGCCATCCGATACCGATCTCACGGAGTTCGGGGATGCGGTGTGGGCCAATGGCCGTGTTCGCGGGCGCCTGGGGTATGAAGCCCGCGGGCACTGCCATTGGTTCGCACGAACTGAACGGGTCTGCTTCGCGTCGTTTCTGCCCGCAGATGAAAAAGGGCGCGGCCTTGTGCGGACCGCGCCCGAAGCATTCCGCCCTAGGAGGAGAAAGGGTGGAACCCTATTCGCGATCGGGGAGGGGGATCCGCCGACGCGAACGCTTATGATATTGGCATACCCAGATCCGTAATGCAATAGGTTCGAAGGCCGAACGCTTCAGGAAGGGTCAGCGAGGGCCTGTAGGCGACAAAAAACGACGGATTTCGGCCCGCCCGCCCACCTCCAAAAAGGGCAGATGCGGGACAATCTCCGTTTTGGCGGGGGCACACGCATGGAGGTCCGGGTGAAGTGGGTCGACGGCGTCAGCTTCGTCGGTGAATCGGGAAGCGGTCACGCCGTGGTTACCGATGGCGCGCCGGAGGCCGGCGGCCGCAACGTCGGCATGCGGCCGATGGAACTCGTGCTGCTGGGCGCGGCCAGCTGCACGGCGTTCGACCTCGTCATGATCCTCAAGAAGGCTCGCCAGCCTATCGCGGACTGCGCGGTCGACGCAGTGGCCGAGCGCGCCGAGACGGTGCCGCGCGTGTTCACGAAGATTCACCTGAGGTATTTGGTGGCCGGTCGCGGGCTCGACCCGAAGCAGGTCGAGCGCGCCGTGCAGTTGTCCAAGGATAAGTATTGCTCCGCGACGCTGATGCTGGGGAAGACGGCTGCGATCACCTACGAGATCGCTATCGTGGATGACGATCGCCTGCCGGCGCGCCCGGTAGCCGACGCGGCCTAGAGGGCGAGCAAGGCGGCGCTAGCTCCTGTCCCGGAGCAGCCGGATCAAGCTCGACGAGTCGAAGCGTCCGCCGCCTTCGGCCTGTACCCGCGCGTAGAACTGGTCGACGAGCGCTGTTACCGGCAGCGTCGCTCCGCGTGCCCGCGCTTCAGACATGCACAGCCCGAGGTCCTTGCGCATCCAGTCGACAGCAAAGCCGAAGTCGAATTTGTTGGCGATCATCGTTTTGCCGCGGTTCTCCATCTGCCACGATTGGGCGGCGCCTTTGCTGATCACCTCGAGTCCCCGCTCGACATCGAGCCCCGCCTTTTCGGCGAACGCGATGCCTTCGGCGAGCGCCTGGACGAGCCCGGCAATGCAGATCTGGTTGAACATCTTCGTGAGCTGGCCGCTGCCGGGGCCGCCCATCAGCGTCACCGCGCGGCCGTAGTGGCCGAGCACTGGCGCAGCGCCTTCGAACGTCGCGGCGTCGCCTCCGACCATGATGGTGAGCTTGCCGTTCTCGGCCCCCGCCTGGCCCCCTGAGACGGGCGCATCGAGAAAGCCCACGCCTTTCGCTGCCGCCGCGGCGTGAATCTCCCTGGCAATCTCCGCCGAGGCGGTCGTGTGATCCACGAGCGTCGCGCCTTTGCGCATCGCCGCGAGCGCGCCATCCGCTCCGAAGATCACGGCGCGCACGTCGTTGTCGTTGCCGACGCACATCATCACGAGATCGGCATCCTTTGCCGCCGCGGCAGGCGTCGGGGCACTCTTGCCGGAATATTCGCCGACCCAGCGCGACGACTTGTCCGCCGAGCGGTTGTAGACGGTGACGCGGTGTCCGGCGCGCGCGAGGTGCCCCGCCATCGGATAGCCCATCACGCCGAGTCCGAGAAATGCGACGTTCCTTGTTTCCATCAAAGCTCCTTTTGGGGGCGTTCACGCATCGCGCGAACAAGCACGGGTTCCATTCCGGAGGGCGTGTCAGCCCGCCTTGACGTCGAGCGCACGCCGCGCGGCAGCAACGGCCGCGCGCACTTGCTCGGGCGCAGTGCCACCGAGGTGATTGCGGCTCGCGACCGAGCCCTCGAGCGTCAGCACGTCATGGACATCCGCGCCGATCTCCGGTGAAAACGTTTGCAGGTCGGCAAGCGGCAAATCGGATAGCGCAACGCCGCGCTCTTCGGCGTGACGCACCGCCCGGGCGACCACCTCGTGCGCGTCGCGAAACGGCACGCCCTTGCGCACCAGATAGTCGGCAAGGTCGGTGGCGGTGGGATGACCTTCGGCTGCGGCCGCAAGCATTCGGTCGGCGTTGACGACGATCCCGGTGGCCACCATGTCAGCCATGATGGCAAGGGTGTCGGAGAGCGTATCGACGGTGTCGAACAACGGCTCCTTGTCTTCCTGATTGTCGCGGTTGTAAGTGAGCGGCTGGCCCTTCATCAGCGTGAGGAGCGCGACGAGATGGCCGTTCACGCGGCCGGTCTTGCCGCGCGCCAACTCGGCGACGTCGGGATTCTTCTTCTGCGGCATGATCGACGAGCCCGTGCAGAACCGATCTGCCAGCGCGACGAACGCGAAGCGCGGGTTCATCCACCACGCGAGCTCCTCGGCAAACCGCGACACGTGGGTCATCGCCATCGCGGCGGCAGCGGTGAATTCGATGGCGAAATCGCGGTCCGAAACGGCATCGAGCGAGTTCGCGCAAAGCGCTTCGAAGCCAAGCTCCCTGGCGACTCGCTCGCGGTCGATCGGGAAGCTCGTCCCCGCGAGCGCCGCGCTCCCCAGCGGCAGCCGGTTCACCCGCCGGCGGCAATCGCGAAACCGCTCGGCGTCGCGAGCGAACATCGCCTCGTAGGCGAGCAGATGGTGGCCGAATGTGACGGGCTGCGCGACCTGCAGATGCGTATAGCCGGGCATGATCGTTGCCGCGTGCGCTTCCGCGAGGTCGATGAATGCCCGGCGGAGCGCGCCGACCTTATCGACGAGCGCGTCGATTTCCTCGCGCAGCCACAGCCTCAGATCAGTGGCGACCTGGTCGTTGCGCGAGCGTCCGGTGTGCAATCGCTTGCCGGCATCGCCGACGAGCGCAATGAGGCGCTTCTCGATGTTGAAGTGGACGTCTTCCAGATCCGTCGACCACGGAAACTCGCCACGTTCGACTTCGGCGCGGATCGTTTGCATCCCACGTTCGATGGCTTCCAGATCGTCGGCGCTCAGCACGCCCACGGCGACCAGCATGCGCGCATGCGCCAGCGATCCCTGGATGTCGACGAGGGCCAGGCGGCGGTCGAAGCCCACCGACGCCGTATAGCGCTTGACGATGTCCGACATGGGCTCGGCGAACCGGCCGGACCAGCTTCCGGCGGCGGGGACAGGGGTAGCGGCCTTGAGGGGCGGCTTGGGGTCGGCCATGTCGATCCGATCGGTTCGCGGCAAGGCGGGGCCAATGGAAACCGAGGCGGCGGGCGTCGTCCGAAGCTCGAAAGTCGATCGTCGCGCTCGGTTCAGCTTGCCTCGCGGACGGGGGTTGCCGACAATAGCCGCCAACACCTGTTGCCGCACATCGACCGCCACTTCTCCCGGCACGATGCTTGCATGCCGGTTTCGTTATGCAGCCGATTATAAGGCAAAAGACCCTGGGCCTCGAATTGCCGGACCTGCGCAATCTGGGGACGATCCTGCGCATCGTGCTCGCCGTGAACGCGATGACGGCCGTCGCCGCCGTAGTCCGCGAGCCCCAGGCGGAGCTCTGGACGGCGCAGTGGCTCGACATGACCGCCGTCGTCGAGCCGCACCTCATCGTCGAGCTCGCCATCCTTTATGCGATCTCGCCGTGGCTCGCTCGCCAGACCGCGCTCCTGGCCGCCATGGTGATCGCGGCGATCACCGTTATCGTCGGCGTGGGGCTGCATGCGCTGATCGGCCCGCAGTACCGCGACGTGCCTCTCGCGGCGATGCGGCACATCCTCCTGGCACTTTGCGTCTACGGCGCGCTGCTGTTCTATTTCAGCCTCCGGGCGAAGGCGCTGTCGCCCGCGATCGCCGAGTCGCGGCTGCAGGCGCTGCAGGCCCGGATTCGCCCCCACTTCCTGTTCAACAGCATCAATGCCGTGCTGTCCTTGGTGCGCTCCGACCCGAAGCGGGCCGAAACGGCGCTCCTCGACATGGCCGACCTCTTTCGCGTGCTGATGCGTGACAACCGCGAGCTCGTTCCCCTTGCCGACGAGATCGAGCTGTGCCGGCAGTACCTCGATCTCGAGAAGCTGCGGCTCACCGACCGGCTTCAGGTCGAGTGGCACCTGAACAACATGCCGGGCGACGCGCTGGTGCCGCCGCTCGTGCTGCAGCCGCTTCTCGAGAACGCCGTCTATCACGGGATCGAGCCCTTGAGCACGCCGGGTGTCGTGTCGATCAACATCTTCTGCAAGGGAGGTGACGTCCACGCGATCCTGCGCAATCCGTACCGGGCCGAAGGCGGCAGTCACCACGCCGGAAACAAGATGGCGCTCGGCAACATCCGGGAGCGGTTGAAGCTTCACTTCGATGCCGAGGCAAGGCTCGAATCGCGAGTGCGCGACGCGGCTTATGAGGTGCACATCCGCATGCCGTACCACAGGGCGCCCTCGAAGGCGGCGCGCGAGGCCGGGCTCGGCCCCGACGCGACCGAGCGACCCGTTCGCGCACGTGTGGAAACCAATGTGGGAACTGGAGCGGACCGCGATCTGGACGGACCCGCTCTGCGCGAGGCGAGATCGGGAGTTTCGCGTGGCTGACGCTCCGCTTCGGGTGCTGATCGTGGACGACGAAGCGCCGGCGCGGCGGCGGCTTCGCGATCTCCTGGCGGATTGCGCCGGGGCGCTGTCGCTCGCCTGCGTCGGCGAAGCGGCCAACGGGCGTGAAGCGCTGGAGTTGCTCCACGCGGTGAGTGCCGACCTCGTGCTCAGCGACATCGAGATGCCGGAGATGGGCGGGCTCGAATTCGCCCGTCACGTTCTCAAGCTGCCGCAACCGCCCGTCGTGATCTTCACGACGGCGCACGACAAGCACGCAGTGCAGGCTTTCGAGGTGAACGCCGTCGACTTCCTCCTGAAACCCATTCGCGTCCAGCGCCTGCTCGCGGCGCTCGAAAGGGTGCCACGGTTGAAACCGCTGTCGGCGACGCGCCTCGACGCGCTCGCCCCGACAGCGCGGCGGTTCCTTTCGGTGACCGAGCGTTCGCGCGTCGTGCTGGTCCCGGTCGAGGAAATCATCTATCTCAAGGCGGAGCTCAAGTACATCACGATCCGCACCGCCGAGCGCGAGTTTCTGCTCGAGGAATCGCTGACCAAGCTCGAAGAGGAGTTCGGCCACCGTCTCGTGCGCGTCCATCGCAATTGCCTCGTCGCGCGCGACGCTATCCGGGGCTTCGAGCGGCGCGTCGGCGACGAAGGCGACGCGCACTGGGAAGTGCTGCTGAAGGGCATTACCGAAACGCTGCCGGTCTCGCGCCGGCAGCAATCCATCGTTCGCGAGATCGGACGCGAAAATCAGCGCGGGGGCGAAACCGCCGCCAAGTGACGAGATGCGGCCAAAGCGTCGACTATCGTGCTAGGCTCCGCGCCCTTCGACCCCATCCGCCCACCCCAATGTCCAAACGCACGCTCGTCTGCGGCTCGCTCGCCTACGACACCATCATGGTGTTCCCCGATCGATTCGCGCGTCACATCCTGCCCGACCAGACGCACATGCTGTCGGTGTCGTTCCAGATCGCGGAAATGCGCCGCGAATGGGGGGGCTGCGCGGGCAACATCGCTTACAACCTGAAGGCGCTGGGCGGCGAGCCCGTCGTGATGGCGACGCTCGGCGCCGACGGCGCGACGTATCGCGAAAGGCTCGAGGGCCTCGGGATTTCCATCGACGGCGTGCGCACGATGCCGCAGATGTACACGGCGCAGGCGTTCATCATCACCGACCTCGACGACAACCAGATCACCGCGTTCCATCCGGGTGCAATGAACGCATCGCACGAGAATCGCGTCGGTGACGTCGAGGACATTGCGCTCGGGATCGTGGCGCCCGACGGCCGCGAAGGCATGCAATCGCACGTCGAGCAGTTCGCGCAAGCGGGCATCCCGTTCGTGTTCGATCCCGGCCAGGGATTGCCGCTCTTCTCCGGGCCGGAGCTCATCGAGATGATCGACGCGGCGTCGTTCGTCGCCGTCAACGACTACGAGGGCCGGCTGATGGCCGAGCGCACGGGGCTGTCGCTCGATGCGATCGCGCGCCGCGTCGACGCCCTGATCGTCACGATGGGCGCGTCCGGAGCGCAAATCCACACGGACGGCGCCACCCTGGACATTCCTGTCGCGCCTGTGGCCGGGGTCGTCGATCCGACGGGCTGCGGAGACGCCTTTCGCGCGGGCCTCCTCTATGGGATCGCCCATGGGTGGGACTGGCAGCGTTCCGGGCGCCTCGCCTCGACGCTGGGCGCGCTCAAGATCGCGTCGCGCGGCGGGCAAAATCACGCGATCAGCCGCGACAGCATTGCTGCCGCCTACCACGAAGCGTTCGATGCGTACCTCTGGTGACCACGCGCTCCTGCGCGAATTGTCCGATGACACGGACAGCGGCGAATCGTCCCCGCAAGGAGCACTGCATTCGAACGGACCGACGAGGCCGCAGACGCGCGCGGAGGGCGCCACCCCCACGCTCGTTCGACTCCTCCGATCCGCCCGTACGGTCATGCATCTTCTCGGAGGTCTCTCTACGACGGTCTTCGTGTTTCCGTGGATTGGTCCCGCTGCGAAGCAGAAGCTGATCGCCCGCTGGTGCCGGCAGCTCCTGGCGATGCTCGAAGTCGAGCCGCGCGTGCATTGGCGGCACGAAAGCGGAATGCCCGGCAACGTGCTGATAGTGGCGAACCACATCTCGTGGCTCGACATCTTCGTGCTCTGCTCGTTCCAGCCTGCGCGTTTCATCGCCAAAGCCGACTTAAGGCGCCTGCCGGTCGTCGGAAGGCTCATCGCGAACGTGGGCACGCTATTCATCGAGCGCGAGCGCCGCCGCGACACGCATACCGTCAATCGCCATACGGTCGAAGTGCTCGCCCGGGGCGACATCGTGGCGGTCTTTCCCGAGGCCACGACGAGCGATGGCACCGGCCTCCTCAAGTTCCACAGCTCGCTCTTGCAGTCTGCGGTCGATGCGAAGGCGCACGTGCAGCCGATCGCGATTCGCTATCGCACCGCCGCGGGCGAGCTTTGCCTCGCGCCCGCCTACGTTGGCGAGTTGAGTCTCGTAGGGTCGTTCTGGCGGGTGACGGGCGAGCGCAGGATGACGGCGGAGCTCATTGTGATGCCGGCGTTTCCCGCCGGGAATGCAAATCGCCGCGAGTTGTCGCGCGCGGCAGAGGACGCTATCCGAACGGCTTTGGCGTTACCGGCGCGCGTCCCGGAACCTGGTACACGCGCCGGTCGTCCAGCCTGATCGCCGTCAGCGGTCCGCCCCACAGGCAACCCGAGTCCAGCATCAGGACGTTGGGCGCAAGCTGCAATTCGAGCGTCGACCAATGACCGCAGACAATGGTCACGCCGGCGGACTTCCTGTGCTCGTGCTCGAACCACGGACGAAAGCCCGAGGGGGCGAGATGCGCCCCGCGCTTTTCCTTAAACTCCATCACGCCGTCGGCCGTGCAGAAGCGCATTCGCGTGCACGCATTGACGATCGTGCGCAAACGGTCGAATCCTTGGAGCTCGTCCTTCCACTGATGCGGCTCGTCGCCGTAGAGCGCGCGCAAGAAATCGTCGGCGCGCTCGCTCGCGAGCATCGCCTCGACTTCGGCTGACAACTCGACGGCGGCAAGAGCCGACCATGCCGGCATGAGACCCGCGTGGACGAGGAGCTTGTCGCCTTCGAGCGCGACCAGCGGCCGGTGGGCGAGCCAGTCCAGAAGCTCGTCGCGGTCGGGTGCCTCGAGGACTTGCGTGAGCGTGTCCTGCCGGTGCGACTTCGTGTGGCCCGCAGCCACGGTGAGGAGGTGCAAATCGTGGTTGCCGAGGACGGTGACGGCCGAAGCGCCTAGCGCCTTCACGTCGCGCAGGACGGCGAGCGAATCCGGGCCGCGATTGACGAGATCGCCGACGAGCCACAGGCGATCGCTCGTTTCGGAAAAGCCGATGAGCTCGAGCAGCTGGCGAAACTCCGAGCGGCAGCCCTGGATGTCGCCGATCGCGTAGTGGCTCATTGATGATCCGAAAGACGTCGACGGACCGACGATCGAGTGCCGGCGCCCGTTCCTGCCGATGCTAAAATCCTTCGCCGATTCTAGCATTCGCACGCAACACCTCCGTCTTCCTCGATGTCGTTCCCCCTCAACGCCGCGCAGCGCGAGGCCGTGCGCTATCTCGACGGCCCGCTCCTGGTCCTCGCGGGAGCAGGCAGCGGCAAGACTCGCGTCATCACGGCGAAGATCGCGCACTTGATCGCGAGCGGTCACGACGCGAAACGCATCGCCGCGATCACGTTCACCAACCGCGCCGCCCGCGAAATGCGCGAGCGCGCCGCGGAGCTCCTCTCGGAGCGCGGCGGGAACAACCTCGCCGCCGACGTCACCATCTGCACGTTCCATTCGCTTGGTCTCCGGATCCTTCGCGGCGACGCCAAGGCGCTCGGCCTCAAACCCGGCTTCTCGATCCTCGATCCGGGCGACATCGAGCCGATCGTCGGCGAGCTCTTGCAGACGAGCGATCGTGCCCGCGCGCGCGCCGCGCAATGGCGCATCAGCGCGTGGAAGAACGCCCTGGTGTCGCCGGCAGCGGCAGCGAAGACCGC
>Ga0207683_10004774_pt1 | contig 11666 bp, 12 predicted proteins | sample KBSM73metaG_FD_184333 | JGI IMG/M metagenome (GOLD analysis project Ga0207683, IMG submission 184333) | Miscanthus rhizosphere microbial communities from Kellogg Biological Station, Michigan, USA - KBS M7-3 metaG (SPAdes) (version 2) | ecosystem: Host-associated > Plants > Roots > Rhizosphere >...
AGTTAACAGTATCATACTTAGCTGAGCCGCATTTTCCGTCCCGGCGTTGGGCCGCCAATAAGCTTGCTACCGGGCCGGACGCCTGCCAGGCCGGCGCCGCATCCGCAGGGCCGCCAGGATGAGAGCGACCAGGAACACGGCGATGCCGATGATAAGCAGGTACAGCAGCCCTTTCGCGGCAACGCCCACGATCCCCAGCACGATCGCGGCTATCACCAGCAGCAGGAAAAGGGCGATCATTCGTCCTCCGTTTCGTTGGTTACTCAGCGGCGGCCCAGCAGCCGTTCGCCGTTAGCGCCCGGCTGGTAGGTCAGGCCGTAATGCTTAAATACCGCCTCTTCATCGCCTGCGGGCAGCTCGCCGTCCGTATCAATCGACGGGGCGTCTTTCACCTGTTTCCTGTCGTAGGCGACCTTGACGTATCCCGGACCCACGGTCGCCTGGTTCAAGGGCACGAATACGAGCCGGTGCCGGGTCGGCATCCCGACCTGGATCGTGCCGAACGACGGCAGGTCGGTACTGGTGTCGACGTATACGGCCTCAAGCTCCCCGATTTTGTGACCCCCGGCATCAAGCACGTCGTGACCACGCCATTCCCGGATGCTGGCAATCTCGAACACGATGGCTACCTCCTTATGCAGCGCCGCACTGGCCTATCGGCCCTACCCCCGTATAGGCGTCCCATTCACCGTTCGCGGGCCGGACATGGTGACCGTGACAGCGGCCCGGGGACGCGACGCGGCCAGCGACCGTGACGCGGCGCGCGTCACATCTTCTTCATCGCCACGTACCGCCGCGCATCCGGCAGCGACCTGACCGCCATCACCCCGAGCGCGGCTCCGGCAGCTGCCATGGTGATCGCCGTGACGTATCCGAGTTTCTGCATCATCTTTCTCCTGTTCCTCTGCTGTTTCGGCAACGGCGGCCGATGAGGTCGCCAGCCTGAGCAATGCCGTGCGCAAGAGGGCCGCCATGTCACGCGGACAGATGCCCAGCACTCTGCTGGCCCGGACGTGCCCGAGACCGCCGATAAGCACCAGCCCGAGCGCCCCCGCTCCTGCTCGCTCAGGAACCCGCCAGGACCTACGCGTCCGGAAACGTCCCCGGGAGGCGGGACGGGACGGCCGTCGCGCCGCGCCGGGTCGGAGGCCAGCTGCTGGCAGCGCCGGAATACCGACTCTGCCAGGCGGTAGCGCACGTCGTCTTCGCCATACCCCCGCGCCGACGCCGGCGCGCGCCCATCGGCGATGACGTCAGAGACAACACGCACGGCCAGCGCCGTATCGCCAAGGGTCAGAAAGGCCTGCCGGTATAGCCCGCTGGCGTAACCGTGGTGGATGTCCCTGCTGCCGGCTGAGCCCCGCGTGAGGATACAAACCGAGCCGTTGCTTACGGATCCCGGCATTGAAAGCTCCACGCGTCTCGGCGGCGTTTGCGGTCATCAAGCGCCTTCGGCCACCGAGGTCCGGAGCGGCTACCTCAGGTTAGCACCCGTTACAGCGGCTCACTGACCCACTGCCAGCCACGCGTCTCGTCGTGCGCCGCCCGGACCAGGAAGGCCCCCGCCGCGTCGGACAGTTCCGCGATGACACGGATCAGCTGACGGTGAAAGTCCACAGGCCGACGCTTCTCATGACGCGTCCTGTGCCCGGCGATCGTCACAGCCGCGCCGTCCGCGCTGGTCAACCGGACCGTGACGTTCCCGTCGTAGTCCAGGCTGGCGCAGGCGATTTCCCGCGCGCGGATGATCTCGGTACCTTCATCATTCGCGACCCACACGTTGGTCACATCCATAAGGCCTCCTCCCGCCCGCTATCGCACATGGCGGGCTATTCCTAATGCAGCCCGGTATCGGCCCGTTGCGCGCCGGCGAGGCTGCCTGCTTGGTTCGAGGCCGAGCCGGCGCCGACCAGGAGGGCCAGGACCTCGCCGATGGTGCGCTCCCGGCTGGCGGGCTCCGGCAGCGGCAGGTGCGCCTGGACGTGATACCGGTTGCGGCGGCCATCCTTCTCCTTGACCACGTACCCGGCCTCGACCAGGTCCGTGATAATGCCGAAGGCGCTGCGCTCGGTGATGTCCAGGCTGGCCGCGATGTCGCGCAGGCGGACTCCGGGGTCATGAGCAACGCACAGCAGAACCCGGGCGTGGTTGGTCAGGAAGCTCCAGCTCGTCACCATTACAGGTTATCAGATTCCGGAAAAAACTTGCTAGTTTTCTAATGCAAGTGTAGCTTGAAGTCAGTTACCGGACGTCAGCCGCCCACGACGGCCAGCTACCCGGGGCTACCGGAGGAGCTCGTGCGCATCGGAGCGGTCACCATGATCGTTGATGCCCATGACGCTCGCAATGCCGCGCCTCGGCTGACTCAGCCGGTTCCTGATCGACGCTGCCGGGCCAGGATCCTGGCCCGGCGGTAACGGTGACAGGGCTGCCTGCCACCGGGCGCAGTGTCCCGGCTACCGCGAACTCGGCGACGGCCAATGGCGATACGGCGCCCGCCAACTGCGAAAGGAAGACTCATGTCCGAGCCTGCTACACCTCGTCCGGATCCAGGTACTACCACTCCGCCGGGCTCATCCCCCGACGGCTCCGTTCCGCCGATGCCATACGAGGCCACCAACGCGCACACGCACCGATCCACTGCGGCCGGCCGATGGCACACGGCCATGGCACCACTGCGCAAGATGTTGCGCCGAACCCCGTCAGGCGCCGCTTAACCCGAAGTTACGGCTAGTTCGGCCGGTGATTCAGGGGTCTGACGTGGGGTTCTGTCGGGCTGGCCGGGCGGTGTTCTGGCTACTTCAGGGTCAGCGGGATCGGGGTCGGCCGCATCCTCACCTTTCGACCCGTTCGCGGCCGAGATCCCGGCCTTCGTCGAACGGGTGGACAAGCTCGACGACCTGCTGATCCAGAGCCAGCTGCTGAGCCTGCACCTGCCGCTATCGGCGCAGACGCGCGGCTTGCCCGGGGCGCGTGAGCTCGCCATGCTCCCGGACGGCGCGGTGGTCGTCAACGTCGCCCGCGGGGGCATCCTCGACGAGAATGCGCTCGCCGGGGAACTGAATTCGGGGCTTCTCGGCGGCGCGGGACTCGATGTGTTCGCGCAGGAACCGCTGCCGGGCGACCCACCCCTGCTGAGCACGCCGAACACGATCCTCAGCCCGCACGTCCCCGGATATTCCGAACGGTCGTCCTGGCGGCTGGCGAGCTGGACCATCGAGGATGTGCTCGGCTACCTGGCCAGCAGCTCCATCGAACACGGCAAGGTCATCGTCGCCGGCACGCGCTGACAGCAGGCCGCTGTTGCCCACTGGCCTGCTAAGACACCATGATTCCCCTACTTCAGCAGCTGGCGGGCCATGACCATGCGCTGGATCTGGTTGGTGCCCTCGTAGATCTGGGTGATCTTCGCGTCGCGCATCATCCGCTCGACCGGGTAGTCGTTGACGTAGCCGTAGCCGCCGAGCAGCTGCACCGCGTCGGTGGTCACCGACATGGCCACGTCGGAGGCCAGGCACTTGCAGGCGGAGGAGAAGAAGGTCAGGTCGTCGATCTTCTCGCCGGCCATGGCCCGCTCCGACTTGGCCGCGGCGGCGTAGGTGAGCTGGCGTGCCGCCTCCAGCTTCATGGCCATGTCGGCGATCATGAACTGCAGGCCCTGGAAGTCGGCGACCGCCCGGCCGAACTGCTTGCGCTCCCGGACGTAGCCGATCGCGTAGTCGAGCGCGCCCTGGGCGATGCCCAGGGCCTGCGCCGCGATCGTGATACGAGTGTGGTCCAGGGTCTGCAGGGCGATCTTGAACCCCTCGCCCTCGGCGCCGATCAGCCGGTCGGCCGGGATCGCGCAGTCGTCGAAGTAGAGCTCCCTGGTCGGGGAGCCCTTGATGCCGAGCTTGTGCTCGGGCGCCCCGAACGTGAAGCCCGGATCCCCGTCCTCCAGCACGAACGCGGAGATCCCGTTCGCGCCCGCCGACGGGTCGGTGACCGCCATCACCGTGTAGTACTTCGACACCCCGGCGTTGGTGATCCAGCGCTTCACCCCGTTCAGCACGTAGCCGGAGTCGATGCGCACCGCCTTGGTCTTCATGGCCGCCGCGTCCGAGCCGGCCTCCGGCTCGGACAGCGCGTAGGAGAACATCGCCTCGCCGCGCGCCACCGGCGCCAGGTACCTGGCCTTGACGTCCTCGGACGCGGCGATCAGCAGCGGCACCGTGCCCAGCTTGTTGACCGCGGGGATCAGCGACGACGAGGCGCAGGCGCGGGCCACCTCCTCGATGACGATCGCGGTGGCGATCGCGTCGGCGCCGGCGCCGCCGTAGGCCTCGGGGATATGCACGGCCTGAAAGTCCGCCTTGACCAGCGCCTCGTACACGTCCCAGGGGAATTCGGAGGTGCGGTCGACGTCGGCGGCGCGCGGCGCGATCTTGTCGTCGGCCAGCGCGCGCACCGCCTCGCGCAGCGCCTGGTGCTCCTCGGACAGGGCGAACGCCGGGAAATCATCGCTCATGCCTCGATGGTAGATCGCCGGCCGGCCCGGCAGTCAGCGGTGGCCCAGGACGACGATCCGGTAGACGCCGGCCCGGTAGTGGCCCTCGTTGTCGGGCGGCAGCTTGGTGAACCAGATCAGGAGGTAGCGGACGTGCACCGGCGCGGCGGGCTTCAGTTGCGCGGTGCGGCCGGCGTTCGAGACGTGAGCGACCACGGGGAGCCAGGCCGGGACGGGCTTGCTCCCGGCTCGCAACTGGATGTCCGCGCCCGAGTTGACCAGGGACACCCGGACCGAGGCCACGGTGACCGGACGGCCCATGTCCAGCAGCAGCCCGGTCCCCTGCTTCAGCGCCCCAAACCGCGCGGTGGCGTACCACTGGCTGATCCAGGGCTGGGCGCGGTCGCCGCCGATGGCCAGCGCCGCTCGCTGCGGGTCGTCGCCGTCGCCCCGGCCGGCCGGGCCGAAGGCCGTCACGCTGGCCGGGGCCAGCACCTGAACCGTCACGGGGCTCGCCGAGGGCGCCGGCGAGGTGGAGGCCTGGGACGCGCTGGCCTGAGCCGAAGTACTCTGCGCCGTGCTGCCCTGGACGGCCGGGGCGCTGGCCGGCGGGTTGGTGGGGCCACCCGGCGGGGAGGGACGAGGGCTGGTCGCGGCCGTGGGCCGGGCCCGGCCCACGCCGGAGACGAACTTGTAGGTGGCGAAGCCGAGGACCGCCAGGACCAGCACGGCCAGTACGGCGGCCCAGCGCACCCGCCGGCGCTCCCGCTTCCGAAGGGGCATGGCGGGCTGGAACACCTCGGCGGCCGTGACTTCCTTGGCCGATCGCCAGGTCGAATCGAACTCGTCGATCAGCGGCACGGGATCCTCCCCCACGGCCCGCGCGATGGCGCGGATGTGGCCGCGCGCATAGAAATCACCGCCGCACGCAGCGTAGTCATCCTGCTCTATACCCCGGATGATGGGCTCCGTGACACGAGTGCGCTGACTGACGTCACTAACGGTGAGCCCGGCCCGGCGGCGGGCGGCGGCCAGCGTCGCGCCAATGCTCACGCGCGCCTCCTCGCCCCGGGGGTCGGATCCCGTTCGAGGAGCGTACCCGTACCGGCATGGGGGCAAGCACCGTTATCTCGGCGGAAAACGCCGCCCGTTCGGTACGAAACTACGGGCGCCGGCCGCGCAGGGCGGCACCCTTGGCGCGGGCCTGACCGGCGAGGTCCTCGGCGAAAGCCGCGAGCCTGGCCCGCAGCGCGGCGCCGGCGGGGCTCTCCGCCGCGCCGAGGATGCGGACGGCGAGCAGGCCGGCGTTGCGGGCGCCGCCGACCGCGACGGTCGCGACCGGGATGCCGGCCGGCATCTGGACGATCGAGAGCAGCGAGTCGAGTCCGCTCAGGTTGGCCAGCGGGACGGGCACGCCGATCACCGGCAGCGGCGTGACCGAGGCCAGCATGCCGGGCAGGTGCGCGGCGCCGCCGGCCCCGGCGATGATCACCCGCAGCCCGCGGCGTTCGGCCGACGAGCCGTACTCGATCATCTCGTGCGGCATCCGGTGCGCGGATACCACATCGGCCTCGTAGGGCACCTCGAATTCGTCGAGGGCTTCGGCCGCGGCACGCATCACCGGCCAGTCCGAGTCGCTGCCCATCACGACGCCGACGACGGGGTTCTCGCTCAATCGCCGTCCTCCTTGCCCCAGCGAAGGTAGCTGGCCGCGCGGCGGGCCCGGTCGGCGAGGTCCTCCGGGTCGTCGCCGATCGCGGTGACGTGGCCGATCTTGCGGCCCGGGCGGACCTGCTTGCCGTACATGTGCACCTTCACCGCCGGGTCGGCGGCCATCACGTGGATATACCTGTCGTACACATCGGCGTCGTCGCCGCCGAGCACGTTGGCCATCGCCGCGGCCGGCGCGGCCATCGCCGGGTCACCGAGCGGCAGGTCCAAGACGGCCCGCAGGTGCTGCTCGAACTGAGACGTGCGGGCGCCCTCGATGGTCCAGTGTCCGGTGTTGTGCGGGCGCATGGCGAGCTCGTTGACCAGCAGCCCGGCCGGTGTCTCGAACATCTCCACCGCGAGCAGGCCGGTGACGCCGAGCTCCTTCGCGATCCGCAGCGCCAGCTCCTGGGCCTCGGCCCGCCGGCCGGAGGCCAGGCCGGGCGCGGGGGCGATCACCTCGCGGCAGACGCCGTCCCGCTGGACCGTCTGCACCACCGGGTACACCGCGCCCTGCCGGTGCGGCGAGCGGGCCGCGAGCACCGCGAGCTCGCGGTCGAAGCCGACGTATTCCTCGGCCATGATCTCGAGGTCGTGCGCGAGAACCCCCGCGGCCTCGGCGGCCGACTCGCAGACCCAGACGCCCTTGCCGTCGTAGCCGCCGCTGACCGCCTTGAGCACCAGCGGCCAGGAGCCCTCGGCGAACGCCTCGGCCTCGGCGACGGTGCGCACCGGCGCGAACCGCGGGCAGGCGATGCCCAGCCCGGTCAGCCGTTCGCGCATGGCGAGCTTGTCCTGGGTGAAGCGGAGCGCGGCGCCGTCCGGCCTGACCGTCACGCCGTCCTGCTCCAGCGCGGCCAGGTGCGGGCCTGGGACGTGCTCGTGGTCGAAGGTGAGCACGTCACAGCCGGCCGCGAAGCCGCGCAGGTCGGCCAGCGAGCGGAAGTCGCCCAGCCGGGTCCCGGCCACGACCTGGGCCGCGCTCTCGCCGGGGTCACCGGCCAGCACGCGGAAGCCGATGCCCAGGCCGGTGGCGGCCTGGCTCGTCATCCGGGCGAGCTGGCCGCCGCCGACCATGCCCACCACGGGGGGTGCTGGAGCCGAGGCCGTCGGCTCCGCGGAATCGGTCACGGTCCGTACCCTACGGGACCGCCAGCCCGGTTAGCACTGGGGTGCGCGTGGCCAGGATGTAATGCAACCGTTTCCTCGCGGGCAAGGTTTTTCTGCTACGAAGCATTAGAGCCTTTCGCCCTGCATATATCGGGTAAAAGACTTGTGATCATGGGCCACTCCGAAAGGGGAGCGCGCAGATGGCGGCAAGCGATCAGGACATCACACACAGCGGCGACGCCGGGCCTGGCGTCCTTGTCCGGGAGGGCAGTTACGGCACCCAGGTCTTCGAGGTCGAGCCCGGCGGGGCGGAATTCATTCCGCTCAACGAACGCCACGGCCGGCCGATTCAGCTTTTCTGGACCTGGACCTCGCCGAACATGGAATTCGCCACGATCTTCGTCGGCGTTCTCGCGGTCGCCGGATTCGGCCTTGGTTTCTGGGAGGCCGTGCTCGCGCTCGTCCTGGGCAGCGCGATCGGCGGAATCACGCAGGGGATCCTGTCCCTGCGCGGGCCCAAGTACGGGGTGCCGCAGATGGTACTGAGCCGGCTGGGGTTCGGCTACTGGGGCAACGCGCTGCCGGCCGGGCTGAACTCGGTCACCGCCGGGATCGGCTGGTTCGCGGTGAACAGCGTCAGCGGCGCGCTCGCGCTGAACGTGCTGACCCACCTGCCGCAGGTGCTCTGCCTGCTGATCATCGTGGCGGTGCAGGTCGCGGTCGCCTTCTTCGGTTACAACCTGGTGCACTTGTTCGAGCGGTACGCCTTCCCGGTCCTGGCCATCATCTTCGTGATCGCGTCCATCGTCATCCTGACCAAGGCCCACCCGGGCGCCTCCCACCACACGATTCCCGGCGCGTTCCTGCTGACGTTCGGCGCCTCGTTCGGCTACGCGGTCGGCTGGAACCCCTATGCGTCGGATTACACCCGTTACTTCAAGCCGGACACGAACAGGACCGCCATCGCCTGGTGGTCCGGGACCGGGCTGTTCCTGTCCTGCGCCCTGCTCGAGATCGTCGGCGCGGCCGTCGGCACCGCGGTCAGCGCGGACAACGCGCTCGCGGGTCCCGGCGGCATGACCGGGCTGCTGGCCACCCCGCTGGCCGACCTGACGCTGCTGGCCATCGCGCTCGGCGCCGTCTCGGCGAACGTGCTCAACATCTACTCCGGCGCGCTGTCGTTCACCGCGATCGGCATCAAGCTGCCGCTCTCGATGCGCCGCGCGATCGTCGCCCTCGGGTTCGGCGCCATCGGGTTCTTCCTGGCCTGGAGCGGGTTGCACAACGCGGGCAGCAAGTACGAGAACTTCCTGCTGATCATCGCGTACTGGATCGCCCCGTGGCTGGCCGTGTACTTCTGCGACCTGCTGCTCCGGAAGAACCCGGACGAGACGCTGCTCTTCGACAAGCGGCACACGAACTGGGCCGGGCCGGTCGCCATGCTCGCCGGGATGGGCATCTCGATCTGGCTGTTCTCCAACCAGACCGAGTACATCGGGGTGGTGCCCACGCACGTGGGGGCCGTCGGGGACCTGACCTTCGAGGTCGGCTTCGTGATCACGGCCGTGGTGTACCTGACCTGGCACGCCATCGCCAGGACCGGACGGGAGAACACGCTCACCGCGTGACGCCCGGCCGATCTTCGCCTGGCTGATATTCGCCCGGCTGGTCTTCGGCTGGCTGGTCTTCGGCTGCGCGCCGCTCTGGCAGCGCGCGTCCGGTTCGCGGGTTGTGTGCCGTTTCATACCGCCGTCTAAGGGAAGGCGGAGTCGTCATTGAGCCGCGGCCGGTAGCATGTGCGGGTCTTGAGTGGAGCCTGTACGGGGGTGTGCGCACAGGCCAGATGATGATGCCGTCCCGAAAGGACTATTTCGTATGCCCAGGATGGTGAGCCTGCCCAAGCGCTTCGCCGAACTGATTCCTGAGCTCGCGAAATTCGGCGTCGTCGGCCTGGTCGGCTCGATCGTCGATCTGGGCGGCGCGGCCTACCTGCACGGCGCGGTCGGCCTCGGGCCGATGGTCTCCAAGGGGCTGTCCATCATCGCGGCCACCGTGCTCACGTACCTCGGCAGCCGGTTCTGGACCTTCAGGCACCGGGTGAACCAGGCGCTGCTGCGCGAGGGCCTGTTGTTCGCCGCCTTCAACCTCGTCGGCCTGGCCATCGCCGAGTGCGTCATCGCGTTCGTCACCTACGGGCTCGACATGAAGGGCACCCTGGTTTTCAACGCGGCCAGCCTGGCCGGCACCGGGCTCGGCACCGTCTTCCGGTACTTCTCGTACAAGAAGTGGGTGTTCCTGGCCGGGGCTCCCGGCGCCGCCGTGGCCGCCGGCGAAGCCGCGGTGTCCGGGTTCGTCGACGTCACCGAGACGAGCGAAGCCGGGGCCGTCCTGGCCGGGACGGCGGACGAGACCCTGGACGCCTCCTCCTTCGAGCGCGAGTACGGGTCGTCGTGGGAGCTGCTCGACACCGCGGATGCGCGGCGGCGCTAGCTGTTCGCTGTGCGGTTACGCCGGGCGGTTATGCCGGACCGCGGACCGGCTGGGCGGCCGTCTGCGGCGGGTTCCTGGGCAGGAAGACCGCGAACGTGGGGGGCTTCGGCTTGATCAGCACCACGCGTCCGCCGTCCGCCGCCGCCATCGTCCGGGCCAGGAACAGGCCCAGCCCGGTGCCTTCCGGGCGCCCGCTGACGCTCCGCTCGAAGATCCGGGAGGCCAGTTCCGGCGGGACGCCCTTACCCTCGTCCCGCACTTCGATCACCACCGACCGCGAGTTCTGCGAGGTCTGCAGGGTCACGGTTCCGCCGCCGTGCATGAGCGCGTTGTCCAGCAGCGTGGCGAGCACCTGCGCCAGGCCGCCCGGGGAGACGTGCGCCTGCAGGCCGCGCACGCCGATCACCACGAGCTTGCGGCGCGCCCGGCGAAAGGCCGGCTCCCACTCGACGACCTGCTGCTGCACGATCTCGTCGATGCCGGTCAGCGCGGCCGCCGACGCGGTAGCCCGGCGGGCCGGGCTGAGCAGCTGGGTCACCACGTCGGCCAGTCGTTCGGCCTGGGCCAGGGCGGCGCTGCCCTCCTCCCGGACCACGTCCGGGTCGTCCGCCGCCGCGATCATCTCCTCCAGCCGCATCGACAGGGCGGTGAGCGGCGTGCGCAGCTGATGCGACGCGTCCGCGGTGAGCTCACGGTCGGCGGCCAGCAGGGTGCTGAGCCTGCGCGCCGACGTGTCGAGGCCATCGGCCACCTGGTCCAGGTCGGCCACCCCGTACCGGCGGCCGAGCGGGCGGGGGTCGCCCCGGCCGAGCCGTGCCGCCGCCTCGGCGAGCTCCTCGACCGGCCGGCCCAGCCGCCCCGCGAGCACGGCGGTCAGCCAGCCGGCCAGCGCGGCCGCCGCCGCCATCGCCGCCACGGTCACGCCGACGGCGGCCGAGCCGCGCCGGGCGGCGATCACCAAGGCGGGCACGCCCACGATGAGGACCGCGATCACCGCCACGGCGAAGCTCGAGAACCACAGCCTCTTACGCATGCTGGTGGCGGATGGCGGCGGGGCCGCCGAGGGCGCGGCCGTCGAGGCTAGGGCCGTCGAGGGTGGGGCCGTCAGTCGCCGCGTTCAAAGCGGAACCCCACGCCCCGGACGGTGGTGATGTACCTCGGGCTGTGCGCGTCGTCGCCGAGCTTGCGGCGCAGCCAGGAAATGTGCATGTCGAGCGTCTTGGTCGACGTCCACCACTTCGCGTCCCAGACCTCACGCATGATCTGCTCCCGGGTGACCACCTTGCCCGCGTCGCGCAGCAGGATCCAGAGCAGATCGAATTCCTTGGTGGTCAGGTCGAGTTCGGTTTCGCCGTGCCAGGCCCGCCGGGCATCCGGGTCGATCCGCACGCCGTGCGCGGCCGAGCCCTCGGCCGTGCCCCGGCGCAGCAGGGCGCGGACCCGGGCGAGGAGTTCGGCCAGCCGGAACGGCTTCGTGACGTAGTCGTCGGCGCCCGCGTCCAGGCCGACCACGGTATCGACCTCGTCGGCCCGCGCGGTGAGGATCAGCACGGGCACGGCGTATCCCCCGGCCCGGACCCGGCGGCACACCTCGAGCCCGTCGAGTTCGGGCAGGCCGATGTCGAGCAAGATCAGGTCGACGCCCTCGCCCAGTGCCTTGTCGAGCGTGCTGGGACCGTCCGCCGTCACGTCCACCTCGTATCCCTCCCGGCGCAGGGCGCGGGACAGCGGTTCCGAGATCGAGGTGTCGTCCTCAGCGAGGAGTACGCGGGTCATGGGTAAATAGTAAAGGAACGGTAAAAAACTAACGCCTTTCGGGGCGAACTCAGGCGATTCCGGGGTGCCGGGGGCGGCCCGCTGACGCGGCTTC
>Ga0207683_10004775_pt1 | contig 11666 bp, 7 predicted proteins | sample KBSM73metaG_FD_184333 | JGI IMG/M metagenome (GOLD analysis project Ga0207683, IMG submission 184333) | Miscanthus rhizosphere microbial communities from Kellogg Biological Station, Michigan, USA - KBS M7-3 metaG (SPAdes) (version 2) | ecosystem: Host-associated > Plants > Roots > Rhizosphere >...
TGGGTGTTCGCAGCGTTCTTCTACATCCTGGTACGCGCCGACGACATCGCGCTGGCGGAGCGGTCCGCGCCGTTGCCCGTGGTGGTCAACATGAGCTACGCGGTGAACCACGGGCCGCACGATGGCACATCGTTGCTCGAGCGCGCGATCGATGCGTTGGTCGAACTGCGTACGGCCGGATCGAATCCTGTTGCACTCACGGTGGTCCTTCCGGCCGGCAATGCGCGACTGTCGCGATGGCATGCATCGGTCGTGCTGCCGGGTACCGGCGTGCCGGCGCAACTGCCGTGGCGAGTACTTCCCGACGATGCGGCCTCCTCCTGGACCTATCTGTACGTTGCGCCGGGGGCCCATCATCCGCAGCCCAAAGTCGAAGTCGCGATCACCGATCCGCTCGGCCGCAAGAGCGCCTTCGTCCAACGGGGACAGTTGACGGTGCTGACCGTCGACGGCCTGGTCGTCGCCTTGCTCGTCTATTCGCCGCCCTTTCCCGGGCGTCTCGATGCCATCGCTATATGGGTCGCCCCCACCACGAGTCTCGACGGTGCGCTTCCCGTCGCGCCGTCGGGCGAATGGACCATTGAAGTTGTCAATCGCGGCGGTGAGTGTGTTGTCGATGCATGGATCCGGCGTGGGGAAAGCCCGCCCGGACATCCGCGCGCAGGATTCCAGTCGTATTTCGACGACAGGTCGTATGTCCGATTCGACCCCACGGCTCATCCCAATGAGACCGACGGGACCGGTTTCTGCGTTCGCCGCACGACGATCAGCGGCATGGCGACAGGTGATCGCACGGTCGTCGCCGGCGGCGCCCGTAAGCCGACACAGGACGCGCACCCTGATTCGTATCGGGCGGCGCGGTATTCCGGTGCTGCTCCCGTGGGGGGCTTGCGAACGAATTGCGATCCGGACGTCACCGCGGTGAGTGAAGACGGCGACACGCTGCATGGCGTGCTCACGAGCGGAACGCGCAGCGGGAGCGTCGTTGCCGTCAACGGGACGAGCGTCGCGGCGCCGCAGGTCGCGCGCGCGGCGTGGATGCTTCTCGCTGCCACCGGCCACGCCACGCGCGCCGACATCCGCGGCCTTGCCGTCGCTACGCCGGACGTTCTGCCCGAGTGTCGCGGCGCCGGGTGCGTGGAGGCGACTCCGATTGCGCCGCCTTTTGGCATACGTCGCTGATCGCCTCTAGTCGAATCCCAGCAGCGCCATCCACACCATGGCATAGGCGAGCGACCAGATGACAGTGCTCCACTCGCGATATTTTGCGAGCGCCGAGGGGCGGCCGGAGCGCGTCAGCCTTTCCTGCGGCAGCCAGAAGCCCAGGATCCTGGGCTGGCGTGACAGCCAAGCACCGGCGCCGAGCAGGAATGCCGCCGCAATCAGCATGCGCCACATCGCAACCTTGCCGTTCGAGAGTGCGTAGAAGTCGAGGCCTGTCACGACGATCGTCGCCACGCACAGGATCAAGCCGGTGCGGACCAGTTGAGCAAGCGTTCGCGTGCGCTTCACGAGCCGGTGTGCGATCAGTCCCCACCCGATGGCGACGAGGAACGACAGCATCCCGACCACCTGGTCCGCCGAGAGATCCTCCGCTTGCCGACCCTCGTCGGGCGAGACACCGCCACCGAGCGTGAACATCAGTGCGGCCACCGCGCACAGGACATGGCGAACGCGGACGACGACCGTGGGCAACCGCGTCTGGGTGACTGCGTCCGGCACCTGCGGCAGCGCAAGCGCGCGATCCGTCCGCCGGATGTCCCAGCCGCGAAAATCGATCCATTGGCGTCGCCACAACCAATCGAGACTCGGCGGCAGGTCGATGCCCGTGCCCACCACGGTGACCCCTTCGCCCCGCATCTTCTCCGTCTGCGCGTCGATCCATTCGAGGCGCGTGCGATTCGTCAGCAGCAGCACCTGCCTGACGGGCGCACCTGCACCGGCACTCTCCGATGCGCCGAGACCGCACAGGAGGTCTCGCAACCGCTGCGCCATCGGCGCGTCGATGGCATCGAATGCGAGCGCGAAATGGGTGATTTGCTGCAACTGGAACGCGAGCTCGGCGCGGCCGAACACCGCATTGGCGACGTGGCCCATGCGATACGTCGCCCACGCCTTGCCGGTCGGCGTCCATCGCAGCAGATCCTCGGGACGCACCCCCAGCAGGATGACGAGCCCGGCAACGGGTACCGCGAGAAGGAACACGCCGAATTGCCAGTAGCGGCTGAATTTTTGGGCGACGTCTTCAGTCGCGAGGAACGACAGGCCACGGAAGAAATATCCCAGCGCAGGCAAGGCAAACACGACCGCGAGGCAGAGGAGGCACAGTCCCAGGCGCGTCATCCCCATCCGCCGGCGCAGGAACGAGACGCAGAAGAACCACGCCAGTGCCAGCGCGCCGAATGGCGCCAGGATCAGCACGAGCGATCGGTATTCGGTTTCGGGTGCAAGCGACCACGTCGCGGCGGCGAAGTAGCCCAGCAAGGGAACCGCAAGCGCAAGCGTGACGACCGCGACCCATGGCGGCAATGCCGGCAACGACACGCTGGTTGCCCGCACAGTGCTCGTCGTGGCTTGCGTGATTCGCGACATCAGGATCCGCAATGCGCGACCGAACGATCCGCGGAAATCCACCGCATCGCACGATTGCAGCTCCGGCGGCAGCGCGGCCTTGCGAAAGCGCACCACGATGACCCGGCAGCCCCTTCGCAACGCATGCTGCCATTCGGCACGCACGCGCTCCGACTCTAAGCTATGGGGCGAGAGCACAAGGAGCAGCGTCGACGCGGCGTCGAGCGCATGCTCGAGATCCCGCTCCCATTCGCCACCCGGCTTCAGGTCCTTCACGTCGAGCCACGCGGGCACCCCGCGCCGGAGAAGGTGAAAGGCGAGCGACTCCGCAAAGTAGTAGTCCTTGCGCGAGTAGCTCAGGAACACCGACGTTTCGGACGGCATGAAGGGTGATCATATTCCGCATCGGGAAGGCCGACCAACCTTTCCCGTGTGGAAGAGCCGACACACGTGGAGCGCAAGCCGATGGCGTCCCCAAGGTGTAAATTCGCGCTGGTCGCAGTCGGCCCGGCGCGTCGCCCCGCCGATTCCAGGGCGGGCGTTCCGTCGTGCCGATCGAACAAGGCTCACATGAACAGGCGTCGAACGGTCGGAGCGCTCCTCGCGCTGGCGGTTGCGGCTCGATCAGTGGCTGCAGGCGCACAGCAGCCGACGAGGATTTGGCGTATCGGCTACCTCGGCCCGCCGGTCGAGACGGCTCCGCATCTACTGAAGGCGTTCCGCGACGGGTTGCGGGATTTTGGATACGTCGAAGGTCGCAACGTCACGGTGGAGTATCGCTGGACCACCGATCGCGGCGCGCTGCTCGACGAAGCCGCGCTCCGCGCCAGAGCGGGCGAGCTCGTCGCGGAAAAGCCGGATGTGCTCGCAGCCTCCATCGACCTGGCTGTCATCGCCGCGAAGAAGGTGGCCGGCAACCTCCCGATCGTCATGATGAACGTCAGCGATCCGGTCGAGCTCGGATTCGTGGCGAGCCTCGCGCACCCCGGCGGCAACATGACGGGGCTCACGCGTCTCAGTCCCGAGCTCGTCGGAAAGAACCTGCAGCTGCTCGTGGAGGTCGTGCCGGGCCTGACGCGGGTCGCGATGCTCACGAGTCTCTCGAACGGAATCTCCGCGACGATCATCAGGAATGCACGCCAGGCGGCGGAGTCTCACGGGGTGGCGCTGCAGGTGGTAGAGGCGCGCACGGCCGCGGAGATCGACGCGGCATTTGCGACGTTCAAGCGCGCCGACGCACAGGGAGTGCTCGTCCCGGGCGACGGCATCTTTTTTGCGCAGCGTGTGCAGATAGCCGGCCTGGCGGTGGCGCAGCGGCTCCCGGCGATTTCTTCCTACACCGAAAGCGTCGAGGCCGGCGCACTGCTGGCCTATTCGCCGAGCTCGACGGCCAATTACCGCCGCGTCGGCGGCTTCATCGACAAGATCCTGCGTGGCACGCCACCGGGCGATATCCCGATCGAGCAGCCGACGAGCTTCGAGCTGGCGCTGAACGCGAAGACCGCGAAGGCCATCGGCATCGTGCTACCGCAAACGCTGCTGCTCCGCGCGGATCGCGTGATCGAATGACGTCACGGATGATAGAAGTACGGATCGAGCACCGACACTTCGGTGATGTTGTCCACTGGAAGGCTGTTGCTCTTGGCCGCCTTGCGAATCGCTTCCGGCGACGGCCCGTCGTAGATGCAGAAGGTCTTGGTGCGGGTCGGGTTGACGTAGGAATGCAACCACGTCACGCCTTCCGCCGCATTTCCGGAGACGACCGTGCGGCAGATCCTCGCGCCTACCGGCGTCATCGGAATATTGAGCCCATCGGGAAACGCGCGTTCAACGAGATAGCGGGGCATTGCGGTTCCTTGTCGTGATGACCGATCCGGCATGATCGTACCGCCACGATAAACCGGTTGTCATCAACACGAGGTCGGAAGCATTCCCTGGTCGTTCGCCTTCGCCATCGACAGCGGAGCGCGATCCATCGCACGCCATTGCCGGCGCGCTGACTTAGCGGTACGGAACCGGAATTCAGCCGGCGAGGGCGGCGTCCAGCATCGCGGCCGCCGCGGCGCGTGCGACTGCCGCGGCTTGCGGATTGCGATCCATCTGCGCCGATACCGTGGCACCGTCATAGAGCAGCACGAGCTGCTGCGTGAGACGCTCGGGTTCGGCCACCCCCGCATCCCTCGCGAGATCGGTGAAGAGCACGCGGGTCCAGCTGCGTGAGTCGTCGCAGATCGTCCGCACGCTGCTGCCGGCGCGGCTCTCCGCGCTCGCCCGCAGGAACGCGCAACCACGAAAGCCCGGCTCCGCGAAAAGCTCGCCCATCGCGTCGAACACACCGAGGAGACGCGCCTTCGGGTTGTCATAGCGCGCAAGTCGCTCCGTCAAGCGCGCCTGGCGCGCCTCCTGGCGGGCGCGAAGATAGGATCGGATCAACTCGTCCTTGCTGCCGAAGGCGTTGTAGAGCGACGCCTTGGCGACGCCGGCGCGCTCGATTACCCGGTCGATTCCGACCGTGTTCACCCCTTCGTCGTAGAACAGCTCTTCCGCCGCGGCCAGCAGTCGCTCGCGGGCCGATGGACGACTTCCGATCACCGTTTTTGCATTCATGGCTTGACAATACCAGACCGGTCTGTACAATGCAAGCAAATCAGACAGACCTGTCTGGTCAATTGCCCGCGAAATTCCGGTATCTACCGTCGAAGACGTTCCCCCACCAACGAGCGCGCAGAGAAAAACCATGACCTGTTCCTCCCCCGTCGCAGCCCCCCGAGCGGCACCCTTGTTGGCCGGGCGCCTCTCGCCGACTGCTGCGTTCTATCTGCAGGCGTCGATCACGGTTTCGTATCTCGCCGGATCGGCGGCGCCCACCCCGATTTATCCGATCTACCAGGCGGAATGGGGTTTCTCGCCCATCACCGTGACGATCGTGTTCGGCATCTACGCATTGGCGGTGCTGGCAGCGCTTCTCGTGGCTGGACGGTTGTCCGACCACGTGGGCCGCCGTCCGGTGCTGCTGATCGCAACCGCGGTCCAGGCGGCTGCGATGCTGATATTCGCCGCGGCGGACGGCGTACCCGCACTGCTGCTCGCGCGCGTCATTCAAGGTCTTTCCACGGGGGCCGCGGTCGCGGCGGTCGGCGCGGGACTGCTTGACCTCGACAAGGCGCGAGGCACCACGGCCAACGCGATTGCGCCGCTCCTCGGAACGGCCAGCGGAAGCATTGCCGCAGGTCTCATGGTGCAATTCCTTCCGGCACCGACGCACCTCGTCTACCTGACTCTCGGCGCGATATTCGTGCTGCAGACGATCGGCGTCGCGTTCATGGCGGACTCGATCAAGCCGGGACCCGGCGCCTGGGCCTCGCTCAAGCCGCAGTTCCGGTTGCCCGCCAATGTGCACAAGCCGCTGTTGCTTGCAGTTCCCGCGTTGGTGGCGACCTGGTCGCTGGCGGGTTTTTACGGCGCGCTCAGCCCGATGCTGGTTCGGAGCATGGTCGGACACCACGCCGGCGTGCTCGGCGGTGTCGGTCTGTTCGTGCTGGCGGGAAGCGGCGCCGTCTCGGTGATGCTGCTGCGACGCCATGCCCCGGCTACGATGATGTCGTTCGGGACGGCGGCGCTGCTGGCGGGCGTGGCGGTGGCCCTCGCGGGCTTGTCGTATCGGTCCGTCGTGGCATTCTTTTTCGGTACCGCCTTTGCCGGAATGGGATTCGGCGCGGGCTTCCAGGGAGCGGTCCGGAGCGTCCTGCCGCTCGCGGCGCCACGCGAGCGCGCCGGCGTGCTCGCCGTGATCTTCGTGGTCTCGTATCTCGCGATGGGCCTGCCTGCGGTGATCGCGGGATACGTCCTTGCGCACGGCGGCGGCATGCTCTCGACCGCGCGTGATTTCGGCGCCGCAGTCATGCTCCTCGCGGCGCTGGCGCTGCTGGGAACAGCGATGCAGCATCGCAGTCGCGCGACCGCGCGGTACTCGACGTCGTGATCGGAATTGCCAGTCCTTCGGGGTGACGCCTCGATGGTGTGCGAGGACGTCGAGGAATAGGGCACCGCCACGGCATGTTCTCGTGGGGGCGGCCGCAGCGTGAGGTCGCCGGCGCGGCAGCCTTAGGCGACGCTCCGGCCCATGACTTCTGCCTTCTGCTGTCGATCAGCCGCCGAATGAATGCCGCCTTTCCAACCGGAGATGATCGATGGGTAACTTCATCAACATGAGGTTCGCTGCGATTGCCGCTTCGCTGCTGTGGGCGGCGCTCGGTTTTTCGGGCACGGCGTACGGGACGCTCTATGTGCAAACCAACCTGGTCTCGGACATGGACGGGCTGGCGGCCTTCAGAGACCCGGCGCTCAAAAACCCATGGGGGATGTCGTTCAGCGGCACGAGTCCGTTCTGGATCTCCGATCAGGGCACGAACCTTTCCACGCTCTACCGGGATATCGGCGGGGTGGTGACGAAGGTGCCGCTCCAGGTGTCGATTCCGACGACGCCGTCGGGCCCGCAGGGACCCACGGGGCAGGTGTTCAATTCGACCACTGGCTTCAGCTTATCCAACGGCACGGCCGCGACGTTCCTGTTCGCAAACCTGAACGGCACGATTTCCGGATGGAATGGGGGGCTCGGGACCACCGCCGAGGTCGTCGCCACGACGATCGGTGCGGTCTATACAGGACTGGCCATCTCGGACGGGCCCGCGGGACCGCGACTCTACGCCGCCAATGGACTGGGCAATCGGATCGACGTCTTCGACAGCAACTTTGCGCCGGTGAACCTGGGCGCGGACGCGTTCACGGATTCGTCGCTTACGGGGCTCGTGCCGTTCAACGTGCAGAACATCGGGGGCGAGATCTACGTGACCTATGCCCTTCCCGGACGCAACGCGCAGATCGCCGCGCAGGAGGGCTCGGGCGCGGTGGCGGTGTACGACGCCAACGGAGGGCTGCTCCGGACCCTGATCTCCGGGGCATCACCGTTGGCCTCGCCGTGGGGAATCACGCTGGCGCCGGCGAGCTTCGGCATGTTCGGCGGCGATCTTCTGGTCGGAAACTTCAGCTTCATCGAAAGCGAGATCAACGCATTCGACCCGCTGACCGGCCAATTCGTGGGTACGATTCCGGTGAGCGCAGGGCTCGGCAACACGCCCGGGGGCTTGTGGGCGCTGGCATTCGGCAACGGCGTTTCGGGTTCTGCGGACACCTTGTTCTTCACGTCGGGCATCAACGGCGAGGCCGACGGGTTGTTCGCGGCGATTTCCGCAGTGCCCGAGCCGGCGACGCTGGCGTTGCTGTTGACGGGCCTGGTCGGGCTTGGATTGCGGCGTTCGTGGCCGGCGCTCGCTCGGGCCGCCTGAGGCCCTGAGCGGCCCTGCCGCATCGCGATGTGGATCGCGGTGCGGCCGCCAGCGTGCTATTTCATCGACGCGCCGGTTGTTTCGGCGCTTCCCGGCGTCTCTGCGGTCATCGTCTGCGCCGGGATGTCCCGCTCGGGCTCCTCGGGATCGACCCGCGGCGGGATGGAGGAGGCCGGCGTGGTACGGAACTGGCTTTGCATCGGCGCACCACGTAGCGCAGTGAGGTGGTGCGAGATCGCCGTAAATCCGAGCAATGCAATTGCCGTCGTGGCGACCGCGCCGCTGCCTATCACGGCGCTCATGAACACCTTCCGGCTGAGCACCCAGAAGCGCCCGTTGCAATCATTGCAGCGATAGGGCGACTGGAAGCGATGCGCCTTTGCCTCCCCTGGTGGGCTGCCTGACCGCCTTACGCTGGTGCTACCGCAATGCGTGCATTTCCGGCGCATGGGAAGAAGCCAGGCGCACTGGCACCTGTGATGTATCGGGCTCCCGGACCAATCGCGCCTCCCCGCGGGCCGAGGCTTGGAGCGCCAATGCAGGAGCCCCGTCCCGACCCCGTCTGTCGGCGGGCGTCCTATTCCTTGTTGGCACGAGATCCCGCGAGGCGACTTCGGCACGGAGGAAACGCGGAGTTGACATTTCGCGGGCGAATTGTCGGCTGCAAAGGGCGACGGGTGCGTTCAATATCGCCGCTGAGCTCGTCGCCTTTTCCACGGTAGACGGACATTCGCCGAGGGTTCGGTAACGCCCTTCCGGATTCTATGACATTGGCATTATAGCCTACAATTTGTTTTCGCCATTCGTGCGAGCGTTACGCATGGATCCTCCATTACCCCGCGCAGTCTCGTGGCCGCGGCGCTTACGCAACGTCGCGATCGTCGTTGCGGGGCTGATTGCTGCGTTTGCCGCTATCGGCTTTCTGGTGGTGCCACCGCTTGCCAGGGCGAAAATCGAGACGATGGCGACCGAGGCGCTCGGGCGGAGCGCGACGCTGCGCGAGGTCCGTTTCAATCCCTTCACACTCCGCGCAACGCTGTCCGACTTTGCCGTGGCGGACCGCGAGCCTGGCCGCACGCTCTTCGCGTTCGAGACGCTGATCCTCGACTTGTCATCAGCGTCGTTCTGGCGGCGCGCGCCGGTGTTCGATGCCGTCGACGTGGTGCGCCCGAAAATCGCGCTCGTCCGCCAGGCGGACGGCGCTTACAACATCCAGGACCTGATCGACCAGGTGCTCGCGCGCCCGCCGGGCCCGACGCCGCTGTTCTCGGTCAACAACATCGAGATCCGGGACGGAAGTTTTTCGCTCGACGACCGGCCGCACCATCACATGCTTTCGTTGACCGGCCTGCAGATCGGCATCCCGTTCCTGTCCAGTCTTCCGTACGAAGCGCAGATCCGGGTCACGCCGAAATTCGAGGGCGCGGTCGACGGCACTCGCTTCGCGCTCGCGGGGAATACCTCGACGCCGTTCGCCGATACGCAGGAGGCGACGCTCGACCTCGACGTGGACGCCATTCCGCTCTCCCGTTACGTCGGGTACCTTCAGCTTCCGCACCGGCTGAAGCTGGTGGATGCCACGCTGACTTCGCGTCTCAAGCTCGCGTTCGTCACCGAGAAGGGATCGCCACGCACGCTGACGGTGTCCGGCAGCGCACAGCTGGATCGCGTGGCGATCGCGCGTGCCGATGGATCGCCGATGCTGGCCGCGAAAAAGGTCGACATCGCCCTCTCGCGCTTCGAGCCGCTCGCGCGCTCGATCGCCGTCGATCGGATTGCCGTCGACGGGCCCGATCTCGATCTGCGCCGCGACTCCGACGGCGTGATCGAGCTCGAGCGCCTGGCCGCGGCGGAGGGGGCGCCGGCGGGCGCGTCTTCGTCACCGCCGTGGACCTTCCGTGTTGCGGATGCCCGGATCGAGCACGGCACGCTGCGAATCGCCGACGCCACCACGGTGCCGCCCTTCACGACTGTTCTCTCGGGCGTCGAGGTGCGCGCGAAGCAGCTCGCATCGAAGGGCGGACCGGCATCGATCGACGTCGCGTTCGAGGGAGAGGAGGGCGCGCATTTTGACGGTCAAGGGGAAGTGGACGTCGCCGGCCGTGCTGCGCATGGCCATTTCGCGTTCACGCGTTTCCGCCTGGCCAAGCTTTTTCCGTACTACGCCTCGGCGCTCAACTTGGATGTCCGTCGCGGAACGTTCGATTGCACCGGCGACTTTCGCGTCGATGCGGCCGCTTCCCCGTTGCAGTTCGAGCTCACGGGCGCCGGCGCAGCGCTGAACGACCTCGAGCTCGCGGTGCGGGGCGAACGCGATCCGCTGTGGCGCGTCCCGCGCGTGGACCTGACGGGCATCACGTTCGATCTTGCGAAGCGCTCCGTGACCATCGAGCGGTCCGAGAGCAGGCAGGCGGCGTTCCGGTTGGTGCGCGAGGCCGACGGCACGATCGACTTCGAGCGCCTGGTGCGCAAGGCCGATGTGGCCGCCAACGCCGCGAGCGGGGCGCAGGCGGGGGCCGCGGAGCCGGCGTTTCAGGTGCGCGTGAACACGCTTCTGCTCGACCGAATCGCGGCCGATGTCGAGGACCGCGTGCCGAAGCCGGCGGTCAAGCTGCGCCTGACCGACGCGCGCCTCGCCGCCGAAAGCGTGAGCAACGTGCCGGGCGTGAAGGGCAAGATCGAATTCTCGTCCCGCGTCGGCGCCAAGGGACGCCTGCGCTTCAACGGCGCCCTGGTCACGAACCCATTCGCGGGCGACTGGCGCATCGAGGCCACCGCGCTCGATCTCATGCCGTTGCGCCCGTATTTCGAATCGCGGACGAACGTGATCGTGACCGGCGGCGCACTCGGCGCGAAAGGGCGCGTCGTGATGGCGACCGACCCTCCCCGCGGGGCGCGTGCAACCTACGCCGGCGACGTCACGATCAGCGATTTCGGGTCGCTCGACCGGCCGACTTCGCAGGAGCTCGTGCGCTGGAAGACGCTTTCGCTGATCGGCGTCGATGTCGCGTCGTCGCCCCCACGACTGGCGCTCGGCGCGCTTTCGCTCGACCAGTTCTACGCGCGCCTGATCGTGAACCCCGACGCCACACTCAACCTGCAGCGGCTGCTGGCGCCTGCCGCGGCGGAGGAGTCCGCTGCCGCGCAGAAGGCCCCCGTGGCGGCGGCGAGCGCGCCACCGGTGGCATCGTCGACCGACGCGTCGGCATCGGATCGCGAGCTCCCCGTGTCGATCGGCCGCATTGCGTTGTCGGCGGGCGAGGTGCAGTTCTCGGATTTTTTCATCCAGCCCAATTACTCGGCGCACCTGACCGACGTCAACGGGACCATTTCGGCGCTTTCGAGCACGCAGGACGGCGACGTCGACCTGTCGGCGCGCGTCGAGACGACGGCGCCGGTGGAAGTCCGCGGCACCGTGAATCCGTTCGCGCGCCAGCTCACGCTCGACTTGACTGCTAGCGCAAAGGATGTCGACCTGCCGCCGCTCACGCCCTATTCGGTGAAATACGCCGGCTACGGGATTCAGAAGGGCACGCTTTCGATGGATGTTCACTATCGCATCGATAACCGCAAGCTGTCGGCGACCAACAAGCTCGTCCTCAATCAGCTGACCTTCGGCGCCAAGGTCGAGAGTCCCACGGCGACCCGACTGCCGGTGCTCCTCGCCGTTTCCCTGCTAAAGGATCGCAACGGCGTGATCCACCTCGACCTGCCGATCGAGGGTACGCTCGACGATCCGAAATTCTCGGT
>Ga0207683_10004777_pt1 | contig 11665 bp, 6 predicted proteins | sample KBSM73metaG_FD_184333 | JGI IMG/M metagenome (GOLD analysis project Ga0207683, IMG submission 184333) | Miscanthus rhizosphere microbial communities from Kellogg Biological Station, Michigan, USA - KBS M7-3 metaG (SPAdes) (version 2) | ecosystem: Host-associated > Plants > Roots > Rhizosphere >...
GAACGGAAGAAAGATCTTCTCGCGCTCGGCGGCGTCGACGCCGGGGCCGCGGTCCCAGACGGAGAGCGCGGTTTCCTTCTCGCCCCGCGCGCCCGCGAGCACCACGGCGTCGGGCTCCTTCCAGCGCGCCTCCGGCGTCGCCTCGGCGGCGTTGCGGAGCAGGTTCGCGAGAGCGCGCCGCAGGAGAACGGACGAGCCGCCGACCGGAGAAAACTCCCCGTCCCGTCCGACCGTGAGGCCCGGATGCGCCCGCTCGATCTCGCCGCAGACCGCTTCGACGACGGTTTCCAGGTCCACCGGCTCGGGCGAAAACGTCTCGGGCTTCGCGAAAAGGAGGAAGTCGCTCGTGACGCGGCTCATCTCCTGGGCCTCGCGGCGAATCGCGCGGACGTACTCCGCGGCCTTCTCGGGCTCGGCGGAGTGCACGCGCAGAGCCAGGTCCGCGTAGCCGTCGATCGCGGCCGCGGCGTTGCGGAACTCGTGCGCCGCTCCGGCCGACACTTCGCCGAGATCCGCGAGGTGCCGCACCAGCGCGATCCGGCCTTCGAGCCGTCGGATCTCGGTCAGATCCGAGAAGAGGGCCACGGCGCCGAGGAACCGTCCGTCGCCTCCCTCGGCGGGCGTCGCGGTGACGCCCAGGATCCGCTCTTCCTCGCCGGCGCGGCGCCACCGGGCTTCGCGTCTCCCGGCGACGGCCCTGTTCTCGAGCACGTCGGCGACGAGAGCGCGAAAATCGGGCGCCTCGGCGAGCAGGCGCTCGTAGTCCTCGCCGCGGCCGTCGCGCGCCAGCTTGAGGATCTCCCGCCCCGACTCGTTGATCTCGACGACCGCGCCTCCCGGATCCACCGAGAGAAGCCCCGTCGGGAGGTTGCGCGAGAGTGTGCGGGCGGCCGTCTCGAGGTCGTCGGCGCGGTCTTTCTCGCGCTTGGCGAGGCGTTCGAGCTCGCGTTCCTTCTCGTGCAGGGCCTCGATCGTGGATTCGAATCGCGACAGCAGAAACTGTCGCTCGTCGCCCTGCTCGCGTCCGTCGCCGGCGCTGCTCGCCGCCGGGGCGGCGCCGGCCGCCTCGAGCAGCCGCTCGTAGGGTTTCAGGAGCGAGCGGAGATAAAAGCCGGCGAGGACGACGAGCGCGATGGACGCGACCGGCACGAAGATCGAAAGCCGCCGCGCGTAGACGGTGAGCGCGGCTCCCGCTCCGGGGTCGACCGCGATCGTGTAGTAGCGATGGCCCGTCGAGAACACCGAGAACAGGAGCGGCGGATTCGACCTCCATTCGTGGACCACCCGGCCGGCGGGAGGCCGCGGTCCCGGCAGCTCGCGCGGCGCTTCGGGCGGCCCCGGGCCGACCGAGTTGAGCCGGCGGCCGTTCTCGTCGTAGGCGGCGATGAACGCCACGTCGGGCTCGATCGCGCTGCGCTCCATCGCCTCTTCGGCCACCTCCGGCCGCGCCGCGGAGAGAGCGACCCGCCGGAGGACCTCGGCGGTGCGCCGCTCCGCCTCCTCCCGGCCCCAGGCCACGGCGTTGCGAAAGAAGATGAGGGTCAGGAAGTTCAGAAAGAGGATCAGCAGGAGCGCGACCCAGAGAAAGAGGCGCGACTCCCGGCGGAAGGATCTCGGGACGCGCTCGGGCGCCGGCGCGGCCTGCACGATCTCGCTCGGCGCGCTCATTGAGGCCACATCGAACGGTAGCGCTGGACGAGAGGATCGGCGAAAAACCACGCCGCGATGGCGCCGAGCGCGAGGAAGACGCCGAAGGGAAGCTTCGTTTTCGCGCTGCCGCCCCGCGTCAGGATCAGGCCGAGGCCCACAACGCTTCCGGAAACGGAGGCGAGCAGCAGTGTCACGACGACGCCCGTCGGACCGAGGAGCGCCCCGATCATCCCGAGCATCTTGACGTCACCGAGGCCCATGCCTTCCTGGCCGGCGATTTTTTCGTATGTGAACGCGAGGAGGAAGAGGCCTCCCGCTCCCACGGCGGCGCCGAGAGCCGCCTGGAGCGGCGTGCGCCGCACGGAGACGAACGCGAGCGCGAGCCCGACGGCGATCCCGGGCAGCGTGATCCAGTCGGGCAGAATCTGGAAGTCGAAGTCGATCGCCATCAGGGCGAGCCCGGCGGAAACCAGAAACGCGCCGGTTGCGGCGTCGCCCCAGGAAGGCGCGGCGCAGGCGACGAGCACCCAGAGGACTCCGTTCGCGAGCTCGATCAACGGGTAGCGAATCGAGATCCGAGCGCGACAGCTCCGGCACCGGCCGCCGAGAACGATCCACGAGAGGACCGGCACGTTGTCGAACGGCGCGACCCGCGTTCCGCAGGAAGGGCAACGCGAGGGCGGCGACACGATGGACTCTTCCCGGGGAAGCCGGTGAATGACGACGTTCAGGAAGCTCCCGACGATGAGGCCGAGCAGGCCCGCCACCGCGAGCACGGGCAGGGCCTGGTGGAGCGTCTCGAAAGTCACGGAGTGCGGCGGCCCAGGCGGATGGGCTCGCCCCGGTGCCAGAGAACGAGGAGGACGAGCAGAGCCGCGGCGGACACGCCCGCTCCCGCGTAAAAGGAGTACGGTCGATAACGGAAGACCACCGTGTGCGTGCCGGCCGGAAGAGCCACGGCGCGGAACCACCCGTCTGCCCGCAGAATCGGCAGCCGCCGGCCTCCCTCTTCGGCGATCCAGCCCGGATAGTGCAGGTCGGTGACAACGAGCAGCCCCGAGCGGCCCGTCGTCAGCTCGGCGACCACGCGCTCGGGGCTGTCCTCCGCGAGCCGCGCGACGAGCATTGCGCCCGCGTCGGAATGCGCCTCGCCCGAGGCTCCGGGCTCCGGCTCGGGGCGGCGGTCGAGCAGGACCTCCCGGGCGAAATCGATCTCCCCGGCCGCCACCCGCTGCCAGGCGCGGGACGGATCTGCTTCGATCCGATAGCTCCGCACGAACGAGAGCCTCGGCCGATAAGGCCCCAGCGGCGCCCGGTAGAAATCCCCGACCTTGCGTGCCGCGAGGTTGTCGGGAGGAAAAGGCGTCCACAGCGCCCGGGCGCTCGCGGCGCCCGCGGGCAGCGCCGTGTCCGCCCGATCCAACGAGGCCTGCATCGCCGCCGAGGCCGCCGTCGTCATCGGCGCGGCGGTCCGCACCGTCGGAATCCGGCAGGTCAGGTTCGTGTAGCCGAGGACGGCCTCGCGTTGCCGCGCGAGCGTGGCGGCGTCGAAGTGTCCATCCCGCACGGCCCAGGTCGCGAGCGGGCCCATCGCCGGGGTCAGGATGCGGCCCGGGATCCGCGCGAGAGCCTCGACGTTCGGCGGGCAAAGTCGGAGTCCGCTCTCGGGCGCGAATCGGGGAACGTCGGAAATACCCAGGGCGAGGCCCGCGACGAGCGCCGTGCTCGCCGTGCCGGCCGCGAGCGCGCCTGCCCAGGGACGGCTCCCGACCCCCAGCGCCAGAAGTCCGACGGACGCGCTTCCCACGGCGCACGCGAGGCGCACCAGAAACGGAACAGGCGCCAGCGCGGCGGCCGCCAGAGAGATCACCGCGAGAACGCCGATGAGCAGTCGATGCCGGACTGCGCCGGAGGCAAACCGCAACGCATCGAGGCCCAGGCCCGCGAGCATGGCGACGGAGAACGATGTCCACGCCAGCCACTTGCTGGCGTATCGGACGCGATCCAGAGGCGGCAGTGCGCGGAGCCAGGTCCCGGGCGGACCGTGGATGGAGAGCAGGATGCCCACCGCGGCGCTCACGGCGAGCAGGACGACGAGTCGCCGGCGATGCTCTTCGCCCAACGCCGCGGCGGCCGCGACCAGGACGAACGGAGGCAGGAAGAGCGAGGCGAGATACGTGCCGCCGAAAAAAGCCGGAGTGAATCCCGCGGCCGAAAGCAGGTCGGTCCAGCCCAGGGCGCCGAGGTCGCGGGCCTGCGCGGGCAGAGGGTCCCTCCGGTCCGAGCGCGCGGACAGCTCGGCCATCGGCACGAGCACCCAAGCCGCCAGCGCGATACCGAGGACGACCGCGGCGCCGCAGCGTCGCAGCGTCATCCCGCGCGGCGCCGGAGCGACGGGCTCCGGAAAGGGCGCGCGGGGGTGGACGGCCAGCGCCAGCGCGAGAAGGACCGACGCGGCCGACATCTCGGGGCTGCCCGCCATCGCCTGAAGGCCCACGAGTGCGCCGAGGCCGAGGACCGAGGCGCGCGTCCGCAAACCGGAGCGCGCGAGCGCCGCAATCCAGGGCAAGTATGCGTACGCCCCGAAGTGATTCCAGAACACCGAGAACGAGGCGGCGAAACCGGAGGCGGCAAACGCGGCGGCGCCGAGGAGCGCTCCCGCGTCGGAGACGTTCTCATCCTTGAGAAACCGGCGCGCCCCCAACCCCGCGATCGCGAAATGGAGCAGGAGAAAGAGTCCCCCGGCCAGCGCCGGCGCGGGCAGGAGAAACAGCCATGTCGGCGGATAGAACACTCCCGACTGGCCGTTCGCGAGCCAGGGCTCGCCGGTTCCCGACAGGGGATTCCAGAGGGGGATCTCGCCCGCGCGCAGGCGGTCCGTCGTGTAGAGCTTCAGAGGATAGAAGAAATCGCCCTGATCGCGCAGGGTCGGGGCCTGGCCGCGCGCGAGCGCTGGAAGCAGCCACAGAAACGCTGGAAGGAGCGCCGCGGCCGCGCAGAGCCCCGAGACCAGACGGCGGCGCAGCAGCACCCGGCTATTGTAGCGGCCACCCCGAAAAACGTCGGCCCCGCCGGAGCGGGGCCGCCGCGAAACGCGTGACTCAATTCTGAGAGAGCACCGGGATCAGAACTGCGTGCCCTCGGGCCATTGGACGAAGGTGCCATTCACATAATAGATGTCGTCGTTGAAGTTGGTCGTCGTCCCGCAGAACGCCGCGACGAGCGTCTTGTTCCGACCTCCCGAAGCGATCGCATAGCTGTCGTTGGGAACGTTGGAGCCGTATTTCAGGAACTCGCCCCAGCCGTCGATCCTGGGGGCCTGGGCGATGTACGTCGGCGAGAGATTCGTGAACGAGTTCGTCGCCAAGGTCACGTCCGCCGTCGTCCAGAGACCGCTCGCGCACGACGCCTGCGGATACGTATTGTTGTCGACCGCGTACGCCTCGACCGCCGTCGCGAGCGCGCGCATGTCGCTCATCGTCCGCTTCTGCTTGCCGCGCTGGACGGCGTTGAGCAGGTTCGGGATGGCGATCGCGGCCAGGATGCCGATGATCGCGATGACGATCAACAGCTCGATCAGCGTGAAGCCGGATTCTCGGCGATGTGACATGGCCTTGCCTCCGTCGTTGGTTGCGTCGTTTTCAGAGCAAGACCGAAGCCAGAACGGGATCGCTGCAAACCATTCCAAATGAATGGCTTGGGCGCTGGCGCCGATCCGGTGTGCCATTCCGGGTCGCCGCCCCTGACACTCTTCGTCGACCCATCCAAAAAAAGAAGAGGCCCCGATTGCTCGGGGCCTCTCGAGAATCCGTTCCGCGGGAAAGAAGGCTCAGAACTGAGTGCCTTCCGGCCACTGGATGAACGTGCCGTTCGCGTAGTAGATGTCGTCGTTGAAGTTGGTCGTCGTGCCGCAGAACGCGGTGGCGAACGACTTGTTGCGGCCGCCCGAACCAATCGCGTAGTTGTTTCCGGGAGCGTCCGAACCGTAGCGGAGGAACTCGCCCCAGCCATCGATCTTGGGGGCCTGGGCGATGTACGTCGGCGAGAGGTTCGTGAACGAGTTCGTCGCCAGCGTCTGGTCCGCGGTCGTCCAGAGACCCGTCGCGCACGTCGCCTGGGGGTAGGTGTTGTTGTCGACCGCGTAGGCCTCGACCGCCGTCGCGAGCGCCCGCATGTCGCTCATCGTCCGCTTCTGCTTACCACGCTGGACCGCGTTGAGCAGGTTCGGAATCGCGATGGCCGCCAGGATGCCGATGATCGCGATGACGATCAGCAGCTCGATCAGGGTAAAACCAGACTCCCGTTTCTTCATGAAACTTCCCTCCCTTTTTGTTGGTTACGACAGGAGGAAGGCAAGCTTCGGGCCAGCCCCTCATCCCTGATAAGTCCATTATCTCCAGCGCCTTGAGCAAGTACGGATCGCTGGATCCTGTCGTTTAGTGTCAAACGGCCGGAGGACCGATGACATCTTTCGCCGGCCTCAATGAGCGGCCGACGCCGGCGGGAACTTTGCGTACTCTTCCACCACTTCCGAAAGCAGCGACACGCCGTTCACGTAGTCGCGCAGATAGATCCTTTCGTCGTTGCCGTGGCGCCGCGCAGTGTCGGTGATGTTCGTCACGATCGGCTGAAATCCGTACGTGGGGATTCCCTTCTGGCGGAGAAGGGTCGAGGTCGTGTAGCCCCCGTACGTCGGAATCGGGCCGAACGGCACGCCCGGGTAGCGCGCCTCGGTCACGCGCTTGAGGAGGTCCGTGAACGGCGTCGGGTACGGGCTCGCGGCGCCGACCTCGCCGATCATCGTGGTGAGAACCGTAAAGCCGTTCTGCCGGGCCTCCTGCAGGATGGGCTGAAGGAATCCTCCGGGCGAAACGCCGGGAGGCACCGAGATGGCCACGTACATGCGGGTGCGCTCCGGGTGCGCCGGATGGCGGTACACCTGGGACCAGTCCGCGCGCGGCTCGAGAAAGCTTCCGTAACGGTTGGGCAGGGTCGCGAGCTCGGCGGGGTCGCTGCGCACGCGGTCCAGGTGCCGGAGCAGATCCGTGAGGGGCGGCGTCAGGCGATTGGCGATCATGTCGAATCCCATGACGACGTGAGGGTGAGGCTCGGAAGGCGGAGCCGGGATTTTCTTGTGCTTTGCGGCAAAGGCCTTCAGCGCCGGCTCGTCCGGCGTCTCGAACTCCGCGAGCGCGTAACCTGCCTGAAGCGTCTCGATCCCCCAGAAGACCGGTTCTCGCAGGATGACTTCGGTCGTTCCGCCCTCGTTGAGAACCTGCGCGACACCCGAGAACCAGTCCGGCCGATTCTCCAGAAGCCAGCGGGCCCCCCACTTCTGGCCGAGCTCCTCGTCGGCTTCGCCGAGAAAGAGGATGTCGGTTTCCGGCACGATGCCCTTCCTCTGGAGCTGCACGAGCGCCAGCGCCTGCGCGAGACCCAGCGACTTCATGTCGTACACGCCGCGGCCGTAGAGAAAGCCCTTTTCCAGCTTTCCCTCGAAGGGCTGGGCCTGTTTCCAGTAGGGCGCGTACGCATCGACCACGTCGATGTGGTTGAGCAGCAGCAGCGCGCCGTCGCGGCGGCGGCCCGGCACGCGCGCGAGCACGTTGCAGCGGCCGGGGGCCGGGCAGACGACCTCGGCTTCGATCTCCTCGCACTCGAAGAGCCGGCGGAAAAACTCGGCGCCGTCCACCTCGCCGCTCGCGGCCGTTGTGTCGATGCGCACATACTCCTGGAGGAGCCGGATGGACTCGTCGCGCAGCCATTCCTCGGGCGGACGCCGCACGTCGGCGAGCTCCCCGGGAGGCACCGCAGGCTTACGTGAGCACGCCCACACGAGCGGCAGCACGGCTGCCGCCGCCAGGATCCTTTTCATGCTGTCCTCCGACGCGAGTGCGCAACAAGCAGACCCGCGACAATCATCCCGAACATCGGTGGGCCCCAACGTGTGATTCTGATTCCCGGGAGCTCCTCCCGCCACACCAGCCTCGAACGGCCCGCGGGGATCGGCACGCCCGAAAAGCCGAGCTGCGCCGGAGCGGGCTCGACGGAAGAGCCATCGAGCTCGATCGTGCGATAGGGCCAGAAAGACCGCAGTACGAATAGCCAGGTGGGGTCCGGAGCCTCGAGGTCCAGCGTCAGGCGCTCGGCGGTTCTCTCGACGACCCGAACGGTTCCGCCGCGGGCGCGACCCGGCGCCGACCGACCGCTCTCGAGGACGACCTCTCCTTCCGCGAGGCGGGGGATCGCGCCGAGGGCTTCCACCGGATCCGCGGCCTCGCGCCACGTCTCGAGCAGGCGGATGTCCGGTAACGCACCGGCGTTCTCGTCCCAGGCCTGGAGGGCGTCTCCGCGGACTTCACGGTACCCGGCGATCGGCTCCTGATCGCGAAAGCGGATGCCGTACCGCAGGCCGAGAGCTCCGAAGAACACCGACGAGTCGCGGTATCCCGTGGCGCGTCCGGCCACTCGTCGCAGACTCTCGACGCGCGAAAGATCGCCCGCGTCGAAGTCCTCGTTGAGCACGGTTCCCCGCGCCCAGAACACGGGCGTCTGCTGGTACCACGTCCGCCGGGAAAACTCGGACTCCGAGAGCGTGGCGCCGGCCTGCGAGCGGGCCAGCTTCGAAGGAGGAAGCAGAAACGATTCTCCGAGCGTCCGGTACGCTCCCTCGGGATCGTTTCGCGCGACGAACCGCGCGAAGGCGGTGGGACCGAAGACTTCCCCCTCCGTGAACGAACGGGCGATGCGGCGGTTCGCCGCCACAGGGACCAGCGTGAGAAGCGCCAGCGCCACGACCTGGCCCCGTCGTGTCCGCGCGCCGAGCGCGTCGAGGGCCAGGACCGTCGCCATCCAGAGAAGGCCGGCTTCCGAAAGTGCGCGAGGAAGGCTGGCCGCGGCGAGCGGGGCGCGGGCCGGGTCGCCGCGGATCAGGGAGATGGCGGCCGCTCCGGCGCGTTCCGGCCGAAGCGCGGCGAAGGCCGCGAGGAGGGCGAACGCCGCGCCCACGGCCAGCAGGCCGCGCTCGAAACGTTCCCGCCGAGGCCGCTCCCGCCAGGCGTCGAAGGCGATCGCCGCGAAGAGCGCGAGGGCCAGCGTCGCGGCGACGGCGAGCTTCTCGGGATTCCTCAGAGGCAGCGGCGCCGACCACGATTTCGCGCTCTCCGGAATCAGGCTCGGCAGAACGGCCGCCGCGAGAGACAGGCAGAGAAGAACGCGCGCGAAGCGGGAGCCGCGGGACCGCGACCTCCAGGCCAGAAACACCGCGATGAGCGCAAACGCCCCGGCGTAAAGGGTCGGAAAGATCCCGCTCGGGCGCCCGTTGTGGAGCGGATGTCCCCAGAGCGGGCGAACGTCGAGCTCCCAGATGGGGCCACCGAGCAAGTGCGGCGCGGCGAGCTCGAGCAGTCTCCACGGATGAATCGAGAAGAGCAGGACGTCGCCGAGCGTCATCCCGAGCACCGCCCGGTTTGTGTGCGGGATCCACAGCGCCGTCGCCACGATCTGGGGCGCCGCGGCGAGCGCTCCGAGCGCGACGGCTCCCGCGAGAGCTCCGGCGCGCCGGAGACCGGCTCGCGGCTCTTCCTCGAGCGCAATCCAGAGCGCGGCCGACGCGATCGCCACGGCGATCGTGAAGACGTCCGCGGCCAGAAAGTCGAGAGCGAAGAGGAGCGCGAGCACCGCGAGACGGGAGGCCGATGAGCCGGTCCGTCGCGCGGCCGCCCACAGGATCCACGGCAGAAGGGCCATGCCCGGCTGAATGTGGGGGAAAAACGCCTCGGCGACCGAAACACCCGAGAAGACGTAGGTCACCGCCGCGATCCACGCGGCCCCGCGCGAACGCCCGAGCGCCGCACAGAGCACGAGCATGCCGATCCCCGCAGCGGCCCAGTGCAGGACCGGGAAGATCCGCACGACGAGCGGCAGGGGCAGCGGCGCGAGCAGCGCGCGCACCGGGTAGAGGGCGCCGGCGTTGGGATTCGGCGCGAGAGGTCTCCCTCCGGAAACCTCGGGCGTCCACACCGGAAGCCGGCCGCGCGCCCAGGCGTCGTGGACGCTCTTTTCGAGCGGCAGGTTGTAGGCGATCAGGTCCCGGCCGCTGAAGTTCCGGTGGACCACCAACGGATCGGCGTACAGCAGACAGACCAGGGCCGTGAGGAGCACGGCGTCGCGTAGCCGACTTCGGCGGGGAGCGCGACCCGCGGGAACCGCCGCGATCACTCGGCCCGCCGGCGCCGCGCTGCCAGGATGAGAAACAGGAGAAGCAAAATTCCGGCGGGTGGGCCGTACCGCGAAATCTCGAGCCCCGGCGCCCTCTCGCGCCATTCGATCCGGTGGGCGCCCTCGGGGACCGGGACGGCGGTGAATGCGAGCTGCGCCGGGTACGTCTCGACCGGAGCTCCGTCGATCTCGACGGTCCGGTAGCTCCAGTCGCCGCGGAGGACGAAGAGCCAGGTCGGATCCGGGGCCTCCGTCTCGAGCAGAAGACGCTCCGGACTTCTTTCGCGGATGCGCAGCTTCCCCGGCCGCGCGTGTCCGGCGCGCCGCGCTCCGGTCTCGACGACGATCTCCTCGGCCGGCAGTCCGGGCAGCGTGCGGAGGGCGTCGACCGGGCCCGAGGCCTCGCGCCAGCTCGACGCGAGGCGGATGTCCGGCAGGGCGCCCGCGTTCTCATCCCAGGAGCGAAACGCGTCGCCGCCGAAACGCCGGAAGCCCGCGATCGGCTGCTGGTCGCGGAAACGGATCGCGAATCGCATGGAGAGCGTCGAGAAGAACGGCCCCGAATCCGTCTGCGACGCGGCGACGACCGCGAGGCGGCGCAGGCTCTCGACCCGCGAGAGGTCGCCCGCGTCGAGATCCACGTTCAACACCGTTCCCCGCTTCCAGATCGTCTGCGTGAAGTAGTACCAGGACTGGCGGTACACCTCCGAGCCCGCGGGATCGGCGCGCATCGACTCGGCGAGAAGCGGGGAGACGGGCCGATAGAGCGTCTCGTCGAGGACCCGGAAGCCTCCGGAGGGATCGCGGCGCGCGAGGGTCCGTGCGAATGCCGTCGGCGGATAGACGGTTCCTTCGTGGGCCGTCTGCGCGACCCAGCGGTTCGCGAGCAGCGGGATCGCCGTCAGCAGAACGAGCGGGACCGTCTCGGCGGCGCGGCCCCGGCCGGCCGCGAGGTCTGCGGCGATGGCCGTCGCCGCCCAGAGGAGCCCGCCGATCGCCAGCGCGGGAGGCAGCGCGCGGGCCGCGAGCGGAACGAGCTCCGGCGCGCCTCGAGTGACGGACACGGCCAGCCGCCCCGCGGCCTCGGGAGCGAGAACCGCGGCGACGGCCAGCAGCGCGAGGCCTCCCGCGACCGCGAGGAGGCCGCGCCCCCCGGTGCGGAACTGGCGCCACCGGTCGAACGCCATGCCCGCCGCGAGCGCCAGGGCGAACGTCGCTCCGACCATGAATTTCTCGGGGTAGCGGAGCGGGATCGGTGACGGCAGCGACTTCCATGCGTCCGGCACGAACCGACCCGCGACGGCGAACACGACGGCGACGGCGAGGAGCGTCCGGGAGAACTTCCAACCCGTCGGCGGATTGCGTTTTCCCCGGAGAAGCCCGGCGAGCGCGATCGGGCCGACGAAGAGCGTGGAGAAGAAGTGCCGGACGACGCGCGTGCCCCAGTCCCACGCGGCGTCCGTCGACCAGGTTTCGCCGGTCGGGAAGGGCACGAAGAACTCCGAGAGCCGCCAGATGGGAGTCGAAAAGTCCAGGGCGCCTCCGAGCGTGAGGCCTCCGATGATGCGGCGAGTCTCCGGAGCAAGCAGCGCCGTCGCGAGGACCTGAGGCAGGGCGAGCAGGAACGCGGCGAGCATGCCGAGCCCGAAGTCGATGCTGCGGCGGCCCCGCTCCGGCGGCGGCGTCTCGAGAAAAATCCAGAGGGCGCCGCCCAGCACCGCGAGCGTCAGCGAGAACACGTCTCCCGCGAGCAGGAGCGCCGTGTAGACCAGAGCGATCGCCACGACGCGCCGCG
>Ga0207683_10004782_pt1 | contig 11657 bp, 10 predicted proteins | sample KBSM73metaG_FD_184333 | JGI IMG/M metagenome (GOLD analysis project Ga0207683, IMG submission 184333) | Miscanthus rhizosphere microbial communities from Kellogg Biological Station, Michigan, USA - KBS M7-3 metaG (SPAdes) (version 2) | ecosystem: Host-associated > Plants > Roots > Rhizosphere >...
CCTGGCTGCCGCGCTCGCGCTGAGTCGCTTGCTCGAGACGCTCGTGTTCGGCGTCGCTGCCCACGACGTCGCGACGTTCGCGGGCGTGTCCGTGCTGATGCTGGCCGTCGGCCTGCTGGCCAGCGTCCTGCCGGCGCGGCGCGCGACGCGCGTCGATCCGCTGAAGGTCTTGCGCGAGGAGTGAATATTGCGACGCGCGCCCGGCCATTGGTGGCCGCGCGCGTCGCCTATGCGGTACGCAGCGCGGCGTGAGAAGATGCCGGCGGCACTCCTCAGGTTTCGCAGCTCATGGTCGCGAAGGCCCGGGCACGGGGGCAAACACGAATTCTGCCGCGCTGGGCCTGTCTCGGGCTCTGCGCGGCATTGCTGTGCGCGCAGCCATGCGCTGCCGCCGAACCGCCGGAGGCGCTGGCGGCGCGCGCCGAGGCACTGTCCGGAACAGCGCAAGTCGACGCGCTCAACGAGGTCGCGAAGGCGTACTGGGGAGTATCGACCGACAAGTCGCTCGATTTCGCCGCGCGTGCGCTCGCGCAGGCACGCAAGCTCGGTTACGCGACTGGCGAAGCGGCCGCGCTGCGCAACGAGGCGATCGCGTGGTGGTACCGCGAGTCCTATCAGCGGGCGCTCGACCTAGTGCTGCAGGCGCAAGGCATCTACGAAAAACTCGGCGACGACAATGGCGTGGCCGGCTGCCTGAGCACGGCCGGCACGATCTATCTGAACATCGACCAGTTCGACAGCGCGTTGGCCGCCTACCAGCGCGCGCTCGCGCTGGCCGAGAAGACCGGCGACCAGAACCGGATCGGGATCGTGTTGAGCAATCTCGGCACGACGTCGCTCGGGCTGAAAAATCCGGAGCAGGCGCTCGGCTACTTCCAGCGCGCACTCGCGATCCTCGAGAAGAACGGTTCCGAACTCGACATCCTGACCGCGCTCGGCAACATCGGCGGGGCTCAGCGGCGACTCGAGCGCTACGACGAGGCTCTGGCGACGAACGCGCGCATCATTGAGCTCGCCGAAAAGAACGACTCGAAGGTGCGCCTCGCCGACGCACTGACCGACACCGGCCAGATCCTGCTCCTGCGCAAGCGCTACGACGACGCGGCGCCGTACCTGACGCGCGCCGTCGAAGTCGCGAAGACGAACGGGCTCAAGCGCAACGAACGCGAAGCCGAATTGCAGTGGGTCAAGCTGTATGAAGGCAAGGGCGACTATCGCGCGGCTTTGCAGCACTTCTATGCAGAAGACGAACTGCGCAGCGAGCTGTTCACCGAGGAGAACGCGCGCGCGACTGCGGAGCTGCAGCAGAAATTCGAAGCGGACAAGCGCGAGCGCGACTTGCAGGCGCGCCAGCTGGAACTGGTCGCCCAACGCAATGCGCGCAACTTCTTCATCGCCGTGTCTGCGCTCGTGCTGGTCATCGCGATCGCAAACTACGGGCGCTACCGCGGCAAGCGCCGCGAAGCCGAGTTGCTCGACCGGCTCGCGCGCACGGACGCGCTTACCGGCCTGTCGAATCGGTGCGCGATCATCGAGGCTCTGGCACGCGAGCAGCAGCGTGCCACGCGCGGCGCGCCGGCATTCAGTGTCGTTCTGGCCGACGTCGACCACTTCAAGAAGATCAACGACAGCTTCGGACACGACACCGGCGATGTGGTGCTCAAGCAGGTCGCCGCGGCGATGCGCGCGGCGGCGCGGGAAGTCGACGACGTCGCACGCTGGGGTGGCGAGGAATTCCTCGTGCTGCTGACGGCGACGGCGCCCGATGCCGCGCTCGCGGCCGCCGAGCGCATGCGCAGCGCGGTGCGTACCCTCGCGATCCAGGCCGACGGCCAGCCGCTGCAGGTCAGCGCCAGTTTCGGCGTCAGCTCACTGCAGGCCGGCGAGGAGGTCGACGCCTGCATCCGCCGCGCCGACGAGGCGCTGTACCGGGCGAAGCGCGACGGGCGCGATCGGGTCGTAGCGGCGGCTTGATGCGCATCCACAAATCCGTACCATTCGTCGAGCGGACGAAGCCTCAGCCCAATGACAGCGGAATCGACGATGCACACCCGCGAAACAGTTCCCGCCAGTACGCTGTCCGAACGCTTGGTCGGCACCTGGTCGCTGCGCTCGCGCATCGACCGCACTGCCTCTGGCGAACGTGTGGATGAGCCGGCGCTCGGCGCCGATCCGATCGCGCTGGTCTATTTCGACAGGTCTGGAAACTTCGCCGCCCAGTTCATGAGGCGCGAACCGGCCGGCGCAGACTCCGCCGCCGCGGCGGCGGCCGGCTCGAACAACACGCGCGCGGTCGCCGGCTACGACGCCTATTTCGGTACCTACCGCATCGACGAGTCCAGCGGCATCGTGACGACGACGCTGACCGGCGCGATCGCGCGCGAACACATCGGCGCCGTGTTGACACGGTCGTTGCATGTGGACGGCGACACACTGACGATCACGCTCGAGACGTCTTCTGCCGACGGTCCGCCCGTCACGCGGACGTTGACCTGGACGCGCGTGGGCTGACGTCTCGGACCGACGGCTAGCCCGTGCGTCCGCCGAAACGCGACAGCTTGAGAAAGTTCTCGTGCTGGTAGCGGCTCATGCGCAGTTCCTTGCCGGTTGTCAGAACGATCATGTGGTAGCCGTGGAACCACGGATGGATCGCCTTGATGCGATCGATGTTGACGATCGCGGACCGATGTACGCGCATGAAACGGCGCGGGCTCAGGCGCGACTCCAGCACGGCCATTGTCTCGCGCAATTCGTACACCGCCTTGCCGGCGTGCAGGCGCACGCTGTTGCGGTTCGCTTCGATCCAGTCGATCTCGCCGACGTCGAGCAGCGTCACGTGTTCGTCGACGGGAACCGGTATGCGTTCGACGTATTCCTGCTCGCGGCGCAGTTCCGCGAGCGCGCGCAACACATGGGCCGGAGTTGCCTGGCCCGCTTCGCCTTCACTCGACAACCGCTGCTTCACGCGTCGCAGCATCAGCTCGAAACGCTGGCGACTGAACGGCTTGACCAGGTAGTCCACGGCGTTGGCCTCGAACGCACGCACGGCGTAGCGTTCGTACGCGGTGATGAACACGACGGCAGGCATCCGCGTCGGCCCGGCGGCCGCGATCACGTCGATGCCGCTCATCTCCGGCATCTGGATGTCGAGGAAGACCAGGTCGGGCGCGAGCCGGCGGATCGCGTCGAGCGCACTCGCGCCATCGCCGAATTCGCCGAGCAGCTCGATGTCGGCGTCGTCGCGCAGCAGGCGCTCGACGCTGTGCCGCGCGATCGGTTCGTCGTCGACGATCAGCGTCCGGATGTTCACGCCTGCTGCGCCTCGGCCTGCGCGTTCGCGACGATCACGCGGAACGGCACGCGGATGCGGCAGACGACGCCACCGGACTCCAGGGCATCGATGTAGATTGCACCGTTCTTGCCGTACAGCTCCTCGAGGCGCAGTCGCGAGTTGGACAGCCCGATGCCGCGCGCGAATGCGTCTTCCGGCGCGACGTCGAGCGTGCTGTTGCGATTCTTGACTTCGAGATGCAGGTAATCGCTGTCGCGTGCAGCGGTGATTTCGACGCAATCACTGCCGGCATGCTTGCCGATGCCGTGATGAATCGCATTTTCGACGAACGGCTGCAGTATCAGGCTCGGGACCGCCGCCTCGAGCGTCGAACGCGACGCCTCGACGCGAGTCGAGAGTCGGTCCTTGAAACGTATGCGCTGGATGCCGAGGTACAGATCGATCAGTTCGAGTTCGCGCGCAAGCGAGACTTCCTGCCGCTCCTCGTCGAGGTAGGCGCGCAACAGCTCGCTCAGGCGCAACAGCATGTCCTCGGCGACGGCAGGTTCGTCGCGGATCAACGTCGCGATCGCGTGCAGCGTATTGAACAGGAAGTGCGGGTGCAGCTGCATCTTCAGCACCTGCAATCGCGTCTGCGCGAGTTGCGCCTGCAGCTGGCTCGCCTGCAGCATGCGCCGGTTCTTTTCCTGGAAGAAATGCCGCGCCTGCTGGATCGTCACCAGCACCCAATAGGTGATCATCGCAGTCGCAGCATGCTTGCTCAGGAACTGCTCCAGCTGCGCAGCGACCGGCGGATGGCCAGGTTCGGTGACGTGCGAGACAGCCGCCCCGATCAGCAGAGCACACGCCGTGAATGCGATGCTGGCAAGGATGTGCAGGCGAAGGAAGCGCAGGCGGCGCGGCGGCTCGATCGGATAGCGCGCCGTCAGCCGAAATGCGAGCGGCGCCAGCAACGCCAGCGTGTACCACTCGACCATCGACCAACGCAGGTAGTCGAGCGCGCCCCAGGTGGATCCGCGAATCGCATCCGTCGCGTGCCACTGCAAGGCGAACGCGATGACGAGCAGTGTCCACGGAGCCATGTAGCGAAGGAAGCGCATCGGAAGCTGTCCGGAGTACCTGGGTGAACGCCTGCCGCAACAATAAATGGATGCCGCTCACCGATCATCCTACGCAGCTCGCACGCGCGTGAGAAGCGCCGCGTGTGCCGGTTACGATTCATCCCCGGCGCACTACGATTCGTCCCGGATTTGTTTTCAGGCGCAGATGGAGGCGGTCCAATTCGCGCACCTGCCGTGCGATTGCCGGCAGCATCCCACTTGAAGAGGTCCTGTCATGCGCACTGCATACTTTGCTCTGATGATCGCCCTTCCTGCCGTCGCCGCTCCGCCACACTACCTGGATATCTACAACACCGCCCCGAGCAGTCTCGTATCGATTGCCATCGCGCCGGCGGGCACGGCCGCCTTTCACGAGTCGTCGTTTTCCGAGCAACCGGTTCACGGCGGCGGAGACTCCGTCACGGTCGCGATCGACGGCGACGCCGGCTGCGCTCGCGACCTGCGGCTGTCGTTCGCGGACGGTCGCGTGCTCGAGCACAAGCGGTTCGACGTCTGCAAGTTTCGCAGCTATCACACCGGGCGCTACTGGCAGCGCTCCGGGATGGGCTCCACATACACGGCGCAGCACTGACGAGTTGCGCTTCGGTCAGGCGGCGGCGACGCGGCGTCCGCCGCGCTTGCCGCCTGCGCGAGCCACGTGCTCGCAAGTACGCCCGCGTTGTGAATGCAAGCCCAGTCTGCCGCTCGCGGAAAACGACCAAATCCGTGGCCCCGGAATGAAAGGGGCGCCGACATCCTGCTGCAGCGGCAGCATTGCCTCGTCCTGACTTCTGGCGGTAGGCGCCCGGATCGCGAATCCGTACGATCCGCCGACCGAACGACCAAGCGGGGCAACTCATGCGAGTCCACATCGTTTCCGCCGGCATGCTCGTGCTGACTGCGTGCCAGGCCACGGCAGCGAACACGCCGGCAGCGGGCGCAGCACCGACGCCGGCCGTGACCTCGGGCTACAACCAGCCGCCGAAGAACATCCTCGACGTGCTGCTCGCGCCGTCGCCACCGACGCCCGACGTGAGCCCGACCAAGGACCGGATCCTGCTCGTCTCGCTGCAGGATTACCCGCCGATGTCGCGCGTCGCGGCGCCATACCTGCGCCTGGCCGGCGCGAGGGTCGAACCACGCAACCACAGCAAGCACGACACGCCAGGCGGTTATGGCATCACGCCGTGCGCGCGCGGCTTCGAGCTCGTGCGTATCGCCGATGGCGCGAAGACGCCGGTCACGCTGCCTGACGGCGCATGCCCGGAGCCGCCGCTCTGGTCGGCGGACGGCAAGCACTTCGCATTCGCGAACATCGGCGCCGACGCGGTCGACCTGTGGATCGGCGACGCGGCCACCGGCAAGGTGCGCCAGGTACCGGGCGCACATCTGAACCCGATGCTCAACGCCGCGCTGCAGTGGATGCCGGATCAGCAGACGCTGCTGGTCAAGCTCGTGCCGGACGGCATCGGCGCGCCACCGCCGGAGCCGATCGTCCCGCCCGGTCCGAGCATCCAGCAGGCGGACGGAAAAGCGGGCCAGAGCAGCACGTACGAAAACCGCGACACGCTGACGAACGCGCACGACGAAGACCTGTTCGACTACTACGCAGCGGCGCAGCTCGCGTTCGTCGACGCAGGCACGCTCGAAATCATGCCGGCCGGCAAACCGGGCAACTACGACGATGTCGAACCGGCTCCGGACGGCAAGCACGTTCTGGTTGGCGCGATCCACAGGCCGTACTCGTACATCACGACGTACGACCGTTTTCCACGCGATGTCGTCGTGTGGGACGTGTCCGACCGCGCGCACGTCGCGACGCACACGATCGCATCGCTGCCCCTCGCGGATCGCGTGCCGATCCAGGGCGTTCCGGTCGGGCCGCGCGAATTTGCCTGGCGCGCGACCGATCCGGCGACGCTGATCTGGGCCGAGGCGCTGGACGGCGGTGACTGGAATACGACCGTCCCGGAACGCGACAAGGTCATGCTGCAGGCGGCGCCGTTCAGCGCGCCCGCAACCGAGATCACGCGCACGAAGCAGCGTTACGCAGGCTTCCTCTGGACCGAGCGCCCGGACACCGCGCTGCTGTACGAATACGACGAGAACCGCCACTGGCTGCGCACGTTCGTGTTCAATGCCGACGCGCCGCAAAAGGAGCCGCCGCTGCTCTGGGACCGCTCCACCGACGAGAAGTACGCGCACCCGGGCAGTCCCGTGCGGCGCCAGCTCGCAAATGGCGTCATCGTCGTGCGCCTGGAGAACAATTCGATTTACCTCTCCGGCAGCGGCGCGTCGACCGAAGGCGACCGCCCGTTCCTCGACCGGCTCGACCTGGCGACGCAGAAATCCGAGCGCCTGTTCCGCAGCGACAAGTCCTCGTATGAGCGCTTCCTGTCCTTCACGGGCCCTGATACGCACACGTTCCTGACCTGGCACCAGTCTGTGACCGATCCGCCGAACGCGTTCCTGCGCACACTCGACAAGGCCACGAACGCGCCAGCCGGCGAAGCTGCGTTCGCGTCGAAGCGCGTCGCGGTCACGCACATTCCCGACCCGACGCCGGTCGTGCGCCAGATCAAGAAGCGCCTCGTAAAATACAAGCGCAACGACGGGCTCGATCTGTCCTTCACGCTGTACACGCCGCCCGGCTACAAGGACGGCACGCGCGTGCCGACGATCCTGTACGCGTATCCGCTCGACTACGCCGATGCGTCGAAAGCCGGTCAGGTCTCGGGCTCGCAGGTGACGTTCACGCGCCTGCGCGACTACCGCATGCTGCTCCTGGCCGGCTACGCGATCATCGACAACGCAGCGTTCCCTATCGTCGGTGATCCGAAAATGGCCTACGACACCTATCTCGACCAGCTCGTCGCCGACGCGAAGGCTGCGGTCGACGAGGCCGTGCGGCTCGGCGTCGCCGATCCGCAGCGCATCGGCGTCACCGGCCACAGCCATGGCGCGCTGATGACGGTCAACCTCATCGCGCATTCCGACCTGTTCCGCGCCGGCGTCGCGACGAGCGGCTCGTACAACAAGACGCTGACGCCATTCGGCTTCCAGAGCGAGCGCCGCTCGGTGTGGGAAGCGCCCGATGTCTACCGCAAGGTCTCGCCGTTCTTCGTCGCCGACAAGATCAAGACGCCGCTCCTGATCGTGCACGGCGCGGACGACGCGAATCCCGGCACCACGCCGCTGCAGGCGAGCAAGCTCTACGAAGCGATCCGCGGCAACGGCGGAACGACACGCCTGGTCATGCTTCCGCACGAACCGCACTGGTATTCGGCGATCGAGTCGAACGAGCAGCTCGTCTACGAAATGCTGACCTGGTTCGACAAGTACGTGAAGAACGCCCCGCCGCGTGTTGCGGCGGTGCACTAAAAAAAGCGCGATCGCGCTTTCAGCTCCCGCGCTTTAGCCCCCTCTCCCGCCAGCGGGAGAGGGCTGGGTGAGGGTGGCGCATGCGCCTGCCGAGTGAAATCTCGAACACACCCTTGAAGCCACCCTCACCCGCGCCTGCGATGGGCATGAAGCGCCGCGTGGCCGTGGATAGGCGAAAACAGGGCGGCGCAACCCGGATCGAGTGCCGGGCAGGTTCTCTCCAGCCGGCGGGAGATCTGAATCGGTTGATGGCCGCGAGAACCGGTTCGCGTTGATGGATGGATGACGGTCGCAGTTCCCGCGGCCATGACCAGGCGCAGTCCGTGTCGACATCCATCTCTACGCTCCGGGCAACTGTTGCGGGCAGCGACTCGCACACCACGATCGAAAATTGCCGCACGACGATCGCCGCCCGCATCGCATTCGTTCTCCTCGCCGCCGCCCTCGGATTGCTCGCGAGTGCGCCGCGCGCAGATGCCGCGCTCGCGTGGCGCGACGGGCTGATCACGGAAACATTGACGTACAACTGCATCACGCAATACACCGAATACGGCATCGGCGCGTTCGTCGGCCAGCTCTACGACACGAGTTACACGCAACCGTATGTCGGCCAGCGCTTCTACATGCGCATCCACGTCGTCGGGTTGGGACATCCGTGCTCCGACTACTATCTCGACGTCCAGTTCGTGCCGCCCGCGGGCGTGACCGCGTCGGCAGTGCCGGACTATCCGCTGCGCTGTTTTTATCAGGCTCCGGGCAGCACCGCCTACAACGAATTCGGCGCGGCCGACGGCTGCCCGCAGCCGCCATTCGGCCTGGCGCCCAACAGCGGCGGCACCGGCTTTCGCATCGACCGGCGGCGGCCCGGTGATCCGTTGCCCGCGTGGTTCCTGCCGGGCGGCGGCGGATACGAGTTCTGGGTTCCGGTCATTTCGGACCGGCCGCTCGACGGCCTGCAGGCCAATACGAGTTTCGACGTGCCGATCCAGGCGATCGACGGCATCTTCAATTCCTGGACCTACCCGTCGCAAAGCGTCTATGTCGCCACGGCGGATCCGGTCTTCGCGAACGGGTTCCAGTGATGCGTCCGGCAACTCCCGGGACGCTGTAACGCGCCCGCTTCGGCCCTGATTTCGCGCGCAGTTGTCAGCGCAGTTTCAGCTTCCGCGGCAGAAAATGCGCGTTCCACCCCAGCCAAAAGGAGAACGAAATGAGGACACCGATCTCGAAAGCGCCCGTCACGGGCGCTCTGCTGGCGACGGCGATGCTCGTCATGGGCGCAGCCTGGGCCAAGGACGTCAGCGTCACGCTGAGCGGCGCCGAGGAGACTCCGCCGGTGCAGACGTCCGCGTCCGGCAGCGGCACGATCAGCATCGGCGACGACAAGTCGGTGAGCGGCAGCGTGAAATCGATGGGAATGGACGGCACTGCCGCGCACATCCATCTCGGTGCGAAAGGCAAGGCCGGTCCGCCGATCATCACGCTGACGAAGGGCGCGGACGGCATGTGGAGCGTCCCGGCGGGCTCGAAACTCGACGATGCGCAATTCGCCAGCTTCAAGGCCGGCGACCTGTACGTCAACGTGCACAGCGCAGCGCACAAGGACGGCGAGATCCGCGGGCAACTCAAGCCCTGATCGAGGAGCGCGACCGGCAGGTACTGACCGGTCACGATCGATGACGCGACGTCCCGCGCCGATGCGGCGCGGGACTTTTCTGGCTGCGTCCCGACCTAGGCCGGGTTACCCGGGTTACTTGGCCGGCTTGCGAAACCGATAAACGAATTGATCCGTGTGGCCACGGATCGCCGGATCGAATACTTTTGCGGTCAGCGGATCGGCCGCGTTGTGCAGCGCATCGCTGGAACCGTCGAACACGAAACCGGCGTCCTTCAGATCCTTCTTCACGACTTCGGGGTCGATCCGGTGCAGGCTGTCCGTGTCGCGCGTCCCCGATCCGGCCTGCGCGGTGTGGTCGATGATCACGAACACTCCACCGGGCTTCAATGCCGCCATCACCTGCTTGTTGAACGTCGCGATGTCGACCGGACCCATGAACTTGTCGTAGTAGTCGTGATAGTTCTGCGATGTGAACACGACGTCCACGGGCTGCGCGACGCTCAGCGTGGCAGCCGGTTGTTCCAGGATAGTGACGTTCGCGTAGGTGCCGGCGGCGATGAGGTCCTTCCAGGTCGCCAGACTCTTCACCGCGTATTTCTCCATTTCCTTCGGCCAGACAGTGAACACGTGGCCTTTCGGCCCGACGATCGCGCTGAACATGCGCGTCCAGTAGCCCGAGCCCGGAACGAGTTCGAGGACTTTCTGCCCAGGCTTTACTTCAGCAAAAGCCATGATCGCAGCGGCGTGACGCCGCTCGTCGTCGGCGGCGTCCTCCTTGCGCGCGGGCGCGGCCAGTGCCGCGGCGACGTAGTCGTGCTTGTGTCCGGCCTTGTCGTGCTTGTCTGCGGCAGTGGCCGAACACGGCACGGCGAGTACGAAAAGGATGGTTGCGACGGTCAGACGCATGACGTTCTCCTCCGAGGGGAAACAGGCGCAGGATACTCCTCGTGATTGGAAACGGGCAGAGCGACTTTTCTTTCGCGTTCCATCGAAAAAAGTCGCGCGGGCGTGTGCCAGTTGCGTCACGCACGATGCCTTTTGGTGTTCGTTGCCGCGCGGGCCGATAATGCGGCGCAGCGGCTCGCCGTCCCGGCGCTGCCATCGGGAGAATGCAATGGCAACGTACAAGGTCGGCTATTTCGTCGGCAGTCTTTCGTCGACGTCGATCAACCGGCAACTGGCCAACGCGCTGATCCGGCTGGCATCGCCGCAACTGGTCTTCTCCGAAATTCCGATACGCGACCTGCCGCTCTACAGCCCGGATTTCGACACCGACTATCCGCCGGTCGCCGTTGCGTTCAAGCAGGCGATCGCCGACGTCGACGCGGTCTTGTTCGTCACGCCCGAGTACAACCGGTCGATTCCGGGCGGCCTCAAGAACGCGATCGACTGGGCGAGCCGCCCGTACGGCAAGAATTCGTTCGCGCGCAAGCCTTCGGCGGTAATAGGCACGTCGCCGGGCGCGATCGGCACGGCCGTGGCGCAGCAGCATTTGCGCAGCCTGCTCAGCTTCTGCAATTCGCCGCAGATGAATTCGCCGGAGGCCTACATCCAGCTCAAGCCCGGATTGATCGACGCCGACGGCAACGTCACGAACGAGGCCACCGAAAAATTCCTGCGCACGTACATGAGCGAGTTGCAGTCCTTCATCTGCCGCGTGCTGACGGTGCTGCCGCGCACGGCGTGACCTCATCGCCGCGCGGAGGACGACGGAAATCGTAGCGTGGGCCAAGGCCCACCCTACATGTCGCGAGCAGCACATCAGGGCGTTTGCTTTTCTTAACCAGGGGCTGCGTAGAGTCGATAACACCAGATTCAAGCGTGCGGCCAGCGCACGCACGCCCTCATTCGATTGCCAAGGAGCGCACATGCACATCAGAAACAGCCTCATCGCCACGTTCGCCGGCATGCTGGCCGCGTCGACGTGTGCGCAGTCGGCGCCACTGGACTTGAAATCATCGATCGCGGACGCGCCAGCGGAAAACGCGAGTGTTGCAACCACACCAGCCGCAGAGCATGCCGTTGCAGCGGACGCCGCGACCCCGGCAACCCGGGACCCCGTGCCTTCGGCCTTCGTCTATGCCGACGCGAATCCGCGCAATCGGGCGCCCGCGGCGCCGCCATGCGACGACGCGACCTACAACGATCCGCAGGTGCACGGCAGCGTCGCTGCGGGAATCGTCGGCGGCAATCACGTCAGCGGCAACTACCAGGACGCCGTCGTCAGTGTCTCGAAGACGCTCGGCAGCTGCGACAATCCCAGCGG
>Ga0207683_10004786_pt1 | contig 11654 bp, 9 predicted proteins | sample KBSM73metaG_FD_184333 | JGI IMG/M metagenome (GOLD analysis project Ga0207683, IMG submission 184333) | Miscanthus rhizosphere microbial communities from Kellogg Biological Station, Michigan, USA - KBS M7-3 metaG (SPAdes) (version 2) | ecosystem: Host-associated > Plants > Roots > Rhizosphere >...
TGAAACCCTTGGCATCCCCTTCGAACTCCGCGAATACGAAGTCGATCCCGAAGATCTCTCCGCGATCACCGTTGCCAAAAAAATCGGCATGCCGCCCGAGCAGGTCTTCAAAACTCTGCTCACCACCGCAGGCCCGGGAATATATGTATTCGCCGCCATCCCCGGCGATGCGGAACTCGACTTCAAAAAACTTGCTCGCGCCGCAGGCCTCCGGAAGGCCGAGATGGTTTCGCTCAAAGACGTTCAGCCCCTTACTGGCTACGTCCGCGGCGGCGTCACCGTTTTTGGCGCGAAAAAAGCTTACCCCGTCTTCGTCGACGAAACCGCGATTCTCTTCGATACCATCAGCGTTTCCGCCGGCACCCGCGGAACCCAGCTCATCCTCAGCCCAGCGGACTACCTGCGCGCCGCAGAGGCTCAGACCGCTGACCTCACCAAAGACTCACCCCGGCTCACAGCGGAGGCCCACTCCGCATGAACAGCGCCCTCTGGACTCACCTCGTAAAAGATCTCCGCATCGAGTGGCGTTCCAAAGACGCCATCAACTCCATGCTCTTCTTTGCCCTGCTCGTGGTCGTGCTCTTCTCCATGTCGTTCGATCCCCAGGGAGCCTTCTCTCGCACTATCGCCGGTGGTGTCCTCTGCGTAGCCACGATGTTTGCCTCCGTCAGTGCGCTCAACCAGGCATGGGCTCGCGAAATTCGCCACCAGGTTCTCGACGCGCAGCGCATGGCCCCCACCTCCGGATCGCAGCTCTTTCTCGCCAAGGTGCTCGCCAACTTCATCTTCGTCACCATCGTCCAGATCGCGCTCGCTCCGGTCTTCCTCGTCTTCTACAACCTGCGCATCGAGGGACAGGCCTGGCAGTTGGCGCTCGTGTTGCCCCTCGGCACATGGGCCCTCGTTGCCAACGGAACCTTCTTCGCTGCGCTCGCCATTCGCAGCCGCAACCGCGAATTGCTCCTGCCGCTGATCCTTTTTCCCATCTTCCTGCCGGCACTGCTTGCAATGGTCATCGCCACAACCTCGATCCTCACCGGCGACAGTGATCCCGGCCTCTGGATCAAGCTCCTCACCGGCTACGACATCATCTTCACAACCGTCAGTCTGTTGCTGTTCGACGTGGTGTTCCATGCGGAATGACCGATACACCCTCCGATGGAGACTGCGGCGCCATTCCAGCCGTAAACTGAAATCGTTCGCCCAGGACTCAAGATGAAGAAAACAGCACTCGCACTTTTCCCCGCGATCACCATCGCGCTCATGGTTTGGGGCTACTACCAGGCCATCTACGTTGCTCCTGAAGAGCAGACCATGCACGAGGCGCAGCGCATCTTCTACTACCACGTGCCCTCGGCGATGGTCGCTTTCCTCTTCTTCGCCGTAAGCCTCTGTGGCTCCATCGGATTTCTAACCTGGCGTCGTAGTCGCCCAGACTGGGCGCAGGCCTCCGACGCATGGGCGCTCGCCGGTGCTGAAGTCGGCGTGGTCTTTTGCACCGTTGTGCTCATCACCGGCCCGCTCTGGGGCCGCCGCGCTTGGGGCATCTGGTGGACATGGGATGCACGTCTCACCACCACCCTTGTCCTTTGGCTCATTTACGTCAGCTATCTCCTCCTGCGCCGCTTCGCCGCAGGACCGCAAATGCAGACACTCGCCGCCGTCCTGGGTATCTTCGGAGCCCTTGATGTCCCCATCGTCTACATGTCCAACCGCTGGTGGCGCACGCAGCATCCCGCGCCCGTATTCGGCGGCGGCCCGGACTCGGGAATCAAGGATCCCGCCATGCTCGAGGCCTTTGGCTGGAACGTTCTTGCCTGGCTCTGCTGGGGCCTCCTTATCTTGTTCATTCGTTACTACGTTGAGCGCAAACACCAGTTGTATGCCGCGCAAGAAGCCGAAGAAGCCCTGACGCGGGCCTGAGGAAAGACGAACACGAGGAAAATATGGATCAACGAGCCGTTCTCGATCACCAATTTCTGGTTGCTGCTTACGCCATCACCTGGGCCCTGCAGTTGGGCTATCTGGCCTGGCTTGGACTCAAGTGGAAGTCTGAAAAACGCAATGCCGAGCATAGAACGCGCCGGGGGCATTAGCCCTAAATGGGGTGCAAACCCCCGAAAACCAGGGGCACAGAATCCCCGGAATTGCCGTAAACTTGAAAGACTGAGGATCCAGTGATGTTAGTCGTGATGAAGGCGCAGGCCACCGCCGAAGAAATTCAGGCCGTCTGTGACCATATTGAATTCATGGGCTATCGCCCGCACCCGATGCCCGGCGCCCAGCGCACTGCCATCGGAATCACCGGCAACCAGGGGGAAGTCGATCGCGGCAACCTCGAAGAGATGTCCGGCGTCGCTGAAGTCATTCGGGTCTCCAAGGCCTACAAGCTCGCCAGCCGCGACGTAAAAGAAGAAGACACCGTTATCCGCTTTCCTGGAACAGACGCCACCATCGGCGGCCGAAATCTCGCCATTGTCGCAGGCCCATGCTCCATCGAGAGCCGCGAACAGGCATTCGCCATCGCTGAACAAGTTGCCGCCTCCGGCGCTCAGTTCTTCCGTGGCGGCGCCTACAAGCCCCGCACCTCGCCCTACGCATTCCAGGGCCTCGGCGTCGAAGCCCTTAAGATCATGTCCGAAATTCGCGACAAATTCGGTCTGCGCATTATCACCGAAGCCATCGACAACGAAACTCTGGAACTCGTTGCCGAGTGGGCCGACGTTGTCCAGATCGGCGCCCGCAACATGCAGAATTTCTCGCTGCTCAAACATGCCGGCCGCCTGCGCATGCCCGTGTTGCTCAAACGCGGTATGAGCGCCACACTCGACGAGTTCCTGATGGCCGCCGAATACATCATGAGCGAGGGCAACTACGAAGTCATTCTCTGCGAACGCGGCGTGCGCACCTTCGCCGATCACACCCGCAATACCCTCGATCTCAGCATTGTTCCTGCCGTTCAGAAGGTCAGTCACCTGCCCATCCTCGTCGATCCCAGCCACGGCACCGGCAAGCGCGACAAGGTTCTGCCCATGGCCCGCGCCGCAATTGCTGTTGGCGCAGACGGCGTCCTCGTTGAGGTGCACCACCAGCCTGAAAAAGCGCTCTCCGATGGCCCACAGTCGATATATCCCGATCAGTTCGCGCGCATGATGGACGAGATTGAGCAGATTGCCCCCATCGTCCATCGCGATCTGCCTCGCGCAATCCACGTTGAGACCGCTGCGGCAAAACCGGAAGATGGCAAAGCCCGGTAAACTTGACGCCAACACGAACGAGCACATCACTGCAGCTGCGAGTCCGGACGAACGCCATGACCTCCACGAAAGTCGCGCTCAAGAACGCCGCGCGGGCTAAGATCTCCGCGCTCGCCCTGCTCGCGCTTTTCCTCGTCGGGTGTCGTCCCCACAAATTTCCCCAGTTCGCGCCAAACTATCGCGAATACGCCTACGTCACCAACGGCGGCAGCGGCACCGTATCCGTCTACGACGTGGTCAATGTCCGAGTCGATCGCGAACTGCCCGTCGGCCAGAATCCCACCGCGGTTACCGCCAGCGCCACGCGCAATGAAGTCTACGTCGTCAACTCCGGCACCCGTTCAGGACAGGGCTCCGTCTCCGTAATCAATGCCGAAAACAATTCCGTCGTCGGCAATATCCCCGTTCACAAGTTGCCCGTCGCCATCGACCTCGCTCCCGCGGGCGATTTGGCCTACGTAGCCAACTCCGCCTCAAACACCATCTCCGTCATTGACCTTAAGTCGCGCCGCGAAGTCGATCAGGTCGGCGTCGGCGAGGAACCAATCGCCCTCCGCGTCGCTCCCAACGGAAAAGCCGTTGTGGTCGCAAACCGAACCGGCAACTCCGTCAGCGTCATCGATCCCGCCACCCGCAAGGTGCGCACGGTGATCGAAGCCTGCCCCGCGGCCAGCGACATCGTCATTCTGCCCGACTCCTCCAAAGCTTTCGCGGCCTGCAGTGGTGGTCACCAGGTCATGTCGATTCTGCTAGCCAGGGATGCACATCCCGAACCTTCCACGACAACCCCCGATCGACTCGAGTCCCTTCTTGACGTGGGCCGCGGCCCTGTTCACCTCGCTCTCAAGCCCGACGGCGGCGAAGTCTTCGTCTCCAACTCCCTCTCCAATTCGATATCCGAGGTTTACGCCAGCACCGACGAAGTCGCAGGCGCCTACATCATGGGTGCCGATCCGGTCCGCAGCCTTGTCACACCCGACAATACGCTGCTCTACGTCGCCAACCTCCACTCCCAGGAGGTGACCGTCTACTCCGTCGAAGACGGCAAGCGGATCGACTCCATCCACGTCGGCGACGGTCCGTCCGCCTTGGCCTTCTCCGCCACCGGCCATCTTCTCTTCGTCGTGGACGCCCGCTCCGGCGACGTCGCCGTGGTGCGCACCGATTCACGCTCCCTCTTCACAATGCTCCCTGCGGGCCGCGCACCCAATGCCATAGCGGTAAAGGCATTCAAGCTTCCGTAGCGCTTGCACATCCGTGACACGCCTGCCCTGCCGATCGTATCCTGACGACAAGTCCATTACAGGTCGATCGCACGGAACGACTCACCCTCCGTGGTCGAGCTAAACCTGCAGCGTCAGGTAGCAACATGAGAGGAAGAAACAACGTGAACCGGCATCCTTTGAATCGCACTCTTTTACTGGCAGTCCTTTTGTGTCTTGTTTCGGCTCTCGCTCCTGCGCAGCAGCAGGTCCTCCCCGACTTCCAGGCCGACCCGTCGGCTCGTGTCTTCAACGGGCGGCTCTATGTCTATCCTTCCCATGATCGCGCCGGCAGCAAAGACTGGGATATGGTCGACTGGCACGCCTTTTCCACCGACGACATGGTTCACTTCAAGGATCACGGCGTGATCTTCAGCCTCAACGACATTACCTGGGCCAAAAGATACGCGTGGGCGCCCGACTGCATCGAGAGAAACGGAAAATACTATTTCTACTTTCCAGCTGACGATCAGATCGGAGTGGCAATCTCCGATTCGCCGACAGGTCCCTTCAAGGACGCCCTCGGCAAGCCGTTGATCGCTCGCAACGAGGCAGGAATCCGCTCCATCGATCCCGCGGTCTTCATCGACGATGACGGGCAGGCTTATCTCTATTTTGGAAACAGCAGTGGCCGCCTCGCGGTAGTGAAGCTGAAGTCAGACATGATCACCCGCGACGGCCCCATTCAGGTACTTGACGTGCCCAATTATCACGAGGGCATTTGGGTCCATAAACGGAACGGGCTTTATTACTTCAGCTATCCCTCAAACCGCGGCGACATGGTCGCAAATCTCTTGGAATACAGCATTGCGAAAGGGCCGATGGGCCCCTTTGACCACAAGGGCGTCATCCTCGACAACCACTCTCGCAACGTCCATGGCTCCATAGTGATGTTCAAAGGAAAGTGGTACCTCTTCTACCATGTTGCGGGCCCCAGCGCCTATGAACGACGCGTGTGCGTGGTCCAACTTGAATACAACGACGACGGAACCATCAAGCCGATCCAGATCCCGCCCTCCAAAAAGTAGAACCCAACAGCTTCGCCAAACGACGACTCGGAAATCCCTGCACCATTCCCCCTTGCCGAACTCCAACATGCAGGAGGAATATAGTCGCTGCGCCACTTCCCCGTTGCGACGCGCTTCCCAGGAGGCCCATGCAAGGTTGGGATCGACAGGCTCCTCCCATTGCGGAGATCGATGTCCTATGGATCACCGCCGGTCTCGGTTGCGACGGCGATACCATCGCGATGACTGCCGCCACGCAGCCCAGCATCGAAGACATCGTTTCAGGCGGCATCCCATGGACTCCCAAAGTCAATCTCCACAATCCCTTCCTCGCCTTCGAAAATGGAGACCACTTCCTCAAACGCTTTCACCTCGCAGCAAGCGGCGGCCTTCAACCCTTCATCCTCGTCGTCGAAGGCTCCATTCCCAACGAAAACAACAAGAGTGAAGGCTATTGGGCTTCTCTCGGCACCGACCCGGCAACCGGTCAGCCCATCACCACCTGCGAGTGGATCGACCGCCTCGCACCGCATGCCTGGGCCGTAATCGCCGTGGGCACATGCGCCACCTATGGTGGAATCCACGCCATGGAGGGCAATCCCACCGGGTGCATGGGTTTGCCTGACTATCTCGGCTGGCAATGGAAATCCAAGGCCGAAATCCCCATCGTCTGTGTCCCCGGCTGTCCCGTCCAGCCCGACAACTTCATGGAAACCCTGCTCTATCTGCTTTACATGGCCACTGGACGCGCTCCGATGATTCCTCTCGACGAGGCGTTGCGTCCCACATGGCTGTTTGGCAGCACGGTCCACGAAGGGTGCGATCGCGGCGGCTACTACGAGCAGGGTCAATTCGCCGAGGAATATGGTTCCCCGCTCTGCATCGTCAAACTCGGCTGCTGGGGACCCGTCGTTCAATGCAACGTTGGCAAGCGCGGCTGGATGGGCGGAATTGGCGGCTGCCCCAATGTCGGCGGAATCTGCATCGGCTGCACGATGCCGGGCTTTCCTGACAAGTTCATGCCTTTTATGAATCAGCCTCCCGGATCATTGCTTTCCTCTGCCGCGGTTCAAACTTACGGGCGCGCAATCCACGCATTGCGCAAATTCACCCAGGCATCTCTCAACAAGATCCCCGCCTGGAGACGCCAGCCAGTTCTAACGGGCAAAGCCGGCTGACGTTCAAGCATCGAATGTCATACAGACATCGGCATGGAGCAAACCATGGCACTTCTCTCACAAGCCGAACTTGGCGATCGCAACCCGATGCGCGAGCCGGGCGTCGAGAGCCTTGAGCCATCGCCCGATTTGGCCGAAGCCGAAGCCCTTCTCCTCGAACTCGCCAGTGTCTTCAACGGAATGACGAATCCTGCGGGCTCGAATTCAGTCTCTTCCGCACTGGCCGACGACGCCCACGCTTCGAGCCTCGAGGCCAAATACCGTGCCCTACTTGAACAAATTCCCGCAGTTGTTTTTATGGCCTACGTAGATCGCGGAGTGAGTGAGGCATACGTAAGCCCCGAAATCGAAGCCGCGCTGGGATACTCCCGCGAAGAATGGCTTGAAGACCCTGTTCGCTGGTATGAACACATTCATCCCGACGACAAGCAACGCTGGAGCCTCGAAGCTGCAAGCATGTTCGTCTCCGGCAAGCCGCTTCGCTCCTCCTACCGCGTGATCGCCCGAGATGGTCGTGTCGTCTGGTTCCACTGCGATGCGCGCATGGTGCGCCGCGCCGATGGACAACCGTGGTTCATCCACGGCGTGGCCTTCGACATCTCTGATATGAAGCGCTCCGAAAAAGCCCTTCAGCAGGAACGAAACGTCGTCGCGGCAATTCTCGACACCGTCGGCGCACTCGTGACGGTCCTCGATCCCGATGGCCGCATCCTCCGATTTAACCGCGCGTGCGAACTCACCACCGGTTACTCCCTCGAAGAAGTGCGCGGCAAATACATCTGGGACTTTTTTCTGCTCCCTGAAGAGATTCAGCGTTCCAAAGAAGTCATCAGCCAGTTGAGCGCCGACCTCTTGCCACAGGACTATCAAAGTCATTGGGTAACCCGCCATGGCGCCAATCGTCTTGTCGCCTGGTCGAGTTCCATGTTGCCCGATAGCGATGGAATGCCGAACTACATCATCGCCACCGGCATCGACATCACCGAGCGCGAGCAGTTGGAGAGAGCTTTGCTCGACATCAGCGCGAGAGAACAGCGACGCATCGGTCAGGATTTGCACGATGGTCTTGGCCAGCACCTCACCGGAATCGCCTTCATGGCGAAAGTGCACGAATCAAGGCTCGCCGAAAAGCAGCTTACCGAAGCGTCCGATGCCGCCAAGATCGTGCGCCTCGTCAATGAAGCCATACACAAAACCCGCGAGCTTGCCCGGGGTTTGCTTCCCGTTGTCTCCGATGCACAGGGACTGATGTCCGCCCTGCAATTCTGGGCGGGCGAAGTCGAAGATCTCTTCGGTGTATCGTGCAAGTTCCAATGCGAAACGGCAGTGTTGATTCACGACGATGCCATGGCCACACACCTCTACCACATAGCCCAGGAAGCGGTGAATAACGCCATCAAACACGGCAACGCGCGCAGCATCCTCATCCGCCTCGCATCCGAGAATGGCTGCGGAACCCTTCTCATCTCCGATGATGGTTCCGGCATCCCAGAAGTACGCGGCAATGCTCAAGGCATGGGGCTGCACATCATGAGCTATCGCGCCGGCATGATTGGCGGAAGACTCGACGTCGGTCCACATCCTGTACGAGGAACCTGTGTGAACTGCACGTTTCCAATCGTGTCTCCCAGTTGAGAGGACAACCGAATGAGTACACTCACAACTCCCGACAGGGCGGCCCAAAGCACTAAAAAGAATGTCCTCGTCGTCGACGATCATCCTCTTTTGCGTCAGGGACTCGCCCTTCTGATCAATCAGCAGCAGGACATGCAGGTTTGCGGCGAAGCGGAAGAAGCCCACGCTGCGATGCAGGCTGTCACTCAGTGCAGACCCGACATCATAATCCTCGATATCTCCCTGAACGGCCCCGACGGACTTGAACTCCTCAAGAGCATCCGCGCCTCTGACCCCGACCTGCCAGTGCTGATCCTGTCCATGCACGACGAGGCCATCTACGCCGAACGCGCTCTACGTGCCCGCGCCAACGGGTACATCATGAAACAGGAGGCAACCGAGAAAGTCCTCGTAGCTGTTCGTCGCATCCTGAATGGCGAACTCTACCTCAGCGACCGCATGTCAAATAAAATGCTGCAACACTACATCGGCGGCGCTCCCTCGATGATTCAATCCCGCATCTCCTCCCTCTCCGATCGCGAACTCGAAGTCTTTCGCCTCATTGGAGAAGGTCGGGCCACCAGAGAAATCGCCGAGGAGCTTCACCTGAGTGTCAAGACCGTGGAAACCTATCAGGCCCATATCAAAGACAAGCTCGCCCTCCGCAGCGGCAGAGAACTCATCCAGCATGCAATTCAATGGAAGATCAACGAAACCAGTGTGTGATCCGATGCAGGCATCGTCTGGTGACCATCTTCGTCACATCCCCACATCGGGGAATCCCCTACCCTTCACTTGCCGAAAGTACGACGTCAGAATAGGGTCCGTCCCGCTTGCGACATTTCACTCGCGCCTGTTCCGATAGCCAAGTTTGATTGAGGCGACTTCCCTCTGTCTTTGGCCACAACAAAAGCCAGAACGCCAACGTCGAACGGCTTCAGGTGATGTTCCGCTCCCGGCTCTTCGAGGAGCGGCGGAGGTTTCGGCGAGAGCTCCCCAATCGCTGTTTTGCGGGCCAACAGTCCAGCAACAAGTCGCATCCATGGTTCTTGTGTCCAGGGTCCGTTGTGTCGTCTTCCGGCAACGCCTGCAATCCATCGGCAGGCCCATTCGGTATCCCGAAAAGGAGATCCCAGATCATGACTCCTCAAGCAGTTCCTTATGGTCGAGTCACCCAGAAGCAACCCGCTGTCGCCGAACTCCACATCCTGTGGATCACCGCCGGCCTGGGGTGTGACGGAGATTCGGTCTCTATTACGGCGGCCACCCAGCCCAGTATCGAAGACGTCTTGCTGGGCGCTATCCCCGGCCTGCCAAAAGTGCACCTGCACAATCCAGTCCTCGCCTACGAAAACGGCGACGACTTCCTGAAATTCTGGTACGAAGCGGAGGCGGGTCGGCTCGATCCCTTTGTGCTCGTCGTCGAGGGCTCCATCCCCAACGAGAAAATTAAAAAAGAAGGGTACTGGGCCGGTCTCGGAACCGATCCGCACACTCTTCAGCCCATCACCACCTGCGAGTGGATCGATCGTCTTACCCCCAAAGCCCTCGCCGTGATCGCCTGCGGAACCTGCGCGACCTACGGCGGCATTCACGCCATGCAGGGAAACCCTACTGGCTGCATGGGATTGGCAGACTACCTCGGCTGGGGATGGAAGTCCAAGGCTGGCCTCCCCATCGTCAACGTTCCCGGCTGTCCCGTTCAGCCCGACAACTTCATGGAGACCGTTCTCTACCTCCTCTACCAGGTTGCCGGCTTGGCGCCCATGATTCCCCTCGATGAACAGTTGCGCCCCACATGGCTCTTCGGCAGCACCGTCCACGATGGCTGTGATCGCGCAGGCTACTACGAGCAGGGCGATTTCGCCACCAGCTACGGATCTCCAAAGTGCATCGTCAAGCTGGGTTGCTGGGGCCCCGTAGTCAACTGCAATGTTCCCAAGCGCGGGTGGATGGCCGGCATCGGCGGCTGCCCCAACGTCGGCGGCATCTGCATCGGTTGCACCATGCCCGGATTCCCCGACAAGTTCATGCCCTTCATGGATGAGCCTCCCGGAGCAAAACTTTCTACGAACGCAGTCGGCATCTATGGAAAGGCGCTTCGGGCTTTGCGCAATATGACGAATGACACCGTGAACAAAGAGCCCAAGTGGCGTCATCCTCGCGCGGAACTCACCACTGGCTACCACTCCGGTTCCTACTAACAAAGCAAAAAGGAGAAACTACGATGGGGACGATTACCGCCACGCGTGACGAGGCTGCTTCCGACAAGAGCCAGTTAGTAGAGATGAATTGGGATCCCATCACCAGGATCGTCGGCAGCCTCGGCATCTTCACCAAGATCGACTTTGGCAAACGCAAGGTCGCCGAGTGTCACAGCACGTCCTCGATCTTCCGCGGCTACAGCATCTTCATGAAGGGCAAAGACCCCCGCGACGCGCACTTCATCACCAGCCGCATCTGCGGCATCTGCGGCGACAACCACGCCACCTGCGCCACCTACGCCCAGAACATGGCATTCGGAGTGCGTCCGCCCGCGATGGCCGAGTGGATCGTCAACCTTGGCGAAGCCGCCGAATACATGTTCGACCACAACATCTTCCAGGACAATCTCGTCGGCGTCGATTTCTGCGAAAAAATGGTCAAGGAAACCAATCCCGGCGTTTGGGAGAAAGCCGAAAAAACCGCGGCTCCACACGCGGAACTCCATGGCCACCGCACCATCGGCGACATCATGAAGGCGCTCAATCCATTCACAGGCTCCTTTTACATCGAGGCTCTGCAAGTCAGCCGCATGACTCGAGAGATGTTCTGCCTGATGGAAGGGCGTCACGTCCATCCATCAACCCTCTATCCCGGCGGAGTTGGAACGGTGCCGACAGTCCAGCTCTTTACCGACTACATTGTCCGCCTCATGAAGTACGTTGAGTTCATGAAGAAGGTGGTTCCTCTTCACGATGACCTCTTCGATTTCATGTATGAAGCCCTCCCGGGCTACGAAGAGGTCGGGCGCCGGCGCATTCTCCTCGGGTGCTGGGGATCGTTCAACAACCCCGACGTCTGCGACTACACCTACGCGAAGATGACGGACTGGGGCCGCGGCATGTTCGTCACCCCCGGTGTCGTCGTCGACGGCAAGCTTGTCACCACTGATCTGGTCGACATCAACCTGAACATCCGCATCCTGCTCGGCAGTTCCTACTACGACGACTGGCAAAACGCACAGACATTCGTGCAGAAGGACCCCCTTGGAAATCCAGTGGACCAGCGCCACCCCTGGAACCAGAGCACCTTCCCCAAGCCGCAGAAGCGCGACTTCAAAGAGAAATACACGTG
>Ga0207683_10004789_pt1 | contig 11653 bp, 10 predicted proteins | sample KBSM73metaG_FD_184333 | JGI IMG/M metagenome (GOLD analysis project Ga0207683, IMG submission 184333) | Miscanthus rhizosphere microbial communities from Kellogg Biological Station, Michigan, USA - KBS M7-3 metaG (SPAdes) (version 2) | ecosystem: Host-associated > Plants > Roots > Rhizosphere >...
TCTGGATCCGTACGTCATGAACAAACAGGTGGACCGGTACCGCAAGGGCAAGCGCACGCTCACCGCCTTGTGCGAGGAGTACGGCGTCAACCTGGACAACGCGCACACCTCGGCTGCCGATGCCCTGGCAACCCTTCGGATGCTCGATGCCATGGCCGGAAAATTCCCCAAGCTCAGGATGCCGGCGGGCAACCTGCACCAGCTCCAGGTCGAATGGGCCTCTGCCCAGGCCGCGGACTTCCAAAGCTACCTGCGCAAGACGAAGCCGGCCGCCGTGATCGAAGGCGACTGGCCCGTCCTGCCTCCCGAGGATGCCAGCCGGGGCGACTTCTAGGATTTCGGAACGGCGGGATTCCGGACGCCTGGGCGCCGGCGCGGGAACACTTCTTAAAACGAAACGTTCGCCGGCGGAACGGCTTAACTAGTCCGCCGCTGCGCGCAAATCCAGTGATTGCGACGGAGGTCACACCGCCCGGGGCTTCCACTTGCCGCCCGCTCCGGCGCCGATGATTCCGCGCTACCCCGCCAGCACTATCAGGATCGCCGCCGATCACACATGAACCTGAAGATAGTTCGCAGAACGCACACACCAGCTCTGATCTGTTCGGATTGAATGGGCGTCCACGTCGGATGACACAATTATCTTTCGCGGCGTGTCTGCTCCACCCGGCGCCCAAGCCAGCGGCCGGGGGCCCGATGAGCCTCCCGCGACCCACTGAATTTCAGACGAAAGTGATTGCGTGATGAAAAGCAAAGCCTTGAAGTGGCTGACCACCGTTCCCGTGGCCATCGCCGTGGCGGTTTCCCTTGCAGCCTGCGGCGGCGGTTCGGCCCAGTCAACGGCGTCACCGACGGATGCCCTCCAGGGCAGCGACCAGAAGTCCTTGGACAAGTACACCACCAAGGACGTCACTCCCCTGGACAAGATTGACAAGTCCAAGCTCGGCCTGATCAGCGAGGGAACCCTGACTGTGGGCACCCTTTCGGACGCCCCGCCGAACATCTACATCGATAAGTCGGGCAAGTTCACCGGCTACGACAACGAGCTCCTGCGCGCCATTGCGGACAAGCTGGGCCTCAAGGTGGAGTTCAAGGCGACCGGCTTCGCCTCGCTGCTCGCCCAGGTCCAGAACAAGCAGTTCGACCTCGGGTCCTCCTCGATCTCCACCACCGACGCGCGCCGTAAGACCGTCGGCTTCACCAACGGTTACGACTTCGGCTACATGGCCGTGGTCGCCAAGAAGGACTCCAACATCAAGGGGTTCAAGGACCTGACCAAGGACACCCGCATCGCCGTGGTCCAGGGCACGGTGCAGGATGACTACGTCACCAACACCCTCCAGATCGAACCTGTCCGCTTCGAGGACTACAACACCGCCTACGCCAACTTGAAGAACGGTCAGGTTGACGCCTGGGTCGCTCCGTCCCAGCAGGCCACCGGCCAGGTCAAGGAAGGCGACGGCACGGTCATCGCCGAGTCGGTTGTGAACACCCAGAACTTCACCGCGTACGCCGTGAACAAGGAAAACCAGCCGCTCATTGACGCGCTGAACTCCGGCCTCGACGCCGTGATTGCTGACGGCACCTGGTCCAAGCTGACCAAGGAATGGTACCCGGACCGCGAGACCCCGGCCACGTGGTCCCCGGGCTCCAAGGCCGTCACCGTTCCGAAGTCCTAGTCCATGGATGCACTCGATCAACTCGTAAAGACCTTCTTTGACTGGGAGGCGATGGCAGCCGTCCTGCCGAACATGATTATGTTCGGCCTGCCCAACACCCTGATCCTGGCGGTTTCCTCGGGCGTGCTCGGGTGCATCCTGGGCATGGTCCTGGCCGTCATGGGCACGTCCCGCCTGACGCCGCTGCGGTGGCTCTCCCGGATCTACACGGACATCTTCCGCGGCGTTCCGGCTATTGTCATCATCCTCCTCATCGGCCTCGGGCTCGGACCCATAGTCCGGGTAGCGACCGGATCCACGAACCCGTTCCCGCTGGCCATCTTCGCCCTGACGCTCATGGCGGCGGCCTACATCGGCGAGATCTTCCGCTCGGGCATCCAGAGCGTGGAAAAGGGCCAGCTGGAGGCGTCCCGGGCCCTGGGCTTCAGCTATGGCTCGTCTATGCGCCTCGTGGTGATTCCACAGGGCGTCCGGCGCGTGCTCCCGGCCCTGGTCAACCAGTTCATCGCGCTGATCAAGGACTCGTCCCTGATCTATCTGCTGGGCCTGATCGCCAGCCAGCGCGAGATCTTCCGGATCGGTAACGACGCCGCCGCCAACACGGGAAACCTCTCGCCACTGGTTGCCGCCGCGTTCATGTACCTCATCCTGACCGTTCCGCTCACCCACTTGGTCAACTACATCGACAAGCGCCTGCGCACCGGCCGTCCGGAGAAGCGTCAGCCTGACGACGCCGCGGCCCTGATCGGGAAGGGAGCACAGCCATGAGCGAATTCGCCTCCGGCTCGCTGACCGGCAAGAACCTGCACCTGTCCTTCGGCACGAACCATGTCCTCCGCGGCATCGACCTTCATGTCGAGAAGGGCACCACCGCCTCGGTGATCGGGCCCTCCGGCTCAGGAAAATCGACGCTGCTGCGTGTCATGAACCGCCTGATCGAACCGGACCAGGGCGACATCCTGCTCGATGGCCGCTCGGTCCTGAAGGACAACCCGGACGAGCTGCGCCAGCGGATCGGCATGGTGTTCCAGCAGTTCAACCTGTTCCCGCACAAGACCGTGGTGGACAACGTCTCGCTGGCGCTGCGGAAGCTGCGCAAGCTGCCGGCCGAGCAGGCCCGGGCCGAGGCACTCGAGCAGCTCGACCTGGTGGGGCTCAAGCACAAGGCCGACGCGCGTCCTGCCAACCTCTCCGGCGGCCAGCAGCAGCGTGTCGCCATTGCCCGCGCCCTGGCCATGAAGCCGGAGGTGATGTTCTTCGATGAGGCCACCTCCGCCCTCGACCCCGAGCTCGTCAAGGGTGTGCTGGCGCTGATGGCCGACCTCGCCAAGGGCGGCATGACCATGGTGGTGGTGACCCATGAGATGGGCTTCTCCCGCAATGTCTCGGACACCGTGACGTTCATGGACGCCGGCGTCGTCGTCGAGTCCGGTCCCCCGGAACAGATCTTTACCAGCCCGCGGACCGAGCGGCTGCAGGGGTTCCTCGCGGACGTTCTGTAGTTCGCGCCAGAGTCCCGGCAGCTTAAATGACTGATGGCACCCGCAGCGGCGGGTGCCATCCGTCATTTAAGGGCTGAGGCTATGGCTTGGCGCCGGCGGCCGCCTTCGCCGCGGCCGGCAGGGCGTCGAAGATCCGGTTCATCGCGGTGTCGTCGTGCGCGGCGGAGAGGAACCAGGCTTCGAAGACCGACGGCGGCAGGTAGACGCCGGAGTCCAGCATGGAGTGGAAGAACGGGGCGTAGCGGAACACTTCCTGGCCCTGGGCGTCCTCGTAGTTGTGGACCCCCCGGGCGCCCGTGCCGAAGGCCACGGAGAACAGGTTGCCTGCGCGCTGGATGGAGTGGTCCACGCCGGCCGCATCGAGTGCGGAGGACAGCGCCGCGGAGAGTTCCAGCGAGCGGGCATCCACGAACGAATAGACCTCGGGGGTGGCGTGCGTGAGGGTCGCGACCCCGGCGGCCATGGCCACCGGGTTACCGCTCAGCGTCCCGGCCTGGTAGACGGGGCCCAGGGGCGCCAGGTAGTCCATGACCTCCGCGCGTCCGGCGAGGGCCGCCGTCGGCATTCCGCCGCCAATCACCTTCCCAAATGTCAGCAGGTCCGGGGTCCACGGCTGGGCGGCACCGGCGGCGCCGCCGGTGAGGCCCCAGTAGCCGGAGTAGCCGGTGCGGAATCCGGTCAGGACCTCGTCGAGGATCAGCAGGGCGCCGTGTTCGCGGGTGATCCGGGAAAGGCCTGCGTTGAAGCCGTCGCCGGGGGTGACCACGCCCATGTTGGCGGGAGCGGCTTCGGTGATGACGGCGGCAATGCTGTCACCGTGCTTGGCGAAGGCGGCTTCGACGGCGCCGAGGTCGTTGTAGGGCAGCACGAGCGTCTCGGCGGCGGTCGCGGCGGTGACACCGGCCGAGCCGGGCAGCGCGAGGGTCGCCAGGCCGGAGCCTGCGGCGGCGAGGAGGCCGTCGAGGTGGCCGTGGTAGCAGCCGGCGAACTTGATGATCAGGTTGCGGCCGGTGAAGCCGCGGGCGAGCCGGACGGCCGTCATGGTGGCCTCGGTGCCGGTGGAGACCATCCGGACGCGCTCGGCGGCCGGGACGCGCTCCTTGACGATTGCGGCAAGGTTGGCCTCGTCCGGCGTGGAGGCGCCGAAGGAGAGACCGCGGTCGACGGCGGCGTGCACGGCTGCCAGGACCTCCGGGTGGGCGTGCCCCAGCAGCGCCGGGCCCCAGGAGCAGACGAGGTCGACGTAGTCGGCACCGTCGGCGTCGGTCAGGTAGGCACCCTTGGCGGACACCATGAACCGCGGCGTCCCGCCCACGGAGCCGAAGGCGCGCACGGGCGAGTTCACGCCGCCCGGCATCAGCTGGCGGGCACGGTCAAAGAGTTCCTCGTTGCGAGGCATGCTGGAAGTCATGGTTCCTATTCTTTCAGTTCGCGGCGAGGTCAGTTCGCGGCCAGTTCAGTTGGCGCTAAGCAAGGCGGCCACGCGGGGCGCCACTTCGGTGCCGAACAGTTCAATGGAGCGCATCATGGCCGTGTGCGGCAGGGTGCCGTTGCTGTACTTGAGGTCAAAGCGGTCCACCCCCAGGTTCTTTTTGAGCAGGGCAATCTTCGCAGCCACGGTTTCCGGTGACCCGACATAGAGGGCTCCCTCGGGCGTACACATCGCGTCGAACTCGCCACGGCTGGCCGGACCCCAGCCGCGTTCGGCCCCGATCCGGTTCCGTTGCTGTAGCCAGTGCGGGAAGAACTCCTCGCGGGCGTCCTCATCCGTGGCGGCAACGTGCCCGGGCGAATGCGTGGCCATCTGCTGCATCGGGTGCCCGTACTTGGCCATGGCCTCACGGTAGAGGTTGGCCAGGGGCGCGAAAGACCGCGGCTGGCCGCCAATGATCGCGAAAATGATCGGGTAGCCGTACTCGGCGCAGCGCAGCACCGACTCGGGCGTGCCGCCGACGCCGATCCAGGTCGGCAGCAGGTGGTGTTCCAGCGGCGGGTAGACGCTCAGGCCGTTGATGGCCGGCCGGGTACGTCCCTCCCAGTGGACCGGTTTCTGCGCCCGGACCTTGTCGAAGAGCTCGAGCTTTTCCTCGAACAGGACCTCGTAGTCCGCCAGGTCCAGGCCGAACAGCGGGAAAGACTCGATGAAGGACCCGCGGCCCAGCATGACCTCTGCCCGGCCGCCGGAGATGGCGTCCACGGTGGCGAAGCGCTGGAACACCCGTATCGGGTCATCGGAGCTGAGCACTGTCACGGCCGAGCCGAGCCGGATGTTCTTCGTGCGGGCGGCCGCCGCGGCCAGGAAGACCTCCGGGGCGGAGACCGCGAAGTCGCGGCGGTGGTGCTCCCCCACCGCGAAGGCGTGCAGGCCGATCTGGTCCGCGAGTTCGGCCTGTTCCAGGAGCTGGCGCAGCACCTGGGCGTGCGGGACGGGATGGCCGTCCGGGAAGACCCCGACGTCGCCGAAGGTGTTCAGGCCCAGGAGGATGCGGTTGGGCCCCACCGGCGCGGTGGGTATGGAATTGAGCGGGGCGTCCGCGGATTCGGGGGCCGTGTTCATCGGGTTTCCTTCAGCCAGCCGGCGAGCTCGCTCGCCCAGTAGGTCAGCACCATGTTGGCGCCGGCGCGCTTGATGCCCAGGACGGACTCGGTGATGGCGGCCCGGCGGTCGATCCAGCCGTTTGCGGCGGCGGCCTCGATCATCGAGTACTCGCCGGAAATCTGGTAGGCGGCCACGGGGACCGGGCTCATGGCGGCGACGTCGGCGAGGATGTCCAGGTAGCTCATGGCAGGCTTCACCATGACCATGTCGGCGCCTTCGGCCAGGTCCAGGTCCACCTCGAGGATGGCCTCCCGGCGGTTGGCGGCGTCCATCTGGTAGGTGCGGCGGTCGCCCGTCAGCTGCGAGTCGACGGCCTCGCGGAACGGGCCGTAGAACGCGGAGGCATATTTCGCGGCGTAGGCCACGATGGCGGTGTTGGCGTGGCCGGCGTCCTCGAGGGCCTGCCGGATCACGGCGACCTGGCCGTCCATCATGCCGGACGGGCCCAGGACGTGGGCGCCGGCGTCGGCCTGGGCAACCGCCATCTGGCCGTAGATTTCCAGGGTGGCATCGTTGTCGACGTAGCCGTTGGCGTCCAGGACACCGCAGTGGCCGTGGTCGGTGAATTCGTCCAGGCACACGTCGCTCATGACCACGAGGTCGTCGCCGACCTCGGCGCGGACGTCCCGGATGGCTTTGTTCAGCACGCCGTCGGGGTCCAGCGACGCCGTCCCGCGCGCGTCCCGGACGGCGGGGACGCCGAACAGCATGATGCCGCCGACGCCCAGCTGGACAGCCTCGGCCGCGGCACGCCTGAGCGAATCGGTGGTGTGCTGCTGCACGCCGGGCATCGAGGCGATCGGGTTGGGCTCACTCAGGCCTTCGCGGATGAAGGCCGGCAGGATGAGCTCCGAGGCTGAGAGCCGGTGTTCGGCCGTCAGCCGGCGCATGGCCGGGGTGGTGCGGAGCCGGCGGGGGCGGTGGGTCGGGAAGCTCATATGGTGTCCTTTGCTGAGGGCTCTGCGGCTGACGGATGCGGTGGGGGCTGCTGGTGGTCAAGGGACCGCACGACGGCGGCAACCAGGCCGGACGCCGTCGGCTCTTCGGCGACGGCGTCGACGCTGAGTCCGAGGGAGGCCGCCTCGGCCGCCGTCGAGCGTCCGATGGCGACGAAACGGCAGGTGCCCAGCGGGCCGAGGTCCGCGTGGATGCGGCGGGCGGCGCTCGGGGAGGCGGCGACGACGGCGTGCAGCCGGCCGGCCCCGATTTCGGCTTTCGCCTCGGCCGTGGTGAGCACGGTGGGCGGCGCGTCCTGCCCGGCCGGACTGATCCCCTGCGACAAGGTCGCCTGCGGCGGGGCCGGCGGGAATGCGGGCAGCGCCCGCCGCGGATCGGCAGGATAGTCGACGGTGTTGTACGCGGTGACGGCCTGGACGGCCGCACCGCGGGCCTCGAGGCCCTTGCGCAGCCGCGGGTCCGCTATGTCCGCCTGGGGCAGGAGCACGCTGCCCTGGTTCGCGGGCCAGATGTCGAGCAGGCCCGTGCCGGATTGCTGGCCCGTGGGTGCAAGGTCGACGCTGATGCCCCGGGACTCCAGCTCACGGCGGGTCGCCGGGCCGATCGTGGCCACGAGGATGCTGCCGGGCAGCCAGTTGCTCAGGGAGGCGCCGCGTTCGGCGGCTTTCGCCTCCAGTGCCTGGACCGTGGTCACGCTGCTGATCACGAGCCACGTGTAGGCCCCGGCGCCGAGGGCGTCGAAGGCGACGTCGAGGGAGTGCTGGTCGTTGGCCTGCTCAAAGTCAATCAGCGGGAGCAGCAACGCCTCGGCGCCGGCACGGCGGAGGGCCGTGACGAGTTCCCCCGCGCGGTCCGGGCTGCGGGCAACCAGCACGCGGGCGCCCTCCGGCACCCTCATGCCGGTTGGGCCGCCCGTGTTGTTGCGGTCGCTGTGGGGTGCCATGAAGTGGTGGATCCGCGGTTCAGGAAGCTGCCAGGTCCGCGATGTCCGCGGCGCCTCGGGCCAGCAGGACTTCTGCCAGCTCGATCCCGAGCAGCGTTGCCCCGACCTCCGTGAGGCCGTCGGTGGCTTTCTTGTCGCGGACGGTTGCCGTGCCGTCGACGGCGCAGACCACCGCTTCGAGGTACAGCATGCTGCCCTTGCGGTAGGCGTAGGCGCCCACCGGGGCGGCGCATCCGGCCTCCAGCCGGGCCAGCAAAGCCCGTTCGGCCGTGACGGCGAGCCGGGTGTCCGGATCATCGAGGGCCGCGAGGGCCTGCGCCAGCACGCCCTGGGAGCCTTCCGTGGACCCGGCCCTGCGGGGAGCGTCGGCGGTCCGGCATTCGATCGCCAAGGCACCCTGCCCGGCGGCCGGCAGCATGATGTCCGTCTCAAGGTATTCGCTGACCGCGTCGAGCCGGCCAATCCGGTGCAGTCCGGCGGCTGCGAGAACGACGGCGTCGAGGTCGTTCGACTTGCCGTCAACGACGGCATCGTTCGTGTTGCCCGGCAGCCCGGGAACGCGTCCCAGCCGGGTGTCCACGTTGCCGCGGATGTCGCGGATGTCCAGGTCCGGACGCACGGCACGGAGCTGGGCCGCGCGGCGCGGGGAACCGGTGCCGACGCTCGCGCCGCTGGGCAGGTCGGCGAGCTTCAGTCCGTCGCGGGCGCACAGCACGTCCCGGACGTCGACGCGTTGGGGTGTGGCCGCGAGGCTCAGGCCGAGGGCCGGACCGGTCGGGAGGTCCTTGAGCGAATGCACGGCGATATCGCAGGTGTCCTGCAGCAAGGCCTCGCGGAGCGCGGCGACGAAGACGCCGGTACCGCCCATCTGCGACAGCGAGCCTTTGAGGACGTCGCCGTCGGTCCGGATATGGACCAGCTCCACGGGGAACCCGCCGATGGCGGCCAGCTGGTCCGCGGTCTGCTGGGTCTGGGTCAGGGCGAGTTTGCTGGCGCGCGTGCCGATCCGGACGCTCATGCGGTCCCCTGCCCCGCCGCCGCAGCAGCCGCGGCTGCCCTTCCCGCCGCCGCGGGGGCGGCCGGGTAGGGATCGTGTCCGGTCCCGACGGTGGTGTCGGCTCCGGCGATGGTGGGCTTTTCGCCGCGGAAGTTAGCGCAGCAGCCGGGACGGCAGACGTCGTACCAGGGGCCGAGCTTGGTCAGGTGCGGCCGCTCGGCAATGTTGTTCGCGACGGTCCGCTCGCAGATGAGGTCCACGAGCCCGGCGACGAACTTGCGGTGCGTTCCGGGCGTGGGGACGCGGGTTGCGGCCAGTTCCAGCCGGGCGCAGGTCTCAAGCGCCTCGGTGTCCAGGTCCCAGACCACTTCCATGTGGTCGCTGACAAAGCCCAGCGGCACAATCACGATGCCCTTGACGCCCTGGCCCGCGAGCTCCTCGATGGCGTCGTTGATGTCCGGTTCGAGCCACGGCACGTGCGGGGCGCCGGAGCGGGACTGGTAGACGAGGGACCAGGGTGCGGTCAGGCCGGTCGCGTCTTCCACCCGGCGGATGATCTCGGTGCCGGAGGCCAGGTGCTGTGCGGCGTAGGCGGAGTCTTCCTCAAAAGTGCGCGGCTCGCCCTCGGACCGGCCGGCGGCCTCGGCGTCGCGGGTCGGGATGGAGTGCGTCGCGAACAGGATGTGCACGGGGGCTTCCGGGGTGCCGGCCGCGGCCAGCTGGGCACGGACGTCGGCGAGGCCGGCGGCGGTTCCCTCGATGAAGGGCTCCACGAACCCGGGGTGGTCGAAGTACTGGCGCACCTTGTCGACCTCGAGCTTGCCGTCGAGCCCGGTTTCGGTCAGCGCCATGCCGATGTCCTCGCGGTACTGGCGGCAGCTGGAGTAACAGGAGTAGGCACTCGTGGTGAGCATGAGCACCTTGCGGTGGCCGGCGTCGTAGATCTCCTGCAGGGTCTGCGGGATGTACGGGTCCCAGTTGCGGTTGCCCCAGAACACCGGCAGCGCGATGCCGCGGGCTGCAAGTTCGGCCTCGAGGCCGGCCTTGAGCTGACGGTTCTGTCCGTTGATGGGGCTGATTCCGCCGTTGGCGCGGTAGTGGTGCGAGACCTCTTCGAGCCGTTCGTCGGGGATGCCGCGGCCGCGGGTGACGTTGCGGAGGAACGGGATGACGTCCTCCTGGCCTTCGGGCCCGCCGAACGAGGCGAGGAGCACGGCGTCGTACTCCTTGGGGGCCATCCGGCCGGCCTCGGTGACGGTGTTCACGGCGGTTACCGGAGCGGCGGATTCCTGCGGATCGATCGGGCTCATGCCAGGACCTCGGCGATCTCGGCGGCGGTGACGCGGCGGCCGGTGTAGAAGGGGATTTCCTCGCGGACGTGGTGCCGGGCTTCGGTGGCGCGCAGGTGGCGCATCAGGTCCACGAGGTCCACGAGCTCGGGGGCTTCCAGTCCGAGGATCCATTCCCAGTCGCCGAGGGCGAAGGAGGAGACGGTGTTGGAGATGACCTGGGGGAAGTCGCGGCCCAGCATGCCGTGGTCGCGGAGCATGGCGCCGCGCTCGGCGTCCGGGAGCAGGTACCACTCGTAGGAGCGGACGAAGGGGTAGACGCAGAGCCATTCCGCCGGTTCCACGCCGCGGGAAAACGCCGGGGTGTGGTTCTTGGCGAACTCGGCCTCCCGGTGCACGCCCATGGCGGACCAGACGATCTCGGTGCCGGCGAACAGCTTGCTGCGCCGGATGTCCCGCACTGCCCGCTGCAGCGCTTCCGGCCGGGGACCGTGCAGCCAGACCATGATGTCCGCGTCGGCCCGCATCGCCGAGACGTCGTAGCTGCCGCGGTGGACAACTCCGGCGTCGGCGAGGCTTTTCATCAGGGCCTCGAAGTCCTCAGCGGCATCGGCGCCGCGCAGGATGTCCGCTGACCGCTTGAATACGGTCCAAAGGGTGAAGAACTGCTCAGTTGAATCTTCGGGCGCCGATGCCCCGGCGACTGATTCTCCGGGGGCTGACATTCCGGTTTTAGTGACAGATTCGGCAGAAGTGTGGCTCATGCATACCAGTCTGCCTCCTCTCCCCGGCTAAGTCGAAAAAAAGCACTTCTACAACGCGTAGAAGTGCTTTATTTCACATGGGGGGCGCGGGAGGCGGGGGCGCGTCCGCGGGAGGCGGGTCCTGTCAGCTCCGGCGCATCCGGAGGACCGCGGCGCCGGCGCCGAGCGAGAGTGCCACCAGGCCGATGCCCCAGCCGACCAGCGGGGACAGGCCGGCCGGTTCCAACGTCGAGGTTGCCTCGAGGGAGGAGTTGCCGGAGTGGCCCTTGGCCGGAGCCGGCGCCTGGGTCCGGCCGGCGGGGTTTGAACCCGTCGGGGACGGGCGCGGTGTGGCCGACGTCGACGCCGACGTCTGCGCGCCGGCACCGTTGCCCGTGGCCGGCACCGCGGTGCCGGACTGTGGATCGGCGGCCGGGTCGGCGGCCGCGCTGCCCGGCGCCGGCCGCTCTGGGGCCTGCCCGGTGGGGGCAGACCCGGCGGATCCGCCTGCGGCGGGAGCTCCCGGAGCCGGGGCGGCGGGCGGCGCGGCGGGGTCCTGCGGCCCGGCGGGCGGCGCAGCCTTCGCGGGCGGGGTGCTCGACGGCGGCGGGGTACTGGTGCGCGGGGCCGTGGGTTCGGGAGTGCTGGGTTCGGGAGTGCTGGGCTCGGGGTCGCTGGGTTCCGGGTCGCTGGGCTCGGGGTCGCTGGGTTCCGGGCTGCTGCCATGCGAGGGCGACGGCTGCGACGGGGAGGACTCGCCCGAACCGGAGGACGGCGAGGGGCTCGGCGTCGTCGAGGAGCCCAGCAGGCTGTTCAGCACGTCGTCGAGGCCGAGGGTCAGCGAACCCTGTGCGGAAGGTGCGGTGGACGCCGCCGGGGACAACCCGGTGGCCGCCTGCGAGGCAGGAGCCCCGGCGGTGCCAGCCAGTACGGCCCCGAGCGCG
>Ga0207683_10004790_pt1 | contig 11653 bp, 10 predicted proteins | sample KBSM73metaG_FD_184333 | JGI IMG/M metagenome (GOLD analysis project Ga0207683, IMG submission 184333) | Miscanthus rhizosphere microbial communities from Kellogg Biological Station, Michigan, USA - KBS M7-3 metaG (SPAdes) (version 2) | ecosystem: Host-associated > Plants > Roots > Rhizosphere >...
GCCGATAGAGCAGCGAAGATGCCGCCTGTATGAAACCAGCGCGAACCGTTTCGCGACCCGAAGATATCGTTCCAGTCAAAGTCACCCGGTTTCACCTGGCTGATCGCTGTACGTCCGCGGTCGTTGCACCCCGCAGCCGCTCGCATACCGAATCCGCGCTCGGTAAAGTTTAGGCCATTGCGCACCGTTCGGCCGACGCCATCAAAAGGGATCCATTGCAGCAGAGAGGTGTCAACGCCGCCTTGAAGCATCAGATCCTCAACCAGTCGCCCCACGGCATTGTCGGCAAGCGCCGTGGCGATTCCGGTGCGAAGACCGAAGCAGCGGCGCAGCCCGCGAGCCACGTTGTATTCTCCGCCTCCCTCCCACACTGCGAACTGTCGTGTTGTGGATACGCGGCTTTCGCCGGGATCAAGGCGAAGCATAACCTCGCCGAGGCTCAGGCAATCCCAACGGCGGTTGCTTTCAGGTACCAGAATCGCTTCCATGGCTTTTGCAGATCGTTCATTGACACTGTAACGCATTGGGCGCATGCAGGGTCGTTGGCCGTCTCATGACTGAATCGCCTTACATGATAGATTTCTTGGGGCAGAGGAATCGCGGCGGATAATGCGCCAAAGCGATAAACGTCAGGCTTGAATTTTCGAAGCCACAAATGGAGAAGTTCGACAATGAGTAAAAGCCTTTTCGATTTGAGCGGCAGGGTGGCAGTCGTGACTGGTGGCACTACGGGACTGGGGCATGCGATCGCTGTTGGCTTGGCTGAAGCGGGCGCAGATGTGGTGCCCAGTTCGCGGCGCATGGAACAGGTGGAGAAAACGGCCGCGGAGATTGAAGGACTTGGTCGACGCTCATTGCGCATCGCGAGCGACGTGCTAGATCGCGCCTCGTTGCAGAAGCTCCACGACACCGTTCTCCGCGAGTTTGGCAAGATTGACATCCTCGTCAATGCCGCAGGCGTTACGCACAAGTCACCGACGCTGGAGGTGGATGAGAACGACTGGTCGCGCGTCATACAGACCAATCTCACCGGGACCCTGCGTTCCTGTCAGATCTTCGGCAAGACGATGGTGAAGGCTGGCTACGGCCGAATCATCAATATCGCTTCATTGACGACCTTTGTCGGGTTCTACCAGGTTGCGGCCTATTCGGCCTCCAAGGCCGGGGTGGGATCGCTGACCAAGGTGCTCGCAGTCGAACTGGCCAGGACAGGCGTGAATGTAAATGCCATCGCCCCGGGAATGTTCCCGACAGATCTGAATGCAAAATTGATCACCGGAACACCTCGCGGAGAAGAGTTGCACATGCGAGTGCCGATGGGCCGGTTCGGCCAGGCGAGTGAGCTGGCCGGGGCAGCGATCTTCCTCGCTTCTGAAGCCGCTTCTTATGTAACCGGCGAGATTGTAGCGGTTGATGGTGGCTTTCTGGCCAGCGGAGTCAACCAGTAGAGAATTCGCTCATCGATGGAAATTACGCGGAGAGTCACCGTGGTGCCAGATATGAGGCGTTCGGACGATTGGGGAGTCTGAATCGATGAAGATCACCAGGGCATATGTGAACATCACTTCGCCGGGTCGGAACTTCGTCACGCTCAAAATCGAGACGGACGAAGGAATCTACGGCTTGGGCGATGCCACACTGAACGGGCGCGAACTCGCCGTCGCAAGTTACCTCACGGAACACGTGATCCCATGCATCGTTGGGCGCGATCCATTTCAAACAGAAGATATCTGGCAATACCTCTATCGCGGCGCGTACTGGCGGCGTGGGCCCGTAACCATGTCCGCGATTGCCGCCGTCGACGTCGCGCTTTGGGACATCAAAGGAAAGGCGCTCAAAACACCTCTCTACAACCTCCTCGGAGGAAAGAGCCGCGACAGCGTGCTGGTCTATGCGCACGCAAATGGCAAGGACACAGACGAAGCTCTTGAAGACGTCGCCCGGCACAAGGACCTGGGCTACAAAGCCATTCGCGTGCAGAGTGGGATACCAGGGCTTTCAAGTACGTACGGCGTGGCGAAGTCTCCTGGACGTTACGAGCCCGCAGAACGTGGCCTCCCGCACGAGTATGAGTGGTCAACGGAACTCTACCTGCGCCACGTACCGAGCCTGTTTGCACGGGTTCGCGAGGAGTTTGGCGAAGAACTGCATCTGCTGCACGACTGCCATCATCGCCTGACCCCGATTGAAGCAGGCCGTCTCGGCAAGGAACTGGAGCCATTCCATCTCTTTTGGATGGAAGACCCTACGCCCGCCGAGTTGCAGGAAAGCTTCAGGATTATCCGTGAGCACACAGCCACCCCCATTGCAGTGGGCGAAGTCTTCAATTCCATCTGGGATGCGCACGACCTCATTCGAAACCAGTGGATCGACTATCTGCGGATGACGCTGGTCCATGGTGGCGGTATAACTCACCTCAAGAAGGCTGCGGATTTCGCGGAACTCTACAACGTTCGCACCGGATTTCACGGCGCCACGGACTTGTCGCCCGTCACGATGGCTGCTGCGCTTCACTTCGATACTGCGATTCACAACTTCGGCATACAGGAACACATGCCGCACACGGATGAGACGGATGCTGTCTTTCCACATCACTACATGTTCAAAGACGGCATGATGTATCCGGGCAATGCTCCGGGGTTGGGCGTGGACCTCGATGAGACGCTCGCTGCGAAGTATCCATATCAGCGGGCATATCTGCCCATTAATCGCAAGGTCGACGGCACGTTGACAGATTGGTAGCCGAATGAGCGATTCAACGAAGTCGATAAAACATTTTCCGGAAGAGATCGAGCACTTCGCGGAGCCGCCAGCGCTGCCGGGGAGATGGACTGTCTGCGCCATGCTCTTCGTCGCGACGTCGATCAACTACATGGACCGGCAGGTGCTCTCGATTCTGAAGCCGGTCTTGCAGCAGACCACACTCCACCTGGAGCCATTTTTCCCCGGGTGGCCAACGGTTGAGCGTTCCATAAGCCTGAATGAGATTCAGTACGGCAACATTGTCTGGTGTTTTCAGATTGCTTATGCGCTCGGCGTGATCTTTGCGGGGCGCCTCGTTGACAGGCTGGGCTGCCGTCGTGGCTATCCGATTGTGACAGCCGTATGGAGCCTCTCAGCGATGGGCCATGCCCTTGTCACCTCTGTCTTCGGGTTTGGCGTGGCGCGTTTCTTTCTTGGCCTGGGCGAGAGCGGCAATTTTCCTGCGGCGATCAAGGCAACGGCTGAGTGGTTTCCACCGAAAGAGCGGTCGCTGGCAACCGGCATCTTTAACTCCGGGGCGGGCGTAGGTGCGATCCTGGCGCCCGCATTGGTGCCGTGGGTTGCCCTGCATTTCGGCTGGCGCGCTGCCTTTCTTATTACCGGAGTATTCAGCATTACGTGGATTATCTGGTGGTCGGTGAAGTATCGCAAACCGAAGGAGGTGACGGACTGGAGCCGCGGAGTGCCAGTGCCAGCACCTTCGGGTCCGCTCCTTCCGTGGTGGCGTCTCCTCGGATACCGGCAGACTTGGGGTTTCGTGCTTGGCAAGTTCCTCACTGATCCGGTGTGGTGGTTCTATCTCTTTTGGTTGCCGGGCTATTTCAGTTCGGGTTTCAAACTCGACCTATCTCATATCGGCCTGCCCCTGATTGTGGTGTATGTAATTTCCACCATCGGCAGCGTCACCGGAGGATGGCTACCGCGCGGCTACGTGAAGATGGGTATGTCTCTCAAGCGTGCACGCCTCGCTGCCATGCTCACCTGCGCCTGCCTCGTGGTACCTATTTCCATGGCTGGCGGGTTGCATTCCATGTGGACGGCTGTCGCACTGTTAAGCCTTGCCACCAGCGCGCATCAGGGCTGGTCGGCAAATATCTTCACTACTGTCTCCGACATGTTTCCCGCGGAATACGTTGGAACGGTGGTCAGCTTCGGCCAGGTTGGCGGTGCGCTTGGTGGAGCGATCTTCGCGCTCGTGGCTGGGCACATTCTGCAATTTACGCATAGTTATGTGCCGCTGTTTCTCTATTCCGGCTCTGCGTATCTCATCGCGCTGCTAGTGCTGCGCACCCTGGCGCCAGGATTGAAGCGCGCTCTGCCCGAAGGTTGAGATGCGCATGACCGATGTAGATCGAAAGGCGATTGCGGGACTTCTTCGCATGGTCGTAATTCTGCCGGTGCTGGTATTTCTGCCCGCATGGACGATTCGATACTGGCAGGCATGGGCCTGTTTGCTTGTATTCTCCGCGTGTGCGACGGTGATTACCGCATATCTCATGAAGAGAGATCCGGCGTTGCTCGAGCGCAGATTGAAGGCAGGCGCTGCGGCAGAGAAACAAATGAGCCAGAAGGTGATTCAGTGCTTGGCAGTGATTGGGTTCATTGCGCTTCTCGTCATTCCCGGGTTCGATCATCGATTTCGATGGTCGGTGGTACCACCTTATGCGGCCATCGCCGGCGATTTGTTGATCGTCGTCGGATTTCTGTTCGTAAGCTGGGTCTTCAAGGAGAACTCGTTTACCTCGGGAGTCATCGAAGTTGCAGCGGAACAAAAGGTGATTGCGACCGGACCGTATGCCTGGGTTCGGCATCCGATGTATTCCGGTTCCCTCATCATGTTGGCGGGCATCCCGATCGGCCTTGGCTCCTGGTACGGGTTGTTGGTTATGATTCCCATGACCATAGTCATCATTTGGCGGCTGCTTGATGAGGAAAGATTCCTTGGAGAAAACCTGGTCGGCTATACAGAATACAAAGAGAAAGTACGATTTCGGCTTATTCCCGCGGTCTGGTAGTGTGAAACCGCTTAAAGTACAGGGAGAATTGTTAGCGACTGTTTCACAATTGCCAAACGATTCATGGGCTTGACTGCGGGGTTAAGGGAGCCCAGAACTGGGCTGGTAACCCGAAGTATCTTAAGGGGATGGCATGACGCATCAGCGCAAACTGCGCATGGGCATGGTGGGCGGAGGTCCGGGAGCTTTCATTGGTCCCGTACACCGCATCGCGGCCGAGTTGGATGGAAGAATCGAGCTCGTCGCCGGAGCTTTTTCTCAGTCGGCGGAGCGCTCCCGTGCGGCCGGTGAGTCCTACCGCATCCAGGCAGATCGTGCCTACGCAGATTTCCGGCAGATGCTGGAATCAGAGCAAAAAAGGCCGGATCCGATAGACTTCGTGGCCATCGTCACTCCAAACCATTTGCATCTGCCCGTTGCTGTGGCGGCGCTCGATGCTGGTTTCCCGGTGATGAGCGATAAGCCGGCGACCGCAACTTACGCAGAGGCGGTGGCTCTCGAGGCGAAGGTGAGAGAAAGCGGCTTGCCTTATGGACTGACGCATACCTATGCCGGCTACGCATTGGTGCGGGAGGCGCGGGCACTCTGCGCAAGCGGAGAGCTTGGTCCCATCAGAAAGATTGCCGTGGAGTATCTCCAGGGTTGGCTCAGCCGTCCAATTGAAACGACGGGGCAGAAGCAGGCAGCCTGGCGATCAGATCCCGCCCTGAGTGGCCCGGGAGGTTGTATCGGCGACATCGGAGTGCATGCATTCCACCTGCTCGAATACGTCACTGGACTCAAGGTCGAAAGCCTGAATGCGTCGCTACTCTCTGTGGTCCCGACCCGAAAAGTAGATGATGATTGCACCGCGATGCTGAAGTTGAATAACGGAGCGACCGGTACGCTAATCGCTTCGCAAGTTGCCGCCGGCGAGGGGAACGGGTTACGGCTGCGCATTTATGGGGAGGTTGGTTCGCTCGAATGGCGCCAGGAAGATCCAAATCGTCTCCGCGTCAAATGGCTGGATCGGCCCGAAGAGATTCGACATGCGGCCGGAAGCTATCTCAGCCAGGACGCACGGGCCGTGACGCGGTTGCCGGGCGGGCACCCCGAGGGCTACCTGGAGGCTTTCGCGGTGCTTTATCGCGAATTTGCCGATGCGCTCGGGGCTTGGCAGTCGGGCCAGAAGAACCCGCTGCCTCCGACGCTGCCCGGAATCGTTGCCGGCGTGAGAGGTATGCGCTTCATCGATCGTGCCATTGAGAGTAGCCATCGACAGAGCTGGATAGAGTTTTAGGCGTCAAACGATTGTGGGAGTAAACAAATGAAAACGATTAAGGGACCGGGCATCTTTCTGGCGCAGTTTGCAGACGATTTGGCCCCGTTCAATTCCCTTGAGGGAATGGCGCATTGGGCGGCGCAACTCGGGTTCGTTGGAGTCCAAATCCCCTCGTGGGATAGACGTCTCTTTGATCTGGAGCTTGCCGCAGAAAGCCGCGATTATTGTCAGGAAGTACTCGGAGTAGTGGAGAGGGCGGGACTTTCAGTCACCGAGCTTTCAACCCACTTGCAGGGCCAAATGGTCGCCACCAACCCGGCTTTTGAAGTAATGCTGGATGGATTCGCGCCTCCGGAATTAGCCGGCAATCAGAAAGAGCAGCAGGCCTGGGCTGTGCAGCAATTGAAATGGGCGGCCAAGGCTAGTCGCAAGTTGGGACTCAATGCTCACGCCACATTCTCAGGCGCGCTCGCGTGGCCCTATTTCTACCCTTGGCCACAGCGCCCCGCCGGGCTCATTAGCGAGGCATTTCAGGAACTCGGCCGGCGTTGGCTCCCGATCCTCAACGTCTTCGACGAGGCAGGCGTCGATGTCTGCTTTGAGTTGCATCCCGGCGAAGACCTGCACGACGGCGTGACATTCGAGCGATTCGTTGCAGAAGTAAAAGATCATCCGCGCGCGAACATTCTCTATGATCCAAGCCACATGGTGCTTCAGCAATTGGACTATCTCGCGTTCCTCGACATTTATCACGAGCGCATAAGAGCGTTCCATGTGAAGGATGCGGAGTTCAGACCAAACGGGAAATCCGGAGTGTATGGCGGTTACCAAGATTGGATCGACCGGCCTGGCCGCTTCCGTTCCCTTGGCGATGGCCAGATAGACTTCAAGGCGATCTTCAGCAAGATGGCGCAATACGACTATCCGGGCTGGGCTGTGCTGGAGTGGGAGTGCTGCATCAAGCACCCGAAGGCAGGTGCAGCAGAGGGTGCTGTATTCATCCGCGATTGGATAATCCGCGTCACCGAGCGCGCCTTCGACGACTTTGCCGGCGCGGGCTCAGATGAAGAAAAGAACCGCAGAATTTTAGGCTTGATAAGGCCGCCAAAGCCGGAACCGGAGCCACGCCCGATCTCCGAGCCTGATCCATCTCCCGAGGTGGCCACAGTGCCGGAAGCCCAGCCTCCAGCGAAGTCAGAGCCTGTTCCCGAAAGGCGCTGGGAGCCGGAACCAATTCCGGAGCCGGAGCCGACGACCGACGATGCGTCTAAATGGAGATTCCCGCTGAGCGATAAATCTCGGTGATGTAGCCCATGTCTCGCAGACCCTCTTCGCCGGGTGACTTGGGCTCGAGGTTGTTTTGAACGCAATGGGAAAAGTGCTCAGCCTCTGCCTGGAAATGCGAAGGGTCGCGAGCGGGGTTGGGCTCATCCAGCTTTGTGCCGCCGAACTCCGCGCGAAGGTGCAGACCTTCATAAACGAAAGCGTTATCCACCTGTAGCCAGCCCTTCGATCCATGCACCCGGAAGTATCCGTCCATCGGGGCGCCGTAGGTGGTGTTGCAACTGGCCACGATCCCGGAGGGAAACTCCATTGTCCAGGAGACATTCTCTTCCACTTCGTTAAAGCGGCCGTCGTGGTCGATAACAGAGGAATATGCGGAAATATGCTTCGGCTCTTCACCGGTCAAATATCTACAGGCATTCAGCGAATAAATTCCGACGTCGAAGAGCGGACCCCCGCCGGCAAGCTTCTTGCTCAGCCGCCACTCACCCTTTCCAATGTTGAAGCCGAAGGTGCTCTCGATCGCCTGCACCTGGCCTAATGAACTATCACGAATGAGTTGAATTGCCTTCAGATTGGTAGGTTCGTAGTGACAGCGGTAGGCGATCATCAGCTTGACTTGGGCCGCTTTGCAGGCTTCAATCATAGATCTGCAATCAGCGACATTGGTCGCCATGGGCTTTTCACACAGAACGTGCTTTCCGGCTTTCGCCGCGCGGATTGTGTACTCCGCATGCATCGAATTGGGCAGCGCGACATAGACGGCGTCGACCGCTGGATTATGCGCAATCTCATCGAAGTTTTCGTAGCTATAGATAGAGCCCGCCGGAATGTTGTACTCAGCGGCAATGCGTTCGGCCTTGTCGCGATGTCCACTCACAAGCGCCGTGATCTGCGAGTTGGTGGTATTACGCGATCCCGGCATGAAGTGGCCGGCAATCCTGCCAAGCCCGATGACTGCATAGCCGGTTTTCTTCCCGTTCGATTGTGCATTGATCGGGGGCACGAGGCTGCCGGCTAGACTGAGCGCGCTTAGCTTGGAGAAATCTCTCCGGGACAAGTTCATCGGGATGGGTCCTCGTCTTTCGAGAATGTGGACTGGCCTAGACACATGCATTGCGCTGCACGCCGTAGTTCTCAATCGATTCTATAGGTGTGGAATCGATGTGACTGGGCAGCATTTAACGGCGGCGAGCTTGCTTCTTGGTGACGGTGGTGAGCTTTCCCATGACCGCGTATTTTCGGTGCTCAACTGGCGACGAAAGCACCAGGCTCGTGACTGGATTACCGTAAGGCAACAGAGCTTCGATGAGAGCCTCGAGATCCGCCATGCTCGTGGTGGTCACCTTGAGTAAGAAATCATCGCCTCCCGTGAGGTGATGGCACTCCCGTACCTCCTCGAGTGCGTGCACGAATTCGAGCAGGCGGTAATAGTTCTGACCGCCGCAACTCATTCTGATGAAGGCCATCACCTCAAGTCCCAAAGCCTCGCGGTCAATCTCGATCGTGTATCCCTGCAGAATCTTCGCCTCTTCCATTTGCTTGAGTCGCTCGGTTGTCGCCGTGGGAGAAAGACCGATTCGCCTGCCAAGTTCGGCCAAACTGAGCCGGGAGTTCCCCTGCAACTCGTTAAGGAGCTTTCTCCCGTAAACATCCATGAGGGCCGTGGAATCCATTGCCATAGGCGCCTAGCATACTCGATTCCATGTCTGTACGGGAACTGGAAGGTGCAATCCGGCTGTACCATGGTGGGCGCTCAGCCTACCATTTGGCACATGGATACCTTGATTCTTGACGGCCAGCCTCTCACCCTGGCCCAGATTGAAGCCGTTGCAGCGGCAACTTGTTCGGTTGCGGTCGGCCCTTTCGCCCTGTCGCGTGTTGCTGAAAGTCGAGCCCTGATTGAAGAAATTCTTGCAACCGGCCAGACCGTCTATGGAGTCAATACGGGCTTTGGCAAGCTGTCCGATGTGCGCATTCCGTCTGACAGGTTGGCAGAACTGCAGATCAACCTCGTGCGCAGTCATGCAGGCGGGGTGGGCGAACCTCTTTCAGAGGCGGAATCACGCGCGATGCTTCTGCTACGCGCAAACGTGCTCGCGAAAGGATTCAGCGGAGTTCGTCCAGAGCTCCTTGAGTTATTGGTGTCGCTTCTCAATACCGGTGTGCATCCGGTCATTCCCGCAAAGGGTTCGGTGGGAGCGAGCGGTGATCTGGCGCCCCTGGCCCACCTGGCCCTGGTTGTGATCGGTGAAGGAGAAGCGTTCTATCGCAACGAGCGGATCTCTGGTAGGGAAGCGCTTCGCCGTGCCGGATTGGAACCCCTTCAACTTACTGCCAAAGAGGGTTTGGCGCTTCTGAACGGCACGCAGGCAATGACCGCGGTTGGCGCACTGGCCGTCGCGCGGGCACGTCGCGTCGTTCAATTGTGTGATCTGTCTGGTGCGATGTCGCTCGAGGCGCTGATGGGAACGCCCGCAGCATTCGATTCGCGAATCCACCTTGCGCGTCCGCACGCGGGCCAAATCGCGTCAGCCGCGCATCTCACGCGGTTGATGGAGGGATCTGAAATTCGCGAATCCCATCGTGACAACGACTCACGCGTTCAGGATGCCTACTGTTTACGCTGCATGCCGCAGGTGCATGGCGCGGTGCGCGGCGTTCTCGAGCACGTTGCCGGTGTGCTGGAGATCGAAGCCGGATCGGCAACGGATAATCCTCTGATCTTTCCTGAGCGCTCCTCCAAAACACAAAGCCACGATGTGGGCGGGGCGGTAATCTCGGGCGGGAATTTCCATGGCGCCCCGCTCGCATACGCGTTCGACTACGCAGCGTTGGCGATTACGGATCTGGCAGGTATTACAGAAAGGCGCATCGATCGACTGCTTAACCCGGACATCAATGAGGGTTTGCCGGCGTTTCTTTCCGTTGATCCGGGCCTGTCATCCGGATTCATGATCGCGCAGATTGTTGCGGCGGCGCTGATCAATGAGTGCCAGGTCCTTTCTCATCCTTCCTCCACGGGCAACATTCCTACCGACGGCGGCAAAGAGGACCATGTATCGATGGGCATGACGGGTGCAAACAAGCTGCGCCAGATTGTGGAAGACGCCGAGCGCATCCTGGCTATCGAGCTGATGTGCGCGGCACAGGCTTTGGATTTTCGCAAACCTCTAAAGTCGAGTCCCGAAATAGAGCGAGCACATTCTGTGATTAGAGGCGTGGTGCCACAGCTCGAGCGCGACAGGGTATTGGCGACGGACATCGACGCCTTGTCCGCGGCAATAAGGGTAGGGAAGTTTGACGATTGGTGCGAATTGTAACGTATCCTATGGGCGATTTCCTCTGGTATATGTCAACTGAGTTCCCGGCACGTGCATGTACCATAAGTGCGAACCATTGGAGGTCGTGTGAGACTCTATCGCACCACAGATGGCAATTTTGTTGAGCAGGACGGACAGCATTTTCGCGCTCGAGGCCTCGCATGGGACGCTCTGCTTTCTCGTGAAGATCTGCCGGATTTCTTGGCCGGGCTCGTTGCGAAGGAGGCGCCATCGAAGGAATTCCATGCAGCGACGCTGCTCGCCCCTATCGAACACCAGGAGGTTTGGGCCGCGGGTGTGACGTATTACCGAAGCCGGGGAGCGCGGATGGAAGAGTCGAAAGACGCCGGCGGAGGCGACTTTTATGATCGTGTGTACTCTGCGGAGAGGCCGGAACTATTCTTCAAGTCCACTGCAAGTCGGACTGTAGGTACTGGCGGCAAAGTAAGAATTCGTGGTGATGCGCAATGGTCAGTACCGGAACCCGAATTGACTCTCGTGGTAAGCCCTGCAGGTAGAATTACTGGCTACACCATCGGCAACGATATGAGCTCTCGCGACATTGAAGGGGAGAATCCGCTCTATCTGCCGCAGGCCAAGGTCTATAACGGCAGTTGCGCGCTTGGCCCTGGAATTCTCGTGGCCGCGACGCCGTTGCCTCATTCCACGCAGATAGTGCTGGAGATTCTGCGACAGGGACGCGTCGAGTTTGCGGGTTCAGTAGAGCTGGCCGAGTTGAAGCGAGATCCGATGATACTGGTGGAATATCTGATGCGCGATAATTCGTTCCCCGCTGGCTGCTTCCTGATGACAGGTACGGGGATAGTCCCGCCAAGCACCTTCACGCTGATTGCCGGCGATGTCGTGCGCATCACCATTGAGCCGATTGGAACATTGGAAAACGAAGTGGCCTGATTGCCGGCTAGCTTCGGTGTTCTTTCAAAAATCAGAATCCTTCATTGCGCATCGCGTACGCAGCGAAAACCGACACCGCCAGAACGATCGTA
>Ga0207683_10004791_pt1 | contig 11650 bp, 9 predicted proteins | sample KBSM73metaG_FD_184333 | JGI IMG/M metagenome (GOLD analysis project Ga0207683, IMG submission 184333) | Miscanthus rhizosphere microbial communities from Kellogg Biological Station, Michigan, USA - KBS M7-3 metaG (SPAdes) (version 2) | ecosystem: Host-associated > Plants > Roots > Rhizosphere >...
CTATTCTGTTGAATAACTCGATTACTCAAGCCGTCATTACCCGCCGTCGGAAAATCGGCTGCTCAGGAAGTTCTACAAGCGATGCATGCTAAACGAGCAAGGGGTCGACGACCCTCCACATCGACTTTGAAATCCCCACTGAAGAGTTTTTCAACAGAATAGGCCATAAGCCCACCGTCACGGTTACATTTCATTGCTGGCACGAAATGTCATAAAACTCCCAATTAACAGGCCGTGAAACTGTTGCTCTTGGTGTAAGTTGAAGATCATCGAGGTGATCGGGTGCATTCTCACGCATCTGGGGATATCGGCTCAACCGCCGCCGCGGATGAAGGCGCGGCGGGTGGATCTGTTTCAAGCGGCTTGATGACTCGAACGCGGACGGGGAGCCGATAGGTGGGCTTGGCATGAGCTCGCGCCAGCGTGCGGACTGAGGGAAATCGTTACGCTGCGAGGGGCAAGATTCTGCAGATAACAGCGGGGCCTGAGCGTATTGTCACGCAGTTGAGGATATGACGGGTGGGGGGATAGAGTGTCCTTGCACGGAAAATGGTGTTTAAAATCCCTATGCTCTCTTGATGCGCTGGCCGGTCAGGAAATCCCGTTGGAAGCGCGGTGCGTGCGTGCGGCTCACGCTTACAACTCGCCGACGCACAATCGGCCCTGGCGAAAGGCGTTGCCACACGCGAAGTGGCGATCTATCTGCGCATCGAACGGAGCGCGCAATTCGATCCGCAGGTCGTCGATTCGCTTCTGGAAGTCGTCAAAGACTGCACATCCACGGTCGAAGCCTTGACGATCAGCTGGTTGAAAAGGCGGGGCCGTCCGAGTTCGTCAAAGCGCGCCGGATGCTGGGGAAGCTGCTGTTGAACTGATGTGCCAGCCGCAAGCTGCCTGAAGAGGCGACTACCGATTTTCGAGCCGGTTGTAGTCGAACAGCCCAGCCTCGATTCCGCCCCAACGCGCGTAGGCATCCATCAGTTCATCGCTCGTAGCCCAGAAGCGTGGGTTGGTGCGGCGAACCGCGTAGCGATCGGCGAGCTTGCGGTAATCATCTTCCGACGCTAGCGATCCGATTGCATTCACGAGCGCGGGCAGGTCCGCTGCCTTGACGCTGAAAATCGCGTTCGGATAGGCGCCGAGGAAGCCCGGTACAACCGTCAGCGTGTTCTCCGCCGGCAGCAGTTCCTCCTTGAACATGTGCGCAACATTCTTGTGCGCGGTATTGCGCAGGACACTGAAGTACTGCGGCGAGGCCGTCGGCTGCTCGACGCGCATGAACACCACCTCCGGCATCCATGCGAGGCTCGCGCCGCGCACCTTCGACAGCGCCTGCACGTCGCGCCGCAACGCGGGATCCGCCACCGATGAAAGTTCGAATCGCTTCGCCGCGACCGGCGCCACTCGCGCGCTCAGCATTTCGTACAGTTCGCGCTGTGGATCGTTGGTCCGGTACGTGAGGCCATTGGGTCGGTTGAAGTACGCGTTTCGGCCGTAGACATAGTCGATCACCTCCTTCGGCGCGCCTCGATACCAGTGTTCGGCCGTCGAGCGTCGAGCTTTCTCCGGCAGAAGTACGAGGAAGTTGAACTCGCCTTCCATGCGCAGGAAGTCCATGTAAAGGCGGCTGTTCAACTGGTGCCCGGTGTTGCCATAGACGTCGTAACCCGCCACGAGCAGGTAGTAGATCCGCTCGAACAGCGGATAGCCGATGACCCACGCCGTCTTCGGCTGATCGCCGACCAGACCCTTGACCACCGTCGCGCTGTCGAAGTGACGGAACACGGTCAACGCTGCGTTCGGGTTGCGGCCATCGCCACTCCAGATCATCGAGAGATCGTCCTGGCGCGCCACTGCGTTGCGCTCGAGCCACTCGCTTTTCGCCCGCAGGTAGTTGGTTTGGAGCTTCGAGTATTGGAGCCACGGGATCAGCGCAAGCGACGTGCTGCCCCATTCGGCGGGTAGGCGGAGGTTGCCGCGTTCACGCGCGAGCAGCTCGGCGACCATGACATCGTCGCCAACATTCGGGTCGACGAAGAACACCCAGAAGCGGTCTTCGATGACATCGAGCGCGAGCTGGCCGCGGCACACCGGGCCCTTTATGAAGTTCATCACGAAGTATTCGGCTTCATCGAGCATGAAGCGGTAACGGCCGTCGAGCGGCAAGTCATGAAACGCCGCGAACGGATTTGATGAGGTGTCGGCGTCGAACGACGGCAGCGCGGCCACCGTGTACGCAGGATCGAGGAACCAGCTACGGTACTTCGCCATGCGTGCCGCGCTGAGCGCATAGGGCATGTGCGTCTTTGCGAGAAGCGCTTCGCGTTCGGGCTCGAGTCGGTAAAAAAAGCGCGCGACGCCGGGGTCGTCGTACGGGCGACGCGTGGCAATGGCCGCGATCGGCTTGCCGCTCGGAGTGGTGGACCGGACGATGCGAAACGCTCGGCGCTGCGAATCTGTCTCGAAGTAGAGGTGGCCGAGGTACAGGTGCTCGTACAGGTAGCGGCTCATCAGCCGCTCCTTATTCGAGTCGCCGTTGAGAAACGCTTCCCAGAGCTGAACCTGTTGTTGGACGCTGACCGGCAACGGCTCATCGCCTTCGAAGGGCGCGCCGGCCTCGATCCACCGAGTGATCGTCGAGAACTCTCGTTCGTCGAGGCCGGGCAAACCGTACGGCATGCCGGCGAGCGGATTGTTTTGAGCGAAGGCATCGAACTGGTCGATGCGCGGACACGTCGAGGCGCGGCCCAGCGATACGTCGAACGCATTGGAAAGCAAGGGCGAAGCCGGCAGCGGATGATCGCGCTTGAGGGCAAGCGAGCGGTATAAAACGCTCGCGGCAAGGTTGATTTGGGAGGTCTGCCTCCTTTCGTTCAATACTGCGGAAAAACCAAGTTGCCGCCATTGCGAAGGCAGCTGCGCATCAACGAACAGGCGCGTGGGCGGCGCTTCGAACGGGCGGGCGGCGTCATAGACCGGCTGCTTACTGCTTCCGCGCGCGATGCCCTCCCAAGCGCCGAGCTTCAGCTGGCATGGCGCGTCGTAACAACCGTGGCACACGACGCAGCGCCGTTCGACGATGGGCTGCACATCCTTGCGATACGACACTCCCGCGACCGGCTGGACCGGAACATCGAAGCGCTTCGGGTCGGGTTGCCCATAACGCTGATCAAACTCTTGCAGGGCAACCGTCGCGCAGCCGGTGACCCCGATGATGGTGAGTAGTGCGGTGAGAGATCTCATGGAAACTCGAAGCGGACGACCGCGATGGTAGCGTGGCCGGAGGCGCGGATCGAGAGCCGGTCGAAAAGGCGGAGCCGTCCGGGTTCGTCAAAGCGCGTCGGACGCTGGGGAAGCTGCGGTTGAACTGAAGTAGGTAGCGAAGCTATCCATCCCTGTATATGCGCGATGTGGTTGAAATACCTTTTGAACGTCCTTAGCAGATCGCCTTCAACGATTTGCGCGTGATAAAAATCCATCTGAATTTTTAAATTCGGTTCGGCCATTTCTTACCAGATCAAGGTTAGCGGTAGCGAAGCCTAGGCGCAAGCGCACCGAAACGCATCGGGACCGTGCCGATCGGCTCGACTGCGTACGGAACTGTCATCGGCTGTCGACAGGACGCGTGTTGAGCAACATACCTGCGATGCTGTTGAGAAGGGAATATGACGCGAGGCCTGCTTAAACTTCACGCACAAGCAGGCGGGCCTCACTAGGGCGATGCCGACAGATCCTCTTCCACAAACCGTAGAAGCGCCTCCACCAGCGCCTCGCGCGGGTAGGCGTTTCGCGTCACGAACATCGAACCGATAGTGGAGTGTGTCCTTGCGATCGGCACCGCCAGCGCCCAATGGTCGGCGTTGATATAGCCCACAAGAGTGCTTCCGGGGATGACTTGGTCATAGAAGATCACCTGACTGTCATTGCGCGAATCGATACGGGCAAGCTTGTCGTAGCTTCCGGTCAGGATGGAGGAAATGTTGTCTGGCCGAGGGAAAGTCACAAGCGAGTAGTAGCGTAGCTCGCGAGGCAACGGATTCCTGGCGAGCCACGCCCGGCGTGTTGCGGGCCGCAGGCTGTTCACGCCGCCCGCATCGCCTGGACCGCAGGTTGCGCCTGGAAAGCGCTGCAGCAAGTCGGCCTGATATTGCTCCGCATCGTTGGCAAGCGCCGACCCTCCTATCGCGCCGGCGGCGCTGACCACCGCCGCGACGTAGCGCCGGATTTCCGGATACGCAACCACTGCCTCGAGGATGTCGGGGGCACCTTTCGAATAGCCGATCAGCACAAGACGCGGCGCTCCCGCCTCGGCTGACATGGCCATGATCGCATCACGAATCTGGCGTGCGTTGTGTGCGGAGCTCGACAGCGCATCGACGTTGAGCAGCGTCATGTCATACCCGAATTGTTGCAGATGCTTCGCCACAGTACCGGGTGGCTGCAGCCAATTCGCGAAGCATTCGTATCCGATGCCGGCCACCACTGCGGCGGCCAAGCGTCGATTCGAAGCGCCGAGGTCGACGGGCCTTCCGGTGCCGGCCGGCTCGCTGCCGATGCGGCTTAGTGCCTCCTCGCAGGGCCGGTAGTCGGGAACGTCGCGTTCGCGTGCCTGCAGCACAGCGCAGTAGATCTCGCGAAAGCGCCCCCGCTTGTCCTGCACACCTGCCTGGGACGCCGGAACGAGAACAAGCGGCGGCGTGTCGACCGAATAGGGCACCAGTGGCTTCGTCCCGCATGCCCCCAGTGCGAAGACCGCAGTGATCACAATCAGAAGGGCGTGTGGTCGGTTCATCGGCGACTCTCGTTGCGTGCGGGGGAATCGGGCACTTCGAGATACGGTGCCCAATCGAGAAACTCCACGTCCGACAGGCTGAGCGGTCGGGTGGCAAGGAACAGGGTCGCGCGCAAGCCGTCGGTGTGGTATCGAGCGCCGCCGAGAGTCGTTCGAGGCTGTGTCGGGGACGCCGGGCCGACACCGGTGGCGAATCCGAGCTTGTCCAGGCCGCCCGAATACATCATGTCCTGAATCAGCAGATTTCTCGCCTCGTCCACATCCTCATGCAAGACGACGTCCTTCGCGCCGCGAGGCACGAAACGCCCGCCCACCGGCCGTCCGACCTGTACGAGGAAGACGGCGCGGCCTTCGAAGCGAATCGGGGCGAGCCACAGGCGCATCCAGGTCGAGGGTGCACCGGCCTGCGCTTGTTTTCGCAACACGACGTCGGGTCCGCGGCCGAAGACATGCTGGGAGGCGTCCACGGCTTGCGCGTCGCGGCGGTAGCTGCGGCGCACGAGCGCAGCTGCGATGTCGGGCAACTCGCCCACGAATATGGCGTTGAGGGGATCGCCGCCGGCGGTGCCGTGCGCATCGCTTGCGCAACAGGGCAACCGCTCCAGCCCTGCGCGCAGCGCGGCGAGGTCTTTGTAGTCGGCGATGTCGGCATCGGGGTAGCTGAAAGAGATCGGCCTCGAACGCGCAACCGCCGCGTCGTCCGGCACGGGCAGAAACAGCGTGAAGGGTATCAAGCCTTTCCTCTGGAGCAGATCGATATTGAGCACTCTCGTGAGGCGCTCCGGGTTAATGAATAGCACGCCCGCGCGCGTTTCGCCCGGAAGGATGGGACTCTTGAACGCGAGTCTGTCGAAGTGGTCGTCGATGCGTGCGTTCGCTTCCCGGGCGAGCGGCGTGTGCACGGACCACGCGACTTCGAGTGGCGAGAAGTAGTCCGGGTCCGAACCGGGCCTCAGCAGCCACAAGGGCTCGGGTGTCTGGTTCTGGAGTTCGATCCATACCGACTGCACGCCGGTCTTGTTGACGTCGGCGCCGAACATGCGTCGGCTGTCCTCGGCGCTCAGCACCGCCGCCGCCACACTCACGCCTTGCCTGGAGGCAGTCACGGCGCGTGCGTGCAACTCTGCGTCGTTGAAAGTGCCGGGAGCCTGCCATGTCGCACAGCCGCCGACACCAAGCAAGAGGCTCGCCGCATACAGCGCGTTTCCGAGCGGACGCAGCAGCCCATGCAGGACCGAGCGGCTCCCTTTTGGCAATGAGGGCAACGGACTCATTGATCGGCGCGCTGGGTCGCTTTCACGGGCTGTCTTCCTTGCTGCGCGCGACCTCCCACGGGAAGAACTCGACCGCAGCTAGAGAGGTCGGTTGGTGGTCGAACACGAGGACGCCGCGAAAGCCATCGGTGTAGTAGGGGTCGGTCGTGAGGTTGCCGCGCGGGGCGCTCTTGGGGGCGGTTCCGACTCCCTTCACGTAGCCGATCCTTGTAAGGTTCTGCGAGTAGGCCATGTCCTGTGCCAACGCGCTGCGTGCCTCGTCGACGTCGGGATCGATCTTGTGGGTCGTGAGCGTCGGCGAGTGAATGGTCAGGCGACTGCCGATGTCACGGCTGATCTGCCCCACCCACACCTGCTTGCCATGGTAGCGCATCGGGCTCAGCCAGAGCCGCAGATGGTTGCGCTGGTGGATGTTGTCGCGTGCCTTTTGCAACGCCAGGTCCTGGGCCCGGCCAAACATGTAGAGGTCGCTCACCGGTGCGTACGGGTAGCGCTCGCCGGCGAGAGCGGATGTCACCATCTTGATGATGGACCCCGACCACTTCTGCTCGGTTGGGCGCCAGCCGCGACGCGCGAACGCGGGGAAGGCGTCGTCGAGGCCGCCCACCACCACCAGATTGAGCGGATCGCCGTTCTTCAAGCCATCCTGGTTGGTCACGCAGCACGGCAGCGCCTCGAGCGCCGTGCGAAAGGTGGCGTCATCGGTGTAATTCCGGATCTCCCCGGGAGGGTAGACTTCCCGTCTGAAGACGTTGGTCACACGGTAGTCGGCGCGAAAGCCTGGCACGATGGAGAGGATCGAGAAGGTTCTTGCCCGCCCGCTCGAGACCAAATCGATCTGCACGAGCTTGAAACCCTCGTCGAGATTCGTCAGCACGAACCCTGAAGTCGTGACGCCAGGAAGGACAGGGTTGCGGAAGGCCAGTTGGCGAAAGCGCCGGCCGAGCTCCACTTGCTGGTCCGGCGACTCGCCCGATGCAACCGTTTCGGACGCTTCGGAAGCGGGAAAAAAATTCGGATCGAGTCCCGGCGACAACAGATAATACGCGCGGTCTTCGCGGTTCTCGATTTCGATCCAGACGGGTTGGATTGATCGTTTTGCAAGCGGCACGCCATACACGGTGGCGCTCTCGTCGGCCGACAGCGCTGCGGTCGATACCCGCACGCCACCCTCCGTGCGCGTCGCGGCCCGGGTCTTGTAGTCGAGACTCATTGCCGGCGGCATCGAGGTGCAGCCGACAAGCGCAAGGGCGACGGCAACGGCTCCAAGGACTAGCCCGACGATGCGGCTCATCGAGTTGCCCCATGACGCAGGCCATGACAGAGAGGGCCACGCATTCTTGTCGGTCCTTTCCGGAATCACAGTTTCAGATAGGCGCAGCAGGCTGCCGTCAACGATAGTGTTTTGTAGGTGGAGAGTCCAGCCCTTGCCATGGAATCTAAGGCAGGTTCCGGATGCCGAGATCACCGTGACCACGCCTGCGGCACCCGAGGCAGGCGTGTATGAGTTGGAGCGGAGGCGGAAACTGCACTAGCCGTGCCCACACTCTCCATGTGCTTCACAACGGTTGTCTGAATGGCCGCAAGCGGCCATTAGCATGGCACTCATGGTTTCCCCTGCATTGCTTAAGCCGGAATCTCGCGTTCACTTCGCCGCTCGTGCGACGTCGGTCAACAGCGCGGACGACTTCGGAGTTGTTGCGGTCTTGCGGATCAAGATGTCCGGTGGCAATACATTGCTCCGGCCATAATAGGCGTCGTTCCAAGGTACGTTCGTGTTCACTACCGTGCCGTCGAGGTTGAGGCCCCCGTATACACCTTTCGCACGTGTAAAGGTAATGAGGTCCGCCGTTACTGTCGACATGGCTCCAGCCCCAACCGGGCCCGCCGCGATGCTCGCATCGCCACCGATCTTGAAAGAGCTCGAAAGCAACGCGTTAAGGCCCTTGTCGGTCATCACGACGATAATCGCTTCCGAGACGTCGACACCAGCTTGAAATCCGACGCTGACAGTCGCGAGGTTATAGAACGCCGGTCCCGCCCAGGATTTGCCGTCGCGGGCGACGAGGAGCGCCCGGCCGCCCGACCCGCCAAAGATGAAGCCCGCCCTCACGATCTGCGGGGCGATCAGGACCGCTCTGGCGCGGCCGAGATTTTCCTGGATCCACGTTTGACCGGGGTCGCGAACAAAGTTGTTAAGCGTCGTCCTTGCATCGGACACCAGAGCATCCGGCTCGCTTGGGGCAACGGCTTGCGAGGCGCAACCAGCGAGCATTGCTGCAACAAGCGCGCCCAGCGCGACTCGCCGCGAAGGTTTGGGAAGACCGTGAGACGATTTCATATTGACTCCTCTCGGATCACTCGGTAAAAAAAGTTCTGCGCCGATCGTCCCTCGCGGGAGCGATCAACGCAGGGCACTGCTAACGGTGTTGCCTTGTGGATACTACCTTCGTCGCCTCCAGAATACTCTCTACGCAGACACTGCGCTTCTCCTACACCAAAGGGACGGCATTGGAACAACGGCCGGTCAAGGACGGCTCGTCACATCGAAATTCACGGGCGGCAGGCGGGGCATGGCGGCGTGCTTTCGGGGAGGGGGGTGCGTCGATAGTAGCGACGCGCGGTTCGTTTGGTCAAGGCGCGAGCGCAGCGCCTGTCGCCGATAGGTTAGAATCGGCAAATGCTTCATTCGCACAGCAGCCGACTACGACGATGCATCGGATTGAATTCTTCGGGCCGTCTGCCGCAGCCATCGCGAGCAGATTAGCGGCGTTTCGGGTCGGCATGAACGATCTCGGCTATGCCGGTGGCGTATTGGCCCGTGGAGTCGTCCTATGTCGCAATTATCATGGTTTCCGCCATGGGTGAGACCGGCATCCTGTTGGTGTTCGTACCCAGCCTTTTTCTCATAATGCTGCTGGTGCTCGAAACCGGCCGCCGGATCGGGAAGCGGTATTACTCGATGGAAGAATCGGACCACCATCGCGGTAACCGGATCTTGGTCGAGTCGGCAATTTACGGGCTGCTTGGATTGCTGATCGCCTTTACGGTCTCGGGCGCCGCCAACAGGTTCGATGCACGGCGTACTTTGACGGTGCAGGAAGCGAACGCGATTGGCACCGCCTACCTCCGCCTTGACCTGCTACCGGCCGCTGCACAACCGGAATTACGGCGGAAATTTCGGCGCTATGCAGAGGCGAGGCTAGCCGTTTTCCGCCTGCTGCCCGATTTTGAAGCATCGAATGCCGAAGCGGTACGGGCCAACGAACTGCAGCGTTCAATCTGGAACGAAGTGATTGCCGCCCTGCCGGGAGTCCCGCAGTCAGCGACACTGATGCTGCTGCCCGCATTGAACGAGATGTTCGACATTACCTCCAGTCGGGCGATTGCGGGACAGGCACACACGCCACTCGTCATTCTTTGCGCGCTCGCCGTGCTGGCGTTGTTCTGTTGCCTGCTGGCCGGATACGGTCTGGCGGGAGAAAATCCGCTCGGCTCGGCGCTGCGCATGATCGGATTTGCGCTCATCGTAACGCTCACGATTTTCGTCATTCTCGATCTCGACTATCCGCGGGTCGGTTTGATCCGGCTGGACTACGCCGACCAGGCGCTCATCGATGTACTGGCTGGAATGAGGTGAACCAAATATTCAGACCGCCGATCCGTTATTGGTCTTCGATGATTGCGCCGGTGAGTACGTCTCACCACCTCACGACAATTCTCAGGCAAGATTCCGGGATATGGGACAGGCGGATCAAACCTCGGCGGATCAGGCAGGCACAAAGACCGCGAGCTATGACGTATTCCTATCGTATGCGCGCGAGGACTTGTCGACGGTAAAAGCGCTGGTCAGCGATATAGAGGCGGAAGGTCTCACGGTTTTCTGGGACAGACATATCCAACTGGGTCAACAGTGGTCCGATGTGCTTGATCGGGCGCTGCGCGAGGCGCGCGTCGTCATCGTTGTCTGGAGCACGGCATCGGTGAAATCCACTTGGGTCAAGGCCGAGGCGACCGAAGCGATGACACTGGGCAGACTGATTCCGCTGCGCATCGACAACGCCACCATACCGATGCCCTTCGGCCAGGTACAAACCGCAGACGTTTCCCCGGAGCGGCCACTGTGCGAACAAGGGGTATCGATTGCGGGCGCCATCGCGACGCTCGGCAGTAGCGCAAACCAGCAGATCCGCAACGCTGCAGGAGTGTCCACAGCCGACTCGCCCGCGAATGCGGCCATCCCACGTGCGCCGAACTGGCGACATGCCTTCCTGTCCATGGAGGGAAGATTGGGCAGGCGCGATTACTGGGTTTGCTACCTCGCCTTAACCTCGCTGGCTGCACTGGTCACGCTGCTGGTGCAGGCCATAATGGGTGCGTCCACGCCCGGCGCGTCGATGGAAGTCAAAGCAAATGCAGCGATATTCGTATTCTTTATAACGGTGTATCTCCAAGTGGCACTATTCATCAAGCGCCTTCACGATTTCGACTGGTCGGGCTGGTGGACGGTGCCCGCCGCGTTGCTGGCGTTACTGTCAGCCGCGTCCACTCCATATTTTGAAAGCAGCGTTTCCGACGAAAGACACGCCGCATGGTTCTTAAGAGTCCTGCTCTGGGCAGTGGTCATATTTGCGGGCGCAATGTCAGGCAACCCCGGTGTCAACAAGTATGGTCCACCGCACCGTCGTCGTTGAAACGCCAGTAGCACGTGGTGCCGGCGAGCGCCGACAGGGTGATCGCGCGATGGCCGCTTTGGAGAAAGTCGCATGTCTCTTTAGGATCGGGAGCAGCCAGTCGTTAATGTCGGCTCTCGGCCAAAAGCATTATTAGAAAAAATCCACTCGGAGCAGCCATTCGCCATTTAGTGGCAAGCATCGTGATTGCGACAGCGTGCGAGTTGGATGCGGGCTAGACGGTAGCGTGCCGGTGGTGCAAAACTCGGCTAGACTGAAGCATTGAACATGTCGTTCGCATCTTGGTCTTTGTGCGGGGTTTTGTCGCCGTTTTATTTAGCTAGGGACTGCTGCTAATCGCATGAAAAGCACTTTATATTGATGGGTTATTGCGGAATCGCTGAGCCAAGTTAGACCGCAGTGGCCAAGTTATGCCGCAAGGCGGTGCAGTCTATATTGAGTTGGGCGTCATAGAAGATGTCAGTGCGAAGTTGGGAGGACGACATGAAACTGCCCCACCGTCGATTGATGTATTTCTGGACGATCGCGCTCACGATCGGTTTCGCCATTGCGTTGGCAAGCACTACCCAAGCCGCCGAAATCAAGCTGATGAGCTCGGGTGGAATGAGGGTCGCGTTGATCGAACTCATCCCCGCCTTCGAGCGCGAAACCAACCACAAGGTCACGGCTACCTACGGCGCGCCCGGCACAATCAGAGGCGGCATCCTAGCGGGTGCGCCATGGACGTACTCGTGTTCCCGGGACCCGGGCTCGACGACCTGGTGAAGCAAGGCAAGATCGTGGCGGACAGCAAGACCATCCTAGCACGCTCCGGCATGGGCGTTGCCGTGCGCGCCGGCGCGCCCAAGCCCGACATCAGCACGGTCGAGGCTTTCAGGCGGACGCTGCTC
>Ga0207683_10004792_pt1 | contig 11650 bp, 6 predicted proteins | sample KBSM73metaG_FD_184333 | JGI IMG/M metagenome (GOLD analysis project Ga0207683, IMG submission 184333) | Miscanthus rhizosphere microbial communities from Kellogg Biological Station, Michigan, USA - KBS M7-3 metaG (SPAdes) (version 2) | ecosystem: Host-associated > Plants > Roots > Rhizosphere >...
GGCTTCCAGGGCAAGGACATCAACAACGAGTTCATCCAGGAAGTCGAAGTGAAGACGGGCGGCTACCAGGCCGAGTACGGCCGCAACACGGGCGGCGTCATCAACGTCATCACGAAGTCGGGCGGCAACGAGTTCCACGGCGGCGTGTTCGGTTATTACAACGACACCGGCATGCGCGCAGACCTCAAGAACGGCGAGGCCGTCAACTACGCCACGCCGGACTTCTCCGAGACCGGCGACGCGCAGTTCCAGAACGGCGCCCTGACCAAGGACGTGCGCCAGGAGTTCGGCGCCGACCTCGGCGGGTTCGTCCTGAAGGACAAGATCTGGTTCTTCGGCGCGTATGACCGCGTCAAGATCAACCAGATCAACACGCAGTTCGACCTCGGCAACACGGACACCTTCGGACAGCAGTATCCGATCAGCTACTTCCAGAACAAGTACTCGGGCAAGCTGACCTTCAACATCCTCCAGGGGACGTCGATCGTCGGCTCGGTCTTCTCCGACTCGCAGACGCAGGAGGGACAGATCGCGATCCCGACGGGCACGTCGCCCTTCCAGTACAACGGCCGCCGCGACACGGGCGGACCGGACTACGGCGCGCGCCTGAACCAGCTGTTCGGCTCGTTCGGCATCTTCACGTTCCAGTACGCCAAGCACCAGGACCGCTTCCTCACGAAGCCGTTCGGTCTCGACGTGCCGGCGATCCGCGACTACACGGCGCCCGGCCCGGATGATCCGAACTACGGAATCACGTTCGCGGGGCTCGGCGGCTTCGGCCAGGTGTTCGGTCCGACGCTCAACAACACGTCGACCCGCGACCTGTTCAGCGGATCCTTCACCGGGTACGTCGGCAACCACGAGATCAAGATCGGCGGCGACTACCAGAAGGACACCACGCAGGGCACGACCTACTACACGGGCGGCCAGCGCCTGCGCATCCGGCCGTGCGGCATCAACGCGACGAGCCAGTGCACCGCGGACGCTCCGCTCTACACGAACGCCAACGGCGACACGCAGCAGGTGTTCTACCAGCACGATCTCCTGGCGAACGGCACCAACGCCTCCTTCGAGATCATCCCGGCCTCGCCGTTCAACACCCCGACCAAGCGCTACAGCGGGTTCATCCAGGACCAGTGGCGGATCATCCCGACGCTGACGATCAACGCCGGCCTCCGCTACGACTCCGAGTCCCTCTACGGCCTCGACCCGACCACCGGGCCGTTCCAGGCGTTCTCGCTGACGAATCAGTGGGCGCCGCGCGCGGGTTTCGTGTGGGATTTCACGGGTGACGGCACCTCGAAGCTGTACGGCTCGATCGGCCGCTTCTACTATGCCCTCCCGACGGACCTGAACGTCCGCGTCTTCACGGCGAATTCCGCGGTCGTCACGTTCAACTACGACCCGACCTCGATCATCCAGGATCCGAACGCTCCGCGTAACCAGCTCTTCCAGGGCGGAAGCGCGGCCGGCGAGCCGGTCGACGGCTGGACCAACGGTGTGAAGAACGGGACCCCGCTCACCAAGGCGTCCTACCAGGATGAGGCGTCGATCGGCATCGAGAAGGCTCTCGACCCGACCCTCTCCCTCGGCCTGAAGGGCACGTATCGCTCGCTGGGCCGCACGGTCGAAGACCGCTGCGACCTCGACTCGAGCGTTGCGCCCTCCTCGTGCGCCCTGTTCAATCCGGGCGGCGACGGACAGGCGGCGTCGGGTTTCTTCCCGACCTGCAACGGCTCCGCGAATCCGACGGACCCGACGGCGGGCCAGTGCTCGACGACGGGATTCCCGGTCGGCGACGCGAAGCGCATCTTCCGGGGCATCGAGTTCATCGCGCGCAAGCAGTTCTCGAACACGTTCTGGGCGCAGGCCTCGTACCTGTACTCGTCGCTGCGCGGCAACTACTCCGGCGCCATCCGCGAGGCCTCGGGCCAGACGGACCCCGGCATCAACGCCGACTACGACTACTACCAGTTCACGTTCAACGCGTACGGCAACCTCGAGCTCGACCGGCCGCACCAGGCCCGGATCGACGCGGTGTACAACGCTCCGTTCGGCCTCTCGGTCGGCGGCCAGTTCTACGTCCGCTCGGGTCTCCCGATCTCGCGCTTCGGTTTCTTCAACAACTTCTACCCGGATCTGCTCTTCCTGGATCAGCGTGGATCGAACGGCCGCACGCCGACCGACTACGACCTGAACCTCTCGGTGGGTTACAACATCAACATCGGACCGGTGACGGTGACGCCGCAGGCGTACCTCTTGAACGCCCTGAACCGGCAGACCGTGACCAGCGTCGACGCGACGTTCAACCCCTCGGGCAGCTTCGTGTCGAATCCGGCGAGCCCGTTCTTCGGTCAGGCCGGCGTCGAGCCCGGCCAGCCCGGACCCGGTGGCGACATCTGCACCGCGTCCACGCCCTGCCCGGACAATCCGGACTACCGGAAGGCGAATCAGCGCAACAACCCCCGTCTCCTCCGCGTTGCTCTGAAGGTCACCTTCTAAGAAGCTTCGAAATCGTTTCTCAAAGGGCGGCCTTCGGGCCGCCCTTTTTTTTGGTCCAGACAGCCACAGATGCGATCGCTCGGGGTCAGGCGTGGACTTCTTCGGGACTCGGACCTCTAGCGGTCCGCTGCGCGGACCGTGGAAATGAGAGGGGAAGTCGCGCCCGGACCCTCTCCCAAAAGACTTGCGGTGTGCTGCTTTACCGGATGCCGTGCTCGGGGTCAGGCGTGGACTTCTTCGGAGCGACGACGCGAGCTCGACAGAGCCACGCCGGAGAAAGAGCTCCGAAAAGTACAGGCCTGACCCCATCGAAGCGCGCCAGCTGCTTGCGGGCTATTGCTTTCTGTAAGCGACTTAGTCGCCGCGGGACTTGCGGGCCCGTCCTCCGGATTTCAGGACTTAACCGGCCGCCCCCTAACCCCAACCCTCTCCCCCCGCTCGCGCGTGGGGAGAGGGGGTTCCTAAAGCGCCAGCTGCTGGCGCCTATCCGCGCAGGTAATTCTCGAACTCCTCCGGATGCGCGGCTCTCGCTCTCGCATCCTCCGCTTCTACGACCCCCTCCCGCACCAGCTTCGCGAGCGACTCCTCCAGCGTGATCGAGCCCTGCTTCTTCGTGAGCGCGATCTCCTGGTGGAGATGCTGCAGCGCGTTCTTGCGGACGTGCTGCCGGGCCCCATAGGAGACGTAGAGCAGCTCCGCCGCGGCGGCGAGGCCGCCTCCCTTTCGTGGAAGGAGGGTCTGGGTGAGGATCGCGGCGAGAGCCATCGAGAGCTCCTGCCGGATCGTTCCCTGGCGCTCGACCGGAAACGAGTCCGCGATCCGGGAGATCGCCGAGGCCGCGTCCGTCGTGTGCACGGTCGTGAGGACGAGATGCCCGGTCTCCGCCGCGGAGAGCGCCATGCGCATCGTCTCCGGATCGCGCATCTCGCCGACCACGATGACGTCCGGCGCCTGGCGCATCGCCGCGCGCAGTGCCGTCGGAAAGTCCGGCGCGTCTTCGCCGATCTCGACCTGCTCGACCACGCTGGAGCGGTGAGGGTGCTCGTACTCGATCGGGTCCTCGATGGTGACGACGTGGCGCGCGTCCCGCCGGTTGATCTCCTCGACGAGGGCGGCGAGCGTCGTCGTCTTGCCCGAGCCGGTCGGCCCGCCGACGAGGACCAGACCGCGGGGAAGCCGGGTCAGGCCCTCCACGCCGGGAGGGAGGCCGAGGGAAGCGAGGCGAGGCGGCTGTGTCGGCAGGGCGCGCACGGCGGCGGCGGCGCGGCCGCGCTCGCGATGGAGGTTGATCCGAAAGCGGCCGACCCCCCGGATGCGGTACGACGCGTCCGCGATGCCGCCCTCGCGGTAGGCCTCGCGGGAGCGTCGCGGGAGCGCCGGCAGGACGGCGTCCTCGACCTCGTCGCCCGAGAGCGGCGGCTCGGAGAGCGGGAAGAGGCGGCCGTCGACCCGAATGGACGGCGGCGCTCCCGCGACGAGGAGCAGGTCCGCTCCCTTCTTGTCGACGAGCGCCGCGAGCCAGCGATTGAGACGGGGCGAATCGCCGCGGACCTCCTCGGTGCGAGCATCGGCGCGGGCGGCCGCGAGCGGCTCCGCGGATCCGACCGGCACGGCGCGGGGCGCCAGCGGGTCGTCGTTGAGCTCGCGGATCAGGCGGTTGAGGTCGTCGGTTTCGGCCATCGCGGCGAGTCTATGTCCTGCTCCGCGTTTGACCCGTCGGCAGCCGTCCGGCCGACTCGAGAGCGGCTAGCCCTCGAGGTGCCAGTCCGTGTGCGGCGCGTTGTTGTCGAGGAGCCAGCCGCGGACGAGCTGCCCGTAGGTCACCGGCTTCCATCCGATCTCGGCGAAGAACGGGCGCAGCGCGAAGTGGAGCCGGCGCAGGTTGTAGAACGGCACGCCCGGAAAGTAGTGGTGCTCCAGGTGGTAAGCGGACGAGAGATACCAGAAGTCCCAGAAGCGGGAGGGCTTCAGGATCGAGCCCCACTTCGCCGGGTCCGTCGGGTCGATCGCGTAGTGCTGGCCGAGCCGGTTGAGCGCGAACGCGATCGGGAAGACGAGGAAGACCGGTACGAGGTAGACGCGGCCGAGGACGGCCGGCCCTCCGATCGCCCACAGCGCCGCCATCACGGCGACGTGGAACAGGATGGTCGCGCGCCGCTCCCATGCGATCCGCCGCCGGATCTCCGCGGGGTAGGTCGCGGTCTCGCGACGGGCCGCGCGGAAGTAGATCGGGAAGAGCGCCGGCGTGAAGTACAGCAGCTTGAACCACGGCTTGTTGATCTTCGGGGAGAGGTAGTGCCGCTTCGGATCCGCCTCGGGGTCGCCGAGCTCCGCGTGATGCGTGAGGTGCCAGCGCGTGAACTGCAGGGCGGAGATCCCGGACGGCACCGCGTAGAGCAGTCCGAACGCCCGGTCTCCCCTCGGATTCGGGCCGTTGAAGATCGCGTGGTGGACCGCCTCGTGGAGCAGGACGGTGAAGTTGAAAATCGTCCAGCCGGAGACGATCGCGGCGGGGATCCAGATCCAGGGCTGCGGGAACCGCCACGCCGCCGCGGAGGCGGCGATCAGGATCGCGAACTGCCGCGCGGCGACGAGCACGTGTCGGCCCGGGCTCTTGCGATGGAGCTCCTTGAGCACGTCGTGCGGAACGGCGCGGTTCAACCGGTGGCGGAGGTCCTTCGAGACCTTCGACCAGTAGTGGCCGCCGGAGGGAGCCTCCCCGAGGGCAGGGACGGGAGGCTGGGCCGGCGCGGGGGGCTGGGCCGGCGCTCCGGGGGCAGGGTTTGCGCTCATGGGGTGAAGCATTCCGTAACTTCTACAGAGGACGCCTTATTCTCTCGGCGCCGGTATTCTCCCACGCGGGCGGCTTCGTTTGCGGCCTCCCGGGAGGAACCCGGACGGGCCGCCAGATCACGAGAGGAGGGCCCATCGCTTCCCGGAAGCTCCCGGCGCCCGATCCTCGCCGGGCGCGCCGCCTGCTCGCCCGCCTGTATCGGGCCGCGCTGACCGGAGCGGATCCCGAGGCGGCCGTCCGCCGGGCGCTGGCTTCGCCCGAGGTCTCGCGGCCGCTCTCCTCGGCCCGGAGACTGGGCGTCTTCGCCGCCGGAAAGGCCGCCGCGGGAATGGTCCGCGCGGCCCTGGCGGAGCTCGGTCCCGTGCCGGCGCTGGCGGTCGTGCCGCGGGGCGCAAGCGGAAGCGGAAGCGGAAGCCGAAGCGGAAGCCCGGTCGCGGGCCTGCCGCGTCGATCCATTCTGAGGGCCTCGCATCCCGAGCCCGACGCTTCGAGCGTCCGGGCGGCTCGCCGCGCGCTCGCCTTCTTCGCCGGATTCGGAGCCGAGGACGCGATCCTCTGCCTGATCTCGGGCGGCGCCTCTTCCCTCGTCGCGCTGCCGCGGCCGGGCGTCACGCTCGAGCGCAAACGCCGCGCCGTCGCCCGGCTCGCGGCCTCCGGCGCGACGATTGCCGCGATCAATCGCCTCCGCCGGTCCCTGTCGGCGGTGAAGGGGGGAGGCCTCGCGCGGGCGACCGGCGCGAGGCTCGTGACGCTCGTCCTCTCGGACGTCGCCGGCGACGATCCTGGCGTGGTCGGGTCGGGCCCGACGATTCGAAGCCGCCGGCGCCGCTCGGACGTCGTGCGGGTCGTCGGCTCCAATCGCGGCGGGCTCGAGGCCGCCGCCGCGGCGGCTCGCCGGCTCGGGCTCGCGCCCCGAATCGAGCGGCGCCGTCTCGACGGAGAAGCGCGGGCGGCGGGCGCGGACGTCGCGAAGAAGGCGCTCGCGCTTCCGCCGGGCTCCGCCCTGATCGCCGGCGGAGAGACGGTCGTCCGTCTCCGTCTTCCGCTTCCGCTTCCGCGCCGCCGGGGCAGGGGAGGACGCTGCCTGGAGCTCGCGCTCGGGGCCGCCGCGGTGCTGCGCGGCTCCGCCGTCGCGCTTCTCGCCGCGGGATCGGACGGCGTGGACGGGAGCTCCGGAGCGGCGGGCGCGTTCTGCGATGGCGGCACGCTGCGGCGCGCGATGCGCCGTCGGCTGGACCCCGACGGGGCGCTCCGCGAGCACGACACGCGGCCGTTCTTCCGGGCGCTCGGCGACCTCTACGTGACCGGCGCGACCGGGACGAACGTCGGGGACTGGGTGTTCGCGGTCAGGCCGTGAACCGTGAGCCGTAAGCCGATGGCGCGGCGACGCATTAGCTTTCACTAATATGTCGACTTGCCGCTTACGGCTCATCGCTCGCCCCCCTCCGCCCCTACAATCCTCCATGCCCTGGGTCGCGGCTCTCCTGATGGTGCTGCCTTCGGCCGGTCGACCCGCCTCGCCCCCATCCGCGTACCACTACGCGATCGAGGCCGCAGGTTCCGAGCTGCGCTGGGAGCTCCCGGCGACTCTGCACACGGTCCGCGGAACCGCCCCGCGCATCTCGGGGACGATCGACGTCGAGCGGGTCGGCGGATACCACGATGCGCGCGCGGGAGAGCCGTGGAGCGGCCGGGTCAGAGTGGTCGCCGACGCTTCCGCGATGGAGTCCGGCAACGCGTCCCGGGACCGCAAGATGCGCGACCAGACCCTCGACGCCGCCCACCACCCCGAGATCGTCTTCGAGTCGCGGCGCGTCGAGGCCGACCTCTCCCGATTCCAGCCGGGCGCGCACGTGACCGTCGAGGTTGCCGGCGACCTGATCGTGCGCGGACGCTCCGCGGCGATCCGGCTCCCGGTGGACGTGTTCGTGTTTCCCGATCACGTGATGCTCTCCGGAAGCTTTTCGATCGGCTGGAAGCAATTCGGGCTGCCGGACCCGTCCTTCGGGATCATCACGGTCCGGGAGCCGGTCCGCGTCGCCTTCCGCCTCCGGGCGGTCCCGCGCCGAAAGCCCTGAGCCGACGGCATATAATCCTCGGTTCTTCATGAACCAGACGCCCGTCCAGCGTGAGCGCGCCGCCCTCGAGCGCGTGATCGAGCCCTCCCCGCGCTTCGGCGCCTACCGGCTCGCCCTCGGCTTCCCGAATACCTACGAGGTCGGGATGTCGAACCTGGGCTTCCAGTGGGTCTACCGGCTGTTCAACCGCGTGCCGGACCTCGTGTGCGAGCGGTTCTTCCACGAGGAGGGACAGCCCGCCGTCACCTTCGAGACGGGCACGCCCCTCTCGGACTTCGGCCTCCTCGCCTGGTCGCTCTCGTGGGAGATGGACATCGTCAACATCCTGCGGACGCTGGCCTCGGCCGGCATTCCGACGCGGCGCGAGGCGCGCGACGAGCGCCACCCGCTGCTGCTGGTCGGTGGCGACATCGCGCGGATGAACCCGTCGGCGCTCACGCCGTTCGTCGACGTGTTCGCGCTCGGAGACGGCGAGCGCCTCGTGCCCCGCATCGCCGAGCTGCTCCAGTCCGGCCTCGACCGCGACGCGTTTCTCGCGGCGGCGGCGGCGTTGCCGGGCTTCTTCGTCCCGGCGGTCCACGGCCCGCGCGCCGAGGCCGCGGACAACTCGCGCGTCGTCGTCCAGCAGCCGATGTCCCGCAAGGAGATCGGACCGGCCTTCGAGGTCCCGCACACGACGATCCTCACGCCGCGGACGGAGCTCTCCGACAAGCTGCTGATCGAGATCTCGCGAGGCTGCACCGAGATGTGCCGCTTCTGCTGGGCCGCGTACGCGATGGCGCCCGTCAAGCAGTACCCGGCGTCGTCCATCCTCTCCGTGGCGCGGGCCGCGCGGCCGCTCACCGACCGCGCCGGTCTGATCGCGACCGCGGTCTGCGACCACCCGGAGATCGTGCCGATTCTCGACGGGCTCGCCGAGCTCGGATACCACATCGCGCTCTCGTCCATAAAGATCGACGCCATCGAGGACCCGATCCTCGAGGTCCTCGCGCGGCAGGGCGAGCGCGCGCTCGCGATCGCGCCCGAGGCCGGGAACGAGCGCCTCCGCCGGTTCGTGAACAAGAAGGTCTCCGACGCGATGCTCGACGAGAAGGTCCGGCTCGTCTTCGCGCGCGGCTTCACGCGGCTGAAGCTCTACCTCCAGGTGGGGCTCCCGTCGGAGACCGAGGCGGACGTGGACGACATCGTCCGTACAGTCGCCCGCCTGCGCGAGATCGCCGTCTCCGAGGGGCGGTCGCTCGGGCGCGTCGCGGAGATCGTGCCGTCCGTGAACGCGTTCATCCCGAAGCCGCACACGCCCTACGAGGACGAGTCGCTTCGCGACGAGGACTACCTGCGCGCCGCGCTCGAGCGGCTCCAGCGCGAGCTGTCGCGGATGCCGAACGTCGTCTTCCGCGGCATGCCCGTCGGCGAGGCGGTCTGGGAGGCATTCCTCGCCAAGGTGGACGAGTCCGGAGCGGACATCCTCGAGGAGGCCGCGTCCGGCGTTCCGGTCCGGCGCATCCTCAAGACGCATCGCGAACGCATTTCCGCGGTCGTCCGTCCGCAGGGCGTGACCGCTCCGTCCGGTCCGGCGCCGTGGGCGTTCATCTCGAAACGATAGGACTGGAGAACTTTGGAACTACTGCGAGGAGGAGTCGTAATGGCGATCGAGTCGCGAGTCTCGGGCGGGCTTCGGGTTTCGAGTTCGGCGCGTCGACTTCCCAACTTGAAGCTCCCGGCTCTCCTGGCGGCGGTATTCCTGCTGGCCGGCTCCGCCCTCGCCCTCGACTTCCAGCCCCTGACCCCCGACCCCGCCGCCTTCAAGGCGCGCCGCGAGAAGTTCCTGGCCCAGCTGCCGCCCGACTCGATCGCCATTCTTCGCTCGGCTCCGATGCGCACGATGTCGCGGGACGTCGAGTACCTCTACCGGCAGGACTCCGACTTCTACTACCTGACCGGGATCGAGCAGGACGACGTGACGGCCGTGTTCCTCCCGAAGGCCGCGGACGGAAAGAAGTACGTCCTCTTCCTGCGCCCGCGGGACCTGCGGCGCGAGGCGTGGGCGGGTGCGCGCGTCGGACCGGACGAGGCCGTCGCGGCCTACGGAGCGGATGCCGCGTTCCCGCTCGCCGACTTCGACTCGAAGCTCTTCACGTTCGACCGAAACACCTACACGCCGGGCGGCTATCTCGCCGGCGCCAAGACGCTCGTGATTCTCAGCGGCGACGACGAGAACTGGTGGGCGAAGGAGCGCGAGCACCTCGACCCGCTCCAGGCGCAGTGGGGGCCGCAGGGCCTCACCGACGCCCGCGCGCTGATCCACGAGATGCGGCTGATCAAGGACGCCGAGGACCTGCGCTTCATGCGCCGCGCGGCGGAGGTGTCCGCGCGCGGTCATCGTCTCGCGATGGGCGCGGCGGCTCCGGGCAAGTGGGAGTTCGAGGTGCAGAACGCGCTCGACGGCTATGCTTATTCGCAGGGCGTCCGCCGGATGGCGTATCCGTCGATCGACGGATCGGGGCCGAATTCGTGCATCCTCCACTACGACCTGAGCTCGCGCCAGATCCAGGACGGCGAGCTGTTCCTGAACGACTCCGGCGCGGAGTACGGCTTGTACGCGACGGACGTCACCCGGACGTATCCCGTCAACGGCCGCTTCTCGCCCGAGCAGAAGGCGGTCTACGAGGTCGTGCTGGCGGCCCAGAAGGCGGCGATGGCGCTCGTGAAGCCCGGCGCGACCCACGAGGACATCGAGAAGAAGTCCGCCCAGGTGCAGGCGGAGGGGCTCGTGAAGCTCGGTCTCCTCTCGGGCGATCCGGCGGAGCTCGTCCGGACCTTCGGGCACCGGCGGCTCACGCTGCACGGCATCTCGCACTGGGTCGGCCTGGACGTGCACGACCCGAGCAGCTATTCGGAGCCGGACGGGAAGTCGCGCGTGCTGAAGGAAGGGATGGTCTTCACGATCGAGCCGGGCGTCTACATCCCGGCGAAGACCGAGGGCATCGACCCGAAGTGGTGGAACATCGGCGTTCGCATCGAGGACACCGTGCTCGTGACGAAGGACGGATTCGACTGCCTCTCGTGCGGCGCTCCGCGCGAAGTCGCGGACGTCGAGGCGGCGGTGAAGGCGGGTCGGAAAAAGTGACTCTGTGCGCCGAAGGCGCACTGTCATCCCGAGGAGCGAAGCGACGAGGGATCCCGAGATCGAATCGGGACGGATGCCGCGGGAGTTTCGTCCCCGGCTCGTAGACCCGCCGGGGACGGGATCCCTCGCTGGCGCTCGGGATGACGGCGGGAAATGGGGCGCCGAAGGCGCACTGTCATCCCGAGGAGCGGAGCGACGAGGGATCCCGAGATCGGCTCGTAGACCCGCCGGGGACGGGATCCCTCGCCGGCGCTCGGGATGACGGCGGGAAATGGGCCGCCGAAGGCGCACTGTGTCATCCCGCTCTCGCTCGGGATGCCGGGGCTAGAGCGCGACCGCTTCCTCGTGGGGGAGGAGCACGTTGATCGACTCGTCCCGGACGCGACACCGGATGGGCGTCTCCAGCACGCAGTCGCCGTCGACCTGGACCTCGACCTGATACTTCTCGAGTGACCGGATCGACGCGTCGCGCCCTCGTACGACGCGGGCGAGTCCGTCCGCCAGGTGGCCGGCGTTGCCGCGCTGCATCTCGAGGAACATGCGGAAGAGCTTCGCGTGGTCACGGTGCTGGAAGAGCAGGACCTCGAAGGCCGGGCCGCTGATCTTCGCGTTGGGCGCGATGATCCAGTTGCCCGCGTAGTGGCGCGCGCGCGAGATGACGGCGAAGGTCGCGTCGTGCTTCTGTCCGTCGATCTCGACCTCGAGCCGCGGGAACTCGTAACGCGCGAACTGATTCGCGGCGGTGAAGAAGATCCCGCCGCGGCCGAGCAAACGCTTCAGGGTCAGGTTCATCTTGCCCATCACTCGCGCGTCCAGGCCGGCGCCCGCCCACATCAGGAAGGGGCGCCCCTCCGCGTCGGCGATCGGGATCGGCGTCGGGACGCCCTCGGTCAGGAGCGCCTCCGCCGCGTCGACGTCCCGGGGAATGCCGAGCTCGACGGCGAGGACGTTCGACGTGCCCGCGGGCAGCACGGCGAGAGGAACGGCCGATCCGACCATTCCCGCCGCGGCCTCGGAGATCGTTCCGTCGCCGCCGCTCGCCACGACGACGTCGAGGCCGCGCTTCAGGAACGTCTTCACGATCTCCGTCGCGTCTCCCGGGCCGGTCGTCGGAGCGTTGATCAGCTCGATGCCTTGCCCACGGGCGCG
>Ga0207683_10004793_pt1 | contig 11648 bp, 10 predicted proteins | sample KBSM73metaG_FD_184333 | JGI IMG/M metagenome (GOLD analysis project Ga0207683, IMG submission 184333) | Miscanthus rhizosphere microbial communities from Kellogg Biological Station, Michigan, USA - KBS M7-3 metaG (SPAdes) (version 2) | ecosystem: Host-associated > Plants > Roots > Rhizosphere >...
CGGCCAGGCTCTTCTTGGTCGCGCGCTCGACCAGCACGCCGATCAAATTGGTTTCGCCGGTCTTGTAGACCCATTTGGTGCCGGGTGCGCTCTCGCGCGGCAGCTTCTTCATGTACCAGATGGTGGGGTCCTGCCCTGCCGGCACCTCATCGGAGAACATCCGCGCAACGTCGGATTTGGGGTCGGTATAATCCTCGTTCCACTTCACGCCCGAGGTCATGGTCAGCAGTTGACGCACCGTCACACCGTCATAGCCGCCGCCCGCCAGGTCGGGGATGTATTTGGTAACCGGATCGTCGATCGACTTGATATAGCCGTCGCGGATCGCCGCACCGACCAGGGTAGAGGTGAACGACTTGGCGACCGAGAAGCTCGTCCAGCGTCCTTCAGGGCCATAGCCGAGCCCGTAGCGTTCGAGCCGGACCTTGCCGTCCTGCACCACGATTAACCCGGCGATGTTCAGATCGGCCATGCCCGCTTTGACGTCCGCTTCGGCGATCGGCAGCGGTTTGCCCTGGGGCAGCGGCCGGACCTTGGTACCGGCCTTGACGACGTGGCCGGGAAAGATCTTCTCCATCTCGCGGAAGTTCTGGTCGCGCTGTTGCTGGCTCCAGAACAGCACCTCGGCGCCGACCTGGCGGAGCTTTGCGCTATTGTCGGCAGGGACGATGACTGATTGCGCCGACGCCACTCCCGCCAATGCGAGCGCGGCAAACAGACCGAATCCTTTCATCACCCCTCCTTGATCAATGTCACCTGCGCTACATCGATCCCGCCGCCGCGGAATCCGCCCTCACAATACATCAGATAAAAGCGCCACAAGCCGATGAAATGCTTGTCGAACCTGTCCGGCAATTTGCCCGCAGCGACGACCGCATCGAACGCCTCGCGCCAGCGCTTCAAGGTCTCGGCATAATCCAGCCGGAATGCATGGCGGTCGCGCCATGCCAGCCCGAGTTTCTCCGCTGCGGCGCGGAACCGGGTCTCCGACAACAACATTCCGCCCGGAAACACGTAGCGCTGGATGAAATCGACGTTGCGCGCATAGCCTTCGTACATTGCATCATCGATCGCGATATACTGGATGGCGGCCCGGCCACCGATCTTCAACGCACGCGCGATTGCGGCGAGATAATCGGGCCAATATTCCTCGCCGACCGCCTCGACCATTTCGATGCTGGCGACGCCATCGAACGTCCCGGTGACGTCACGATAGTCGGTCAATTCGACCTCCACCCCACCGAGCCCCTGCCGCGCCATCCGCGCCTCGGCATAGGCCTTCTGTTCGGTCGACAGCGTGATGCCATGAACGGCGATGCCTGCTTTCGCCGCCGTCTCGGCAAATGAGCCCCAGCCACACCCGATTTCCAAAATGCGGTCGCCGGGATTGGTCGCGGTGCGATCGAGGATCGCCTTGAGCTTGACGTGTTGCGCATCCTCCAGGCTTTGACCCGGCGCATCGAACATCGCGCTCGAATAGGTCATCGTCGGGTCGAGCCACAATTGATAGAATTCGTTGCCCAGATCGTAATGCTCGTGGATGTTGCGCCGCGCGCCCTTGCGATTGTTGCGGCGTGCCTTGTGCCAGAGCCGGCGAAGCAGCCGGGAGAGGCCGTGCGCGCGTCCGGTACCAGCCAGGCCATGGCGATTGAGCGAGAACAACTCGAACAGTGCTACCGGATCGGGGCTTTCCCACTCGCCAGCCGCCCAGGCTTCGTACCAGCCGACCGAGCCGGCGGTCGCCAACCGCCACAAGGCTCGCCAGCTGTGCAGGATGACGACCGCCTCGGGGCCCGCGGCGCGGCCGCCGAGACGCTCAGGCGCGCCACCCTCCGGTAAGGAAACGGTGATCGCGCCGTGGGAGAGGCCTTTGTTGATGCGCGCAAGCAGCGGCCGCCCGATCAACGCAAGCGGTCGTCCGCGGCTGCGCTGCCCCCGGTTCATCGTCGGCGCATCCATAGTTCACCTCAAAGCACGACAAACTCCGTTCGCCAAGCGATTCGCTCAGCTCACCGGACCTTTTTGCCCGCCGTCAGCGCGCGTTCGCGTGCCTCGCGGTGTCCAATCAGCTTGGAGGGATAGCCTTTCGGGCGGCAGCCAGCTGCCTCGGGATCGTGGATCGCGGGATCCGGAATGCCCACAAGTTCCGGCACCCATTTGCGAATATAGCTGCCCGCGTCGAACTTCTCCGATTGCGCGAGTGGCGCCATGATCCGGCCCCACATATTGGCGTCGATGCCGGTACCGGCGACCCATTGCCAGTTGACCGAATTGTTGCCGTAATCGGCGTCGACCAGCGTGTCCCAGAACCAGTGTTCGCCTTCACGCCAGTCGATCAGCAGATGTTTGATCAGGAACGACGCCGCGATCATCCGCACGCGATTGTGCATCCATCCGGTCGTCCAAAGCTGACGCATACCGGCATCGACGATCGGATAGCCCGTTTCGCCGCGTTGCCATGCCCGCAGATCGGCCTCGGCCGCCTTTCCCGAGCGCCAGGGAAGGTCGTCGAAGCGCTCTCGACCGTTTCTGGCGCCGTAATCGGGCAATTGCAGGATCACGTTCTGGGCATAATCGCGCCAGGCGAGCTCGCTGAGGAAGATCCGGGTAGACCCACCCTTCCCTGCCATTCGATGCCAGACCAAGCCTGGCGATATCTCGCCGAAATGGAGGTGCGGCGACAAGCGCGAACTGCCTTCGATCGACGGGAGATTGCGCGTGTCGTCGTAGCGAGCGACGTCATCGACGAAATCGTCGACCCGGTCGTGCGCGCCCACCTCGCCCGGAGTCCATTCCCGCGCAAAGCCGCTCGCCCAATCGGGATTGGTCGGCAGCAAATGCCAGTCGGCAAGGTCGTCGCTTGCCGGCCAGGAAGCAGGCGCGGGAATTTCATGCGGCCGCAGCAGCGGATCTGGTGGCGGCATGACGTCACGCAACGCGCGCCAGAACGGCGTGTAGATCTTGTAAGGCGCTCCACTCCCGCTCGTGATCGATCCCGGCGGCGCGAGATAATTGCCGTCGTGACAGACGAGATCGAGCCGCTTCGCCACCGCGCGCTCGGCATTGCGCCACCATGGCTCGTAATGGCGGATAGCATGGACGGTGCCGGTGCCGACTTCTGCCGCGACCTTAGCCAATTCCTCATCGCATTTGCCGCGCCGCAGGATGAGGCGCGAGCCCCTCTCGCGCAACGCCGCGTCGAGCGTCTTGAGACTGTGATGCAGCCACCAGCGCGACGCCGCGCCCATCTTGCGGTGCCTCGGCGTTTCATCATCGAGGACGTAAACCGGCACAACCGGCCCCTGATGCGCCGCCGATACCAGTGCGGCCTGGTCCGCCAGACGGAGATCGCGACGGAACCAGAGAATGGTTGGATCAGCCATTGCTGCCTGGCGCCGGCCCCGTCCGGCGAGTTCCGGACATAATCACGGGCTCACTCGGTCGGAAAACACATGTCCTTGAACGGGAAGGTCATGATCATCCCCGGTCCGGTCGTGAGACCATTGTCTGCAATCCAATCGATGGGCGCACAGGCAAGACCCGCTTTCTTCACAGCGATCACCTTCTGCGCCGCGAGCGCGCCTGATGGCGAAGCAACGACCAACATGATGACGACCCGATCGCTACCCTTGGGCGGCGAAGGCAGGGTCACGCTGAGGCTGGCCGGCAGCGGCGCTCCCGCCACCGATCGAGCATCGACGAACGCATAGGCGCCATTCGCATCCGCAACCGGTTTTTTCGACGTAAACTTGGCCACGACGACCGACATCCCGGGGGTTGATCGGACAGGCGCGATGTCGACCTTCTCGGTTTGCGCGCCCGCCATCACCGGGATGGCGCCAAACAACGCGATTGCCAATATCCGCATCACTCAGCCCGCGGCTGCTTCTCCACCTGCCAGGTCTGCCCCTGGCTCAGCAATTTCTGCAGGTCAGGCTTCTTGCCCTCGCTCGCCTGTTTGTTCTGCGCAATCACCGCGCTGTCGAAGGTCGGGGCGGGATCGTCGTAGAGCACGCCGAGCGCCATCGGGAACGGCCCGAACGGCATTTCGACCAGCATATGCGCCAGACCACGGTTAGTCTGGTCGTGCACCGCAACGTGCGCCCCTTGCCAATCGCCATCGACGACATCGACGACCTTGAGCACCAAACGGTCGGTATCCATCGTCAGGCCCTTGGTCCCGCCCGCGAACAGCAGCGGCTGGCCGTGTTCGACCCACAATTGGTTGCCCGACGCGTTCGCCTTTTCGGTGAACGACGCGAACACATCGTCGTTATAGACGATGCAATTCTGGAAGATCTCGACGAACGCCGCGCCCTGGTGCGCATAGGCCGCCTTGAACACCGACGGCAGGTTCTTGTGCACGTCGATGCCGCGCGCGACGAACCGCGCGCCCGAACCCAGCGCGAACGCGCAGGGCTGCGCCGGGCGATCGACCGAGCCGAACGGTGTAGACGGGCTGCGCGTCCCGACCCGGCTGGTCGGCGAATATTGCCCCTTGGTCAGGCCGTAAATCTCGTTGTTGAACAGCAACACCTGGCAATTCAGGTTACGGCGCAGCAGGTGCATCGTGTGGTTGCCGCCGATCGACAGCGCGTCGCCGTCGCCGGTAATGATCCACACGTCGAGCTCGGGATTGGCGAGCTTCACCCCGGTCGCGACCGCCGGCGCGCGGCCGTGGATCGTGTGGAAACCATAGGTCTCCATGTAATAAGGGAAGCGCGACGAGCAGCCGATGCCGCTGACGAACACGGTATTCTCGGGCCGCGCGCCGATCTCGGGCATGGTCCGCTGCACGGCCTTCAGGATGGCGTAGTCGCCGCAGCCCGGGCACCAGCGCACTTCCTGGTCGGTTTCCCAATCCTTGGGGGTGCTCTTCACCACCGCAGGTGTCATGTCGTTCATGCGAGAATTCCTTCGATCGCCGCCTCGATCTCCGCGATGCGGAAGGGCTGGCCCGACACTTTGTTGAGCGGCTTGGCGTCGACCAGATACTGGTCGCGCAGCACTGTCTTGAGCTGGCCGGTATTCATCTCGGGTACGAGGATCTTCTCGTAACCCTTGAGCAACGCGCCAAGATTGCCTGGCATCGGCCAGATGTGACGCAGATGGATATGGCTAACGTCGAGGCCGCGGCGGCGCGCGCGCCGCACTGCCTGGTGGATCGGGCCGAAGGTCGAACCCCAACCGACCACGACCAGCTTGCCGTCCGGATTGCCCAGCTCGATTTCCTGGTCGGGGATGTTGATCCCGTCGACCTTAGCCTTGCGGATGTCGGTCATCGCCTGATGGTTGGCGGGGCCGTAATCGATATTGCCGGTGCCCTGCTGCTTCTCGATCCCGCCGATGCGGTGGAGCAGCCCGGCCGTGCCCGGCTTGACCCAGGGGCGAGCAAGCTTTTCGTCGCGGGCATAGGCCTGGAACCCGCCCTCCGGCACCGTGTCGAGATAGTGAACCGGGAATGGCGCGTAATCGCTGACCTCAGGCACTTTCCATGGCTCGGCGGCGTTTGCGATATAGCCATCGGTCAACACCATCACCGGCGTCATATATTGCGTGGCGATTCGCACCGCCTCGATCGCGACCTCGAACGCGTCCGACGGGCTGCGCGCGGCGATCACCGGCATCGGCGCGTCGCCGTTGCGGCCATAGACCGCCTGATAGAGGTCCGATTGCTCGGTCTTGGTCGGCAAGCCGGTCGACGGTCCGCCACGCTGCGAATTGATGATCACCAGCGGTAGCTCGGTCATGATCGCCAGCCCCATCGCCTCGCCCTTGAGCGCGATGCCCGGGCCCGAGGACGAGGTGACGCCCAACTGTCCGGCATAGGAAGCGCCGATCGCGCTGGCGATCGCGGCGATCTCATCCTCCGCCTGGAAGGTGGTGATGCCGAACTCCTTGAGCCGGCTGAGGTGATGCAGGATCGCCGAGGCCGGGGTGATCGGATAACCGCCGAAGAACATCGGAATATTCGCCAGCTGCGCACCGGCCACCAAGCCCATCGAAATCGCCTCCGCACCGGTGACGGTGCGGTACAGACCCGGTTCGGCCGGGGCGGCGGGGACATGATGCTGCTTGAGCGGCCCCGAAATCTCCGCGGTCTCGCCATAAGCGTGGCCGGCGTTGAGCGCGGCGATATTGGCCTCGGCCAGCGCCGGTGCTTTGGCGAACTTGGCCTTGAGCCAGTCGATCAGCGGCTGGCGGTCACGGTCGAACATCCAGAGCGCGAGCCCCAGGGTCCACATGTTCTTGCAGCGCAGCGCTTCCTTGTTGCCCAGGCCGAACGGCTTCACCGCTGCGACCGTCAACGCGGAGATGTCGAAGGCCAGCACTTGCCATTTGGCGAGGCTGCCATCCTCGATCGGATTGGACTCGTATTTCGCCTTGGCGAGGTTGCGCTCGGTGAATTCGCCGGTGTCGGCGATGATCAACCCGCCGGCCTTGAGCTCGTTGACATTGGTTTTGAGCGCCGCCGGGTTCATCGCGACCAACACGTCGAGCGCATCGCCTGCGGTCTCGATCGAGGTCGAGCCGAAATTGATCTGGAACGCCGATACGCCGAACAGCGTGCCTAGTGGCGCGCGGATCTCGGCCGGGAAATCGGGGAAAGTGGACAGATCGTTGCCGGCCAGCGCGGTCGACAGCGTGAACTGTCCCCCGGTCAGCTGCATACCGTCACCGGAATCTCCGGCAAACCGGACAACGATCGATTCTGCTTGTGGGTGGGCCGACGCCTCGGTGGGCGTCACTTCGTGGACGGCGGTCGCCATGTCAGCACTAATTCCTGCGGTCGTGTTCGAGGGTCTCTCTAGGCGCGGGACCCCTTAAGACCAACGTAGATCGGTTACGCTTCCGTGAAAACCGTTCTTTACTGCACCGCTGAAACGAAAGTCGCGGTTAGCGGTGCCCGAAAGCCGCGCCACCAAAGGCTGCACCCAAGGTCAGGATCGCGGCGACATGACGTCGCGCGATGGCCAGTACGTCGTCGCCATAGCCCCCGCCGACGGTGCTCGCGAGCGGCAGGCCGCGCTCGATCGCCAGACGAGCGACCAGCCGCTCGCGGCGCGCCAGACCATCGTCGCTCAGGTCGAGTCTGCCCAGCCGGTCGCCCCCGAACGGATCGACCCCCGCCTGATAGAGGATCAAATCGGGGCGCTCGGCATCAAGCATCGGCGCCAGCGTCTCCTCCAAGGCCGCGAGATAGGCATCGTCGTCCACGCCGTCGGGCAGTGCCACGTCGAGCGTCGAGCGCGCCTTGCGAGCCGGAAAATTCTTCTCGGCATGGATCGAATAGGTCGCGATATCCGGGTGACCGGCGGTCAAGGCGGCGGTGCCGTCGCCCTGATGCACGTCGCAATCGACGATCAGTACGCGGCGCCCCTCGTCCGCCAGCCTGATCGCCGCGATGGCGAGATCGTTGAACACGCAATAGCCCGCGCCGGTATCCGCCAGCGCATGGTGGCTACCACCCGCGCTGTTGGCGGCAAAGCCTCGCTCGAGCGCGAGCCGCGCGGCGAGATAGGTCCCTCCCGGGACGAGCTGGGCGCGACGCGCGACGGTCGCATTGACCGGGAACCCGATCCGCCGCTCCTTGGCGCGCGGGACTCGGGCTTCGATCACCTCGGCGACGTATTCGGGATCGTGTGCCGCCTCGATCCAACGGCGCGGCATCGGCTCGGGCTCGAACCAGGCGATTGCGTCGCCGGCCTCGTGCAGCACGTCGCGGATCGCGCCGTTCTTGTTCCATTGGTAGCCCGATTTGGGCTGTCCAGGCGCCACATAGCCGGAATGATGGACGACCGCGATCATAGGTTTTAACTTAGGACCTAAATCATCAGACACCAGTGAGAGGAACATCCGAATGACCGAGCCCTTCGTCCGCCCCGACGTGCGCGGATTCCTTGATTTCCTCAATAACTTGCCCGGCCCCAAGATGCACGAACTCGACGCGCCGGCCGCACGTCAGGTCTATGTCGCGATGAAAGATGTCGCCGATCCGCCAGTGGGCGAACTCGGCACCCTGCTCGATCTGTCGATCCCTGGTCCGGCCGGCAACATCCCTGCGCGTCTCTACGATCCGCGTACCAGCCGCGAACCCGGCCCGGCCGTGGTGTTCTTCCATGGCGGCGGGTTCGTGATCGGCGATCTGGAGAGCCATGGCAGCTTCACCGCCGAAATGGCGCGTGTGCTCGATCTGCCTGTGATTGCGGTAGACTATCGCCTCGCCCCCGAATTCGCCTGGCCTGCCGCGCCGGACGATTGCGAAGCGGCGGCGCGTTGGGTCGCGGACAGCCCCGCCGAGCTGGGCCGCTCGGTTACCTCGCTGGTGTTGTGCGGCGACAGCGCAGGCGGCAATTTGGCGATCGTCACCGCCGCCGCGCTCCGCGACAAGGCCGCCCGGGTGCCGGTGATCGCGCAATTGCCATTTTATCCGGCGACCGACGCCAGCAAGGAATATCCGTCCTACACCCAATTCGCCGACGGATATTTGCTGACCAAGGACAGCATGGAATGGTTCATGGCCGCTTATAAGAGCGAAGCAGACCATGTCCGCAGCTCGCCGCTGTTAGGCGACCTTGCCGGCATGCCGCCGGCCGTGGTCGTCACCGCCAGTCTCGACCCGATCCGCGATCAAGGCCGCGCCTATGCCGCGGCGTTGGCGCTGGCAGGCGTGCCGGTCGTGTTCCGCGAAGCGAAGGGCAACATCCACGGCTTCATCACGATCCGAAAAGCGATCCCCTCCAGCGTCGGCGACGTGATGGGCGCATTCGCGGCGCTGAAGGATATCATCACGGAAGCCGAAGGCGATCGCGTCATGGCGCAGGCGGCGGAATGAATGGCCGAAGCCGGGCGATGAGCAAGACCGACCTCCCTTACCGTCCCTGCGCGGGCGTCATGCTGCTCAACCACGACGGCCTGGCGTTCGCGGGGCAGCGCATCGATACGACGATGGAAGCCTGGCAGATGCCGCAGGGCGGAATCGACCCTGGCGAGACCGCCGGCCAGGCAGCGATTCGCGAACTCGGCGAGGAAATCGGCGTCCAACACGACAAGGTCGAGCTGATCGCGCAGGCGCCGGGCGAGTTTTATTACGATCTGCCCGACGATCTGATCGGCAAGGTGTGGAAGGGCAAATGGCGCGGGCAACGCCAGACCTGGTTCCTCTATCGCTTCCTCGGCGAAGATCTCGATATCAACCTCGCCACCGACCATCCGGAGTTCAGCACCTGGCGCTGGGTCGACCCGCACGAGCTTCCCACACTGATCGTGCCGTTCAAGCGCCAGCTGTATGAAGACGTAATCACCGCATTCTTGCCCTATCTGAAGGGCTAGAGACCGTCTCGCAACAATCCGTCAACGGATCGTCGCGTCACCGGTTTCCATGGCAGGATTGCTGTATTATGTGCCGCGCCATGCGCCTCCCCCTGCTTCTCGCCACAGCAGCGCCGATGCTGCTCGCCAATACCGATCCGGGATCGATTCCGCCGCAGATCAAGACGATGATCGACGCGGCGATCGCCTCCGGCAATGAGAGCGAGGTGGCGACGATCGTCAAATATGCCGGCACCGCGGCGCCCGACAGCAAGGAAGCGATCGCCAAGCTCGTCAATGACTGGAAACGGAAGCGCAACGACGAAAAGACCGCCAAGCTTCAGGATGCCAGCTTCTTCGACCTGTGGTCCGGGCGCGCCGAGCTTGGCGGATACATCTCCACCGGCAACAGCAATAGCGAAGGCGTCTCGGCGTCGCTGGCACTGACCCGCGATGGGCTCGATTGGCGCCAGAAGTTCAAGGCCCAGCTCGATTACCAACGCAGCCTGGGCGTCACCTCGCGCGAACATTATCTGGCGGCGTGGGAGCCCAATTGGAAAGTCGACGATCGGTCGTACATCTACGGATCGGCGCAGTTCGAAAGCGACCGCTTCCTGGGCTATTTCACCCGCTATTCGGTTTCGAGCGGCGCGGGTTACAGCGCGCTCAAGGGAGACAGGCTCAAGCTGGATCTCGAACTCGGGCCGGCCTATCGCTCGACCAGCTTCACCGACGGCGACACCGAGCGCAGCATCGCCGCGCGCGGCAGCGTGGATTTCGCCTGGAAGCTCTCCAAGGGCATCCAACTGACGCAAAACGCGTCAGCCTATGTCGAGCGCTACAATTCGACGGTCACCGGCACGACCGCGCTCAACGCCAAGGTGCTGGGTCCGCTATCCGCCCAGCTGTCCTACAACGTCCAATATGAAAGCATGCCGCCGGAAGGCCGCGTGACGACAGACCAGATCAGCCGGGCCGGATTAGTCTACGCTTTCTGATCCGTTCGAGGCCACCAGGTTGGCGGCTTCACCAATCGATCGTGACCGCCTAGAGCGGTGGCATGACGGAGATGATAGAGGCCGCGATCCTCGAGCGCGTGCGCGACGAGCCGATGCTCGAGCACACGCGCGCTTGGGCCACGATCAATAGCGGGACGCGCAATCTCGCAGGGCTGGAGGCAATGGCAACGGCTCTAGCCGACGCCTTTTCCGTGCTGCCGGGCGAAGTAGCGCTGATCGACCCCGCGCCAGTCACGAGCGTCGCCTCCGACGGCACTATCAGCGCGCTCGACCACGGCCGACATCTCGTCGTCCGGGTGCGGCCCGACGCGCCGGCCAGGATGCTGTTCACCGGCCATATGGACACGGTCTATCCGGTCGACCACCCGTTCCAGGAGCAGACGTTCCTCGATCCCAATACCCTCAACGGCCCCGGTGTCGCCGACATGAAGGGCGGGTTGGCGTTGCTCCTGGCGGCGTTGAAAGCGGTCGAAGCGTCGCCGCTGGCGAGCCGCATCGGCTATGACGTGATGATCAATTCGGACGAGGAGACCGGGTCGTTTTCCTCCTCCGCGCTGATTGCCGAGCTGGCGCGCGGCAAAGTCGCCGCCTTGACCTACGAACCGGCGCTGGCCGACGGCACACTGGCGGGCGCGCGCGGCGGCACCGGCAATTTCTCGCTCGTCGTCCATGGCAAAAGCGCGCATGCCGGGCGCAATCCCGATGACGGCCGCAACGCGATCGTGGCGGCGAGCGACCTGGCCGTGCGATTGTTCGCGGCCAAGGAGGAAGGACTCGCGGTCAACCCGGCGCGAATCGAAGGTGGCGGCCCAAACAATGTCGTTCCCGACCTCGCCATTCTGCGGATCAATTTCCGGCCGTCGTCGCCTGACGCCATCGCGCGCGCGCAGGCCGCGATCGACAGTGCGGTCGCCGACATCGCCGCTGCGCGCGATGTGCGGATCGAGGCACATGGCAGCTTCAACCGTCCGCCCAAGCCGATCGACGACGGCGCCGCCAAATTGTTCGACCTGGTCAAGCAGGTCGGTGCCGGACTGGGGCTGACGATCGGCTGGAAAGCGACCGGCGGCGTGTGCGACGGCAACAATATCGCCGCCGCCGGGGTGCCAGTGGTCGACACGATGGGCGCACGCGGCGGCGCGATCCATTCGGCGGACGAGTTCCTACTGGTCGACAGCCTGGCCGAACGCGCGGCCCTGTCGGCGCTCACCATCATGCGCATCGCCGAAAAGGGGGGATTGTGAATTTCCGTATCCGTGCCGCGAACGACGAGGATCTCGACCATCTCTACGAGATGGCGAAACTGACCGGCGGCGG
>Ga0207683_10004800_pt1 | contig 11638 bp, 8 predicted proteins | sample KBSM73metaG_FD_184333 | JGI IMG/M metagenome (GOLD analysis project Ga0207683, IMG submission 184333) | Miscanthus rhizosphere microbial communities from Kellogg Biological Station, Michigan, USA - KBS M7-3 metaG (SPAdes) (version 2) | ecosystem: Host-associated > Plants > Roots > Rhizosphere >...
CACGTTCGGCGTGAAGATCGAACTGACGCGCGCGGAATCGACGCTGTCGATCGTCTTGGCGTCCTGGGTGATCTTCTCCATCGTCTGGAAGAACGGCTGATTGAACATGTCGCCGTTCTTGTCCATGACCGCGATCAGGATGCGGTTGGCGCCGCCGAATTCCTTTTCGTAGTCCAGGAACGTGCGCATGTACTCGTGCTGCAGCGGAATCATCTTCTTGAATCCCGCGTCCACGCGCAGCTGCGAGGCGAAGAAGGCCATCGCAATGGTAATCAGCGTGAACAGGACCAGGACGACTACGCGATTGTCGAAAATCAACCGCTGGACGACGCGTTCGAAAACGCTGGGCTCGTGGGCGGTATTCGTTGTGGCCATGATTTATCGAACCGGCGGCGCGAGCGATGGACGGGTGAGCGCTTCGACCGGGCGCCTGCGCGCGCGGCACGACGAGACCGTGTCCGCGGGCTCGGTACGCAAGTTCTGGACGGAGGGCGCGATCATCGGCAGGCCGGACTATTCATGCGGCTCATAGACGCTGGCGCCGTTCTCGCCGGCGAGCAGCAGCGCGGCGCCGTGGTCGAGCGGCACAACCGTCGAGATGATTCCGGCCGATGGGTTGACAAGTTTGCGCAGTGCTTCGTCGGCCTTGGCACGCACGAGCACGACGCCGTTTGCACCGACGATCGCAGCGCCGCCATCGGCCGTGGCGGCGCCCCCCAGGAGACTGAGTTCCGTGCCGGTCTGGACCGGCTTCCAGTGCTCGCCGAGGTCGCTGGATTCGTAGGCGTGTCCACGCAGCCCGAACGCGAGCACGTGTTCACCGTCGTAGCCAATGACGCCGAACATCGAGCCGTCGTAAGGCAGTTGCTGCCGCTGCCAGGTCGCGCCCTGATCACGCGAACGGAACGCGCTGCCACGCTCGCCGACGATAATCAGCGCGCCACTGCCGGTGCGCGCGATCGCGTTGAGATGCGGCGTGGCTTCCTGGCCAACCTTGAGCTGTTCGTCCGTAAACGTTTCCTTGTCGTTGCTGCCGGCCTTGTCGCCGGGAGCATCCTCGATTTCGTCGACGTCGTCCTTGGGCATCGGTGCGACCGTCATCGGCTGCCATGTCTCTCCGCCATCGGCCGTTTGCAACGCCAGGCTATAGGCGCCGATCGCAAAGCCGTGGCGCGCATCGACGAACAGCACGTCGAGCAACGGAGCGCCCTCGGTCGGTTCACCGCCCGCGTTGGCGGGCTTCCACGGGTCCTTGCGCTGGATCGCCCAGTGGTCGCCACCGTCGGCGCTGTGCAGGATCATGCCGTCGTGGCCGACCGCCCAGACCTGCGCTTCGAACGCACTGACGGCGGTGAGCGTCGCGCGCGTCGGCACTTCGACCTGGCGCCAGTCGCGGCCGTCATCCGAGAGCAACACGTCGCCGCGCGCGCCGACGGCAACGTAGCGCGTGCCGCTGCGCGCGACGTCGAGCAACAGGGATTTGGACGCGAGTGGTTTCAGCTCGGCCGGGGCCGTGGCCGGATCCGCCCACGTCGAGGATGGTTTTTCGGCGGGTGCGTCGGCAGCCAGCGCCAGCGCCGGCAACAGCCATGCAACTGTCAGGCAAATCTTGCGCACGCTCATCGCCGGCAGCCCCCGATTTCGCACCAGCATAGCCGCGCCGGAGACTTTTCGCACCATCCGCCGGCGAAGGCGAATGGTGCGAGTGGGGTCATCGGCTAAGCGGCATCACTGGATGCCGCGCTGACGCAGTGACTGCGGCGAGAACATGTCCGGCGTGGTCTGGAACGAGAAATCGTACATCTCGTCCTGGTTGTCCAGACCCTGCGCGAGATAACGTCCGGACTTCAGGTCGTAGTGGAGTTCCAGCGTCGACCAGAATACCGGCACTTCGTAATAGTTGACGGACGGCGCCTCGGAATAGCGCCACAGCTTGAGCTGTTCGTCGTAGTGATCGATCATGAGGATCTGCCAGCTGTCCTCGTCGAGATAGAACGTGCGACGGGGATTGATGTGGCGCGCGCCGGGCTTGATGTTGGCGTCGACCACGTAAACGCGATGCAGTTCGTAGCGCAGCAGATCGGGGTTGACGAAGCCGGGCTTGATCAGGTCGTCGACCTTGGTCTGGTCGCTGTGCGCCTTGTAGGCGTTGTACGGCACGTACATTTCGCGCTTGCCGACGAGCTTCCAGTCGTAGCGGTCCATCGCGCCGTTGAACATGTCGGTCATGTCGTTCGTGCGCAAACCGTCGGAGGCCGTGCCGGGATTGTCGTAGGCGACGTTCGGCGCACGGCGCACGCGGCGCTGGCCGGGGTTGTACACCCAGGCCTGGCGCGGCTCGGTCTTCGAGTTCAGGGTCTCGTGGACGAGCAGCACCTGGCCGGCCAGGCGCGGCGGCGAGACGACGTCTTCGAAAAAGTATAAAAGGATATTATTGATGTCCTTCAGGGTATTGCCAGGCTTGTAGTACAGGCCCAGGCCTTCCTCGCGGAAGCGCTCGAGCACGTACTGGCCACCCGACGTCGGCGTCACCTGGTTGTTCCAGCGCGCGAACGACACGCCCTTGTACTTGAGCTTGTGGTTCCAGATCGCCTCCATGCCGGCCTTGGACGGATCGGCATCGAGGATCGGGAACGGAAAACCTTCGGCGACGTTGGCGACGCCTTCGCCGTCATCGACGAGTTCACCGGTCGCGGCGTTCTTGATCGTCATCTCGTAGGTGTGCGCGGGAAACGATGCGCTGCGGCGGGTCGGATAGACGACCATCTTCCAGTTCGGATACTTCTCGAACATCGCGATCTGGCCGGCCGACAGTTTGTCGCCCTGTTCCTTGTAGTTCTTCGCCGTGATCTCGAACGCCGGCTTGTCGCTGGCGAACGGATCGGGATGATGCATGCCGACCTTGTAACCGGCCGGTGGCGTCGTGATGCCGCCGGTCCATTCCGGAATCGACCCGTCCTTGTTGCCGGCGCGCTCCGCGCCGACCGGCGTCAACGGCGTGCCCGTAAGCCCGAGCTTGGACGCGTCGCCCTTGGCCTGTGCTCCGGCGGAAAAAACCGCGCATGCGATCAGCAGCGCGAGACCTGTTCGATGTTGGCGTGTCATTACACCCCTCCGGTTATACGATTTGCATCGCGCAGCCTGCTTGCGCTGCGCGACGGGTAATTTACCGAGACAGAACCTGCTCTGCCTCCATGACTGTCATTGCAGACGAAACGTCGCGGCTTGTCTTTAGAACGAGTACTTGACGACAAAAGCCACGAAGTCGCGATCGTTGATCAGGTTCAGGTCGCTCGCGCCCCAGTAATCGGTGTAGCTCAGGTCGAACGTGAACTTGTTGAGGTAGTTCGCCTCGGCGCCGATCGTGAGCGACTTGCGGCCTTCGATGAATGCGCCGCCGGGTCCCGGTGTAATGCCGTTGACGTCCTGGGCGAACGCGATGCGCGGCGACAGCGTGAACGCCGTGCCCCACACGCTGTTGTAGTCGGCGCGCGTCGCGACGCGGTAGCCCCACGAGAACGGCGTCGGGAACCCCTTCACCTGCGTCTGCGGATTGACCAGGCTGCCGCTCGTCACGTCGGGGCCGCCACCGGTGTCGGTGCCGTCGCCGTTGTAGCGCAACATCATCTGCGACGGAAGGTCCGCATCGGAGAAGCCGACCTCGCCGACCAGCGCGATCTGATCGGCGCTGAACCAGTTGTTCGGTCCGAATACCTTGGTTCCGGTGAACTGCATCTGGGTGAAGTGATTGCGCGTGTAGCCCTGGATCGGCACGCCGGCCGGGAATTCACCGAGCTGGCTGTAGAAGCGGTCCGCCGGCGCCGGGATCAATTCGTTCAGCGGCGACAAGCCGGCATACAGCAACTCGACGTCATCGATCTGCATCGGCAGGTTCGGCCGGTAGCTCAACTCGCCCTGGAAGGCGATGCCCGGCGCATCGAATGTCGTGTTGAAGCTGATGCCGTACAGGTTGATGCCGCTGGGATACTCGACGAAATAGCTGGCGCTGGTCGGGCTCGAGGTCGTAACCGTCGTTTCCGCGCTGAGCAACGGCAGACGGCTGGAATAGTGCAGGTAGTAGAAGCCGAATTCGGTGTTGTTCAGGCTCTCGGCCATGTAATGCGCGGCCACGCCCCACTGGCCGTATTCGCTCGGATAGACGTCGCGACCGCGCTTGACGGTCTGATTGCAGGATTCCTCGAGCAGGTGCGCGTACGGGCTGGAACCATGGACGGACGCCCCCTGGAACGACGGGTTGTCGCTCGGCGCGCCGCCGAAACAGACGTCGTAGTAGTTCTGCGCGTTGTTGACCGGCTGAGGAATCAGGCCGAAAGGCAGCGACGCGTATGTCGCACCGATCACGGCGATATCGTTGGTCGAGAAATAGCTGCCGATCGGATCCGGATTGGTCTGCGAAAATTCGAGCAGGTAGGTCGCCTCGACCGAGAAGTTCTGGGTGAAGTTGTACGAAGCCCAGAGGCTCTCGACCGGCAGCAGCGCTTCCTTCAATTCGGCGCCGGCCACGTGCAGCTGCGAGACGTCGACCGGGTTGATCGCGTTGATGCCGCCCTGGATGAACGTGCTTTCGCCCCAGCTCAGGACCTGCTTGCCGAAACGCACGGTGCCCTGCTGGTCGTTGACCGTGAAGTTGGCCCAGACGAACGAATCGAGGAAGCGGAACTTCTTGCCGACCTGGTCTTTGGTCAGGTCGGTCAGCTTGTCGTTGTTGGCGTTTTCGAAATCGTAGAAGTAACTGGCGCGGAAGAAGCCGCCGAAGTTCTCGCCGTAATTCAGCGACAGCTCGGCCGTGGCCTTGACCGCGTTCGTGAACACGTCGCCGTTGCCGTAGTTCAGGTTGCCGTCGTCGTGGTTCGCCGAGAACGCGCCCTTCGCGGCGCGCTGCACGGAATTCGGGGCCAAGCCGATGAATGGATTGTAGTGCGCCTTGGCGATCAGCGCCGGATCCTGGTCCTGGACGCGGAAGTCGATGCCGTACGACAGCGTGGTGTTGATGTCGCCATGCCAGCCGTCCTGCTCGCCGAACGCGATTGCATGGGCTTTGCCGGCGAAGCCGCCGATCAGCGCGAATGCGAGCGCAACGGTCAGCGGATGGCGGGTGAAGACGGCCGGAGATGTCGTGATCTTTTTGTTGTGCGTGCTCATGTCGTTTCCCCTGGGCGGATTAGTGCTTGATCACGGCCGGATTGGTTATCTGTACCGCGGTTCCGCCTGTGGCAAGGAAGCTGGCGGCTTCCGTCTGCATTTCGACCGTGGCCTGCGGCGAGGTCGAAGGATCAAGCAGCGATCCGTGCGTGCCGGTGACGAAGCGGACGACACCGCGGATGCCGGTGGCCGATTGCGCCGAACTGGTCAGCGAGGTCAGTCCCAACGCGGCGATCAGCGGATTGCCGCCGGACAGCGGGAAGCCGGGTGACGCATTCGGGATCACCTGGTCCGGCAGCCAGTTGCCGCTGGCGTCGTAACAGGTCGTGCACTTGGTCGCGCTGATGTCGCCGGCCAGCGGTGGGCTGCCGCCGACGACTTCCTGGACGAGGATGTTCTTGTTCGCGGTCGCGAACGCAAAATTGATCGGATCGCCCGAGTCGATGACCGTCTGGGCGGCGACGACGAACTGGCCGAATGCCGGCGTTCCCGGCACGACGCCGGCTGCCGCCAGCCCGCCGAGGATGATCGGACTGAAGGTCGGCGAACCGAGCAGCAGACCGACGACGCCACCGCCCGGAACATTCAGAACTGCATTCTGCACGTACGTGTTCGGCGTCTGCGCGATCGCCATGAAGGTCGTGCCCTCGATGCTGCCGAGCGACTGGCCGACATAGGCGACGCGCGCCGTGTCGAACGACGGCGTATGTCCGTCCAGGCTCAGCGTCGCGAGCGACGTGCGCAGCTCGAGCAGATCGGCAACGCCTTCACGCAGGTTGTCGCGCGAGGTCAGCAGGCTGCTCAGATTGATGAAATACGCGCCGGATGAATCGATCTTGCCATCCGGGCCGGGCGCGCCGGTCGTATTGTTTTGCAGATCCATGTCGAACGTGCGCTCGCCGGTAATCAGGCCCGCCGCGGGCGTACCGGTCAGCAACTGGTTGTGAAAGAGCGGATTGGTCGGATCGGTCAGGCCGTGCAGCGGCAGGTCGATCGCGACGACGGCAAATCCGGCCGCGGCCATCGCGCCGGCGATTGCGAACATGTCCGAACGATTGCGCGTGATGCCATGCTGGTAGATGACGATCGGCCAGCCGGATGCCGGCTTGGTGCGGCCCGAATTCGCGTTCGGCACGGTCAGCAGCACCGGAATGCTCGGATGCGCCGTCGCCACCGGGAACGGGTTGATGAACGTGACATTCGTCGACGTTGGACTCAGTCCGAGCTGGTTGAACGGCGGCACGTACGCTCCGGGAGCGGCGTGCCAGAAACCGGTCAGCGCGGCGGTCGGATTCTGCGCCGACGGCTCCGACAGGTAGTACGGAATGTTCAGCGTGCCGACGAAGACGTCCGCAATCGGCGGCAACGCCGGATTGATCTGCGACAGGTTCTTGCCGGTCGGCACGACCGCCACACCCGTAGCCGGCACCGCCTCGATGATGCTGTTGAGCGCCTGCAGCACCACGGTCGTGGACTGCGTCGTCGCGACCCATGACAGTACGATGTGTCCGCGGTTGATGCCGACGGTTGCCGCGGCGGCTTCCTGCGCCACGACAAGCCGGCGCAGGGGCTCGAGCGCGCAGGTGGTCGATGGCGGCAGCAGCGATATCGTCGACTTGCCGTCGATGCACACCGGCAGGAGGCGCTTGGCGAGGAAGTAGGTCTGATCCGACGTGACGTCGTTGCCCGTTGCATCGGTGATGCTCGGAACGCGGTCGGCCGGCGGCAGGCCAGTGCCGCCTTCGCCGAGGAGCACGGCCATGTACGAGGTCAGCTGGCGCAGCGGCGCGGTCGGCACGATCGCTATGGTCCTGCCGGTCGGATCGGTCGGCGCAAGCACGACGACGAATTCCTGCGGCGATGCGAGTTCGCGCACGATCGACTTGACGGCGCCACCGGGTCCGGTCAACGCGACTTCGAACACGCGTACGGTCTGCCCGCCAACCAGGCTGCTGGCCTTCGGCGGCTCCGAGAAAGTCGTCGACCATGGCGCCACGGTGCCGAACCCGTCGAGCGCGTTCATCGCGACGGCCGGATCGCCGTAATTGGCTGGATTGGCGACCGGAATGTTCAACGTCAGGTCGGTCGTACCCTGCAGCAGCAGGTTGGTCGGGAACGGCACGACGCCACCGCTTGGATCGAAGCGGGCGGTAATCAGTCCGGTCACCGGCGTGCCGTCGCTGTTCAGCGAAGGCGGCGGCGATACTCCGGCCAAGGCCTGGCTTGCAGCCATGGTTAAGAACAGCGAAGTCAGCCCGAGTCTGAGCGCGATACGGCTTTGCATGATGAGTTCCCCAACGAAAAACGGACGGCGATGCGTGACCCGCATCATAGGGAGTTCAAACGGTTGTTTGCAACGAAAATCGCACGTCTTTTTTCTGCAATTTCAGTGCTGCGCCGCAACAAGCGCAGGTGCCGCGTGAGATGCCGAGCCGCGATCAACGACGCGCGGCGGCGATCACGTCGTCGGCGCAAAACGCGCGTGGCGCAAAGCCAAAATCGCGTGCGGCTTCGCTGTTGTCCGCGACCAGGTCCACGCGCAATCGACCGACCGCAGCCGCGCTGATCGAGCCCGCATCGTGCCCCTTCCGAGCACGCAAAGCGGCGCGGATCATCGCCTGCGGAAGCGGCAACGGCAGCGTGAACTTCGGCATCGCAGCGCGCAGTCGCAACAGCATTCGATCGAAGCGCATCCGTTCGCCGCCGCCGAGCGGATAGATCCTGCCGTGTGCTGCCGCACTGTCGATGACCGCGGCGACCGCGCCGGCAAGATCGGCGGCGTGCACCGGTTGGCGCAAGCCGCTGGCCCCGAGCGGAATCGGCAGAACGCGCCAGCGCAGCGCAAAGCGTGCGATCGGCACGAGGCTCCGATCCGAACCGCCACCGTAGATCAGGGTCGGGCGCAACAGCGTGCAGGCGATGGCGCGCGCCGCAGCGGTCCGCTGCAGGCGCTGCTCGGCCGCGCGCAACGCTTCAGCCAACGCGCGCTCGGCGGGGTCCGGCGACGCGGTCTTGGTTTGCGCGCTCATCGAACTCAGTGCAATTACACGCTCGATGCCGGCAACCGGAGCGCGTTCGAACCAGTCGGCAAAAGCATTAAGCGGCCCCAGGCTGACGATGGCGTCGGCAACCGCCGGCAACCCATCGACGGTGCCGAACAAATCGCCGTGGGTCCAGGCAAGCGGGAGTGGGTCCGTCGCGGGCGGGCGCCGGCTCACGGCATGGACGCGCGCGCCGCGCTCGATCAGTGCCGGCATCAGGAATCGGCCGGTCGCGCCGGTCGCGCCAAAAATTATAAATGTGGACAATTCGGCCTACCGCGGGGCCGGGCCGGGCGCGCGCGCCCGTTCAACCGGCCGCATCGGCGTCGACCAGCCGTCCCGGCAGTCCACGGATCCGGTTGAGCAATCCGGCAGGCAACTGCCCTGGTACGCGAGGTCCGTGCGCCGGCGCGGCAGCAAAGCGCCAAGCCGCTTGCGGGTTCTGCTTGATGCGCCAGTAGCGCACCATCGCCGCGTCGGCGTACTGCCGGCAGATCGTCGGGTGCAGCGGCCGGCGCAAAAGGCGGAAGACCTGCGCTTCGTTGGCCAGTTCGATCGCCAGGTCGACGTCGAGATGCGCGTCGATCGCGATCGCCGTAATCTGTGGATGCGACTGCTTGAGCGCCTTGAGCGGCGCGACCAGATCGTGGCGTCCGACGCGCGTGGCGCAGATCAGGGCGCCGGTCTCGTGCTGCTCCATGAACACCAGCGCGCGCTCGAACTCGTTGGCGAAATGGATCTTGTAATGCGGCTGCAGCACGTCGCGCAGGCGCTGCTGCGCGTCGGTGTCGCCGTCGATCACGACCAGCGCAACATGGCGCTTCAGGTCTCCGGCCTCGTCGGAACTGGGCGGCTCGCTGCCGAGCACCGGAGTGACGCGCGCGCCGCGCGCGGCGGCGTTCGCCAATTCCCGCATCGCCGCGTTGTTCCAGGGCAGGTCGACGCAGCGAAACACTTCGACTTCGTTGATCGCGTCGAGCAACAGGCGGCCTTCGGGCCGGTCGCTCAGCAGGACGCGCATCCCGCGCGCGTGCGCGCGCTTGACGTCGCGCAGGACTTCAATACCGGTCAGCGGCGGGACGCGCTGGCTGCAGATCACGGTATCGACGTCGTTCCTTGCGGCGAGCGCGGCGGCCGCATCGGGATCGGCGCAGACGATGACCTGGTGCTCGCGCAACAAGGCCACGAGCGCATGCTGGATGCTGCCTTCGGCCGTGACCAGAAGGATGCGTGACGCCGGCCCTGGCGCCCTGGCCTCGTCAGCTGCCATCGGCGCCGCCGGCGGGCAGGCTCACGCTGAATGCCGAGCCGTGCTTGGGTGTCGTCTTGACCTGGATCGATCCGCCGAGTGCGGCGATGATCCGGTGCGCGATCGTCAGTCCGAGTCCGGCGCCTTCGCCGCGCGGCCGGGTCGTGAAGAACGGCTCGAAGATCTTCGGCAGGATGTCGTCGCCGATGCCCGAGCCGGTGTCTTCGAACACGACCTCGATACGGTCGCCCGACTGCTTCGCGCTGACCGTCAGCGTGCCCTCGCCTTCCATCGCCGCCGCGGCATTGTTGATCAGGGCGAGAAACACCTGGTCCAGGTCGCCGGGCACGCTGCGCACCTTCGGCAGCGCGCTGATCTGCCGGACCAGCTTGATCCGCTCCGGCAGGCGCGATTGGGCCAGCGCGAGCGCGTTGTCGACGCACTCGCCGATGTCGATCAGCACCGGCGCATCGATGTCGGTGCGAGCGAACTCCTTGATGCTCAACACGCGGCCGGACAACTGCGCCAAGGCGCCGCGCGAATCGCCGAGCAGGACTTCGGTTTTCTTGACCATCGCGCTGTTCTCGAGGTTCGCGCGCGCCTCGAACAATTTTCGGCGCGCTTCCTCGACGAACTTGACGAGCTTGTCCAGGCTGGCCTTGTCCGCGTTGAACAGCAGATCGACCGGCTGCAGGCAGTGCTGCACGGCCGCGTCGTATTGCTGCACGAGCGAGCGGTATTCGGCCAGCATCTCGCCGACAACCTCGATGTTGCCCTGCGCGAGGCCGAGCGGCGCGTTGATCTCGCGCGCCACGCCGGCGATCATCTGGCCGAGCGCGGCGAGCTTGGTGACCTGGATCGTCTGGGCCTGGGCAGCCTGGAGGCGCTCGAGTTCGTGTTGCGCTTCCTCGACGGCAAAGTTGGCCGAAAGCGTCTGCCGGCGCTGGTTGGTCAACGCAATCCACAGCTGCACGATGGCGGCCAGCGCGACCAGGAGCAGCAAAAGCAACGTCCAGTCCATCGGCAGATTCCTCGTCGATGCATGCAGGTTGTCGGCACGCTCCCCGCAGCGTGACGCGCAAAGATAACCTATCCGGTGCCCGTCGTGTCACTGGTCCGGAAACGCAGCGGGGGTGGGCCGGGGGACGCGGCCAGCCCTGCGGCCGTCCATGCGGTTCTCATGTATGCTGATTGCGTATGGCACCGCGGAGTTCATCCATGATCGCTCGCATCTGGCGCGGGATCACGCTCAAGGAAAAGGCGGACGACTACCTCGCCTACCTGCATGAAACCGGCTTGCGCGACTATGCCAAGACGTCCGGCAACCGCGGCGTCACGATCCTGCGCCGCAACCAGGGCGAGCATTGCGAGATCATGCTGATCTCGCTGTGGGAATCGATGGACGCGGTGCGCGCCTTCGCCGGAGAAAATCCCGACCGCTCGGTGTACTACCCCGAGGACGAACATTTCCTGCTGCAGATGGAACCGCTGGTGCGCCACTACGACGTGGCCGAACAGATCGCCGCGGAAGAACCGGCGGCGGCCGACGGCAAGGCGGCGGCCAAGAAACGCAAGTAGCCCCGCCGGCGGCGCACCCGGCGAACTGCCTACGCCGCATTACTTCTTTTTGGGAATGTACAAGTCAGTAATTGTACCTTCGTATACTTCCGCGGCCATGCCGACCGACTCCGACAGGGTCGGGTGCGGGTGCACGGTCAGTCCGATGTCGGCGGCTTCGCAGCCCATCTCGATCGCCAGCGCGACTTCGGAGATCAGGTCGCCGGCATTCGGGCCGACGATGCCGGCGCCGATCACGCGGTGCGTGGCTTCGTCGAAGATCAGCTTGGTGAAGCCCTCGGTGCGGCCGATGCCGATCGCCCGGCCGGAGGCGGCGTACGGGAACTTGCCGACGCCGAACTTGATGCCGTCCTTCTTCGCTTCGGTTTCGGTCACGCCGACCCAGGCCACTTCCGGATCGGTATAGGCCACGCTCGGGATCACGCGCGCGACGAATTCGCTCTTGTGGCCGGCGCAGACTTCCGCGGCGACCTTGCCTTCGTGCGTCGCCTTGTGTGCGAGCATCGGGTTGCCGACGATGTCGCCGATCGCAAAGATGTGCGGCACGTTCGTGCGCATCTGCTTGTCGACCGGGATGAAACCGCGGTCGGTGACCTGCACGCCGGCC
>Ga0207683_10004802_pt1 | contig 11637 bp, 8 predicted proteins | sample KBSM73metaG_FD_184333 | JGI IMG/M metagenome (GOLD analysis project Ga0207683, IMG submission 184333) | Miscanthus rhizosphere microbial communities from Kellogg Biological Station, Michigan, USA - KBS M7-3 metaG (SPAdes) (version 2) | ecosystem: Host-associated > Plants > Roots > Rhizosphere >...
CAGGTGATGCGCAGATCGTCATCAGCAACGTCGAGCTTGAAAAACTGATCGTTCGCGTATTCAAAGCTATTGATTCTCCAGTCGATGTTCGCAGCCTTCGTTCATTTGTAATGTCGCGATTGCCGATAATGGATATTCATCTCGTTCCGGTCGGGGGTTCTGGTGAGAACGAGGATGACGAACGAGCTCCGTTCGAGATCGCCGATGTCCGCGAAACTCCGGAGGAAGATTATCTCCGTCGCGAGGGCGAGCTCGAGGCAGCAACTTTTGTTGACGGGTTTCTCCAGGATCTGAGCAAATCGGTCCGCGGCAAGACGAAACAGTACGAGCGCATGGTAGCTATCCTCTGGCACTGTTATTTGGTTTCGGACGGTGGAACGCAGCTTGAAGTAGCGGAGACGCTCGGCGTTTCAGATTCGCTCGTATCCGATTATCGGAAACGGATCGAAGCGCTGCTACAGAACCTATCTTTCAACGGCGTGAATGAAGCTCGGCAGTTTGAAAAAGCTCTAAAACGAAGAGTGCGTGAATTGGTCGAAGAAGAGGTCGAGGTTGCAGCCTAGGCGTGCTCGCCATTGTTCTTTTTCGCGAGGAATTCAGCAAAGCGCGGATCGTCACGGAGGGGATCAAGGCTATGGTCCTTTTCGAAGTGCGGCCAATTTTCATTTCCAAGTCTTACCGCTTTATTCAACCACTTGAACGCGAGGTCCTTTTCACCAAGTATCGCGTACGTTGAAGCGACCCAATATGCCATATCGTGATCCGCCCTTGAGATAGCCAAGGCGTCGTCGGTAAGCTGTGCCAGTGCTTCCTCTTTCCGGCCGGCGCCAGCGAGATAAACCGCATACAGAGGACGAATGCCATCCATTCCAGGATTTTCCTCGAGGACCTTAGACATCAACTCGATTGCCCTTTCCTTATCTCCGCGATAGTAGTAGACGCCCGACCGGAATATCTTTAGCATTGGATGATCGGGCTCGACCTTTTCGCCTTTTTCGATCTCGGCGATCGCATTGTCGTATTCGCGTTTGTAGATAAAGATGCGCGCACGGTTATAGGCCGACACCGCACGAGCCGCCGGATCGAGCCTGGAAAGCTTTTCAAACGCTTTGAGTGATTCATCGTAGTTTCCGTCGAGCCGATTGATTACGCCCTTTACAAAATACAAAACGGCTTCATTTGGGAATTGCTTCTGCAGCAATTCGATCTCGGCGCGCGCCTTTTTCTTTTCGCCGCGAGCCATATAGATCATCACCATTAGCATGCGGGCCTCGACAACGTTTGGATCGTAGAAGAATGCTTTCGTAAAGGCATTTTCCGCGTGCGTGTAGTCTTCGGGTTCGCCGATACCCTTGAACACGCGGTTTGCGTAACAGGCACCCAAGCCGCTGTATGCTAGTGCAAAATGCGGGTCGAGTTCGACCGCACGCTTGAAATTCACGATGGCGGCGTTACAATCTTCCTCATCCAGGGTACGGAAAATGAATCGGCCAAAATTGTCGCGTCCACGTAGGTATTCTTCCCAAGCCTCGTGATTGTCCGTCATCCGACGGCCGAGCTTTTCCTGCTCGTTATCGGACAATTCCAGCCGAAGCCCTTCGAGGATCCGTTGAGCGATGCCATCCTGCAGGGTGAGGATGTCGCTCCCTTCGGCGTCGATCCGATCGCTCCAGAGAATATCGCCGCTTATCACGTCCAGGAGTTGCGCCGTTACGCGAATCTTCTCGCCTCCTCGTAAGAAACCTGCAGACAAGACCGCGTGCACGCGAAGATCTTTGCCGGCCTCGCGGGGATCTACGTCCTTTCCCTGGTATTTCGCAATCACCGAACTGGGCCGAACGATTAGCGAACGAAGCTGCGCAAGTTCGGTGATAACGGCGTCGGCGAGCGCAAACTCAAGAAAGTTGGAGTTATCTTCCTGGCCGAGGTTTTTGAATGGCAGGATCGCGACGCTTTTCTTCTCCGTTCCCATCGAAGTCGATGTAACGCTGATCTCCGGGCTAAACGAAGGTGGATTTGAGCCCATCGATGCCGAACCGGAAGCGGTCTCTGGACCGGATTTGCCGGTGAACCAATTCAAGGCACGTTTGAAAACGCCGCTTTCGACATGCCCGGGCTCGAATGTGTCGCCCGGCATAAGCTGCGCTCCGGCTACCTCATGAAGGACACCGCGAAGATCGTCACGCATCTGCGAGATCTTTTGATAGCGATCTTTCGGATCTTTTGACAGCGCCTTATCGACGATCTGCTGCAGTTTAGGAGGGATCGGGTCGCGACGCATTTCGGCGAGCGGTTTCGGCGTTCCGTAAAGCACCTGGTGTCTGACGTCGATGACAGTCTTTCCCTGAAACGCCCAAATGCCAGTGGACATTTCGTAGAGCAGGACACCGGTGGAGAAAATATCAGACCGGGCGTCGGCGCGTTCCCCCTTTGCCTGTTCCGGGGCCGCATAGGTCGCGGTACCATACGGAATTCCGAGCTCAGTGATCTGCGTACGATCAACGCCGCGGTTCGCCTCGGCCTGCTCATCCTCGAGCAGCTTTGCGAGGCCGAAATCGAGAATCTTGGCCTGACCGGCGTCGGTGACCATGACATTGCCGGCCTTGATATCTCGATGGATGATGTTCTTCGAATGCGCATATGCGAGCGCGTCTGTTACCTGGATGCCTATCGAAAGAGCGCTCTTAAGTTGCAGCGGACGGCCGCTCACAAGCTGTCGAACATTCTTGCCGTCGACCCACTGCATCGCGATGTAATAAATGCCGTTCGCTTCATTAAAGTCGTAGATCGTGCAGATATTAGGATGATCAAGCTGCGAGCAAAGCTGTGCTTCGCGTTCGAATCGTTTGAAATTTGCTGTCTTTGAGGTGAGTTCGGGAGGGAGAATTTTGATGACGGCGATGCGGTTAAGTTTGGTGTCGAGAGCCTTGTAAACCGTTCCCTGTCCGCCTGAACCGATCTTGTCTGTGATCTTGTATTGGTTGATCTTCGAACCGATCATGCCGATTTTGGATTGCGGATTTTGGATTTCGGATTGCCGAAAACTTCGCGCAAGCCGTGATCAAGTAATTGCCTAGTCTATGCCTACAAATCCAAAATCCAAAATCTAAAATCCAAAATTAAGGAGTCGCCAACCTGGCGCCTCACAAAGGGACGATCGTTCAGCCTCGGGGCGGATCGCCCCAACCTGATTGAACATACTTTCCATTCTCCACGATGGCCGGTACCGTTGGGTCGCCGCCCGATAACTCCAGCATCTCACGCTGGTGCTCGCGGTCGTACATCGCGTCGTATTCGGTGTACTGGATGTTATTCGCGTTGTAATGATCGCGTGCCTGCTGGCAATAAGGACAGTTGGGCTTTGTATACATTACGATGGACATTGTGATGATCTCCCTTGTATAAGATAGTTTATCTAAGTCGCCTGTTAGTTCAAAGAGAATCGCTGTCGCTAGCCCACAATGACCCATCCTGAAATATTTGAACCGTACGAAAAGTTGATCGACGTAACCGTGTGCGGAGAGCGGCGGCGTGTTCCCGAAAATAACTCCATCCTAAGATGCCTGCAGTTTCTTGAGATGGAAGCCGTTTCGGACAGCGAGCTTTGTTGGAACGGCGACTGTTTGGGTTGCCAGGTCTGGATAAAGAACGGCGAAAACGAAAAAGCCGTTATGGCCTGCCGCACGAATGCCGAGGACGGAATGGAGATTGTTCGACTGAGTGAAACGATCAGGTTCGCCTAACCATGCGAAAGACTAATACTTTGGCACAGTCGGATCGACTTCGTTTGACCAGGCGGTTATTCCGCCTTTTAGGTTCTTGAGGCTGCCGGTGAAGCCGCGTTGGGTGAGAAATTCCACTGCGCGGGCGCTGCGGATGCCAGTTTTGCAGTGGATAACGGTGTCGCGGTTCGGGTCGAGTTCATTGACCCGGTTCATCAGCTCCCCGAGCGGGATCAGTTTCGCTCCTTCGATCTTCGCAACTGCGTATTCCTCGGGCTGGCGGACGTCGATCAGTTGGATATCGTCGCCCTCATCCATTCGCCGCTTGAGGTCCGAGGCAGAAATTTCTTCGATCATCAAATTGCTCCAAATGCCGTATACAAACGGCGTACCATTTTATGACTAAAAATTACTTAAATCGCGTATTTACAAAACTTTACATAATTCGAGTTTAATGGACAACTAGGGTGGGCTAAAATTGCGTATTAGTTTAGTCGTATGTTGAGCCCTTTTAACATTGTCCCGGCCGCGGCCGGCAAATTCATCGCTGCATTCCTCATCGCTTCATTTTTTGTGGCTTGTAATTCCTCGCGCTCTGCCGACCGGGGCGGCAACGGCAACCGCCAGCAGGAAGAACAGGTTCCAGTAATTCCTGTGACTACCGCGGTCGCCGAAGCGCGAGAGATTCCGGCATATATACAGGCCACGGGAACGCTGGTCGCGTCTGAAACCTCGAGCATAGCGCCGAAAGTGGCGGGAAAAGTTGTGAATGTCGGCGTAAACGTAGGGCAATTTGTTTCTCAGGGTGCGTTGATCGTGAAGATAGACGACCGTGACGCCAAACTCCAGTTATCGGAGGCACAGGCGGGCGTAAAACAGGCCGAGGCCGCGGTGCTCCAGGCCGAAGCGCGTATCGGATTGAGTTCTGGCCAGCCATTCACCGCCTCGAAAGTCCCGGAAGTGCGTGCGGCTGCAGCAAACGTAGCGCAGATGGAGGCGGATCTTCGTCAGCTAGAAGCGAACGAGAAAAGATATCGGGAGCTTGTCGAATCAGGTGATGTTTCGATGATCGTTTACGAAAATCACCGAACGCTGCGCGATGTTCAGCGCGCTCGAGTCGCTACCGCGAAAGAACAGCTCGGGGCTGCTGTAAACGTCGCGAAACAGAACAATCAGGCCATCGCAAGCGCACAGGCAAGCGTCGAGGCGGCCCAGGCACAGGTAAGGACAGCTGAACAGGCCGTCCTAGATACGGTCGTCCGCTCACCGTTTGCAGGCTTTATCAGCGATCGCCAGGTTGCCGTCGGAGAGTTTGTCTCCACCGCGACGGTGCTTGCAACACTGCTTCGAACGAATCCCATCAAGGCAAATATCCAGATCGCCGAGGCCGATGTTCCCGCGGTGAAGATCGGAGCGGGAGTTTCGATCGAGGTAACCGCGTATCGCGAGCGTCGATTCGCCGGAGTGGTTACGGCGATAAATCCGGCTGTAGATCCGACGTCGCGTTCAGCGGTCGTGGAGGCGTCGATAGAGAACGGCGACAACGCTCTTCGGCCCGGAATGTTTGCAACTGCACGGGTTAATCGAGAGGGCGGAACTACCGGAGTGTTCATCCCGAAATCCGCCGTTTACAATGACGAGGCAACGCAATCCTACCGCGCATTTGTCATAGTCGAAGGCATCGCAAAGCTTCGCGTGCTGCAACTCGGCACCGAAGAAGGCGACAGCGTGCAAATTATGTCCGGTATAGCGGCAGGTGAAGTGGTTGCGACGAGCAACCTCGATCAATTGTATGAAGGGGCGAGAGTAGCGGTCTAAGAATATGCAATGGCTTGCTGAGATCTGTGTTCACCGGCCGGTGTTTGCCACCGTGATCGTTCTGTTTTTGACGGTCGTTGGCGGTTTTGCATTCTTTACGCTTGGGGTCGATCGCTTTCCGAAGATCGATCTGCCGACCATTTCGGTTCGGACCTCGAACCCCGGAGCCGCTCCGGAGGAAATTGAGACCGAGATAACCGACGTTATCGAAGGAGCATTAAACACGGTCCCTGGTGTCGAGGAAATGCGGTCATCCTCATCGCGCGGAAGTTCTAACGTAACGCTCACCTTCAATCTCGAAAAGGATCCTGATGTTGCATTTCAGGAGATCCAGCAAAAGCTTTCCACGGTGGTAAATCGCCTGCCCGAATCCGCCGATCCACCTGTCGCGCAGAAATCTGATCCCGATTCGCAGCCGATCCTGATGTACACCATTAGTGCTCCACGCGACGTGATGGCTCTAACCGAACAGATCGAAACACTGGTGGTCGAGCGAATATCAAGCACCGACGGGGTCGGCGAGGTCTTTATGTGGGGCTCACGCACGCCGCAGATCAGGATAAACGTAAATCCGGATCGACTTCGCGCGTTCAACGTTCCGGTTACCGATGTTTCGAACGCGATCCGGGCGCAGAACCAGGAAATGCCTGGCGGCAACATCATTGAAGGTCAGCGAACTCTCGGGGTTCGCACGATGAGCAAGCTGACCGAGGTCGAGCAGTTCAACGACGTAGTTATTACGACCCGCAACGGCTTTCCCATCAAGATAAGGGACATCGGTGCTGTCGAAAAAACGGGTGGTGAACCGAGCTCGGCAGCATCGCTTGATGGCGTAACATCGGTGTCCGTGGGCATTCGCAAACAAGCCGGCGCGAACACGATCGCCGTGATCAACAACGTGAAGGAGCGGATGGCCACGATCCTCCCTCAGCTTCCCGCCGACATGAACGTCGCCGTTATCCGCGATCAGTCGGAGTTCATCGAAAATTCGCTGCATGCGATCCAAGAACACCTACTGCTCGGGGCCCTGTTCGCGGCCATTATAGTTTTCATTTTTCTTTGGAATTTCCGTTCTACGTTTATCGCAGCGCTCGCGATACCTGTTTCTATCATTGCGGCATTCGCGGCTATCGCTGCATTCGGCTTCTCGCTTAATCAGATGACGATGCTCGCTCTGACCTTAATGGTTGGCATCGTGATCGACGACGCGATCGTCGTGCTCGAGAATATCTATCGCCACGTTGAAGAAAAGGGAATGGACCCGTTCCAGGCCGCGATCGAGGGCACAAAGGAAATTGGCCTACCCGTTTTGGCGACGACGCTTTCTCTCCTCGCAGTGTTCATACCGGTCGGTTTTATGACCGGCATCGTCGGACGGTTTATGTCGTCGTTCGGCCTGACGGCTGCTGCCGCGATTGCAGTTTCATTGGTCGTGTCGTTTACGCTGACGCCGATGTTGGCGGCGAGGTGGATCAAACGTCCGAAGGTCAAAGCCGAATCACCAGCTTCCGAGTTTGAGACTCAAGTCATCGATGAAGAGCCAGAGGAAGAGCAGACTTTGGATGCTGGATCCGGGGCCCTTGAAGCTGAATCCGCTCATTCCAAGTCGGGCTGGGTCTACAGCAAGGTCGACGGTACATACACGTGGCTGTTGAAGAAGGCCATGCGGTTCCGTTGGGCGGTCGTCTTGGTCTGCGTCCTGGTGGTTGCGTCGATCTTTCCTCTATATAAGTACGTCGGCATGGCGTTCCTGCCTGATGAGGATGAATCGCTCTATCAGGTAAACGTTCGCGGGCCGCAAGGCACGTCGCTTTCGGCAACCCAATCGATTTTGGACCGTATTTCACGCGATATAAGGGCCGAAGTGCCGGGCGTCAAGAATACGCTCGTACTTGCGGGATTTGGGCGCGGCTCGGGACCGAACAACGGTTTTGTGAATGTGTCGCTAGTGCCGGTCGGCGAAAGGAAAAAGTCGCAGAACGACCTTATCAACCAAACGCGGCAGCTAATTAAGAAATATTCCTCCAAAGATTGGCAGGTGACGGTGTCAGCCTCGTCATCTATTGCCGGAAGCATTGGGCTTGGGCGCGGCGGTTCGTCAGTCGGCATGTATATTGCAGGACCTGACATGGAGAAGCTGACTGAATATGCCAATGCGATGGTCGCGAAAATGAAGCAGGTGCCGCTTTACCGCGATCCGGATACCTCGATCGAGGTCGGCAATCCAGAGATCCGCGTTACGATCGACCGAACGAAGGCGGGTGATCTAGGTGTCCGAGCAGGCGACGTCGCGCAGGCTTTGAATATTCTGTCCGCGGGCCAGATCGTTTCGTCCTACAACGAGGGCTCGCAGCTGTATGACGTGGTAGTTCGTGCGGAAGAGCAGTATCGACGCGACCGAAGCAACTTTAAGTACTTTACAGTTGGTTCATCGAATGGAGGAACGGTGGATCTGGAGCGCGTCGTAAAGATCAACGAGGGCGTTGCTCCCTCTTCGATAAGCCGTTTGAACCGCCAGCGTCAGGTTACCGTTTCGGCGGGCCTGCCGCCAAATACATCTGAGGCGGACGCCGTCGCACAGATGCAGAAGTTTGCTGACGAGCTTCAAATGCCTGCCGAATATACCACGGGTGTTACGGGTCAATCGAAAGAGCTTGAGAAGGCATACCACGCGTTTCTTTACGCGTTTCTTCTGTCGTTCGTATTCATGTATTTGATCCTCGCGGCCCAGTTCGAATCGTTCATCCATCCGGTCACGATCCTGCTTACGCTGCCACTTGCGATCCCATTCGCGTTGCTCGCAACGGCGCTGGCAGGGCAAACGCTAAACATCTTTTCAGCACTCGGAATTCTGCTCTTGTTCGGTATCGTGAAAAAGAATGCGATCCTGCAGATAGACCATACGAACACGCTGCGTGCGAAGGGAATGAACCGATATGATGCGATCATACAAGCGAACCGAGACCGTCTGCGCCCGATTCTAATGACGACTATGGCGCTTGTCGCGGGCATGATCCCGCTGACGATCGCTTCCGGAGCTGGAGCCGCGACTAACCGTTCGATCGGCATTCTTGTCGTGGGCGGACAGACAATGTGTTTGCTGTTGACGTTGTTGGCCGTGCCGGTGTTCTATTCGCTATTTGATGACGCGGGGGAATCGCGAATAATGCGTCGCGTGGGGACAAGGTTCAGTCCGGTTTTCGATTCGATCGTGAGACCGTTTCGGGGGTTGCTTTCGGGCGGTTTCCGTACGGTCAAACGCCAGGCCCCGGAGGAAGGTGCGAGCGAAACAGGAAATTAGTTTCATGAGCTTAGGATTTCAAAGATCAGTTGTTGGTACGTGTGTGCTTGCCGTGACACTTTTGTTCGCCGCGGCCGCGGCTTCGGCTCAGGATCCGACGCCGACCCCGATGGCAACCCCCCAACCCACTCCGCAGCCGACGCCGATCGCAGCACCGCAGCCAACGCCTATTCCGGGAGCAGTTGTACCACCGGCCGTGCTACCAACCGATCCACCTCCCGTCGCGCCGAATTTCACCGCCCCGATCCGCCCAATGCCGGGTACTGAACGAGTCGGGGTTGACGTCACCGATCAGCTGCCGTTAACGCTCTCGGAAGCGATCGAGCTTGCGCTGAAAAATAACAATGACATCGATGCATCGCGCAATGACGTACGGATCGCGGAGTTCAACCTTAAGGGGGCGCGGGGCGTTTACGATCCCCTGATCGATTCCGAGAGTTATTATGAAAGCCTTACCACGCCTACTGCCTCCTTGATCGGCGGAGCGGTGAACGGCGCAGTGACGCTGAAGCGCCTTTTTAGCTCCAGTGGTGTAAGCGGATTCGCGCCGTGGTATGGCGGTTCGTATTCCGCGCGGTTCGATTCGTCAAAGACGAATACGAGCAATACGAACTCATTTCTCAATCCGCAATACCCGACCGTTTTGAATTTCACCTACACGCAGCCGTTGCTTCGGAATTTCGGCATTGACAATAATCGTCGGCAGATAGAGATCGCGAAGAAGAATCTCAGTCTAAGCGATGCACAGTTCCGCCAGCGTGCAATAGAGGTGATCGCTCTCGTTGAACAGGCGTATTGGAATCTAGCATTCGCGCTTCGCAATCTCGCGGTGCAGATCGATGCGGTCAAACAGGCGCGGACTCAACTTGAAAGTAACCAGCGGCAGGTTGAAAAGGGGGTTCTAGCACCGATCGATATCGTCGCAGCAACAGCCCAGATCACAAATTACGAGCAGCTCGTCTATGCGGCACAGGAAGAGGTTACGCATGCTGAAAATTCTCTCAAGACCATGATGCTCGCTGACCGCACCGCGCCGCAGTGGTCTCGTCCCCTTACCCCGGTTTCACCGATCACTCTTGAACCGCCGAAGATCGGTCTTGCCATCGCAACAACGGAGGCGATGAAGAACCGGCCGGAGATCGCGCAACTCGAATCAAGCGCGTCGATCAATAAGATCGAACAGGATTATTTCCGCAATCAGACGAAGCCGCAGATCGATCTCGTCGGGACTTACACGAGTCAAGGCCTTGCCGGAACTGTTACTCCACGGGGACAAGGGAACGTGCCGGAGAACCTGATAGGCGGATATGGTTCTTCGATCGGTAACTTGATCGCGCAGGACTATCCATCGTATCGCGTCGGCGTTACGATCCAGCTTCCGTGGGGAAATAACGTAGCGAAAGCGAATTACGGCCGATCGCTTGTTCAAGAGGACCGGATCGCGAATCAGAGAGCGCAGACCGAACAGGTGATCGAGGCCGAGGTTCGTAACGCCCTCCAGGCACTGAGTTCTGCAGAGGCGCGGCTTTCGTCGGCGATCGCCTCGCGTCAATCGGCCGAGGAGCTTGCCGCAAGCGAGGAACGGCAATTTCGCTCGGGCACAACCACGTTTTATCTGGTCCAGCAGAGGCAAACCGACTTGCTTACTGCCCGCAGCCTCGAGGTCAAGGCACAGACCGATCTGAACAAGGCCATCTCCGAATTTCAGCGCGCGACGGGAACAACACTCACTGCGAACAACGTCACGGTTTCGGATAACAAGACGCTTACACTCACCAACAAGCCGTCGAGACTCGCAATTAACGCTCCGTTTTTTGTTCGGGATCGTAAGTAGACACTCTTGTTCCGGAGAACCCGGTACGTCCGATTCCTCGATCCCAAATAACATTCGAAACGATTCGTCACGTTTCGCCTACGTTTTCAAACAAATTGAAACTTTGTTTTCCGGTTTTCGAATAAGATACTTCGAGAATCTTTTTTTGAGAGGAATCTATGACCCGTATATCGAAACGTTGGTTCGCCGCCATCCTGGCAAGCCTTCTGATTGCCGGCGCGATGAATGCCCAGGGTTCGAAGCAGTCCGGGCTGAATGTGCCTGTGACATATTACAAGCTGCCGAACGGACTCAAAGTCGTTCTTTCACCGGAAACAAGCGCGCCGCTTACGACCGTCGCAGTTTATTACAATATCGGCTTTCGCATCGAGCCGCGTGACCGCACCGGTTTTGCTCATCTTTTCGAGCATTTGATGTTCCAGGGTTCAAAGAATCTCGGCAAGATGGAGTTCATTAAATTGGTCGAAAGTAACGGCGGCGTTTTGAATGGCTCCACGCGTTTCGATTTCACTAATTACTTCGCGGTAATGCCCTCCAACAAGACCGAAACGCTCCTATGGGCTGAGGCAGACCGCATGCGCGGACTCGACATTACACAGGCCAATCTCACTAACCAGCAAGGCGTGGTCGGGAACGAGGTAAAGGTTAATGTGCTCAATCAGCCCTACGGTTCATTTCCTTGGATCGACTTGCCGATGGCCGCATCGGTGCTGGCCGACGCAGAGCTGCCGAAGATCGACATCATCGACATCAGTGCCAGCCCGAACATCAACGCACTGGCAGTCGCGCCAGTACGACGCGGGTTGCGCAGGGCGTTCTGGGCGGCCAGCCGTCCGATCGTCCCGAACGTGCGGCGGTAGATCGCTCCGAACAGTAGGAGCACAGGCTGCCCCAGGAAGGCGCTCATGATGTACACGCCGACGATGACCAGCAGGATGCCACCGCCGATGGACTGGAGCGCC
>Ga0207683_10004803_pt1 | contig 11636 bp, 9 predicted proteins | sample KBSM73metaG_FD_184333 | JGI IMG/M metagenome (GOLD analysis project Ga0207683, IMG submission 184333) | Miscanthus rhizosphere microbial communities from Kellogg Biological Station, Michigan, USA - KBS M7-3 metaG (SPAdes) (version 2) | ecosystem: Host-associated > Plants > Roots > Rhizosphere >...
GGTCTCATGCTGATCATGATTTTCTCGGTTTTCTTGGGATGGCTGCCTTCGACCGGGCGCGGGCACACTACTTTGCTGCTCGGCGTGCCGGTGAGCTTTCTAAACTGGGACGGTCTCGTCCATCTGATGATGCCTGCGTTGAATCTTGCGCTGTTCAAACTGTCACTGCTCATACGCCTGACCAGAGCGGGCACGCGCGAAGCAATGCTTCAGGACTACGTAAAATTCGCTCGCGCCAAGGGCCTGCCGCTGCGTCGTATTGTCGGCGTACACGTGCTAAAGAACATTCTGATTCCAATCGTGACCGTCATCGGGCTCGAATTCGGCTCGCTGATTGCGTTCGCAATCGTCACCGAAACGATCTTCGCGTGGCCCGGCATGGGCAAGCTATTGATCGACTCGATCAACGTTCTCGACCGTCCGGTTATCGTTGCGTATGTGCTGATCATCGTATGTATGTTCGTTATCATCAATCTCATCGTCGATCTGCTTTATTCGTTACTCGATCCGCGCGTGCGCCTGGCCGGGGCGCGGGCATGAACGGCGCGCTCGTCGAATCGCCGTTCGCGCGCGTCGCTGCCGATTTCGCACAAAGCCGTCTCGCGCTGGTGGGCCTCGCCACTCTGATACTCGTACTGATCGTAGCGATCGGCGCGCCCTATATCTCGCCGCAAAATCCCTACGACCTCGCACAGCTCGACATCATGGATTCAAAGCTCGCGCCCGGCACGCAGGCGGGGGACGGCATGATGTTCTGGCTCGGCAGCGATGATCAGGGCCGCGACATGTTGTCGGCGATTTTCTATGGGCTGCGCATCAGCCTCGGCATCGGCACGCTGGCGACAGTTTGCGCGTTAGCCATTGGACTCGTGGTCGGCCTCACCGCCGCATGGTTCGGCGGCTGGGTGGAAGCCGTTATCATGCGTATCGTCGATCTGCAGCTCTCATTTCCGTCCATTCTTATCGCGCTGGTGCTGCTCGCCGTCCTTGGGCAGGGCGTCGACAAGATTGTCATCGCGCTCGTCACTGTACAGTGGGCGTACTACGCGCGCACGGTGCGTGGCGCCGCGCTGGTCGAACGCCACAAAGAATACGTAGAGGCAGCCACTTGCCTTGCACTGTCGACGCCGCGCATTCTGTTTCGCCACCTCCTCCCCAACGTGATGCCGCCGCTGATCGTGATTGCGACGGTACAGGTCGCGCACGCAATCGCGCTCGAAGCCACGCTGTCCTTTCTGGGACTGGGCATGCCGATCACGTCGCCTTCGCTGGGACTCTTGATCGCGAACGGATTTACGCATCTCATGTCCGGCAAGTACTGGATCAGCCTCTATCCCGGCATCGCGCTGTTGATTACCATCGTCAGCATCAATCTGGTCGGCGATCAGTTACGCGACGTGCTCAATCCACGACTTCAAAAGTAAAACCGTTGGCCATAGCGTTCACACAGCTCACCGACCTCGGGAACAATCTCGCAATGCGCCTTCGCCCTGTCGGGTCGCGATTCGTCTGACGCCCTATCATGCCGGTCCTCAGCGTAGAAAACCTCAAGACCTATTTCTTCACAAAAGCAGGCGTCGTCAAAGCGGTCGACGATGTGAGCTTCAGTGTCGACGAGGGCAAGGTCCTGGGGCTCGTCGGTGAATCCGGATCGGGCAAAACGGTTACCGGTTTTTCCATCATGGGACTTGTCGATCCGCCGGGTCGCATCGTCGGCGGCCGTGTTCTCCTGGAAGGGGAAAATCTGCTCGAGCGGCGCGACGATGCAATGCGCCGGTTGCGTGGCGACCGCATCGCGATGATCTTCCAGGATCCGATGATGACGCTCAATCCGGTGCTGCGCATCGATACGCAGATGATTGAGACGGTGCTCGCTCACCAGGCCGTGAGCCGCGAACGGGCGCGCGAACTGTCGCGCGCCGCGCTGGGGCGCGTCGGCATTCCCTCGCCCGACGATCGGCTCAAGGCTTATCCGCATCAACTCTCCGGCGGTATGCGCCAGCGCGTCGCCATTGCGATTGCGCTGCTGAACAACCCGCGCGTAATCGTTGCCGACGAGCCTACCACTGCGCTCGACGTCACTATCCAGGCGCAGATACTGTTCGAGGTTCAAAAGCTGGCGCGCGAAACCGGTACTGCGATGATCTGGATCACGCATGATCTCTCAGTCATCGCAGGGCTCGCTGATGAAGTGTGCGTCATGTACGCAGGCCGCATTGTGGAATCGGGCCCCACCGCGGACCTTCTCGACTCGCCGAAGCATCCCTATACGGCGGGACTCATCGCATCGATTCCGAGCCGCAATGTGCGCGGTCAGCCGCTCAAGCAGATTCCGGGCATGACGCCATCACTGCTCCGGCTCAAGCCGGGCTGTCCATTCCGTGACCGCTGCCCGAACGCAGGCGCGGCGTGCGAGGTGATGCCGGAAATCACGCGGCCGTCACCGGTGCGGACTCTGCGTTGCTTCTATCCGATGGCTGAACCGGTGACAACGCAATGACGCCGCTGCTCGCGCTCGCGAATATCACCAAGAATTTCTCACGGCCGCTGGACTTTGCCGCCAAGCTCGCACGCGTTGCCGGTGCCGATGTGCACGAAGTCGTCGTGCACGCCCTGGACGACGTGACCATGACTATCGCCGAAGGGGAGGTGGTCGGGCTGGCGGGCGAGTCGGGCTGCGGCAAGTCGACACTGGGACGCATTGCCGCCGGCATCTTGAAGCCGACCAAAGGTACGCGTGCCTGGCGCGGTGTCGATATCACCGATCTCGATCATGCCGAGCGGCGCGATGTCGCTCTGAAGATTCAGATGATCTTCCAGGATGCGTTTGCGTCGCTGAATCCGCGCATGCGCGTCGGTGAAATAATCGGTGAAGCGCCGCGTGTGCATGGCCTCGCCGCTCGCAAGGAACTTCAGGAATACATTGACCAGCTGATGCGGCAGGTGGGCCTCGATCCTGCGTACAAACGCCGCTTTGCACATCAGTTTTCCGGCGGACAGCGCGCACGCATCGGTATCGCGCGGGCGCTAGCCGTCAAGCCAGACCTCCTTGTTTGCGATGAGGCGGTCGCCGCGCTCGATGTATCGATCCAGGCGCAGGTGCTCAATCTGTTCATGCAACTGCGCGCGGAGTTCAATCTTACGTATCTGTTTATCAGCCACGACCTCGGTGTCGTGGAGCACTTGTCAGATCGCGTGATGATCATGTACTTGGGCCGCATAGTGGAGACGGCGCCGACGCTTGAATTGTTTCAGCACGCGAATCATCCGTACACGCAGGCTTTGCTCGCGGAAGTGCCGTCCCTCAACCGGCGCGATCACGATTTCACCCCGATAACCGGTGAAATCCCCTCACCGATCGATCCGCCGCCCGGCTGCCACTTCCATCCGCGGTGCCCGCACGCCATGCCGCGCTGCCGGGTGGAGAATCCGCTCTTCCGAGAAGTCGCGCCCGGCCACTGGTCCGCCTGTCACCTGAACGATATGCCGTAGCCGTTCTTGCGCTTGCTGCACTATATTGGCGTAATCTCTGGCGAGGGCTGATGATGTGGAGGACGCATGAGCAAAGACGATGACGCAAACGGACTCGACCGGCGCTCGTTTCTAAAAGGCGCAGCCGCCGCTGGCGCAGCGGTTGCAACGGGCGGTCAACTTGCGGCGGCCGCCGACATGCCATCCAGTGGTGAGAAGCCCGCAGAAAAGGCTGCTGCGGCCAAACTACCGAGCGAAACGTTTATTACTCGCCCCGGCTCCGACTTCATGGCTGACGTTCTGAAAGCGATCGGCCTGCAATATGTGGCGATCAACCCGGCGGCGGGTTTTCGCAGTCTGCAGGAATCCTTGATCAATTACTCAGGCAACAAGAATCCGGAAATCCTCACCTGCCTGCACGAAGAATCGGCAACCGGAATCGCCCACGGTTACGCAAAAGCGTCCGGCAAACCGATGGGCGTGATGGTACATGGCACGGTCGGTCTGCAGCATGCAGCCATGGGCGTCTACAACGCGTGGGTCGACCGCGTGCCGCTGATCATCTTCGCAGGCAACGGCATCGATGCGGATACACGGCGGCCGGGCGTCGAATGGATACACAGTGCGCAGGATCCGGTCGCGCTCGTGCGTGAATTCGTGAAGTGGGACGACCAGCCTGCATCGCTGCAGCATTTCGCGGAATCGACGGTACGCGCTTACAAGTACACCATGACTGCGCCAATGGAGCCCGTCGTGATCTCCATAGACATGGATCTGCAGGAGGAGGCGATCGAGCACGCGGACAAACTTCGCATACCGAAAATCACCCGCTTGTCTCACCCGCAAGGGGACACTTCGGCGCTGCGCGAAGCCGCAAAGCTTTTGGTCAATGCAGAGAAGCCGCTGATCATCGCGGATCGAGCCGTGCGCTCGCAAAACGGCGTCAAGCTGATGGTCGAGCTTGCCGAAACGCTCGGTGCGCCGGTGGTCGATCTCGGCGGTCGCATGAATTTTCCGAATACGCATGATCTCGATTGCACGTACATGAAACAGACGCTCGTGCGTGAAGCGGATGTAATCCTGCTGCTTGAAGTCAATGACGCATGGGGCAATCTCAACTCTTTCGAGGACCCTTACAAAACGTACCGGCCGCTTTACAAGCCGGGTACCAAAATGATCTCGATTTCCATGCAGGACGTGTATCTCAAGTCGAACTATCAGGACACGCAGCGCTTCATGGCAGTGGATCTTGGCATCGGCGGCGATGTCGAGGCAACGTTGCCCGACCTGATCGATGCTCTGAAACGCGCCACGACACCCGGGCGCAAAGCCGCTTTTGCCGAACGCACGGCAGCTGCAGCCAAGATGCATCGCGATATGCGCGAACGCGACAAGGACAGCGCCGCGGTGGGATGGGATGCAGTGCCGGTCTCGACCGCCCGGCTTGCCGCCGAATTATGGAACGTGATCAAAAATGAAAACTGGTCGCTGGTGGTAAGCGATCGCGTGCAGTGGGCCCGGCGGCTGTGGCCGGTCACTCAATATCATCAGATGCTCGGCGGGAACGGCGGTTACGGGCTCGGCGGCTACTCGCCGATTGCCATGGGCGCGGCCGTCGCGAACCGCGACAAGGGCATCGTCTCCGTCACCTTCGCGCCCGACGGCGACATGATGTATGCACCGGGCGTGTTGTGGACCGCGGCGCATCACAACATTCCGCTTTTGATGCTCATGCATAACAATCGCTGCTATCACCAGGAGATCATGCACGTCCAGCGCATGGCAGCGATTCATAACCGGCCGCAGGCGAACGCTCGCATTGGCACCGAGATTACTTCGCCGAATATCGATTTCGCCAAGGTCGCTCAAGGCATGGGTGTATGGGCGGAAGGACCGGTGACCGATCCCGGCAAGCTCGGCGCGGCCATCCGGCGTGCCCTGGCGGTCGTCAAGGACGGCAAGCCGGCGCTCGTCGATGTCGTGTGTCAGGGACGCTAAGCACGGCGACTGACGTTGAGCGTCTTGGCCAGCCAGTTCGCAACGATATCCGTAACGACATCTTCGCGCCCGTTGTAGAAATGGTCGCAGTTGGCGACGATCTCGACGTCGCAATGACCGCCCGCTCGACTTTGAAATTCTTCTGCCGGGTAACGCTCGCGCGATTCCTGGTCGCCGCGTATGCATAGCACCGGACATTTCACCTGCGGCGCGAGCGCAAGTGTGTCAGGTACTTCGGTCATACGGTCGAGGAAGCTCTCGGCGCTGATCACATACCACCAGCCGGGCATGAACATAAGCTCGCGACCGCGACCTGCCTGCACCAGCGCGCGGGCTTTCGCAGTCAGCTCATCGACTCTGTCGCCGGCGAGCAAGCCGGCGGAACTGCCTTCTTGCATCGATGATATGCCGCCGCGGCCAGCTGAAAGCAGGACGAGGGCTGGCGTCTGTGGATGATCTACGACATGCCGCACGCCGAGCATGCCGCCATTGCTGTGACCGATGATGACAGGATTCGCAAATCCGCGCCCCGCCAGCCACTGCGCCGCCGTTCGATTGTCGTCGATGCCTTCCTGCGTAAGCTGGAACGCGGCACCCTCAGCCGCGCGGCTGTTGCGCACACCAAGTATGTCGTGGCCGCGGCGGTTGAACGTGAGGCAAGTGAAGCCCAATGCGGTCAGTGCAGGCGGCATGAACCGCGGCGCGCCGACATAAAAGTTCATTGTGTTGCCATGGAAGAACAAGACCGCACCTACTCGAGCACCCGCCTCCGGCTCATATAAGACGCCGTCGAGCGGCGTCGTTGCAGTTGGGATGGTGATCAGTTCGCTGCGCATGCTGGCTCCTTTACAACATCACGAATTATCGTCGCATCGCGATGGACAACCATTTGCAAAGACGGCGGACGAAAAAAAGCCCGGTTGCCCGGGCTTTTGGATGGCGCTCGATATTAGTCGAGGGGCCGGATGTTCGTCGCCTGATCACCTTTAGGACCGGTCGTGACGTCGTAAGCTACCTTTTGGTTTTCGCGCAGGCTCTTGAAGCCGTTGCCCTGAATCGCCGAGAAGTGCGCGAACAGGTCCTTACCGCCATCGTCGGGGGTGATGAATCCAAAACCTTTGGCGTCATTAAACCATTTAACAGTGCCGTTACTCATGTGTTGTCAATTCCTGAAAAATTAAAGAAGGGCTCGCGCCCGAGTGCGAGAACTTCAAGAGGAAAGTAACAAAACGTGAGAATACCGCCCAAAAAAGCGGCCACTACGGACTGGCTTTTCACTGCTTAAAGATCCTGCGCCGCTCGTTATACGCCTCCCCGCACGACCGGTCAAATTATTTCGGACAACGTCCTACAAGATCCGGTCCCCGAGATCCTTGCTGCCTGTCTGGGAGGAATACTGGTAGTCAAACTGGCATCCGCCACTGGCATTTGCGAGTCCTATCCCCAAACGTGCAGCAAGCAGGCCGAGGTCAAACGACACGCTTGGCATCTAGCCGCCGAGCAGCCCTTAGACGAATCGGCAGGCCGTCAATCGACATTGAGCAATGGAATGTTCTTCGCAGGCGGCCCTGATTTAATCGACGCAAGGTAAGCATAGACGTCGGAAAGATCCTGATCGGGCAAATTCTTAGCCGTGTACGGTGGCATAGCCTGGCGCGGTATTCTGACTTGTCGCTCAAAGGCCTGCCAGCTAAGCGGGCCGGGTGCGATCCGCGGCCCGGCAACGCCGCCGCCCTGGCCAACGGTGCCATGACAGTTCTGGCATAGCTGATGGATGTAGATGTCGTGTCCGCGCTGAGCAGAACCAACCGGAACATCCTGCGCGTACGCCGGAATTGCCAAGAGCATGGCTGTTGCCGCCCATGATGTCCGCATTAGCCGACCCCGTTATCGTGGTGCAATTCTGCGGGGCGCGTCATGTAGCGTCAACCGCCCTCGCGAGGGCGCCACTCTCGTGCATCACGAGAAGGCTCAGGCAGAAGACTATACTGGACGAGCAACGTAACAAGGACCCGAGCCAACAGTGACCCAAGCGGCTATGTGCACATCGATCGACGTGAGATGGTGGCCCGGCTGATCGAATGACAACACAGTTCGACGCCATCGTCATCGGCACCGGTCAGTCCGGACCCTCGCTTGCAGCGCGCCTTGCCGCGGCGGGCCGCAACGTTGCGATCATCGAACGCAAATTATTCGGCGGTACCTGCGTGAATACCGGCTGCATTCCGACGAAGGCGCTGGTCGCAAGCGCATATGCGGCACATCTCGCGCGGCGCGGAGCAGAGTATGGCGTGGCAATCAGCGGCGAAGTCAGAGTGGACATGCAACGCGTGAAAGCGCGCAAGGATGCCATCTCGAATGCATCGAGCAAGGGCGTCGAGTCGTGGCTCAGAGGTACCAAAAATCTCACGGTGATCAACGGCCACGCTCGCTTCGAGTCGCCGACGACCGTGAGCGTAAACGGCGAGTTACTGTCAGCCGCGCAGTTCTTCATCAATGTCGGCGGACGGGCAGTCGTTCCGGCACTTGGCGGTATCGAGCAGATTCCGTATTACACCAACTCGACCATCATGGATGTGGACTTCGTTCCCGAGCATCTCGTCATCATCGGCGGTAGCTACATCGGCGTCGAGTTCGCGCAGATGTACCGGCGCTTTGGCGCGCAAGTAACGGTGATCGAGAAATCGAAGGTTGTCATTGGCCGCGAAGATGCGGATGTCTCGCAAGGCGTGCTCGATATCATGCGCAACGACGGCGTGGTCGTCGAGACGGGCGCAGAGTGCATGCGCTTCGAGCTGCGCGGCGACAAGATCGCAGTCGGCCTGGATTGCGACGGCATCGGACGCGAAGTAGTCGCTTCGCACGTGTTGCTTGCGGTCGGGCGCGTGCCGAATACCGGTGACCTTGGTGTCGACAAAGCCGGCATCGCGACAGACCAGCGCGGTTACATCACCGTCGACGATGCGTTGCGCACTAACGTTGCAAATGTGTGGGCGATTGGCGACTGCAACGGCCGCGGCGCATTCACTCACACGTCGTTCAACGACTATGAGATCGTCGCCGACAATCTGCTCAATGGGGAACACCGCAGCGTGCGCGATCGCATCACTGCGTACGGACTTTTTATCGATCCACCGCTCGGGCGCGCCGGTATGACCGACGACGAAATTCGAAAATCTGGCCGCACGGCGCTCGTCGGCATGCGCCCGATGAAACGCGTCGGCCGCGCCGTTGAGAAAGGAGAATCACAGGGCTTCATGAAAATCGCTGTCGACGCGGAAACCAAACAGATTCTCGGTGCCGCCATACTCGGAGTCGGCGGTGACGAAGCCATTCATGCAGTACTGTCGATAATGTACGCGAAAGCGCCGTATACAGTGCTGCAGCGCTCGGTGAATATTCACCCGACGGTATCCGAGCTCATCCCGACCATACTGGGCGAATTGAAACCCATGAGCTAACGTTGGGAGTCGTGTGCTTCCAACGCGCGCTGAACAAATCGGTAGAGCGAAAAAAAAGCTGACGCTTACGGCGCCAGCCTTTTATCAGATATCAGCACGCAATTGCGCCCTGATGCCTGCCGTTAACCCCGGCCGCGGCTTCGATTCCCGCCAAAACCGCCGTATCCGCCATCACGCGATGACGGACGGCCGCTGCCATTGCCACCGCTCCAACTTGAATTGCCGAAACGGCGCGGTTTACCTGCTTCGCTGGTACGTCTGCGCGGATCGCCGAAACGTTTGCGATCAGCGCCTGCCGGATTGCTACTGCGCGGCTTTAGCTTCGGCTCCATGCCTTCGATCACATGGCGCTCGATCTGATTGCCCGTGTAGCGCTCGATTTGTTTGAGCTGCTGACCTTCGTCGGGTGCTGCGAACGAAATCGCGATACCTGCTGCTCCGGCACGCCCGGTGCGCCCGATACGATGCACATAGTCTTCCGCGACTTTGGGCAAGTCGTAATTAATGACATGCGTAATGCTGGCGACATCGATGCCGCGGGCGGCCACGTCCGTCGCAACGAGCACACGCACGTTGCCGCTGCGCAAACGCGCGAGCGTGCGATTCCGCTGCGACTGGTTCATGTTTCCATGCAAGGCTGCCGCGGTGTGGCCGCCGTCATTGAGCTTCTCTGCAAGACGGTCGGCGCCGCGCTTGGTCGCCGTGAAAACAATCGCCTGAGTAAGATCGACGCCACGCAACACGTGATCGAGGATGCGATGCTTGTGACCGCCGTCATCGACATAATGCAGGCGCTGCTCAATGTTGTCGTGGTTTGCCTGCGTTGGCTCGCACTCGATCAGCTTCGGCTGCCGGAGCAAACGTTTTGCCAGCGTGGCGATATTGCCGTCGAGCGTGGCGGAGAACAACAGCGTTTGTCGCGTGGACGGTGTAGCACCCGCGATACGTTCGACCGGCTTAATGAACCCCATGTCCAGCATGCGATCCGCTTCATCGAGTACGAGCAATTCCAGGCGCGAGAAATCCACCTTGCCCTGATCGATAAAATCAATCAGGCGACCGGGCGTCGCGACGAGAATATCGAGCGGCATTTCGAGCAGCCTGCGCTGTTTCGGGTACGGCATGCCGCCCAGAACCGTGCCGGTGCGCACGCGCGGCATGAACTTGCTGTACTTTTCGACAGCGGTTGTTACCTGCAGCGCCAACTCGCGCGTCGGTGTCAGCACCAGCATGCGCGGGCCGCGTCCCGGTTTCGCGGGCTTCAGCAGTCGCTGCAGGGCGGGCAGTACAAACGCCGCGGTTTTGCCAGTACCTGTCGGTGCCGAGACCATCAGATCATGACCGGCGATGGCGTCGGGTATTGCTTTCGCCTGTACCGGGGTCGCCTGCGTATAACCGGAGGCGGTAATCGCCTGCACAATGGCAGGATCAAGATTGAACGATTCAAATGACATTATTGATACTTTCTTATTGGATGTACAACAAACAAACGCGCAGGCAAAAAGCTGCTGCAATAGGCATGCAAACGCCGCCGGCGCACGGGTATCGTCACTAACCGTGGCAGAAGCAGCTATTCGAGAAGGGAAGCTGAATCGAGGGGGTCAGGGACTGATGCATCCCGAAGTTTTTATTGCTTTGAATACTTCGAGGTGCGCGCATCATACACGAACACTCCCTAAATAGCGAGTGATGCACCTGCGATAAGCAGAGTGCGTGAATACTATTTGCAGCCGAAGCCTCTTGTTAAGCGCTAATCGATCTTCGCGCCCGCGATCTGGACCACCTCCGCAAACTTCTTGATCTCGCTACGCAGGAAGGCGGTGAGTTCGGTTGGACTTGAAGGTTCCGGAGGTGCGCCCATTTTCAGCAGCGTCTCGGACACCTGCGGACTTTGCAAACTGCTCACGAGCGCGGAATGCAGACGGTCAACGATCGTCTGCGCGGTGCCAGTCGGAACGACCAGGCAATACCACGATGTGACGTCGATCGGAAGCCCCGACTCTATAAACGTCGGGACGTCCGGCGACACGGGCGTGCGCTTGGTGCCCGAAGTCGCGAGCACACGCAGCCGTCCGGCCTGAGCGAGATTCACTACCGCAGGCGGCCCGGACAACATGATTTCCACCTCGCCCGATAACGTTGCGGCGAGTGCCGGACCAGAGCCTTTGAACGGAACATGTGTCATCGGGATTGCCGCACGCTTCTTCAACAGTTCCGCGACCAGATGACCGGTGGTTCCGCTGCCCGCCGAGCCATAATTCAATTTGCTGCTGGGATCTTTGGCGAGGTCGATAAGCTGCTTGATGTTCGAGGCGTGTATCGACGGATGGACGGAAAGCACCTGCGGCACCTTCGTAATCAGCGACACCGGCGCAAAACTTCTGAGCGGGTCGTACGGCAGCTTCGAGCCATACAGAGACACGTTGATGGCCATCGGCGATACGACACCCAATAGAATCGTGTAACCGTCTGCAGGAGCGCTCGCGGCCATCGCGGTGCCCACAGTTCCTCCAGCCCCGCCCCGGCTGTCGACCACCACGACTTGGCCGAGCGTTTCAGTCAGCTTGGCCGCGATGACGCGCGCGATCGGCTCAGCGGTGCCGCCCGGCGCAGTCGGGTTAATAAAGCGGATGGGCCGCGTTGGATACGTTTCGGCCGATGCGGCTTGCTGAAGCCCGACTAGATACAGCGCGCAGGGCAATGCTC
>Ga0207683_10004804_pt1 | contig 11635 bp, 10 predicted proteins | sample KBSM73metaG_FD_184333 | JGI IMG/M metagenome (GOLD analysis project Ga0207683, IMG submission 184333) | Miscanthus rhizosphere microbial communities from Kellogg Biological Station, Michigan, USA - KBS M7-3 metaG (SPAdes) (version 2) | ecosystem: Host-associated > Plants > Roots > Rhizosphere >...
GCCCTCTTGCCCGCTCATGACGAGCGGCATAGGCCGTTATCCATCGCGGCGGCAAGCAAGGGAGAAAGCGATGGTCGAACAACTGAGCGACGAGGAACGCGGCGAGGCGCTCGATGAACTCGACGAATGGGATTATGATGAGGGCCGCGACGCGATCAGCCGCAGCATCACCTTCGCCGATTTCAGCGAGGCATTCGCCTTCATGACGCGAGTCGCGCTGTTGGCGGAAAAGCACGACCACCATCCCGAATGGTCCAATGTGTGGAATCGCGTCGACATTACGCTGACCACGCACGACGCCGGCGGATTGTCGCATCGCGACATCGCGATGGCGGAGGCGATCGACTTATTGGTGGATTGACCGGCGGCTTTCGCCGTCGGCGAGCCATCGGATCAGGGCGCTGGGCACCGCGCCGTGGTCCGGCTAGCGGATATCCTCATAGCCCTTGGTGGCGGGCTTGCCGCGGAAGACGATCGAGAAATAGTTGAGGAAATAGATGCCGGCGATCTTGGCGAAGCCCTGTTTCTTCATCCGCCGTCCCGAGGTGGGCATCACGAAGCGCGGGGAGAACAGCACCTTGCCCTGTTGCTTGGCGCGCTTGGCGATGTCGACATCCTCGCCATAAAATTCGATCGAACTGTCGAAGCCGCCCATCCGCTCGAGCACGTTGCGGGGAATCGCGAAATTGCCGCCGACCATCATATAGCCGGTGATGCTGTAGAGCGGCCGCGCGGCGACGAACCAGCCGCTCGAGACTTTGTTACGCAAGCCGCTGAGGTCGTAGAAGCTGTAGGGCCCGGACAGGCACGCCAGGTCCTTGCGCTTGCCGAACTGCTCCCAGATCTGCTCGATCCACCCCGCGGGCGGGTGCGTATCGGCGTCGACATAGGCCAGGATATCGCCGGTCGCCTCGAGGAAGCCGCGTTGGCGCGCCCGGGTGATGCCCTTTTCCGCCTCGAACACATAGGTCACGCCCGGATAGCGCTCGATCACTTGCCGGGTGCCATCGGTGCTGTTGTTGTCGACGACGATGATCTCCGCCGCCTTGCCCGCGACGTTGCGCATCACCGCGTCGAGGCAGGCAGGAAGATATTCCTCCTCGTTATAAGCGGGGATGATAAGGCTGATGGTCGGCCTTCGCTCTGGGGTCACGCCGGGCATAAATTCGCTAGTGCCGCAATATCCGCTTCCTGGCCAGAGCAAGAGCGAACGCGTCGAACTTGGGGATGCTTATCGGGTCAGCCCCCGCTCCCGATCCCGCGCCGTGTCGATCTCGCGACGAGCTCCATAGGCGAGGATCGGCGCATCATCAAAGCGCCAGCGACCAGGTCTGGCCGATCAGGTCCTTGCCGAACGAATGGTGCGGCATCTCATCCACCAGCACGAAACCGGCGCGTTGATAGATAGCGCGCGCGGCGGACAGGACGCTGTTGGTCCAGAGGTCGAGCCGCTTGTATCCGACCGCGCGCGCACGGTCGACGCACGCCGCGACCAGCAGCTTGCCGACTCCCGCGCCGCGCGCATCGCGCTCGACATAGAGCAGGCGCAATTTGCCTACGTCCGGCTCATCGCCGTGAACCAGGAAGATCGATCCCGCCATCCTTCCATCCATCTCCGCGATCCACGCCGCGTCGCGGGCGGGATCGAACGACCGATGGAAGTCGGCCAGGATGCGCGCGACAAGCGCCTCATAATCCGCGTTCCAGCCATATTCCTCCGTATAGAGGATCGCCTGTCGCGCGATCACCAGACCGAGATCGCCGGGCTTCAGCCCACGCAGCACGGGCCGGGATGCCGCGTCCTCCTCGAATATCCGGGTCATTGTCCTGGCGGCGGAGAGCATTGCCGCGCGCCGAAAGGGCGACAATCCATCGAGCAGCGCACCGACCGCGCGCCGCGTATTGCCTTCCAGCGCGGCGAAGGCCGTCCGACCGTGCTCGGTGAGCGACAGCAATTGGTGGCGGCCATGCGATGGGTCGTCGCGCGTCGCGACCAGCCCGCGATTGACGAATCGCCTGATCGTGCGGCTGATCTGCGCCGGGTCGAGACGCAGCGCGCGGGCGATTTCCGCCGCGGTTGGATCGGTCCGGTTGGCCAGTTCGTAGAGAATCCGGGCTTCGCTCAAGGTGAACGGGCTCTGGTCGAGATGTGCGTCGAGCAGCCCCAGCTGAGTTGTATAGACGCGATTGAAACCGCGCAGCGCGGCCACGTCCTGCTCATGTCGATTCATCACGTCGCGCAATCTGCTATGTTGATTGAATCAACATTATCGCATGATGACTGAGTCAACAATCCCTCGGCGCATCCATTGCGTGGCCGAAGCGGTTGACCAGATGGAGGGCTTGCCTCGGGCTATTCCCGGCTGGCGATCCCACGCCGCATCATCTTCCTGAGCTGACCCGGCATCCAGCGCGCGGCGAATTTCATGCGGAACGCGGTCTTGCCGACATAGGTGTGGACCGCGTCGCCATGGACCGCGTTCCAGGCGGCATCGGCAACGTCGCTTGCGCTGCTCAATTCGAGCCCGGCCCCGGTCACCGTCTCGCGGATATTGCGGTTGCTCCCTTCGATCGGCCCCTGGAGCAGAGGCGTGTCGATGAAGGCGGGGATGAGGTCGCGGACCTTGATGCCGTCGCCATACCATTCGCCATCGAGCGCCTCGGTCAGCGAGCGGACGCCGAACTTGGTCGCCGAATAGACCGACAGACCGGACGAGCCATAGATCGCCGAGGCCGAGGCGGTGTTGAGCAGGCAGGATCCCGGCGTCTTCGCCAGATAGGCATGGCCGATCTTTGCGCCGTTGAGTACGCCAACCAGGTTGATCTGGACCACGCGATCGAGATCCTCGAAGCTCATCTCGGTGATCGGCCCGCCGGTGCCGATCCCGGCATTGTTGAACAGCACGTCGAGCCGACCGCCGGTCTTCGACGTGAAATCGTCGAGATCGTTCTTCCACGAATCGCGGTCGCGCACGTCCATGATGTAGGTGTCGCTCATGCCCGCGGGCAGTAACGCGGCGGTTTCGGTCAGCCCCTTGGCGTTGACGTCGGCGAGCCCGACGCGCCAGCCCTCCCGCGCGAACCGCGCGGCAACGGCGCGGCCGATACCCGACCCGCCGCCGGTGATGAAGATTGCTTTGGTCGTCATTCCCCGCCCTCTTCCGCACCGTCGTCATGCCGGGCTTGTCCCGGCATCCACGGAGCCTCGTGGCGCAGGATTGCGGCACAGTGGACCCCGGGACAAGCCCGGGGTGACGAATTCGAGCGTTTGACCCTGTCGCAATCGTTCCGCACAACGTTCGTGTGAGTCAGCCAGGCCCTTCCGTCGCCCTTTCCGGCGTGACCAAGACCTATCCCGGCGGCACCACCGCCGTCGACGAGGTCACGGTCGAGATCGCTGGCGGCAGCTTCGTCGTCTTGGTCGGCAGTTCGGGATCGGGCAAATCGACCCTGCTCAAAGCGATCAACCGGCTGATCGAGCCGAGCGCGGGCAGCGTCGCGATCGACGGGCAAGCGGTGGATGCCGAGGATCGCTTCCGGCTGCGGCGGCGGATCGGCTATGTGTTCCAGAATATCGGGCTGTTCCCGCATCTGACGGTCGCCGAGAATGTCGCGATCGGGCTAAGGCTCGAAGGCGAGAAGGACCCGCGCGCACGCGTCGCCGAACTGCTCGGGCTGGTCGATCTGCCGGCCGACTTTGCCGCGCGGATGCCCGGTGCCTTGTCTGGCGGGCAGCGCCAGCGCGTCGGCGTGGCCCGCGCGCTGGCGACAGAGCCGCGCCTGCTGTTGATGGATGAGCCATTCGGCGCACTCGACCCGGTCACGCGCGACCAATTGGGCGGCGCGATCCGCGCGCTGCATGATCGGTTGGGGCTGACCACGATCATGGTGACGCATGACATGGCCGAGGCGCTGCTGCTCGCCGACCGCGTGCTGGTGATGGACAAGGGGCGGATCGTTGCCGATGCCGCGCCGCGTGCGTTGCTGGCGGGCGAGGGCGGCACGGTGGCGCAGGCGCTGGTCGCGGTGCCGCGCGACCAGATGAAGCGGCTCGGTGCGTTGGAGGCGGGGGCGTGAAAGGGCGCGCCCAATGACCGATTTCCTCGACGCGCTGGGCCGCGTGCCCGACCTGCTCGCGCAGCATCTATTGTTGGCGATGAGCGCCTTGGTGCTGGGAATCATCCTCAGCCTGCCGCTCGCGGTGTGGTCGGCGCGGGTGCCGTCGGTCGGGCGGATCGTGCTTGGCTTCGCGAGCCTGGTCCAGACCATCCCCAGCCTCGCGCTGCTCGCGCTATTCTATCCGATCCTGCTGTCGCTCTCGACCCTGGTTGGCGGTGGGATTCCCGCTTTGGGCTTCCTTCCCTCGCTGCTGGCGCTGACGCTCTACGCCTTGCTGCCGATCCTCAGGAACGGGGTGACCGGGCTCGCCGGGATCGACCCCGCGGTGATCGAGGCGGCCGATGGCGTCGGCATGACGGCGTGGCAGAAATTGCGGCTGGTGGAGACGCCGCTGGTCGCACCCGTTCTGATGGCCGGAATCCGCACCGCGGCAGTGTGGACGATCGGCGCGGCGACGCTGTCGACGACGGTCGGTCAGCCGAGCCTGGGCGACATGATCTTCGCTGGGTTGCAGACGCAGAACTGGGCTTTGGTGCTGGCAGGATGCACGGCGGCGGCGGGATTGGCGCTCGCGGTCGATGCGCTGCTCGGCGTGATCGAGCGCGGGATCGCGCGACGCAAACGGCTTGGCGCGTGGATCGCGTTCGGCCTGCTCGCGCTCGGCGTCGTCGTCGCCTTGCTCCCCGCGCTGCCGGTGCGGCAGGAAACGGTGACAATCGGTGCCAAGGGCTTTTCCGAACAATATATCCTGGCGCGGATGATCGGCCATCGGCTCGAGGCGGCGGGCTATCGCGTGCGCTACAAGGAAGGGCTGGGGTCGGGCGTGATGTTCGCCGCGCTGACGTCGAGCGATGTCGATGTCGCGGTCGATTATACCGGCACGATCTGGACCAACGAGATGAAGCGGACCGACACGCCGCCGCGCGATGCGATGCTGGCGGAGATCCGCGACTGGCAAGCGAAGCAGGGACTCAATCTGCTCGGGCGGATGGGGTTCGAAAATGCCTATGCCTTCGCGATGCGGGGCGATCGCGCCAAGGCTCTGGGAATCGTCAGCCTCGACGATCTGGTGGCCAAGGCGCCCGATCTGAAGTTCGGCGCCGATCTCGAATTCCTCGAACGCCCCGAATGGAAAGCGGTGCGCGCCGCCTATCCGATCCGCTTCGGGTCGGCCCATGCCTACAACCCGACCTTCATGTATCGCGCGCTCGAAAGCGGGCAGGCGGACGTCATCTCGGCTTTCTCGTCCGATGGGCGGATCGCGGCGGACAAGCTGACCGTGCTGAGCGATCCCAGGGGGGCTATCCCCAATTACGATGCGATCCTGACCATCGCCCCGCGCCACGCCAGGGATGCGCGGATGATCGCGGCGTTGAAGCCGCTGATCGGCCGCGTGCCGGTCGAGGCGATGCGCGAGGCCAATTACATGGTCGATCGCGATGTCGGGAAGGTCAGTCCCGATGCGGCGGCGCGGTGGCTGGAGAAGAAAGTGGGGTTGTAGGGGCTAGCGACCTAGCCGGCCTCTCGCCGCGGCTAAGCCGCGTCGGACGGCGCCTTTGGCGCCGCCGGCCGGGCCGGCGTCTCTCCCGGAATAGCGACCGCTATTCCGGGGGGCGCTCGGCCTAGAAAAACACCTTCCTCACGCTCAGTCGGATCGTCCGGCCCATCGGGTCGAGATAATCGGGCTGATAGCTGATCGGCGTGTCGCCATTGGCGTCGCGGACGCGCTGGCGCGAATCGAGGACGTTGTTGAGCGCCAGGGTCACCCGCATGCCCGCGGCCCACGGGTTCTTCTTGAGGAACTTGAGCTGCTGGGTCAGGTCGGCGAACAACCGCAGATTGATCGTCCCCAGGCTCGAAAAATCGAGCGGATTGGGATTGCCCGGCGTGCCACCCAGCACATGCGTGCCGCTCTGCCAATCGGCCGACAGGCGGACGCCCAGGCCGTTATTGGAATAGCCGGCCTGCGCCTCGAGCTCGTGGCGTGACTGGCCACCCGACCCGATCGCGCCGCCATTGAGCAGGTCGATGACCGGGAGCGTCGGGGAAATCTCGACCCGATCGGTGAAATGCCAGGTGTGGTAGAAAGCGAATTGCAGGCGCCCGCCGCCGCCGCCGAACGCGCCACGGCCGCCGCGTCCTCCGCCGCCGAAGCCACCGCCGCCGAACCCACCACCACCAAAGCGCTCGCCGCCCGGACGGCCGCCACCCGGTGCGCCGTCCTGGGGCTGCGTCGCATTGGGATTGCTACCGTCCGCTGGCGGCGGCGCGCCGGCGCCATTGGGGCCCGGAGGCGGGCCGCCATCACCCGGCGGCCGTTCGCCGAAACGGCGATTATTGGGCAGGCGCAGCCCCTGGAAGGGATTGGGGCCGGTGCCGGCGCGGAACGCCTCGACCTGCTTCTGCAGCTTCGATTTGATCGACTTCGAGAAGTTGAAACCCCAGCGCAATTCCGACCGGTCGGTGCGCGCGAAATTCACCGCGCGCGTATCGATCGCGGTCAGGTCGCCATCGGCGTCGCGCGTGAAGCGGTCGGGAAAAGCGGCCTCCACCGCCGCCGTCGCCGCCGGGAAACTGGCGATCGCGTTGCGCACGCTGGACTTCACGTAATTGGCGGTCAGCGTGAAGTCGGTCTTTTCCCACGGCTTTAAGGTCAGACCGATCTTCAGCGTATGCTTGCTATCGGCGTTGAGGAACGGATTGCCGCCGGTCGTGCTGGTGACGCTGACCGTCTCCCCTTTGACATAGTCGAATATGCGGACATTGGGCGTGACAACGGTGGGATTGGCAAGTTGCGCGGCAGAAGGCGCATCGTCCTGGTCAGTCACCGAGGCGATGAAACGCACGCCCAGGATCGGCTGCCAATTGGCACCGTAACCGCGGGTGGTCAGCGTGCCGAAGTCCGACAATTGGTTGACCGCGAAATTGCCGTTGACCGACAGGTCGCCAAGGAAAGCCAGCACGTGCTTCGACTTGCTCGCGATCGGCACATCGAGGTTGATCTGGCCCGAGGCCTGGTTGCGCGTGGTTGATCCGCTGGTGCTGACCAAGCCGCTCTGCGAATCGAAGCGATACGACTGGCTGTCGAGGCTTGACAAGGAGCCGCCGACGCGGATCGCGGTCGAGATATCGCCGGCGGGCAGCTTGAGCAGCTTGCCGTTGACCAATGCGTCGACCCCGCCGCTATTCGACGTCGATTGTCCGCGATTGGCCGGCGCCACCGCATAATCGAGCGGGTTGATCGGTCCGAGCGGATTGAACGTCGGGTCGCCCGCATCGAGTCGGGCCTGAAGCGCGCTGACGTCGAACCCCGTCTCGTTGAAGTTCTCGCTGTCGACGCGATCGTAATTGGCGGTCAGCGACCAGCGCCATTGCGTCCCGAACTGGCCGTTGAAGCCGGTGCCGAGATGATAGGTCAGCGCCGAATTGCGCTGCTTGAGCGGGTCGTAGCCAGTCGCCACACGGTCGATGTCGACATCGCCGGCGGACGTGGAGAAGGGATTGCCCGCGGGCAAGGTCAAATCGAGCGTCGGCAGGCCCTGGGCGCCGGTCGATTCGGTATACTGAAACGTACCGTTGATCGTCGCATTCACTTTGCCCAGCGGCCGGGCGTAGACGAGGTTGGTCTGGAAATTGCGGCTCGACGATAAGAGGGTGCGATAGGGTCGCTGGTCGAAGCCGGGGTTGAGGTCGATCGTGCCCGGTATGGCTGGTGTGGTCGCCGGGGGCAGGATGTCGCGCTCATTTTCGTACAGCGGCGAACTGTCGGTATAGCCGGCGTGCAAACTGAAGCGGTTGTTGCGGCGGATCGTGACGATGTCGCCGGTCACCGACGGCGTATTGCTTCCGCCTTCGGTCGCGACCTGGTCGCCCAGTTCGGTCGTGATCGCCTTGAAACGCTGGCGCAGGACGATGTTCACGACCTTCTGGTCGGCGGGATAACCGTATTTGAGCGCGACTTCCTCGGGCAGGATGTCGACGCGCGCGATCGCCTCGGTCGGCAAGTCGCGGATTTCGGCGAAGCTCGAGATGCGCCGGCCATTGAGCAGCACGACCGGCGCGCCGCCCGATCCGCGGTCGCTGCGGATCTGCGGCGCGAGTTCGTTGAGCAGGTCGCTGACGCTGTTGACGCCGTACGAACGCACATCGGCGGGGCCGAGCGACTGTTCGGGCGGAATGTCGCCGACGACAGCACCGGGCAGGCTCCGCGAGCCGGTGACGACGATGTCGCTCTCGTCCGCGCCATCGTCCGCCGATTGCGGCGCGGAAGCAGCCTTCGGCTGCGGAGGCGCCGGGCTCGGCGCGGGCGCAGGCGCGGTCTGGGCGTGGAGCGCGACAGGCGCGCTGCCGGCAAGCAACAGGACAAGGCTGATCGAACGACGCATTTATATTCCGCTACTGGTCGGGAGCAATGCAGGCCACTACATTCGAATTGTCGCAGAATTGTGCCGTTTCGGTGCCTTGCTGACGGCGCGGTTTATCCCGGGAGAAGGCGATGCGGATCACCGTCAACGGCGTAGCGCGCGAGGTGGAGGCGGACGTTCGCACGACGTTGCTCGACCTGTTGCGCGAACATCTCGGTCTGACCGGCGCCAAGAAGGGATGCGACCACGGCCAGTGCGGCGCATGCACGGTGCTGGTCGATGGGCGGCGGATCAATGCCTGTTTGAGCCTGGCGGTGATGCACGAAGACGACGAGGTGGTGACGATCGAGGGGCTCGGCACGCCCGACCACCTCAGCCCGTTGCAGGCGGCGTTCCTCCATCATGACGGCTTTCAATGCGGCTATTGCACGCCGGGACAGATTTGTTCGGCGACCGCAATGCTCGACGAAGTGGCGAAGGGCTGGGCGAGCCATGTCAGCGACGATCTCGACCATGTCGTGCTGAGCGATCCCGAAATCCGCGAGCGGATGAGCGGCAATATCTGCCGGTGTTCCGCCTATCCGACGATCGTCGCGGCGATCCGTGACGTCGCGGATGCCGAGCGCCTGGCGGAGGCGGCGGAATGAAGCCGTTCGATTATGCGCGCGCCGAAACGGTGGACGAGGCGCTGGCGGCGGGGGCCAGCGGCGGGCGCTACATTGCCGGCGGGACCAATCTGATCGACCTGATGAAATTGCAGGTCGAAACGCCGACCAGGCTGATCGATATCAGCCGGCTGGCGCTCGATGGCGTCGAAGAGACCGCGGCCGGCGGGCTGCGGATCGGCGCACTGGTGCCCAACAGCGATCTCGCCGCGCATCCGCTGATCCGCGCGCGATATCCTATGCTGAGCCGAGCCCTGCTGGCAGGCGCGTCGGCGCAATTGCGCAACAAGGCGTCGACCGCGGGCAATCTGCTGCAGCGGACGCGCTGCTATTATTTCTACGAGACCGCGGCCGCCTGCAACAAGCGCGAGCCTGGCAGCGGATGCGACGCGATCGGTGGGTTCAACCGCATCCATGCGGTGCTCGGCGCATCGGCATCCTGCATCGCGACGCACCCGTCGGACATGGCGGTGGCGTTGCGCGCGCTCGATACGGTGGTGGTGACGGCCCTGCCCGATCGCGGGGAGCGGCGGATCGCGCTCGGAGATCTCTACCGTTTGCCCGGCGATACGCCCGAGATCGAAACCAATCTCGAACCGGGCGAGCTGATCATCGCGATCGAACTGCCCGCACCGCCGCCGGGGCGGCAACTCTATCGCAAGGTGCGCGATCGCGCGTCCTATGCCTTTGCCCTGGTGTCGGTCGCGGCCGCGATCGCGGTCGAGGATGGTGCCGTCACCTCGGCGCGGCTGGCCTTCGGCGGGCTGGCGCCGATGCCATGGCGCAGCGCCGAGGCAGAGACGGCCCTGGTCGGCAAACCCGCCGGCACCGAGGCGTTCGAGGCTGCGGCCGAGGCGCTGCTGAGGGATGCGCGCGGATACGGCCATAACGACTTCAAGATTGTGCTCGCGCGGCGCACGCTGATCGCGTGCCTGCGCGACCTCACGGCGTAGCGGGCTGATCGGTGGCCGCCATCTCGACCGGCTGGCGGCCTTTCCAATCGGTGCGCTCGGCCGTCTTCCAGGCGGCATGGAGCTTGGCGTGACCCACGCCCAGGCCGATACGGCCGGTAGTTTCGGCCCAGCCTTCGCCGATCGCGGCTAGCCGCACGTTGGTCGGCCCCGGTGGCAGGTCGTCGACCCAGCCACTGATCGCGGTCGGGTTGAACAGCGCCAGCCCCAAGGTGGCCAGGGCAACGATCATGCCGGCCCATTTGAGGGTGGCCTGGCCGTCATCGCCTTGGTCGGGCAGGGCGGTGGGAAATTCGTAGAGGTCGGACATCGACGGCTCCCTCAAAAGCGGAAGTAGATGAAGGGCGCGATCCCTTCGAAACGCATCGCGTCGACCACCAGCATCGCCGCGACCAATGCGCCGGCAAGCGCGGGGGCGGGCAGGCGGCGGAGATGCTCGGCCAGTCGCGTCATCGAATCCCAGCGCAGTGCATGGATGGCGAGGCCGAACCCGATCAGCACGACGATCAACGGCGTGACGGTGACCGCGCCCGTCGCCGGCGCGACAATCCCGCCGAGATAGGCAAGCGCGTCGCCGAAGCTCGCCGCGCGGAAGAAGATCCAGCCGAGGGTCACGACATGGAAGGTCAGCACGACCTTCGCCCAATGCGGCAGGACGATGTCGCGGGTGCGCGGACCGGTTGCCCAGACGCGCTCGATCACCAGCGCCGCACCGTGCAACCCGCCCCAGATCACGAACGTCCAGGCCGCGCCGTGCCACAGTCCGCCGAGTAGCATCGTGATCATGAGGTTGCGGTAGAGCCTGAACTTGCCGCCGCGGTTGCCGCCCAAGGCCTCGATATAGAGGTAATCACGCAGCCAGCGCGACAGGCTGATATGCCAGCGCCGCCAGAATTCCTGGAGCGACGCCGAGCGATACGGCCGGTCGAAATTGCGCGGAAAGCGGTAGCCGAGCAAGGCGGCGATGCCGATCGCCATGTCCGAATAGGCCGAGAAATCGCAATAGATCTGGACCGCATAGCCATAGGCCGCGAGGATCAGGTCGAGCGAACCATGGGCCGAAGGCGCGGAGAAAACGGGGTCGACGAATTGCGTCGCGAGTTCGGAGGCAATCACCGCTTTCTTGAACAATCCCCAGACGATCAGCAGCAGTCCCATCGAGACCATGCCGCGATTGAGCTTCGGGGTCTGCTGGAATTGCGGAACGAGGTCGGCGGCGCGGACGATCGGCCCGGCGACGAGGTGCGGGAAGAACGACATCAGCAGCAATATGTCGAGCAAGCGCGCGGCGGGAACACGCCCGCGATGCACGTCGACGACGTAGCTGATCCCCTGGAAGGTGAAGAACGAGATGCCGACCGGCAGGATTACCTGCATCAGCGGCGCGTCCTGGCCCATCCCGAACAGGGTCAACAGGCTGCCCGCCTGTTGCGCGAAGAAGTCGAAATATTTGAAGAAACCGAGCACCAGCAGGTTGACCGCGACGCCGCCGATCAGCAGCGCCTTGCGAGTGCGC
>Ga0207683_10004807_pt1 | contig 11633 bp, 9 predicted proteins | sample KBSM73metaG_FD_184333 | JGI IMG/M metagenome (GOLD analysis project Ga0207683, IMG submission 184333) | Miscanthus rhizosphere microbial communities from Kellogg Biological Station, Michigan, USA - KBS M7-3 metaG (SPAdes) (version 2) | ecosystem: Host-associated > Plants > Roots > Rhizosphere >...
CGGCTTCACCCAGCCGATCAGTTCCTCAAGCTCGGCACGGCGCGGATGCCCCGACACATGCACCAGATGCGTGCGATCGGTGATGACCTCGATGCCCTGTTCGATCAGCAGATTGATGACGCGGCTGACGGCCTTCTCATTGCCTGGAATCGTGCGGGCGGAATAGATCACCCGGTCTCCGGCGGAAAACGTCACCTCCGGGTGCTGGTCCTCGGCTATGCGCGAAAGCGCCGCCCGCGGCTCTCCCTGGCTGCCCGTGCATAGCGCAACAACTTTGCCAGGCGGCAGATAGCCATAGGCATCCATCGGGCGGAAATCCTGTACGCCCTCAAGATAACCCGTCTCGCGCGCGATCTGCACGATGCGTTCCATCGCGCGGCCGATGACGACAACCTCACGGTCGGCGGCTCTTGCCGCGTTGGCGACAGCGCGCAGGCGCGCCACGTTGGAGGCAAACGTCGTCACCGCCACGCGGCCGCCCGCGGTCCGCACGAGCTCGGCAATCGTTTTCGCAACGTCGGATTCGGAGGGCGACCGGCCTTCGCGCACCGCGTTGGTGGAATCGCCGACCAGCGCCAGACACCCCTCCTCGCCGAGCGCGCGCAGTTTTTTCTCGTCCGTACGATCGCCCAGAATCGGCGTCAGATCGATTTTCCAGTCGCCGGTGTGCAGCACTGTACCGGCCGGCGTACGGATGATCAGCGCGTTCGATTCCGGAATCGAGTGCGCCATCGTCACCAGCTCAATATCGAACGGCCCCACCTTGAAGCGGCTGCCGAGCGCGACGACATTCACCGGGATTTTCGGCGCGCCCGGCTCGCCAGCACATTTGGCTTCCAGCAGCGCAGCTGTGAAAGGCGTTGCATAGATCGGCACCTTGAGCCGCGGCCAGAGGTCGAGCAAAGCGCCAAAATGATCCTCATGGGCGTGGGTGAGCACAAGCCCGGCGAGGTTTTTGCGTTCTTCGACGAGATAACGGATGTCGGGCAGAATCAGGTCAACGCCCGGCAGGTGTTCCTCTGCCGCGAACGAGACGCCGAGATCCACTGCGAGCCAGGTCCTGCGGCGCTCATCCCCGACGCCATAGATCGACAGATTCATGCCGATCTCGCCCACACCGCCGAGCGGCGCAAATACCAGTTGCGGCGGCACGGCCATGGTCAGCGCTCACCGAATCCGAAAACGTCGCCGGCCGTGACCACGGTTATCGTTCCGCCCTGATCGAGCAGCAACCGTCCACCATCATCGATGCCATCGAAGCGGCCCGATAATTCGCGCTCGGGCAATCGGACCTGCAGCATTTCACCGAGGCCGGCCGCACGCTTGAGCCAGTCGGCGCGAATTTCGGCGAAACCCTGCCCCCGTTTCCATTGCGCAAGACGCCGCTCCGTGGCCGCCGACAGCGCGGCAAACAGCACATCTGGCACAACGGGTGCACCCGTGACCGCAAGATCGGTCGCAGGATAATCGGTCTTGTCAGGGTGTGCCGCACAATTGACGCCGATACCGACCGCAACTGCAAAGACCGGTTCGCTTTGCCCTTCGATCAAAATGCCTGCAACTTTTGCCTTTTCGATCAGCAGATCATTCGGCCACTTCACTTTCAGCAACGGGCCGAGCTGAGGCGCACACACGGCAATAGCGTCGTGCAGCGCAAGCGCCGTCACAAAGGACAGCTGTGGCGCCTGAGCCGGCGGCGACGGCTCGGCCAATAACAGTGTGGCGTAGAGATTGCCCGGCGGAGACACCCATTGGCTGCCACGGCGGCCGCGGCCGGCACTTTGACTCGCGGCGGTCAACCACAACGGGCCCCGCTCGCCGGCACGCGCTAGCGCCAGCGCCTCGGCGTTGGTCGAGCCGAGCGTCTCGTAGGCTATGTGCCGGACCCCCGCCAGGCCCGTGGCTTCGCGGTTCATCTCGCGGCGCGCGCTCTGAACGCGCGCCTAAAACAACGATTTCGCTGCAACCGTCGCTGCGCCCAGAAGCGGCGCCGGATAGGCGAAAAACAGGATATTGGCGAGCCCAGAAACGCCCAAGACCAGACGCAACAGCATCGGCATGCGCTCAAAGCTCCGCACCGGTTCATCGAAATACATGATCTTGACGATTGCCAGATAGTAGTAGGCCCCGACGACGCTGGTGAGAACGCCGATCACCGCCAAGGTGAAGAGCCCGGCTTTGATTGCGGCCAGAAACACGTAAAATTTAGCGAAGAAGCCCGCGAGCGGCGGTATTCCGGCGAGCGAGAACAACAGCACGGCCAGGAAAAACGCCATGGTCGGATGCGTGCGCGACAGGCCAGCAAGATCGCTGATGGTCTCCACCAGTCCGCCGTCGCGCCGCATGCTCAGGATGACCGCGAAAGTGCCGAGCGTCATCGCCACATAGATGCTCATGTAGATGAGCACGCCCTGCACGCCCTCCGCCGTGCCAGCGGCAAGCCCGACCAGCGCGTAGCCCATGTGGCCGATCGAGGAGTACGCCATCAGCCGCTTGATGTTGCGCTGGCCGATTGCGGCGAAAGACCCGAGCGCCATCGATGCGATCGAGACGAATACAACGATCTGCTGCCATTCGTGGGTAATGCCTGGAAATGCCACGACCGTCGCGCGCGCGAAGATGGCAATACCGGCAACCTTCGGCGCAGCGGCGAAAAACGCCGTGACCGGCGTCGGCGCGCCTTCGTAAACGTCCGGCGTCCACATGTGGAAGGGCACCGCAGAGATCTTGAAGCAGAATCCGACAAACAGGAACACGAGACCGAAGATCAATCCTACCCCGGCGCCGTTCTGCGTTTCCTTGGCGATGCCTGCAAAATTGACCGTGCCGGTGAAGCCGTAGATCAGTGAGGCGCCGTAAAGCAGCATTCCCGACGACAGCGCGCCAAGCACGAAATATTTCAGACCGGCCTCGGTGGATTTCAGATTCTCACGATTGGAAGCCGCGATCACGTAGAGCGGCAGGCTCATCAGCTCGAGGCCGAGATAAAGCGCGATCAGATCGGAGGCCGAGATCAGCATCAGCATGCCGAGCGTCGCGAGCAGAAACAGCGCGCCGTATTCGAATTTCTGCTGCTTCTCGATGGTGAGATAGTCGAGCGAGAGCAACAGCGCCCCGCCGGAGCCGACGAGCGTCAACACCTTGAGAAAACGTGCGTAATCGTCGACCAGGAAGCTTCCGCCGAACATCACGTGCGGCCCGGGCGGCAGCCAGACGAGAGTGACGCCGGCCAGCACCAACACGACAACGCACCAGCCGTTGACCATAGCCGCGCTGCGCTCGCCAATGAATGCACCGAACATCAGCATCAGCATGGCGCCGCATGCCAGCGTCAGTTCCGGCAGCAGCGGCATCAGGTCATGCAAGGTGGACAGCTGATTCATCGTGTGGCGGCCCGCTCGCGCTCGATCTGCGCGAGTTCTCTATTCGTCTCCGCGGCCTTGGCCGCAGCGATGGCGTGATTGTAATTCTCAAGGAGTTGCGAAACCGAGGCGGCCGACATATCGAGCACCGGCTTGGGCACGACACCGAACAAAATGGTCAGCACGACCAACGGCGCGAAGATCACTGTCTCCCGCCAGCCGATGTCACGGATGCCTTCGAGCGACGGCTTGAGATCGCCAAAAATCATTTTTCGGTAGAGCCACAACGCATAAGCCGCCGACAGAATGACGCCAAGCGTGGCCAGCGTGGCGACCGGTATATTGATCCTGAACGTGCCGATGAGAGACAAAAATTCGCCGATAAACCCCGACGTTCCCGGCAGGCCGACATTGGCAAGCGTAAACACCATGAACACGAAAGCATAAAGCGGCATGCGGTTGACGAGGCCGCCATAGGCGTTGATCTCGCGCGTATGCATGCGGTCGTACACGACGCCGACGCAGAGGAACAGCGCGCCCGAGACGATGCCGTGCGAGATCATCTGGAAAATGCCGCCGGCAACGCCCTGCGCGGTTGCGGCAAAGATGCCCATCGTCACGAAGCCCATGTGCGCAACGGAGGAATAGGCGATTAGCTTTTTCACGTCCTCCTGCATCAGTGCGACGAGCGAGGTGTAGATGATGGCGACAACCGACAGGGTGAAGATCAGCGGTGCAAATTCATGACTGGCAACCGGGAACATCGGCAGCGAAAATCGTAAAAAGCCATAGCCGCCCATCTTCAGGAGGATGGCGGCGAGGATCACGGAGCCCGCTGTCGGTGCTTCGACATGCGCGTCCGGCAACCACGTGTGGACCGGCCACATCGGCATCTTCACCGCGAATGAGGCGAAGAAGGCAAACCACGCCCATTTCTGCAGACCGATCGGGAAGCCGTGGCGCAACAGCGCCACGATATCGGTAGTGCCGGCATCCCAATACATCGCCATGATGGCGAGCAGCATCAGCACCGAGCCGAGCAGCGTGTAGAGGAAGAACTTGAAGCTCGCATAGACCCGGCGCGCTCCGCCCCAAATGCCGATGATCAGGAACATCGGGATCAGGCCGCCCTCGAAGAACAGATAGAACAGCACCAGATCGAGCGCCGAGAAGGTCCCGACCATCAGGGTTTCCAGCACCAGAAACGCGATCATGTACTCCTTTACGCGCGTCTGGATCGCGGTCCAGCTGGCGAGAATGCAGATCGGCATCAGCGCCGTGGTCAGGATCACGAAGGGCAGTGAAATTCCGTCGACACCCATGTGATAGGACGCGATACCGAGCCAGTTATACTTTTCAGCGAACTGGAATTCCGCGGAACTGGCGTCAAAACGCCAGACCATCACCAGGGAAATGGCAAAGGTGACCAGCGTCGCCCACAGCGCGATCCAGCGCGCGGTACCGCGCGCCAGACGCTCGTTACCGCGCACCAGCAACGCGACCAGCAGGGCGCCAAGCAGCGGGAGGAAAGTAACGACGGAGAGGATGGGCCAGTTCATTAATGTGTCCCCATCGCGAACATGAACCAGGTGATAAAGGCCGCAGCCCCAATCAGCATGGCGAAGGCGTAGTGATAGAGATACCCGGTCTGCAGACGCACCACGTTACGGGTGACGTCGAGCACGCGTGCCGACACGCCGTCCGGCCCAAAACCGTCGATCAGCCAGCCATCGCCGCTCTTCCACAGCAGGCGGCCGAGTCGCTTCGTGGGCCTGACGAAGATCAGGTCATAAAGCTCGTCGAAGTACCATTTATTGAGCAGGAAGCGGTAAAGCCAATCGTGTTGCCGCGCCAGCTCGACCGGAATATCGGGACGGCGGATATAGAAGTGCCAGGCGATCACGAAGCCAATCAGCATCATGACCGTCGGCAGAATGCCAATCTGCAACGGCACGTGATGCATGTCTTCCAGCACATGGTTGGACTTCGCGAAGGCCAATGACTCGCGGAAGAACCCCTCAACACCGCGGCCGGCAAAGATTTCCTTGAACGGCAAGCCGGCAAGCACCGAGCCGGCAGCCAGAAAGCCGAGCGGGATCAGCATCACCATCGGGCTCTCATGCGCATCCCGCCAATGCGTGCGGTCGTGCGGCTCGCCATGAAATGTCTTGAAGATCAGCCGCCAGGAATAGAACGATGTCAGCAACGCAGCCGCGACCGTGCAAATGAAGCCATAGAACGCCATCGGATTCTTGCCGACGTAGGCTGCCTCGATGATCGCATCCTTGGAGAAGTAGCCGGCGGTGAGCGGAAAGCCGGTGAGCGCCAGCGTACCGATCAGCATCACAATATAAGTGTAGGGAATGCGATCCTTCAGCCCGCCCATGTTGCGGATGTCCTGCTCATGATGCATCGCGGTGATCACCGAGCCGGAGCCGAGAAACAGCAACCCCTTGAAGAAGGCGTGCGTGAAGAGATGGAACATTCCGACCGAATAGGCCCCCACGCCCATCGCTACAAACATGTAGCCCAGCTGCGAGCAGGTCGAATAAGCGATGATCCGCTTGATATCATTCTGCACGAGGCCGATGGTTGCAGCGAACATCGCGGTGGTGGCGCCGATCAGCGTCACGAAAGCCTGCGCGTTGGGTGCAAGCTCAAACAGCGGCGACAACCGCGCCACCATGAACACGCCCGCGGTCACCATGGTCGCGGCGTGGATCAAAGCCGAGACCGGGGTCGGTCCTTCCATCGCGTCTGGCAACCATGTGTGCAGGAGGAATTGCGCCGACTTGCCCATCGCGCCCATGAAGAGAAGCAGACAGGTGAGCGTGAGTGCATCGGCTTGCCAGCCAAAGAAATTGATCGTCTTGCCGGTCAGCGCTGGTGCCTGGGCGAATATGGTGTCGAAATCGATCGCCTTCGTGAGCATGAACACGGCGAAAATGCCGAGCGCAAATCCGAAATCGCCGATCCTATTGACGATGAAGGCCTTGATCGCAGCCGCGTTTGCTTCCGGCTTGTGGTACCAGAAACCAATCAAAAGATAGCTCGCGAGGCCGACGCCTTCCCAGCCGAAGAACAGCTGCACCAGGTTGTCCGCCGTCACCAGCATCAGCATGGCGAAGGTGAACATCGACAGGTAGCCGAAAAAGCGCGGCCTGTACGGATCTTCGCGCATGTAGCCGATGGAATAAAGGTGCACGAAAGCCGACACCGTGTTCACCACCACCAGCATTACTGCGGTGAGCGTGTCGATGCGCAGCGACCACTCGACCTTGAGATCGCCGGCGATCATCCAGGTAAATATCGGCACGCGCATGTCGTGATGGGCAAAGCCGACATCCACGAATGCAATCCATGACAGAATCATGGAAATCATTAAAAGCGTGGTCGTGATCAACTCGGCGGTACGCGAACCGGCGGCGGCGGGCTCGTGCGCTTCTTCTTCATGGTGCGAGGAATGAACCGCCGCGCCGCCGTGGGCATCAGCCGCGCCGTGGTGCAGGCCATGATCGGCGCCGGCCACGGGGCCTTTCCCGGGAAAACGGGCGCGCGCGCCGGCCAGCGCGATAAAGCCGGCGAGGATTGCGCCAAGGAGCGGGAGAAAGACGATCGCTTGATACACGCGCTAGCCCTTCATCAAATTGATGTCCTCAACCGCGATCGAGCCGCGGTTGCGGTAGTACACGACCAGAATGGCAAGCCCGATCGCCGCTTCCGCCGCTGCGACCGTCAGCACCAGCAGCGCGTAGATCTGTCCGACGATGTCGCCAAGATGGGTCGAGAAGGCGACAAGATTGATGTTGACTGCGAGCAGGATCAACTCGATCGACATCAGGATGATGATGACGTTTTTGCGGTTCAGGAAAATACCGAAGATCCCCAGCGTGAACAGGACTGCGGCAACCGACAGAAAGTGACCGAGGCCAATGGTCATGTATTGCTCCCCAGGCCCTGCCCGGACCGCACCTTCACCACATCGATCGAAGCAGCCGGCGTGCGCGCAACCTGTTCGGAAATATCCTGGCGCCGCACGCGGACGCGGTGCTGGAGCGTCAGCACGATGGCGCCCACCATGGCGACCAGAAGGATCATGCCGGCAGCTTCAAAGAAATAGACGTAGCGCGTGTAGAGCACGAGGCCGATCGCCTCGGTGTTTGGAATTTTTGTGGGGATCGGCGCGGTGATCGCCTGCGGCACGCCGGGCCCTATCGCCCAGGCCCCGACCACCAGGAGCAATTCAGCGAGAAAAATTCCGCCGATCAACATGCCAACCGGGAGATATTGCAGCATCCCCTGCTTGAGTTCGGAAAAATCCACATCGAGCATCATCACGACGAACAGGAACAGCACCGCGACTGCGCCGACATAGACCACGATGAGGATCATGGCGAGGAATTCGGCGCCCATCATCACGAACAGACCGGCCGCGTTGACGAAGGCGAGGATGAGAAACAGGACCGAATGCACGGGATTGCGTGCCGCGATCACCATGACCGCACTGGCCACGCAGATGCTCGCAAACAGATAGAAAAACAGCGCGGCAGCAATCATCGGCGTCACCTGTACGGAGCGTCGAGCGCGAGATTCTTCGCGATCTCCCGCTCCCAGCGATCGCCGTTCGCAAGCAGGCGCTCCTTGTCGTAGTAGAGCTCCTCACGAGTCTCGGTCGCAAATTCGAAATTCGGGCCCTCGACGATGGCATCGACCGGGCACGCCTCCTGGCATAGACCGCAATAAATGCATTTCACCATATCGATGTCGTAGCGCGTCGTGCGGCGCGTGCCGTCGTTGCGCCGCGGCCCGGCCTCGATGGTGATCGCCTGCGCCGGGCAGATCGCTTCGCACAGCTTGCAGGCGATGCAACGCTCCTCGCCGTTCGGATAGCGGCGCAACGCATGTTCGCCACGGAAGCGCGGCGAAATCGGCCCCTTTTCAAACGGGTAGTTGAGTGTCGCCTTCGGCTTGAAGAAATAGCGCATGGCCAGCACGAAGCCGGTCACAAACTCCATCAGGAACAAGCCCTTGGCCGCGCGGTCGAGTCTCATCACGTCCTCACTTCATCGCGCCTGTCGCCAGCGCGCCGTATTGGATGACGGCCGCAACGATCGCCACCATGGCCAGCGACAGAGGCAGGAACACTTTCCAGCCAAGCCGCATAAGTTGGTCGTAGCGATAACGCGGAACCATGGCCTTGGCCATGGCGAACAGAAAGAACATGAACAACGCCTTGAGCGTGAACCAGATCACGCCCGGCACCCAGGTGAACGGCGGATACGGTATTGGCGACAGCCATCCACCCAGGAACATGATGGTCGCCATGGCGCACATGGTCCCGATCGCCACGTATTCGCCCAGCATGAACATCATATAGGGCGTCGAGCCGTATTCGACCATGAAGCCGGCGACGAGCTCCGATTCTGCTTCAACCAGATCGAACGGTGGCCGGTTGGTCTCTGCAAGGGCCGAAATGAAGAACACAACAAACATCGGAAACAGCGGCAACCAGTACCAGTTCAACAGCCCGTATTTACCGTTCTGCGCTTCGACGATCGCCGACAGATTCAACGAGCCGGCGCACAGCAGCACCGTAATGATGACAAAGCCGATCGAGACTTCGTAGGACACCATCTGCGCGGCCGAACGCACCGCGGCCAGGAAGGCGTACTTAGAGTTCGACGCCCAGCCCGCCATGATCACGCCGTAGACCATCAACGACGAGATCGCGAAAATGTAGAGCACGCCAACATTGATATTGGCGATCACCCAATTTGCATTGACCGGGATCACCGCCCACGCAGCGAGCGCCAGCACGCAGGTGACCAGCGGCGCAAGCAGAAAAACGCCCTTGTTGGCGCCGGCGGGAATGACCGGTTCCTTGACCACGAATTTCAGCAGGTCGGCAAAAGACTGGAACAGGCCCCAGGGCCCTACGACGTTGGGCCCTCGCCTGATCTGTACCGCCGCCCAGATCTTACGGTCGGCCAGCAGGATGTAAGCGATCGCGACAAGCAGGATCACCAGCAGCAACACAGATTGCGCGACGATGACGATCAACGGCCAGAGATAGGTCCAGAAAAACTCCATGACCCTACTCCGCCGCCGTCTTTGCCGCCGCGTTCGCCAAGGCAGAACATTCCGCCATGATGGCAGAGGCGCGCGCGATCGGATTGGTTAAATAGAAGTCCGCAACGGACGAACGCAGACGCGCTTTTTCCGGTGTCCCGCCGAGCTTCGTGAGCTTCTTGATGTCGGCAACGTCACCTGCGGCAATTTGATCGATGCGCATCAGATGCGGATGGGCGGCGAACATCGCCTGTCGCAGGGCGGCAAGCGAGTCGTAGGGAAGCTTGTGTCCAAGCGTGTCGGACAGCGCGCGCAGGATAGCCCAATCCTCGCGCGCGTCACCGGGCGGAAACGCAGCCCGGTTGCCCAACTGCACGCGGCCCTCGGTGTTCACGTAGGTCCCGGATTTTTCCGGGTAGGCGGCGCCCGGAAGGATCACATCGGCACGATGTGCGCCGCGGTCGCCGTGAGTCCCGATATAGACAACGAAAGGACCGGGCGCGACGTCGATCTCGTCGGCGCCGAGCAGGAACAACACATCAAGGCCGCCTGCCGCCATCTGTGCCGCGTCTAAACCGCCCGCGCCGGGCACCAGGCCGAGATCGAGTGCCGCAACGCGCGAGGCCACGCTGTGCAATACGGAGAAGCCATTCCAGCCGTCTTTGACCGCGCCGAACTCCACTGCCGCTTTCGCGGCCAGAGAAGCGATAGCAGCGCCATCCTTGCGCGCGAAGGCCCCCGCCCCGACCAGAACCAGCGGTCGTTCGGCCGCTTTCAGCGCATCGGCAAACTTGCTGGTTCCGAGATCCGCGAGCGTCTCGGCGCCGGCGCCGAGGTAGTCATAACTGTAGGTCAGGTCGGCCTTCTCGCCGATCAGGCCGATCGGGAAATTGCCGGCGCGCCAGCGTTTGCGGATGCGCGCATTGAGCACCGCTGCCTCGCGCCGCGGATTCGCGCCGACGATCAGCAGCGCATCGGCCTGCTCGATACCGGCGATGGTCGCGTTAAACAGGTAGGATGCGCGGCCCCATTTCGGGTCGAAGGCCGCACCGTCCTGACGCCCATCGATATTGGCGCTGCCGAGGCGGCCCATCAGGTCCTTGAGCGCGAACATTTCTTCCGCGCTGGCGAGATCACCAGCAATGGCCCCGATCCGCTTGGCGGTACTTCCTCTCACGTTGCGGACAATATTCGAGAAACCTTCCGCCCATGAGGCGGGCTGAAGGCGTCCGTTTACACGCACATAGGGTTGGTCCAGCCGTTGCGTACGCAAACCGTCGACCACGTGACGGGTCTTGTCGGATATCCACTCCTCGTTCACGTCGTCATTGGCGCGCGGGAGGATGCGCAGAACCTCACGCCCGCGCGTGTCGATGCGGATCGCGGAGCCGACCGCGTCCATCACGTCAATCGATTGCGTCTTATTGAGCTCCCAGGGACGCGCTGCAAAGGCATAGGGTTTCGAGGTCAGCGCTCCGACCGGGCAGAGGTCGACCACGTTGCTTTGCAGTTCGGAGGTCATCGCATGTTCGAGATAGGTCGTGATCTCCATATCCTCGCCGCGACCGATCGCGCCAAGTTCGGGAACGCCGGCCACCTCGGTCGAGAAACGGATGCACCGTGTGCAGTGGATGCACCGCGTCATGATCGTCTTCACCAGAGGACCGATATATTTGTCCTCAACGGCCCGCTTATTCTCCTGGTAGCGGCTCGCATCGACGCCATAGGCCATCGCCTGGTCCTGCAAGTCGCATTCACCGCCCTGATCGCAGATAGGGCAATCGAGTGGATGGTTGATCAGCAGGAATTCCATCACGCCTTCGCGCGCCTTCTTCACCATCGGAGTTTTGGTATTGAGAATCTTCGGCGACCCATCCTTGTTCGGTGGCAGATCCTTCACGCCCATGGCGCAGGAGGCTTGCGGTTTGGGAATGCCGACGACTTCTATCAGGCACATCCGGCAATTTCCGGCAATCGACAGCCGCTCGTGGAAGCAGAACCGCGGGATTTCCGCGCCCGCGGCTTCGCAAGCCTGGAGCAGCGTGTATTCCGGCGGGACATCGATCTCTTTTCCGTCAACGATGATCTTGGTCATGCGGCGTGCTCGCTCGGCGCTCCGCAATGCGCCGTCTTCCATAATTTCGCGCCGGCGATCTCCCGCCAGCCGAAAGCGTAATCGCTCGGGCCATGTGCAATCAGGTG
>Ga0207683_10004809_pt1 | contig 11629 bp, 16 predicted proteins | sample KBSM73metaG_FD_184333 | JGI IMG/M metagenome (GOLD analysis project Ga0207683, IMG submission 184333) | Miscanthus rhizosphere microbial communities from Kellogg Biological Station, Michigan, USA - KBS M7-3 metaG (SPAdes) (version 2) | ecosystem: Host-associated > Plants > Roots > Rhizosphere >...
CGCCGAGCTGCGGAAGGATTAAACGCTTCGCGTAAGAGCTGCGCTCCGGCTTGGGAATAGGTCGCGATGCCGCTCGGATCGTCATCGGCGGCGCCCGTGGTCAGACCTGGTCCCAGCGCTCCCCAGGCCCGGCGCGCGATCGTCTTGATGGACGCCATCTCGACCTCCCCTACGGTTCGTCAGTGCGCGCCTGTTTACCCGTGCCAACTCGCTAAGTATCGAAGGATACGCATCGCGGTATAGAGTGCCGCACGTTTCCGGGGAGGCTGATGACTTCGCTGTCTCGACCCTTAACCCTCTCGCGGCGGGAGGCGCTAAAGCTCGGCGCAGCTGTTCCACTCGGCTCGCTCTGCCTGATGCGAGTTTTCTTTTACGAGAGGCCGCGGCTGCGTTTTCCTCAAGGTGAATCGATATTGCGCCGGAGGAGAATTTCGAGTTGGTCGCCGACGATCCCTTGTCGGTGACCGGCTTCACCAAGTCGACGACGGTCCTCGAACGCTCCGATCTAGGCTGAAAGACGCGCTCCGAGACCACGACCAATGTGTGGAGGGAGACCGATGAGAAAGGCGGCTACTTGTTCGGCTATCTCGCCACGATCAAGACCTTCACCGGCCATGAAGGAGCAGATCAACCCTTCGCAGAAAAGAGGGTACACGACGATATCGTGCACTCTTGGATCTGACTTGAGCCGCCGGCTTGGCGTTGTCGGCGGTCTTGGCCTTAATATCTGCGGCAGGCGTATGCTCATCCACGGAAATCGCGTGCTTCTGGCACCCTTCTTTTTGGGTCTCCGGCCCGCCAGCTCCTACGGCTGACGAGCCGGTGCCACAAAAGGGTTGGTTTGCACCGCCTTGCTGTTCTTCTCGACGCACTCATCAAGCCGATCGAACGCAGCCGTGCTCTTGTCGAGTGGAACTCTGATGGTTGCGCCGGCGCCGACCACGTTCAAAGCGCTCGCACTGCGCAGGCCGGTGGTGAATTTCTTGTCCTTGATGTCGATCGACACGGAGTTGGCCTCGGCAGCGACCTGGTCGTCAAAGCTCAGGGAGCCGAGATTGATCTTGACCGGATATTGCTTGCCGCGGTCGAGCTTCCAATTCGGCGAGGACAGCACAAGACTAAGCCCATCATCAGTGCGGACGAAATCTGCGACGATGTCGTCATCGAGCTTGCGGCTGATCGAGCAGCGGTCGAACTTGTCGGACTTGAAGGTCGCCGCGATCTCCCAAGGCCCGATCGTGTCGGATTTGCTCTCCTCGGCGGCGTGGCTTGCTTTCGGCGAGAGCCAGAGAACAGCAGCAATAGCAAAGCCGTAGCAAATGAGATGAGGCGTGGAAATCAGAGCAGTCTTGCGCATGGTTTACCCCGTCGAGACTGATGACGCGGGTAAAACGCGCACAGCTGCCGGCTAGTTCCGGGGGCGACGGAACTGGGAAGGTCTCTCCTTGTCTGCTTGCCGCCGGATATGTTGTTCCAACAGGCGTGCGTTCTTGCGATTTGCTTTCCACAGGACATCGAACGCATCGCCGAGAAAGGGCACGGCACCGACCAGAAAATCAACGCCCACATTGCCGAGCATCCGCGCGATGGTGAAGCGCGATGCGCCGGTCTGCCAAGCGTGATGCACGATGAGCAGCGAGATCGCGCTCGTCAGCACGTCGCCAAGACCTGGGAAGAGCCCGATCACGGAGTCCCAGCCGAACCGGAGCGGGGTGCCGGGCACCGCGAAGCGATCGTCCATCAGGCTCGCGAGCCACTTCACCTGGGCGAGCCGCTCCTCATGACTCATGCGGGCACCAAGACCGCTCAAGAACTCGAGGGCGCTCTCCCCAGGGATTTTCGTGGCCGGCGGAAAAATCTCTACGCGACCGGTGACCATCGTCTTGAAGTGACCTCCATGTTGCGCGCCGCATATAGGGTGCCGCGAGAATGGAACAAGCGGCGACAGCCAGGAATTTGTCGGCACCTGCGATAGACCCCTCCTTGATGGATTCCCGATGAGTTCCACCGTAACCGCAGACGACCTCGACTATGTCGAGATCGACCGGCCGCTGGTCGAGCTCGCCATCAACGCGCTCGCCTCGGCCGAGCGCAACGCGCTCAGAGTCGTCACGGCGGAGTCTTGCACCGGAGGCTTGATCGCCACGGTGCTGACCGAGGCGCCGGGAGCGGCGGATTATTTCGACGGAGCGTTCGTCTGCTACACCGCGGAGCACAAATGCGCGGCCTTGGGAGTCGACCCAAAGCTCATCGAACGCGACGGGGTCGTGAGCAGACAGGTGGCCATCGCCATGGCAAACGGCGCGCTCGCCCATTCCGACGCAGATCTCGCCGTGGCGATCACCGGCGTGGCAGGTCCCGAGCGCGACGAGAACGGCAATCCGGTCGGCCTGGTTTACCTCGCCTGCGTCAGGCGCGGCGGAGACAGCGTCTGCGTAAAACAGAACTTCGGCGACATCGGGCGGTCGAAGATTCGCTATCGCGCCGCCAGTGAAGCCCTAACCCTGCTTGCCGAGGTCGCGAGCCGCTAGCCCTCGACCACATCAGTCTGACGCTCGAAGATATTGTCTAGCATCGCCTTGGCGATCTCATGCTCGCCCATCACCACGAGATCGGCGCCGTGTTTCTTGAGATGTTCGATCTCTGCCTCCGAGTGGGCGCGGGCGACGATGAGGAGTTTGGGATTGATGGCGCGGGCCTGCTGCACCACCTGGCCGCCTTCGAAGGCGTTGGGAATGGCGACCAAAAGGCAGCGCGCCCCGCCGAGATTTGCGGTGGCGATCAGCTCGGGATCGGCGGCATTGCCGCTCAGAGTCTCGACGCCGGTCGTCTTCAGCGCCGCCACCGCGTCTTCATTATATTCGATCACGAAAAGCGGTACGCCCTTCGTCCTCAGCGCGGCGCTGATCGCGCTCCCAACCCTACCGTGCCCGACTAGCACAATATGATTTGCGAGCCGCGTAGGCCTGATCGGCTCTCGTGCAGTGTCGGTCTCCGTTATCTCCGCAACCTCGACTCGCCGCTGCTCCCGCCGCTCCACCACGTGGTCGAGCGCAGCAAACAGGAGCGGATTGAGCAGGATCGAAATGATCGCGCCGGCAAGGATCAAATCCCTCCCCTGCTCGGGAAGGAGCGCCAGGCTCACGCCGAGGCCAGCGAGAATGAAGGAGAACTCGCCGATTTGGGCGAGCGACGCCGAGATCGTAAGTGCCGTCGGCGTGGAATAACCGAACCCGCGGACGATGGCGAAGGCAGCCAGAGACTTGCCGAGCACGATGATGAGAACCGTGACGAGCACGGGGATCGGCTCGCGCACGAGAATGGTGGGGTCGAACAGCATGCCCACCGACACGAAGAACAGCACGGCGAAGGCGTCACGGAGTGGAAGCGTCTCTTGTGCCGCCTGCTGGCTGAGCGCCGATTCGCTTAAGATCATGCCGGCGAAAAAGGCGCCGAGGGCGAAGGACACGCCGAACAGTTCCGCCGCCGCGTAGGCCGCGCCCAGCGCGACAACCAACACCGAGAGGCGGAACAGCTCGCGGCTCCCGGTATGCGCCATGTAATGCAAAATCCCCGGTATCAGTCGCTTGCCGACGATCAGCATGATGCCGACGAAGGCGGCAATCTTGGCGACGGTCGTGCCGAGAGCGACGGCGATATCGAGCGGGGCCGCGCCGGCGTTGCCCTCGAGTGCTCCAGATAGAGCGGGCAGGAGTACGAGCGTCAGCACCATCGCGATATCTTCGACGATCAGCCAACCCACGGCGATGCGCCCGCGCTCGGTCTCAACCAAGCGACGTTCCTGAAGTGCTCGCAGAAGAACGACGGTGCTCGCCACCGACAACGCGAGCCCGAATACCAGCGCGCCTTCGATGGACCAGCCGAGCCACAGACCAAGCCCCATGCCGAGCAAAGTCGCGCAGGCGATCTGGGCAAAAGCGCCGGGGATCGCGATTGCCTTCACCGAGAGCAGGTCGGCCAGGGAGAAATGCAGGCCAACACCAAACATCAGGAGAATGACGCCGATCTCGGCGAGTTCGCTTGCAATATTCTGGTCCGCGACGAAACCAGGAGTAAACGGGCCGATGGCGATGCCTGCGAGCAGGTAGCCGACGATCGGCGGCAGCTTGAGCCGATTGGCCACCGCGGCGAAGGCCCAGGCTAGCGCGAGCGCAATGACGATGGTCGAGATCAGCGGCGCCTGATGCGGCATTGGTCTCGGCTACTCTCCGTTACCGGCGGTAACTTTTTCGGCGGCTGGCGGGACCGGGACGGACAGAGATGCCTCAGCTTGCGCGGGCTCTGGCGCGCGTTGGCCGAGTCTACCTACCGTCTCGATCATCGCCTTGGCAATCTCGTGCTCACCCATCACCACAAGATTGGCGCCGTGCTTCTTGAGATGCTCGATCTCGTCCTCCGAATGCGCTCGCGCGATAATGGGAAGCGTCGGATTGATCGCCCGGGCCTGCACCACCACCTGGCCTCCTTCGAACGCATCGGGAATGGCAACAAGAAGGCAGCGTGCCCCGCCAAGATTCGCGGCAGCAATCAGTGCGGGATCGGCGGCGTTGCCGGCAATCGCCTCGACGCCGTGCGCCTTGAGCTCGGCCACCAGATCCTTGTCGTCCTCGACTACGAATAGCGGCGTCTTGCTCTCGCCCAGCGCTCCACTGATGACGCTGCCGACCCTGCCATGGCCAATCAGCACGATGTGATTGGTAAGGCTCGTCGGGCGGATCGGCTCGCGAGTCGGCATTGGCTCCGCCTCGACAACCTCGGTTGGAGGCCTATCGGCGATAGCCTTCTCGCGCCTTGTGAGGACGAAGTCGAGCGCGGCAAAGAGGAATGGATTGAGAATGATGGTTATGATGGCCCCGGCAAGGATCAGATCGCGGCCGTCAGAGGGTAAGATTCCGAGGCTCAAGCCGAGATTGGCGAGAATGAAGGAGAATTCGCCGATCTGCGCGAGCGAGGCCGAGATAGTCAAAGCGGTCGGCCCTGGAAGTCCGAACAGGCGAACCACCGCGTAGGCGGCAATCGATTTCCCGAGCAGGATGATGAGCACGGTCGCAAGCAGCGCCATGGGCGCGGTGAGCACCGCTGCCGGATTGAACAGCATCCCGACCGAGACGAAGAACAGAACGGCGAAGGCGTCGCGGAGTGGCAGCGACTCCTGGGCCGCTTGCTGGCTCAGCCGCGACTCTGACAACATCATGCCGGCGAAGAACGCGCCAAGGGCCAGAGAGACACCGAACAATTCCGCGGCCGCATAGGCAACCCCGAGCGCGATGGAAAGCACGGCGAGGCGAAACAGCTCGCGGCTGCCGGTATGCGCCACGTAATGCAGAATCGCCGGGATCAGCTTCTTGCCGACGATCAACATGACGGCGACGAAGATCGCGAATTTGCCGAGCATGAGCCCGACCGCGCGCACGATCGCGGCCGCATCCGGCGCCGCCTCCAACCCTTTGTAAAGTGCCGCCAAGCCCGGCAGCAGGACGAGGACGAGGATCATCGCGATGTCCTGCACGATCAGCCAGCCGACCGTGATCTTGCCGCGCTCGGTCTCGAGCAGCCGCCGCTCCTGCATCAGCCGCAACAGCACTACGGTACTCGCCACCGAGAGGGCGAGACCGAACAGCACACCCGCGCCAGTGCCCCAGCCGAGCCACCAGCCGACCGCCATGCCGAGCGGCGTCGCGACCAGGCCCTGCGCCAGGGCTCCTGGAATGGCGATGCCGCGGACCGAGAGCAGGTCCTCGAGCGAAAAATGCAGCCCGACGCCGAACATCAGGAGGATGACCCCGACCTCGGCGAGCTGATTGGCGATGTTCTGATCGGCCACGAAGCCCGGCGTAAACGGTCCGAGGGCGATGCCGGCAAGCAGATAGCCAACCAGCGGCGGAAGCTTCAGGCGATGGGCGAGCACACCGAGACTGAAGGCAAGCACGAGGCCAATCGCGAGCGTCGAGACGAGCGGCGGCACGTGCAACATCGATGGGCCCTCAAAGAGCTTGCTCCTGGCGTTTACCACCCTGACAATGAATGGCGACGCCGACAACCCTCAAGCGCGGCAAGACATCGGGTGACCGCGCGTCAACCAGCGCACGCGGCGAGGCTGGCCTAACCTTCCCCGGCATGGTTTAATGTCTCTCGTGAGCGCGTTTAACTACAGGGCCCCCGCCGAGCTTTACGCAAGCTCAAGCAAGACCGGCAAGCGGCCGATGCGCTACACGCGCTTCAAGAGCGCTGCCGAGGCAATCAAATATGCAGTCGAGGAATTGCCGCCGGAACTTCTCATCGGCACCACGCTAGAGGTCAATGAGGAGCGCTTTGACGGTTTCGGCATACGCGCGCTTTACGACAGCGCGAGCTATCCCTTGCGCCGGCGCAAGACGAGCTAAATCGGCAATCTCATTCACCAAAGTCCGATCTTTCCTTGACATCGATGCGCCGCACCTCCATGTTCGGGTCACATTGATTGCTCGCGATCGCGCGTAGCTGCCGCATCTTTCGCGGTACTTCATCCCGAGACAATTTCCCGTTTTTCCTCTGCCCTCAGACAGCGCGTGGGGTGAGGCGCTAAGGCCCCCGCACAAGCTTTGCGCAATCCACGCGCCAGGCCGCGATTGGACACATAAGGAACATTTAGTGACACCAACTTCTTTCGACGGCCTCGGCCTCGCCGAGCCCTTGCAGCTCGCGCTGATGGCCGAGAACTATCTCAAGCCAACGCCGATTCAGGCGAAGGCCATTCCCCTTTTGAACGACGGCAAGGATCTGCTCGGGATTGCACAAACCGGCACAGGCAAGACCGCCGCGTTCGCGCTTCCCATCTTGCAACGTTTGTTGCGGGCCGACTTACGGCGCTCGCCGGGGGCGCCGCATGCCCTCATTCTTGCGCCGACACGCGAGCTTGCACGACAGATCGGCGAGCGCTTTAGCGCCTACGGCCGCAGGCTTCCGCTACGCACTGCCGTGATTTTCGGCGGCGTCAATCAGCATCATCAGGTGAAGGCATTGAAGGCGGGCGTCGACATTCTGATCGCGACGCCAGGGCGCCTGCTCGATCTTTGCAACCAGCGGCATGTCCGGCTCCATAACGTCTCGGTTCTGGTCCTCGACGAGGCCGACCGTATGCTCGACATGGGCTTCATCCACGACGTGCGGAAGATCGTCTCGCTCTGTCGCGGCGAGCGCCAAACGTTGCTGTTCTCGGCGACCATGCCTCCAGCCATCGCCAAACTGGCTCATGACATCCTCAAAGACCCGGTGCGCATCGACATCTCGCCCGCCGTTATCGCCGTCGATCGCATCGATCAGCGCGTGCTGTTCGTGGGCGCCAAGGACAAGCGGGCTTTTCTGACGGAACTCCTGCGCGATCCAGACATGGACCGGGTGCTCGTGTTCACCCGTACCAAGCGAGGCGCCGACCGCGTCTGCCGCCAGCTCGCGCAGGCCGGGATCGCGGCTGACGCGCTTCACGGCAACAAGGCACAGAATGCCCGGGTTCGTGCGCTCGACGCATTCCGCAGCGGCAGCGTGCGCGTCCTCGTCGCGACCGATATCGCGGCTCGCGGCATCGACGTCCCTGGCATCTCGCACGTGATCAATTACGAGCTGCCGAACGAGCCGGAAAGCTATGTGCATCGCATCGGCCGCACCGCTCGAGCCGGAGCCGGAGGCGCCGCACTGTCATTTTGCGATCAGAACGAGCAACCGTATCTGCGCGCCATCGAATCTCTCATGCGGCGCAAGGTCACCGTTGCCGAATTTCGTCCTACCGAAAGCGCTGCCGAGAGAGCGCCTCTGCCCAAGAGGCAACGACCCCAAGGCGCAAGGCCGGCCTCAGCGGGCAAGCGGCGCAGACGATCTCACGCCCGCGGCTTCCCCGGCCTCCCGGGCGGCGTGCCGAAATTTGCCAACCGCGAGCGCGCGGTCCGTCAGTCAGGAGAAACGAGATGAGCAACCCTACTTCGCGCATTTCATCGGCGAGGCGCAATGCCGAGGCGCTTCTCGGCAAGGCACAGAAACGTAATGACGACCTCAAGCTCGAGCAGGAACGCGAGCGTGAGGCCATGGCGCTGAAGACGGCGCGATTGCGCGAGCTTCGCCTCGCCAAGGAAGCTGAGGACCAGAAAACCGCGTCGCCGGCTCGGCAGACTGCCCGGGCTCCCAGGCCGCGGCGATCAAGGCAAACCTAGCCGTCCTGAAGAGAGTCACAAAGTGGCATTCAAACCCAACTACAACCAACAGCGGGCCGACCGGAACCGGGCCAAGGCGCAGAAGAAGCAGGAGAAGCTGAAGCGCCTCGAAGAGGAGACCGCCAAGCGGAAGGCCGCACGCGGCGAGCAGCCGGACCCTGAAGAGACACGTGAAGACCGCTAAGCAGGAGTCAACCCATGGCCAAAAAACAGCCCATTGCGAGCGGCTTCGTCTTGTTTGACGTGCTTTACGAGGACGGTACACAGACCTCGAACCGGAGGGTGCCGGCCGCCGAGCTCGCCGGATTGGATGGCGATTTGCCGGCCAAAGTCATCGTCGAGATGCAGGACCGCAAGATCGGCGAAATGTCTGGAATTCCCCGCGGCCGCATCAAATCCATCAGCCGCTCGCGCAAGGCGTAGGCGTCATTGACCCTGCAATTCGCGGCCGATCCTAATCGGCTGTTGTCGGGCTTCAATATGGCATTGGAGTCCACCTGAGGTTTCGCCTCTTCCGAAGTGATTCCACACTAGGGTAATTTCCAACGAGCGACTTGGCTGCGCCACGGTCGCCCCATGCGAAAACCCGAGCTTGATTGTCGAGCGTCGAGTTGAACACCAATGCGCCCAACCTCAACGGCGCTGTACGTAGCAATTGGGTTCGTTTGGTAATTCGCAATCTAGAGAAGTAATTGCAAGCTATTACGACTTAAAATTGCATCTTACCTGACAAGGGCTCTCGCGGTACCCCCCCCACCGGGGATGCGCGTGGTCAGCTCAGCTATTCCGCCGCGACGGCGGGCGTGATCAATCGGGCGGGAGCCTCGACAGGGCTTTCTGCTTCTCTGTTGCTGCCCTCTTTTTTACGTCGCCGGTCTTGCAGAAAAAGCACCTGCTGCAGCGTACGATACGAGGCATTCGCCATCGCCATCTCGTAACGCAGCAACGTCGACAGGGCATTTCCGTTACCGTAGCCTTCTAGGAAACTTGGGCCCTCTTCGAGCAAGGCTGCTTCGAAAACGACGGCTCGCCGCATACGCCATGCATAATGAGCGAGCCGCTCGACAAGCAGGCTCTCCATGCCCGGCTCTGGCTGGTGCTCCTCCCAGAGCTCTCGCTGAATGGCTTGCAAGTCTTTTGCGTCTTCACCAGCGATGACGACTGTTTCCGCCCTCAGTCCATGCTTCCAGGCGTTCATTCGTGAGCGCGCTTTGCCACCACTCGTATTGGGGCCGGTGCTCCGCTTTGCATTCGCGCGGTTAGCGGCGATTTGTTTTTCGCTACTCATACTCTACCTCATCTAAGAGCTGACCTCCCCCGAGCTCGTTCTAAGCCAAGATGTTTCAAGCGAGTTTCAAGCCATGATGTTTCAAGCGATTCGTGGTGAGTTTCAATTAGTAATCAGCGGAGCGGCTTGTACGCCAAATAGATCCGCCTTGAAGACGCAGATCCTGCACTTTCGCCAGTGTCCATATTCTTAGCGTCCTTTGCGGTCCAACTTCTGAGCGGGTCGCGCTGGTTCTTTGAGGCGGACGCCTGGACCCTTCCCTCCTTCCGCCGAGATGAACTCGATGCCGGCAGTTTCCAGGGCGGTTTGGATTTTCCAGAGCGTCCGAACCGAACCTGTCATCTCAGTGGATTGCTCTACTCGTTTAACTGTGTTGATCCCAACTTGAGCCAATGTTGGACCGCCCATCAACAAGGACAACTCGATCAGCCGCGAAGAGGAAGCCGGCATGAACATGAATGCGCCGGCGGTCGCCGAGCAGAATTGGGTCGAGGCGACGCCGAGCGGCGATACCGACTTCTCGACCGTCGAGGTGACCGACACCGTCGCCGCCATCAACTACAATAAGCGCATCATCACCTTCGCGGCGGCAGACGGACAGACACGCGAGATCCTCATCGATCCGAGTGTGCCGGGTCTCGACCAGATCCAGGTCGGAGACCAGGTGGTGTTGCTCGTGACGCGCTCGATCGTGGTGAACGTGAAGACCATCTAAGCGCAACTTCGCCTCACCTGCCGCAGTTTTAGGAACTCCTGTTGACGGCTGACGTTTTGTCGTCCGCCGCAACAGGAGATCACCCCATGGCACGCAAATATTCGAAGTCTGCTTCGAAGGACGTGAAGAGCGCGATGCATAAGAAGAAGCGCGGAACGCTCAAGAGCGGGCGAAGCGGCAAGAAGGTCACCAGCCGCAAGCAGGCGATCGCCATCGGTCTGTCGGAGGCGCGTAAGAAGGGAAAGAAGGTCCCGAAGAAAAAGAAGGCGAGCTAGCTTTCCCCACGGCGGGCCCCCGGGCCCGCGGTTGCTCCCGTTAAGATTTGTTAACGGGAACCGATGCTAATCTACCGGCGTTGGCGGGAAAGACGGATGGGCACGCGAGAGCAGTCTCATGGCCGTTCGTCTCATCGCCAAAGATAATTTTCCCCATTTCGCAGTCGCTTCCTGGGCGTCGCGGGCTGAGGCCCACGAGACCGTCACCGCCGCCTGCCAGCGCGAGGCCACGGCAAACGGCTTGTTCCGCCTTGTCAGGGTGTTGGGTGTCCCGGCAAACGGCAACGAACGCCATTTGGCTTACGCGTCGGTCCCCTCCCCGCTATCTGGCCGGCGTCACTTCGTAACCGAATTCAGCCGCAGACGCGGTTAGCCAGCGCCAGAAACTTTCCGAAAGACTTCGAAAGATCGCGATGTCATAGCTTCGCGTGTCGTCGGCCTGCCAGAGCTGGACCCCGATATGGGAGATCGCGCTCGTCGCGGCGCTACCGAGAGGAAATGCGCGCGGATCGAGATCGATGGGGAGGCCCTTGGCGAGCACGTCGCGGGCGCGGCTGCCGCCGATCCGCAACACGGTCCGCCCACCGCTTTGGTCAGAGACAGAAGCGAGACCTTGAAGCTTGGCGGCAAGGTCAACTGCGAGCGCCTCGTTAGCAAGCGCCACCGAGACGGCCAGCCACTGTCCTGGCCCATAGCCAATGAAACTGATTGCAGCTCCTTGTGCGACCCGCGAGCTCGCGGGCAGGTCTACTCCATACGCCTTCCGTACGGCTGCGCTTAGCGCGGACGCTTGTCCCTTGCGGCAGGCGACCGTCGCAAGGCCAAGCCCTGTAAGCTCAGTGATGACGACACTAGGCTCGCCCTCGTCCTTGTCGTAGCGGCCAGGGACGGCGATGCCGGCGAGTGCCGAAAGGTGATGGAGGGTGCGGTCAGACACGGAGGCGATTCCCCTCAGGATCGATGTGGCAGGGCGGGCAGATCTCCACCTCGACGTCACCATTGCGCACTGGATCGTAGGCGCGCATGAGCTCGCCATGGCGCTGAGGGCCCTTGGCCAGGAGTCCGAGCCCGAGCCAATGGCCAAGCGAGGGAGAGAAGGCAATCGAGGTGACGTAGCCCTGATCGTTGGCGCCGGTCGCTTCCGCGC
>Ga0207683_10004812_pt1 | contig 11628 bp, 6 predicted proteins | sample KBSM73metaG_FD_184333 | JGI IMG/M metagenome (GOLD analysis project Ga0207683, IMG submission 184333) | Miscanthus rhizosphere microbial communities from Kellogg Biological Station, Michigan, USA - KBS M7-3 metaG (SPAdes) (version 2) | ecosystem: Host-associated > Plants > Roots > Rhizosphere >...
GACCGTGGACCCGTCTCGCGCCACCCCGCTCGCCAGCCGGCCGATCAACCCCGCGAGGGGTGGCGTCTGCACCACGACTATTGCCGCGCCGAGAAGGTTCGCATACAACGTCGCGCCGTCCCCACACACAGCGGAAGGCAGTCCGAGCGCTGCCCATCGCTCGAGAGTGTCGGCCGGCGGAGCGACCATCGGTGGCTCGACCTCCCGGAGAGCGGCGACTTCACCATCGGAGAGTGCCGCAATCTCGTACAACGCGCTGAACACCTCGAACCGGTGCGCATCCATCCAGGCTCCGACGCGCGTACCGACGGGACGTCCGCTCGCTGCAGCCTCTGCAAGCGCTCGAAGCGCGGAGACGGGCGCTACCCGTTTCTGGCTCACGAATGCAAACCCCTGGATGGTGGCAATGCCGATTCGAAGGCCGGTGAACGAACCGGGCCCCGAGGCGACTGCGAACAAATCGACGCCGGCCAGCGTCAGCCCCGCGGCGGTGAGAGCGGCGAGGACCTCGGCCGGCAGCCGTTCGGCGTGCGTGCGCGCGGCGTCGCCAGTCCGCTCGACGAGCACCCGCCCATCGTCCACCACCGCGACGCTTCCCGCGCGCGTCGTCGTGTCGAGTGCGAGTACGCGCATGCGTTAGACTACAAGGATATGTCAACGTCGGCGACGCCGGCGATGCGGCAGTACCTCGACGCCAAACAGCAGCATCGCGACGCACTCCTGTTCTTCAGGATGGGCGACTTCTACGAGATGTTCTACGAAGACGCCCTGCTCGCCGCCCGCACCCTCGAGCTCACACTCACCTCGCGGTCGAAGGACGCCAACGGGGGCGGAATCCCGATGTGCGGCGTGCCGTTCCACGCTGCCGACACCTACATCGCGCGCCTTGTGAAGAAGGGCTTCCGGGTGGCGATCTGCGAGCAGGTCGAGGATCCCCGGAAGGCCAAGGGGGTCGTGAAGCGTGAAGTCGTTCGCGTGGTGTCGCCCGGCACCTTCACCGACAGCAGCTACCTCGATGCGCGCGAGCCGGCCTTTCTCATGGCCGTGTCGCGAATCGACTCGAAGGAACGGCCCCTGCTGGGCGTTGCGCTGCTGGATGTCTCGACCGGCGAGTTCACCGCGACCGAGTATGCCGGTGTCGACGGACTGCAGGCCTTTGCAGACGAGTTGATGGTGTTGAGGCCTCGCGAGGTGATCGTATCCGGCGATCGATCGACAGACGCCGCCTCCGCGGCGGCGGCGGCTGCTGCGGCATGGCCGCAGGTGGCGGATGCGGGCCTGCCGATGACGGCGGTCGACGCCTGGGCCTTCGATCACGAAGCGGCGCGGCGAGCGCTGCTCGACCAGTTGCGCGTCGGAGGGCTCGAAGGATTCGGGCTCGACCGCAAGCCGGCCGCCGTGGCGGCCGCGGGCGCCCTCGTGCACTACCTCCGTTCGACGCAGAAGGCCGACCTCGCGCACGTGCGGGCGATCGCGTATCGCCAGCGCGCCGACGCGCTGCTGATCGATCCGACGACGCTCGGTCACCTGGAGATTGTCGAAGGTTCGGAAGGCGGCCGCGACGGCTCTCTGCTCGATGAACTCGATCGCACGGTCACGTCCATGGGCAGCCGTCTGCTCCGCTCCTGGCTGCTTCGGCCGCTCCTCTCGCTCGATGCCATTCGCGATCGGCTCGACGGCGTCGAGGACCTGGCCTTCAGGACGACCGAGCGAGGCAAGTTCAGGGACGCCGTGAAAGGCGTGCAGGATCTCGAGCGGCTCGTCGCGCGCGCCGCGCTCGGAACCGCAGGTCCACGCGACCTGGTCGGGCTGAAACAGTCCATTGCCCTGATCCCGAGGCTCAGGACGCTGCTCGCCGACCTCCAGGCGCCGCTCGCCTGCTCGCTCACTGCGGAACTCGACGACCTGTCGGATGTGCGTGACCGCATCGAGACAGCCCTGGTGGACGATCCGCCGGTGCTCGCGCGCGAGGGCGGGTTCACGCGCGACGGCCTCGACCCGGAAATCGATGAACTCAGGTCGATCAGCCGCTCGGGCAAGCAATTCATCGCCGAGATGGAAGCGCGGGAGCGTGCCCGCACTGGTATCTCGTCTCTGAAGATCCGCTACAACCGCGTGTTCGGCTACTACATCGAGATTTCGAAATCGAACCTCCACGCGGTGCCCGCCGACTACCATCGGAAGCAGACGATCGCCGGCGGTGAGCGTTTCATCACGCCGGCGCTGAAGGAGTACGAAGAGAAGGTCGTCGGCGCCGATGAGCGCATTGTCGAGCGCGAGCTGGAGCTGTTCGATCAGTTGCGACGGGCAATTGCCGCGGAAGCCCCGCGCATCCAGGCTGCCGCCAGGGCCATCGCCACGCTCGATGTGCTTGCGGCCCTCGCCGAGACCGCCGCCCTCAACAACTACATCAAGCCGCAGGTGCACGATGGCGATGAGATGACGGTGGTGGATGCCCGCCATCCCGTCGTAGAACGCCGCACCTCGGGTGCCGGCGAACCTTACGTGCCGAACGACATCAACCTGGACGGGTCGACCTGCCAGCTGGTCGTGCTGACCGGACCGAACATGGGGGGAAAGTCGACCTACCTGCGTCAGACAGCGCTCATCTGCATCATGGCCCAGGCAGGTTCATTCGTGCCGGCGCGCGAGGCGAAGCTCGCCCTGGTCGACAGGATCTTCGCGCGGGTAGGCGCCTCGGACAACATCGCGCGAGGCCACTCCACCTTCATGGTGGAAATGCAGGAGACGGCGAACATTCTCCACACGGCCACGTCGAAGAGCCTCGTCGTCCTCGACGAGATCGGCCGCGGCACGGCCACGTTCGATGGTCTGAGCATCGCGTGGGCGGTCGCCGAACACCTGGCCACGAGCCCGAAGGTCCGGCCGAAGACCTTGTTTGCCACTCACTACCACGAGTTGACCGATCTGGCCGATGCGACGCCAGGCGTGGTCAACTACCACGTGGCCGCACGCGAGTGGAAAGAGGACATCATCTTCCTGCACAAGATCGTGCCGGGGCGATCGGATCGGAGCTACGGCATCCAGGTGGCGCGGCTCGCCGGCCTTCCGCGCCCTGTCGTCGAGAGGGCCCGCGAGATCCTGTCTGCGCTCGAACGTGACGAGCTGACGCGGGGCGGGCGCCCGTCAGTCAGCGCCACGGCCAACGGCCCGCAACAGCAGCTCGGACTGTTCCAGGCGCCAGCCGACGACCACTTGCGGCAGAAGATCGCCGCGCTCGACGTCGAACGAATGACCCCGCTCGAGGCCCTGACGCTGCTGGCTGAACTCAGGAAAGAGGCACAGGCGTGACGCGCCTCGCGCGGGCTGCTCTCCTGCTGCTCGCGCTCGGCACGTCGGCGTGCCTGCAGCGTCCGGCCGTCGACGCCAACACCATCGTGGTCAGCCTGACGAACGGTCCGAACAACCTCGATCCTCGCATGGGCACCGACGATGCGTCGCAGAAGATCCACCAGCTGATCTTCGACAACTTCATGGAGCTCGACGATCACCTGCGGGTGGTGCCGAAACTCGCAGAATCCCTGGAACATCCGGATCCGCTTACCTACATTGCAACGCTCCGACAGGGCGTTCGCTTTCACGACGGCCACGAGTTGACTGCCGACGACGTCGTGTTCACGTTCGGCCAGTTTCTCGATCCGTCGGTCGTGTCTCCCCGCAAGGGCGGCTACCGCGAGTTGAAGTCGGTTGTGGCTCGGGATGCGCGCACCGTCGTGTTCACCCTCAAGCAGCCATTTGCCTCCTTCCCCATCAACCTGATGATGCCGATCGTGGAACAAGGCGCCGGCCCCGACCTGCGCGACCACCCGGTCGGCACGGGGCCGTATCGCTTCGTCCGCTACGACGTCGACGACCGGCTCGAACTCGTCGCCAACCAGGAGTACTGGGCAGGTGCGCCGAAGAACAGTGGTCTGGTCCTGAAGATTGTTCCAGACGACGTGATGCGGGGTCTCGAACTGCAGAAAGGCACCATGGACATCGTCATCAACGACCTGGCGCCGGACATCGTTCACCAGATGCGAAGCAACCCTGCGCTGCAGATCGTCGAGAGGCCGGGCGTCGACTATCAATATATCGGGCTGAACCTGCAGGACGACCGGCTCAAGGACGTGCGGGTCCGGCAGGCGCTCGCCTACGCCATCGATCGCGACGCCATTGTCGAACACCTGCGCCGCGGACTGGCCGTTCCTGCGAACGGCATGCTCTCGCCGCTCTCGTGGGCGGCGGCACCGGACGTGCCGTCTTACCCGCACGACCCCGCACGCGCGAAGGCGCTGCTGGATGAGGCCGGCTTTCAGGATCCCGACGGAGACGGTCCTGCCAGCAGGCTCGGACTGACGCTGAAGGTGTCGAACAGCGAGTTCAATCGTCTGCAATCGTCCGTCATCCAGCAGAACCTCCGCGAGGTTGGCGTCGACCTCGACGTGCGGACCTACGAGTTCGCCACGCTGTACGCCGACGTGCTGTCCGGGAACTTCCAGCTTTTCACGCTGCAGTGGACGGCAGGCGCCCTCGCCGACCCGGACATTCTCCGTCGCGTGTTCCATTCGAAGCAGGCACCACCGGCCGGATTCAATCGGGGCCGGTACAACAACCCGGAGGTGGACGCGCTGCTCGACCGGGCGGGCAACATGGAAGACTCCGCCGGGCGCCTCGAGCTCTACTCGCAGGTGCAGCGGATCATCGCGAGAGATGTCCCCTACGTGAGCCTCTGGTACAAGACGAACGTTGCGGTCGCACAGCGTGGACTTGCCGGTGTTCGCCTGACACCGCTCGCCGACTTCTATTTCCTCAAGGATGTCGCCCGCGTTGCCGTGGCGACGAACTGAATCGGCCGTTCGCGTTCGTCGCGCGGTCACCAGAGCACTGTCGGCGATGGGCCTCCTGCTGGCGACTGCCCTTCCATCGGGAGCTGCCGGACTGGTCGACCCGCTTCTGCGCTTCCGTCAGATCCGCACGGCCCACTTCGTTATTTATTTCCACGCCGATGAAGAGCGGCTTGCCGACCGCCTGGCGTCGATTGTCGAGGGGGTCCGCGAACGCGTAGCGGCGTCGCTCGATTCGCCGGCTCCCCGCCTGACCCACGTCATCCTCGCCGACCAGTCCGAGGTGGCCAACGGATGGGCCTCGCCTTTGCCGCGCAACACCATCTTCCTGAATGCCGCCGCCCCATCGGGCGCCGACCTCATCGGACGTGACGACGACTGGCTGCGGATCGTCTTCACGCACGAATACACGCACGTGGTGCACCTCGATCGATCGGGTGCGTGGGCGTGGGCGGTTCGCGGCATTTTCGGCCGGGTCCCGCTCGCCTTTCCGAACCTGTGGCTCCCGAAGTGGCAGATCGAGGGGCTGGCAACCTGGGAAGAGAGCGCGCTCACTGGGGAAGGCCGCCGCGCCGCCGGCGACTTCCGCGCGATTGAGCGCGTTGCGGCCGCAGCCGGCCGGCCAGTGTCGCTCGACCGTGCCAGCGGCGGGCTGGTCGGCTGGCCGGACGGCCACGCGGCATACGCCGCGGGTCTTGGCTTTCACGAATACCTGGTGGAGCGATTTGGCCAGGAATCGCTCGGCCGGGTGGCACGCTCGACGTCGCGACGGCTGCCATTCCTGGGAACGCCGGCCTACAAAGCGGTTCTCGGCGAATCGCTCGGCTCGCTCTGGCGCGACTACGAGCAGCGGTTGCGCGACGAGTCGACGTTGCTGGACAAACCGCGGGCACAGGTGCCAACCCGGTTGACTCACCTGGGCAGCGAGGTGGTCGGACCTCGATTCGTTGGCCCTGCGTGTGAGGCCTGTCCGGAGGAGATCGCGTACTCGTCGCGGACGCCTCACGCTTTTCCGTCGTTGAGGGCGATCTCGATCGACGGCGCATCGGACCGCGAACTGGCGAAACGGTACCTGGGATCGACGGTCGGCCGAAGCTCCGCAGTCCTGCTGTTCGATCAACAGGAACTTCGACGCGATGTCGGACAGTACAGCGACATCTATCTGTTCGATCGGCGCTCGGGCCGAACGCGGCCTCTCACGCGTGAGGCGAGGCTCCAGGACCCGGACCTGTCACCGGACGGACAATCGATCATTGCCGTGCGCGAGAACGGTGGCCGTCGCGATCTCGTGGTGGTGCCGCTCGTCGGAGGATCCGGAGGGCCAGCCGACATGTCCCTCGGCGACATCAGGACGATCGCGGGCTCGGTCGACACGCAGTTCAGCGCACCCAGGTGGTCGCCCGACGGCCGGCTGATCGCCGTGGAGCGCCGTCGGACTGGTGCGCTGCCCGATGTCGTGATCGTCGATCCCGGCGACGGCAGCGTGCGGTCGACGATCGCCGATGCACGCGCCCGCATCGTGACGCCGGCCTGGAGTGCTGATGGGCAGTCGGTGGTTGCTGCCGCGGATTTCGACGGCGAGCCCTTCGACCTCTATCAATTTCCGCTGTCCCCGCCTTCGGCCGCACGCAGGCTGACACGCACGCGCGGAGCACTCTGGCCCGATGTGGCGCCGGACGGCCGGACGATCGTCTTCGCAGGCTACGACGTCGAGGGCTACGACCTCTATACCGTGCCGTACTTCGACATCGGCGAACCGCCTCGTGCGCTGTCTGTTCCTGGAACGCCGGCCGCCTTCGAAGAGATTCCAGGGGCCACCGCGCAATCGCGAGCGTATTCGCCATTCGCCACCTTGTGGCCAACCTCCTGGAGTCCGCTCGTCTTCGCGGACTCGGACCAGACCCGGTTGGGCGGATCGATCGCCAATACTGACGTGCTAGCCCGGCACGCGTACGGCCTGGACGCCACGTGGCTGCTCGACGGACCCGAGGTCGTTCGCCCGTTGCCCCGGGGCGCTCCGGACTGGAGTGCCGCCTACGCCTACACACGGTGGCGCCCGTCCATCTTTGCAACGGCGTCCCGCGAAACGGTGTTCCGCGTGGTCAGCGACGAAGCCGCGTCACGCAACGTGCCTGTTGCCGGCGTCCAGCACGAAGTGGAGGCCGGGCTCTTTGTTCCAGTCGTGCACGTGCGTCGAAACACGCAAGCCCTGGCTTCGCTGGTTCGTACCGCCACGCGCTATCAACTGCCAGACGAGGACCGCGCGGTGAGCCTTGTCTCGTCGCGACTGGCGTTCGCGCACGATTCCTCGCAGCGGTACGGCTACTCCATCAGCCGTGAACATGGGTTGAATGCGGGGACGACCATAGAACTGGCTCGTGAGGCCCTCGGCTCCGACGCCGATGCGACAACAACCACGGTGGACCTGCGCGCATACCTGCCGGGTATCGCGCTCCACCACGTCGTCGCGCTGCGCGCGGCAGGCGGCCTGTCGCGAGGAGCCGATCTGGCTCGGCAGACGTTCCGGCTCGGAACGCTGGCCGCCTCGCCGAGCGTGATCGATTTTGGCAGCGACGCGCTGGGCCTGCTTCGCGGCAGCGACGAGTCGACGCGTGGTGATCGCCTGGTTGTCGGGAACGTCGAGTATCGCTTCCCTCTCGCGATCGTCGAGCGCGGCCACGGCACGTGGCCGCTCCTCGTGCGGACCGTTCACGCCGCCGTGTTCGGAGACGTCGGCCAGGTGCGCGGCGAAGAACACGCGAGCGCCGTCTGGACGAGGGCGTTTGGGGGTGAGTTGTCGGCAGACGCGGTCGCCGGCTACTCCCTGCCTTTCGCGGTGACCGCCGGAGTTTCGTGGAGCGACAACGGGCGCGCCACACGCGGCACGACCGTCTATGCTCGCCTCGGCCGGGCTTTCTAGGATGGCGATTTCAAAAGTGGCGGCTGGTGTTTAAAGTGGCGTCGGGTCTCTCTAGCGTAGCCGCGGGTCTTCAGACCCGCGCCCTTACCTCGCAGACCGTCGGGTCTGAAGACCGGACGCCACCCCAGTTGCGCCTGCTAGAATTGTCGCCGCACGACGAAGTGGTTTCTCGTGCTCACCGCAGGGACGTGAATGAATCTACCGTTTGAGTATGACTCTGTCGCCGTCGGAAGCTACGGCGGCACGCTCCCAACCAGGGCCGACTTCGACAGCGCTCGCGTCGTGATTCTGCCTGTCCCGCTCGATCGCACCACCTCTTACGTCGGCGGCACGCGCAACGGTCCGCACGAAATCCTCGTCGCCTCGTCGCACATGGAGATCTGGGACGAAGAGACCGAGTCGGATGTCTCGACGGTGGGCATTTACACGCTTCCGGAGATGGAGTTCCCGTTCGCATCGCTCGACGAGGTGACGTCGGAAATTCGTCGGATCGCCTTCGAAATCATCAGCCGCGACAAGTTCCCGGTGTTCCTCGGCGGCGAGCACTCCATCACCGGTCCAATCGTCGCAGCCATGGCCCAGAAGCATTCGGGACTGTCCGTGTTGCAGATCGATGCGCACGCCGATCTGCGGGACCACTACATGGGCACGCCGCACAGCCATGCTTGCGCGATGCGCCGCGCGCTCGAATATGCGCGTGCGACGCAGGTGGGCATACGGAGCATGTCACCCGAAGAGGCTGCCGCCGCTCCGACGTTGCCGACCGAGATCTTCTACGACCACAACATGCGAAACGAGGAGAACTGGATCGAGCGCGTGGTCGACTCGCTTGGCGAAACCGTGTACATCACCGTCGACGTCGACGGTCTCGACCCGGCCATCATGCCGGCCACCGGTACGCCTGAGCCCGGCGGGCTCTCCTGGTACGAGACGCTGGCGCTGCTGCGGCGGGTCATCGAGTCGAGGAACGTGGTGGGATGCGACGTGGTGGAACTGGCGCCAATCCCGGGGATGGTGGCGCCCAATTTCCTCTGCTCGAAGTTGATCTACAAGATCCTGAGCTACAAGTTCGCCGAACAAATTCGCATGGCGAATCGTTAATCTAGAATCGCCAATCGCTAATCTGAACTTCTAAATTCTCAGTTCTCAATTCCAAGTTCTGAGAGTACGTAGCCGCGGGTCTTCAGACCCGCGACTCTCTAAATTGTCAGTTCTGAGCCGTCTCAGCTCGCTTTCTTCAGCTGGTCGAGCTCTTTCCTGGCGTCGGCCGCGAACGCTGACTCGGGGTACTCGGCCACCAGCTTGTTGAACGTCTGCTCCGCGTCTGACGTCTTCCCCGCTTCAGCCTCGGTTCGCCCAAGCCGCATCAGCAAGCCGTCGACCGGCAGCTGGCCGTCCTTGTGCTGGGACAGCTCCCGGAATGTGTTGATGGCTGCGTCGTACTCCCCGGTCTGCGCCTGCGCTTCGGCGAGGCCAAGCTTTGCCATCTGTGCGTAGAGACTGTCGCCACCGTCGCTGATGACCTGCTGGTAGGTCTCGGCGGCACTCTTCGGCGTGCCTAGCGCCATGAAGGTGGCAGCCTGCCGGTACCGCGCGTAGAGGCCCGCGTCGCTCTTCGGATAGTTGTCTGCGACTTCCTTGAACTTGGTGAGCGCTGCCTGGTTCTTCTCCCGCTGCGAGACAAAGCTCAGGCCGGTGGGCGCGGCGCCGAACGCCGCGGGCGGACCGACGCGCGCGTCCTCGATGGCGAGCGCGGCGGCGAGCTGCGTGTGGGCACGCGCCTCGACGCGGCCTCTCCAGCCAAAATATCCGCCGACGACCGCTATGACGACCACGACCGCGATGACCACCCCGAGAATCGGTCCGCGACGCTCCTGGACCAGTCCGGCGGCGCCGGCCGCGAGGTGAGCCAGTTCGTTGTCTTTCAGGTGATGACGTTCTGTTCTCTTCATATCGTTAGGTCCGTGTCGTTCCCGGCGACCTGAATGGTGCGCCCGGGCAGATTTGAACTGCCGGCCCCCCGCTTAGGAGGCGGGTGCTCTATCCCCTGAGCTACGGGCGCGCATGTGTTTTGAGCGAATGTAGGGCGGGTCTTCAGACCGCCCTCGACCGACGGGTCTCAGGACCCGACGCCACGCCAATTTGAAACCAGCGCTAGTTTATCAGGGCCGAACAGGAACCGGGGGATCAACGGCGGGAAAACGGGCGATGCGTCGAAAGACCAACGCACCGCCCTGGCGATACCGATCAGTAGAACTTTCGTGTGAGGTTGAACCCCATATACCAGTGATCGTTGCTGAACGCGCCGCGCGCCAGCGACGCCGGCATGGTCGCGAACCCGTTGCTGAAGTTCAACTGGAACATGTGACCGCCAGCACGCTTTTCGATCGCGAAGGTCGCCTGGTTGGTGTTGGGCTTGTAGCCACTGAGGCGCGGCGTCACCTCCGCCACCAGGTACACCGTCGGACGAATCCGGAAACGGCCGCCGATTCCCATGATGATCGTGTCGTTGTCGTCAACGAGTTCCTGCGGCTGCGCGTTGGTGTTGTTGACCCACATCGGCGTGAGGTACAAGGCCCCATGGTCGCCGAGACGGCGCGAGACGACGGCCCCGAGCGATGGCGAGTAGCTGTCCTGGAAATTGTTCGTCCCCTCGATGGCGAACACCGCCGAGATGTCGAGCAATCCGTGTTCCTGGCGGGTGACGCTGTACTGGGAGAAGAGATCGATCGTCTTGTCGCTGGTGCGGTAGAAGCCGATCTGGCCATTCTTGATGATGCCGAAACGGTATTCCAGTCCGATCTGCGCCCCTTGGTCCATGCCCCACAGATCCCCGATGCCGTTCTCGTCGAGCGGCCCCTGGAAGCGATGCGTCAGGCGAAACGCGCTCTTGTAGAGCGGGAGGCGCAGGTTGGTCGGAAGACTGCCCAGCGCAAAATCGGGTTCCGCCGGCTTCAGCACAGCGGGATCGTCGTCGTCCTGGGCTAAGGCCGCCGGCGCAAGGCAGAGCGTGATTGCAGCCGCAGCAAACAATCGTGCAAGTGATCGGGTCACGGAGATCTCCTCGAAACTAGTTACGCAACGCGCCGAGCTCGATCCAGCGCTTCACGATCTGAATCTGGCCGTCGGTCAGGTAGGGCGGGCCGTTGAATGGCATGCGCCGGCCGACAATGCCCGCGCGTCCCTCCATCTTGTGGACCATGTAGCTGTCTTCCGGGTTGCCAGGGTTCACGCGCTTCAGCGAGGGGATCTGGGTGGAGTTGACGTTCACCAGTTGATCGTAGGCCACGTCGTGCAGCAGATTCAGGCCGCCTGACGGAACCCTCCCCCCATTATTGTTGTGACAGTTGACACAGGCATTACGCCCTGCCGAATCCGTGGTTTCAAAGATGTTTGTCTGAATGCTCGAGAATGTGGCCTCGAGGTCCGGCGTCGGGCCGGCCAGCGTCGAAAGAGATTCGTCGCAGGCGGTTGCTCCAATCGCCAGGGTGATCGCTAGAAACAGCTGTCGTGATCTGCGCATGGTCCTCCAGACACCTGTGGTGTCCTGGCCTCCACGGCAAACAGAGTACCCGAGCAAATTGCTGAAATAACGGGCAATTCGAAGGTGATGACCGGCACACGGTTACTGGCCGCGTAAGCGCTGACAGGTCACGTAATCGACCGGGCCGCCCTCGCACGCTACCTCATCGTTGTGCGCATCTACGGTGTCGACATGAACTCGGAATTCAGATCTCAGAAGTCAGAACTTCTGACTTCTGACTTCTGACTTCTGACTTCTGACTTCTGACTTCTGACTTCTGAATTTTGAGTTCAGTACGTTAGCACCGTGTGGAGCGTCTGCCCCGCCAGCCTGTCGCG
>Ga0207683_10004813_pt1 | contig 11628 bp, 11 predicted proteins | sample KBSM73metaG_FD_184333 | JGI IMG/M metagenome (GOLD analysis project Ga0207683, IMG submission 184333) | Miscanthus rhizosphere microbial communities from Kellogg Biological Station, Michigan, USA - KBS M7-3 metaG (SPAdes) (version 2) | ecosystem: Host-associated > Plants > Roots > Rhizosphere >...
CGGGCGCCGATCCAAAACCAAAGCTCGAGGGCAACCTCGATGCCCACGCGCGCCTGCTCGCACCGATCCAGGTGCAGAGCCTGACGCTGATCCCGATCGCGACGGTCGATGCGCGCGACAAGATCAACGGGGAAGACCTGCTCGTCCTCGACGAGGCGATGCCGAAGAAGCTCGTCTCGATCAAGGAAGTCGACGGCGGCAGCGTCAACAACCTCACGCTCACCAACAACGCCGACAAGCCGCTGTTCCTGCTCGCCGGCGAGGTCATCCTCGGCGGTCATCAGGATCGGATCATCGGCAGCAACACGATCATCCCGGCGAAGACCACGCAGAGTGTGCCGGTGTTCTGCGTCGAGCACGGCCGCTGGAGTGGCCCGTCGACCGAATTCGCGACCGCCAACGCGCTCGCGCACGGGCGCCTGCGCGGCAAGGCCAGCTTCGACAGCCAGCAAGACGTCTGGGACGAGGTCGCGACGAAGAACACCGAGCGCAAGACCACCTCGTCGACCGGAACCTATCGCAAGGTCGCGCAGCAAGAAGCGGACGGCACGCTCGGCGGCGAATGGAAGAAGCAGGTCGACGCGGCGCTCGCCAAGCTCCCCGACGAGGATCGCAAGAACCTGATCGGCTTCGCGGTCGCGGTCGACGGCAAGGTCGCCACGATCGATCGCTTCGGCTCGCCGGCGCTGTTCGGCAAGCTCAAGGACAAGCTCGTGCGCAGCTACATCACCGAGGCCGTCGACGTGAAGGCCACCGCCGGCAAGGCCGCGCCGACCGTCACGGACGTGAAGACCTTCATCGCCGACGCCGAGAAGGCGAAGACCGAGGCCGCGTACGAGACCGCCGCGGCGGCGAGCGAGCTCAAGAAGGGGAGCTTCGCGGCGAAGGCGAAGGTCATGTACAAGCCGGCAAAATCCGCGGGTATCAACGCCGCTGCACCGGCCGCCGCACCGCCCGCCGACGTCGACGTTTACGAGACCTATCAGGCGCGGTGAGTGTTACAAGCCGGCGATGAAGCGCGCGCTGCTCCTCCTCGCCATCCTCGGCTGCAAGAAGGATTCGAACCCGCACCCCGTGCCCGTCTCGGCGCCGGCGAAGCAGGCCGAGGCGGTCGACTTCCGCTCGAAGCACACGCTGACGTCGACGGCGAAGGGCAGCGCGTTCGAGCTCGCCGACGGCACCGGCGAGTTCCACATCACGCTGCCGAATCAGCCCAAGCTGCAGGCCGACATGATGTCGCAGAGCGGCGTCGAGGTCTGGAACGCGCAGGCGGTGATGCCGGGCACCGACGTCGACGTGCAGTTCGGCGCGATGACCGTCCCCGACGGCGATCTGCCGCCCGATCTCACGCAGCTCGAAGCGATTCCGGCGCAGCTCGCCTCCGCGGTCGGCGGCGCGATGACGAAGAACGAGGCGGGCACGCTCGCGGGCGCACCGGCGCGCATCTTCGAGCTGACGACCGCGGACAAGCGCCGGATGTTCGGCTGGTACCTGATGGATCACGGCCACGGGCGCGTGTTCCAGATCAACTGCGTGGGCGAGGACACCGAGAAGACGCGGACGGCGTGCGGCGCGGTGGCGTCGTCATTCAGCCTGGGCACGTAGCTCGCGAGCGAACCCGCACCCGCGATCCGCGCAAGCTGCGGGAATCACCGGGGTCGCCACCCGGGTCCGGGGTTCTCGCAGGCCCTCAGACATCTTGTATCCGGGCGTGCCGTGGGGTAGATCCACCCCTCACAAAACTCACCCCATCCGAGAGAACCGGCCGTGGCCCTTTGGGTTTCCGGTTCTCGCTGACGACGGGGGCGGTCACCAACGGAAGGAACTGACAATGGAAACGATGGCAGAGGCGACGGGCCAAAACCCGATCAGCATGCGCGCCCTTCTCGAAGCAGGCGTGCACTTTGGACACAACACGGGTCGTTGGAACCCCAAGATGAAGCAGTTCATCTTCGGCGCGCGCAACGGCATCCACATCATCGACCTGCAGCACACGGTCAAGCTGTTCCGCCAGGCGTTCAACGCCGTGGTGGACGCGACCAGCCGCGGTGAGACGATCCTGTTCGTCGGCACCAAGAAGCAGGCGCAGGACGTCATCGTCGAGGAAGCAACTCGCTCGGGTCAGCACTACGTGACCCAGCGCTGGCTCGGCGGCACGCTGACGAACTTCAAGACCGTGAAGGGCTCGCTCGAGCGCCTCCGCGGCCTCGAGAAGATGGAAGAGGACGGCACGCTGTTCGCGCTCACGAAGCGCGAGCAGGTGATGATCCGCCGCGATCGCGAGAAGCTGATGAAGTCGCTCGGCGGCATCAAGACCATGAACAAGCTGCCCGGCATGCTGTTCGTGATCGATCCGCACAAGGAGCACATCGCGGTCGACGAGGCTCGCAAGCTCGAGATCCCGGTCGTCGGCATCACCGACACCAACTGCGACCCGGACCAGATCGACTACGTCATCCCGGGTAACGACGACGCGATCCGCGCGATCAAGCTGTTCGCGGCAAAGATCGCGGACGCCGCGGTCATCGGCAGCAAGGTCTACAAGGAGACCGCCCGCAACCGCGGTGCGAAGGAAGAGGACCAGGGCGAGCGCGTGATCCACGTGTCGTCGGGCGGCGATGGTCCGCGCGTCGAGATGTCGACGGGTGGCAGCATGTTCAACCCCGAGGCCTCGGCCTCGCCGGACGCGGAGAAGTAGCCATGGAAGTCACGGCAACTGCGATCAAGGATCTGCGCGAGCGCACCGGCGCCGGCATGGCCGACTGCAAGAAGGCCCTGACCGAGGCCGCGGGCGACATGGACAAGGCGATCGACTGGCTGCGCGCCAAGGGCCTCTCGAAGGCGGCCAAGAAGGCCGGCCGCGAGGCGACCGAGGGCCTGGTGTCGTCGTACATCCACGCCGGCGGCCGCATCGGCGTGCTCGTCGAGATCAACTGCGAGACCGACTTCGTCGCGCGCAACGAGGACTTCGTCGCGTTCACGCGCGACGTCGCGATGCAGATCGCGGCGATGGCCCCGATGTACGTCCGCAAGGAAGAGGTCCCGGCCGACGCGGTCGAGCACGAGAAGAGCGTGCTCATCGCGAAGGCAAAGGAAGACCCCAAGATGCAGGGCAAGCCCGACCAGGTGCTCGCCAAGATCACCGAGGGTCAGGTCTCGAAGTGGCTCAAGGAGATCTGTCTCCTCGACCAGTCGTTCGTGAAGAACCCCGACAAGACGATCGAGCAGCTCCAGCAGGAGCTCATCGCGAAGATCGGCGAGAACATCAAGATCCGCCGCTTCGTGCGCTTCGAGCTCGGCGAGGGTCTCGAGAAGAAGAAGGACGACTTCGCTGCCGAGGTCGCCAAGCAGGCCGGCCTTAGCTGAGCCTGTCATTCGGGTGACACGAGCGGCCGGGTCTTCCGGCCGTTTTCGTTTTCGGCGCCGGTGCCTTCTGCAGGCGCACCTGCTCGAGCCCGCCACGCAAGCTCGCATCCGCTCGACGCGCTATCCGACCGACGAGGCCGTCTACTGGGTGCCGGCCGGTCGGCACAACCGCACCGCGATCTTGCCAAAGGCATGAGTTAACGTCGGCGCGTGGCGGACGACCCGCTGATCGGGACAGAGATCGGGCGGTACCGCATCGCCTCGTTGATCGGCGAGGGCGGGATGGGCCGCGTCTACCTCGCCGTGCAGCCGGCGATCGGCAGCCGCGTCGCGATCAAGATCCTCTCCGAGCAGTGCGCGCGCACGCCCGAGCTGCTCGACCGGTTCTTCAGCGAGGCGAAGGCGGTAAATCTCGTGTCCCACGAGAATATCGTCAGCGTCCTCGACCTCTCGACGCTCGCCGACGGCCGTCCGTTCATCGTCATGGAGTTCATCGAGGGCCAGACGCTCGCGGCGATCGTGCGCACCCAGCGCGCGCCACTCGGCGGCCTGATGCAGATGATGGGCGAGGTGCTCTCGGCACTGCAGGCCGCGCACGCGATCGGCATCGTCCATCGCGACCTCAAGCCCGACAACGTGCTCGTCACCGGCGAGGGCCACGCCAAGGTCCTCGATTTCGGCATCGCGAAGCTGGCGCCCGGGCTGCACGACCAGTCGTCGCGCACGAAGACGGGCGCGCTGCTCGGCACGCCGGCGTACATGGCACCGGAGCAGATCAGCGGCGCCGGCAATGTCGATGCGCGCGCCGATATCTACGCGGCGGGCGTGCTGCTGTTCGAGGCGGTGACCGGTCGCGTTCCGTTCACCGGCGCCACGATCTTCGACGTGATGCGCGCCCAGCTCGAGCAGGCGCCGCCCGCGCCGCGCACGCTGCGCCCGGATCTGCCGCAGCCGATCGAGGACGTGATCATGACCGCGCTCGCCAAGGATCCGGCGCACCGGTTCCAGAGCGCGCACGCGATGGCGCAGGCGCTCGTGCACGCGGCGGCGTCGCTGCCGGCGGATCAGTGGAGGCCGCTGTCGACGCGCGGCGGCCCGCGGATCTCGGCCTCCGGAGCCGGCCAGCCGACGCCGCAGATCACGCCCGCGGCGCCGTCGGCGGTGGGAATGCCGCCGTCGGGGCTCTCGCCGTCGGGAATGCCGCCGTCGGGCGGGATGCCGCCGTCGGGGCTGTCGCCATCGGCCGCGGCTCCGCCCACCTATCCGGCCTCGCCGCCGACCGAGGCGCGCACGCGCAGGACCGGGCTCATCGTCGGCGCACTCGCGCTCGTGGCGGTGGCCGTAGGCGTGACGCTCGTCGTGGTCGGTAGGTCCGGGTCGAAGGACGGGGGCGGCTCGAACGAGGTCGGCTCGAACGAGATCGCGGTGATCGATCGGCCCGCTGTCGCGGATGCCGCCGCGGTCGTCCCGTCAGGCGATGCAGCGGTGCTGACCGGCCCGTCGGCGGACGCTGCGATGTCGCCGACCGTCGTCGGTGCTGCGATCGTCGATGCCGCCACGTCCGCGGCGGGCCGCCATCCGCACGGTCCCGTCGACGCGCCGCTCGCTGGGCCGGCCGTCGACGCCGGAGGTCCCATCATCGTCAACGGCGGCAGCGCGGCCGATCACGGCGTCCACATCGGCGACAACGTCCAGATCGGCAACAACGTGATCATCGGCAGCCAGACGCCGGCCTCGCTGCCGCACGAGGTCACGGCGCCCGCCGACTTCGATCCGAAGCACTTCGATCCGGTCGCGTACCTGCCGAAGGCACTCGCGCTCGCGCAGAAGCTCGCCCCCGACGCGCAGCTCACGCAGTTCGAGTTTGACCCGGTGTTTCCCGACGGGCGCGTCGACCTCACGATGGACGGCCGCGACCGCGAATACAACTTCCGATCGCCCGCGCGGTCGCCCCATCCGAGCGATGTGCCGAAGAACATCGCGGTCGATCGGCCGTGCATGATCCACGTCGAGGTCAGCGCGCGGCAGGTCACGGCGACGATCCGCCGGTCCGACAGCTGCGACGCGCACCTCGTCCACGCGCCGCGCTGTCACTACGCGGGTGTGTGGAAGCAAGCGTCGGCGGCGGGTGCGCCCGGTGATGTGGTGGCGCGGATCGGCTGGCTGTTCGACGAGAAATGGTTCTTCGACACCGACCTCGACGGGAACGGCAAGGGCATGACGCAGTCGTTCGCGGATCGCTGCCCCTGAGCGTGCCCAAGGGCGTGTGGTAGAAACGCCCGGCGATGAGCAACGGCAAGCCCCAGACCGCGATCACCCCCACGCGCGCCGACAACTACCAGGACTGGTACCAGGAAGTCATCAAGGCGGCCGACCTCGCCGAGAACAGCGACGTCCGCGGCTGCATGGTGATCAAGCCGTGGGGCTACGCGCTCTGGGAGAACATCCAGCGCGTCCTCGACGGCATGTTCAAGGACACCGGGCACGTCAACGCGTACTTCCCGCTCTTCATCCCGGTCTCGTTCCTCGAGAAGGAAGCCGCGCATGTCGAGGGCTTCGCGAAGGAGTGCGCGGTCGTCACGCACCACCGCCTCGAGCTGCGCGACGGCAAGCTCGTCCCGACCGGCGAGCTCGAGGAGCCGCTCGTCGTGCGCCCGACCTCGGAGACGATCATCGGCGCGTCGTTCGCAAAGTGGGTGCAGAGCTATCGCGACCTCCCGCTGCTCATCAATCAGTGGGCGAACGTCGTGCGCTGGGAGATGCGCACGCGCCTGTTCCTGCGCACGGCCGAGTTCCTCTGGCAGGAAGGCCACACCGCGCACGCCACCAAGGATCAGGCGGTCGAGGAGACGATGAAGATGCTCGGCGTCTACGCGCAGTTCGCCGAGGAGTACATGGCGATGCCGGTGATCCAGGGCGAGAAGACCGCGGGCGAGCGGTTCCCGGGCGCGGTCTCCACCTACTGCATCGAGGCGATGATGCAGGACCGCAAGGCGCTGCAGGCCGGTACCTCGCACTTCCTCGGCCAGAACTTCGCGAAGGCGTCGAACATCCAGTTCACCGACGAGAACAACAAGATCGAGCATGCGTGGACCACGTCGTGGGGCGTCTCCACGCGCCTCGTCGGCGGCATGATCATGACCCACGCTGACGACGACGGCATGATCTGCCCGCCGCGCCTTGCCCCCGCCCACGCAGTCATCCTGCCGGTCGCGCAGAAGCCCGAAGATCGCGCGCGCGTGATGGATTACTGCCGCGCCCTCCAGAAGGAGCTGCGTGCGCAGACGTATGCGGGCGTGCCCGTACGCGTCGAGCTCGACGACCGCGACCTCGGCGGAGGCGTGAAGTCCTGGCAGTGGATCAAGAAGGGCGTGCCACTTCGCCTCGAGATCGGCCCCCGCGACATCGACAAGGACTCGATCTTCATGGGCCGCCGCGACAAGGGCCCCAAGGAAAAAGCGGGCATCCCGCGCGGCGAGCTCGTCGCCAAGATCCCCGCCATCCTCCAGGAGATCCAGGACGCCCTCTACGGCCGCGCCCTCGCGTTCCGCAAGGAGCACACCCGCGAGATCAACACCAAGGACGAGTTCTACGCGTTCTTCGCGGATCCGCCGAAGAAGAAGGACAACGACCCCACGCCGATCCACGCGGGCTTTGCGCTCGCGCACTTCAACGGCGACCCCGCCCTCGAGGCCAAGATCAAGGACGACCTCAAGGTCACCGTCCGCTGCATCCCGCTCGGGGGCGGCGAGCCCGGCACGTGCCCGTTCACGGGCCAGCCGAGCAAGCAGCGCGTGGTCTGGGCCAAGTCATACTGATCCCATGAACTGCCCCAAGTGCCAGGTCCCGCTCCGCCAGGCCGGGTACACGTTCGCGTGCTCCCGCTGCGGAGGCGCGTGGGTCAAGGACGAGGTCGTGGTCCCGATGCTCGAGGAGCGCGCATCCTCGCTCGTCGAGCTCGCATGGCAACCGCGCGAGGTCGACTCCGTGCGCGCGTGCCCGGAATGCGGCACGGCGATGCAGACCGTCTCGCTCGGCACGGTCGCCCTCGATCGCTGTCCGCCGCACGGCGTGTGGTTCGACGCAGGCGAGCTCGCCACCGCGCTCAAGGAAGCGAAGCACTTCCGCGCCGAGCCGAAGCCGCACGAGAGCCTGCTGCACAAGCTCGGCAAGCTGCTGCAGATCGATTAGGCAGACAGCGACTCGTGTAAGCTGGTTCTCCGCATGTTCGCCGACATCGGAGGTACCCAGCTCTACTACGAAACGATCGGCACGGGACCGACGGTGCTCGCGATGCACGGTGGCCTGGGCCTCGATCACACGTATCTGCGCGCGCACGATGCGCTGGCCGATGCGTATCGCATCGTCTACTACGACCACCGCGCGAACGGTCAGTCGCCGCGCGGCACCACCGCCACCCTCGATCACGCGACCTGGCATGCGGACGCCGCCGCGCTCCTCGATCATCTCGGCGAGTCGCGCGCGATCATCTACGGCCATTCCCACGGCTCGTTCCTCGCGCTCGGTTTTGCACTGCGCTACCCCGAACGCGTGCGCGCGCTCGTGCTGTGTTCCACCGCGCCGACGCTCGACTACATGGCGCTCGTGCAGGCGAACCTCGCCTCGCGTGATCCCGCGCTCGCCGCGCGCCTTGGCCAGGCGATGATGGCGCCGCCCGCGACCGACGCCGAGCTGGCCGACGTGTATCGCACGTGCCTGCCGCTCTACTTCCATGGGGCAGCGCGCCCGGAGGCGTTCGCCGCCACGCGGTATCGCATCGAAGGGTACCTGGCCGGTGCCGCGGCGCTCGCGACCTACGACGTCGTGCCGCGGCTCGACGAGCTGCGCGCTCCCACGCTCGTCCTCCAGGGCGCCGACGACTTCATGACGCCGGTCTCTCAGGCGCAGCGCATCCCGGCCGAGCTGATCGAATTTGCGGCGAGCGGACACTATCCGTTCCTGGAAGAACCGGCGAAGTACGTCGCGGTGCTGCGCGACTGGCTACAGCGCATCGCGAAAGCCTGAAGATGGGACAACTCGGACGCGACGACCGCAGCGCGGTAGCGGGCATTGCTTCCGAGCTCGCGGTCTACCGTCCTGACAGCGCCCCCGTCTTGCCCCAGGTGATGGGCGCAGTCCACGAGCTCCTCGGCGGCGCAACGGCTTCGATCTTCAGCCTTGCCGAGGCCAACGGCGGGCTCGCACTCACCCGCTGTCATCTGATCGACTTCCCGGCTCGCTTCGAGCCGTTGTTCGCGAGGTTCCTGAGCTCGGCGCCGCGCCGCTACGGGATCTACGATGCGGCCCGACCGGAACCGAACCAGCGCAACCGCGTGGTCCTCTCCACGCACATCTGTTCGCGCGAAGATCTCGAGAGTCAGCCGATGTACAAGCAGGTGTTCCATCCTGCAGGGATCGGTGACCACGAGCAGCTTCGCGTGTTGCTCTGCGAGGGCGCATCGCTGCTCGCGTGGTTCGGGATCACGGACCCGGCGACGTTCTCGACGCGGCAGCGTCGGCTGCTCGCGGCGCTCGCGCGGCCGATGCGGCGGCGGCTGCTGCTCGAGCGGCGGATGGCCCGTGGAGAGCGTGCGGGGCTGGCGCTCGAGGCAGCACTCGAGCACATCGCGATCCCCGCGTTCGTCGTCGGCAGCCACGGCGTGATCCACGAGATGAATGCGGCCGGTCGCTCGGTGCTCGAGGCGCGGCGGGGAGAGCTACGGCGTGCGGTCGTCGATGCGATCGCGGGCCGCCCGCACCGTCCAGTGCTCCAGCTCGTGCCACTGCACGCGCGTGGGCTTGCGCCGCACTGGCTGGTGCTGATCCCTGCGGCGGCGCCGCACGATCGGCTGCACGCTCAGCTCGCGGCGGCAGCGACCCGATGGGGACTGACGCGCCGCGAGACCGAGGTCGCGAGCTGGATCGCACGCGGCGCGACGAACCAGCGCATCGCCGCCGAGCTCGGGTGCGCGGAACACACCGTGGAAGTGCACGTCTCGCGGATCCTCGCGAAGGCCGATCTCGCGAGCCGGGCGGAGCTCGTCGCGACGATCCTCGCGTAGCAGGTTCCCGTTATGGCCCCCATCGATCGCGCGCGATGTAATCGCGATGATGAGGTTTGTCACGTCAGCATCCGTCGTCGTGATGGCGCTGTTCGCGAGTCGCAGCGCGTACAGCCAGTGCGCCATGGACAGCGACTGCAAGGGCGATCGCATCTGCGAAAACAAGGTCTGCGTCTCGCCGCCGCCAAAGCCCACGCCACCGCCGGGCACGTCATCGCCGGCGCCCGGGTCACCGCCGGCGCCCGTGTCATCGACGGCGCCCGCGTCATCGACGGCGCCCGCGTCAGCGTCGGCGCCCGCGTCAGCGTCGGCGCCCGCGGAACCGGCGCCAGCGACAGCGCTCCCGGCATCGCCGACCGCAGCGCCATCGACTCCGGCGGCGTCGGCAGCGACACCGGCTGCGGCCGCCTCCGCGGATGCAGCGCCCGCAGGTGAGTTCGCCCATGCGGGCTTCGAGCTCGGGATCCGGATGGCGATACAGATCCCGGGCGGCAAGACCGGAGCGTTCTATTCCACCGGCGGCGGCGTCAATTCAGATCAGGACACCGAGCTGAGCAAGGCGACGGGAAGCAGCGTCGCGATCGTGTTCGACGTCGGTCAGCGCGTGAACCGGATGTTCTACTGGGGACTGCAGCTCGCGTACGCGCCGTCGATGTCCCAGCCGGACTGCATGACCGAGTGCAAGGTCACCAACTTCAAGATCGGCGCGGACGCGATGATCCACCCGCACGTCGAGCAGCTGCCGCCGAAGGTCGATCCGTACCTCGGGTTTGGCGTCAACTATGACCAGTTGACGGTGGCCGCCGACTCGAGTGCACCGGTCAGCGTCTACGGGATGGAGTTCATGAACATTCAGATCGGCGCGGACTACCTGGCCGCGCGGCACGTCAGCATCGGTGGCTACTTCGCGACGTCGTTCGGGATGTACTTCGGCGCCGACCTCAGCAACACCAAGAGCGTCGAGCTCCACGAGTGGTTCACGCTGGGCGTTCGTGGAGCGTTTCGACCTTGAACGCGCGCGGCTCGATCATCGTCGCCGCACTCCTCGCGATCGCCACGCCCGCCTCGGCAGACTGCACGAAGGACACCGACTGCAAGGGCGACCGTGTGTGCGACGCGGGCGTGTGCCGCGCCCCGGCTGTGGTGGCCAGCTGTCGAAATGACAAGGACTGCGCAGGTGCTCTCGTGTGCGAGCAACACGTGTGCGTGGCGGTCAGCACGCCCGCGATGCCGCCCCCCGCGACGACGTCGTCCGCGGCGACCCCTGGGCCCACGGCGAGTCTCGGGCTGGCGGCGACATCCGCGCCCGCGGCGAGCATCTCCGCGACGGCAGCGGCGCCGCCGCCTCGAGACGCGCGCAGCTGGCTCGTCGACATGAACATGTACCTCGTGCTGTACCCGTACGTGTCGGGGGGCGATGGCCTGCTGATCAATCTGCCGGTCCATATCGAGCACCCGCTGAAAGACCAGCTCACGTTCTACGTCACACCCGACTGGGCGTTCACGAGCTACTCCGGGATGTCACTGATGACGATCGGTGTGAACGGCGGTGTGCGCTACTACGCCGACAAGGAGCGGCTGTTTCACGGATGGTGGGTCGGAGGCAACGTTGGCTTCGCGACGCAGATCATCGGCGAGGGCAGCTTCGGGATGAACGTGCTCGGCGAGGCCGGCTACACGCTCGCCAGCGACGGAGCCTGGACGCTCGCGCTCGGCGTCACCGGCGGATTCAACATCCCGCTCTACATCGCGAACGCGGACAGCAGCGGGCCGAGTGGGCTGTCTCCCGTCAGCACGAGCTTCGTCTACGGATGGATCGTCAGTCCGGGCATCCGGTTCTGAGTACGCTGGCCGTCACGCGCTGCCGATCGAGCAGCCGGCTGGCACAACGTATTTGGTGGCCTGCCCAGCGGCGGAGCGTAGGGTCGCCTCTGCGATGCGCGCCCCGAGCCTGCTCCTGCTCGTCGCCGGTTGTTCCGCCGGAGCCGAACCGCCGCCCGCGAATCACGTTCCTCTCGTGATCGGCCGGCGGATGATCGGCTCGAATACGGCTCCGGCAGCACCGCCGACGCTTTCGTACGCCGACCTGATCGCGGTCGAGGGCACGAGCCTCTTGCCTGGCACCATCGACTGGAACACCAGCTACACCGACCTGGTGCGGCGCTTCGGTCCGGTCACGCGTGTCGTCGATCGCAAGTAC
>Ga0207683_10004817_pt1 | contig 11622 bp, 9 predicted proteins | sample KBSM73metaG_FD_184333 | JGI IMG/M metagenome (GOLD analysis project Ga0207683, IMG submission 184333) | Miscanthus rhizosphere microbial communities from Kellogg Biological Station, Michigan, USA - KBS M7-3 metaG (SPAdes) (version 2) | ecosystem: Host-associated > Plants > Roots > Rhizosphere >...
ATGGCGGAGAGAGTGGGATTCGAACCCACGTTAGAGTTTCCCCTAAACACGCTTTCCAAGCGTGCGCCTTCAGCCACTCGGCCATCTCTCCGGCGCGGATCGTTCGAGAAGATCGTTTGAGAAAACGAAACTTACTTCTCCAGAAGCGCAGTTTCCAAGCGAGACGCTTCCTCTACTGATTCTACGGGTCCCGGCGCGGAGCCGCAAACACTCCGGGCCCGACCGGCAACAAGGCAATCTTGAAAATGAGAATTGCTACTCATCCCCGTGCAACTGTTGCGCCAGGTAATTCTCGTATCCCATTTCGCCGATGGCGAAGAGTTGTCCTTCAAGCCAGTCGATGTGCAGTTCTTCGTCAGCCAGAATTTTTTCGAGCAAGTCGCGAGACCCATTGTCGCCAACCGCGACACAGGTCTTGATGCCATCGTTCAACCGCTTTACGGCGGTGTATTCAAGGTCAAGGTCGTTTTTGAGCTGGTCCTTCAGATTTACGCCGATATTGATCTTGAAATAGTCGCTCATGTTCGGGGTGCCGTCGAGCAGCAGAATGCGCTCCATCAGCTTTTCAGCGTGAGTCATTTCTTCGATCGACTCTTTTCGGGTGTGTTTGGCCATGCGTTCATAGCCCCAGTTTTCGCACATCTCGGCGTGCAAAAAGTACTGGTTGATGGCGGTCAGTTCCGCTTTCAAAACCTCACTTAGTACGGCAATGACTTTGGGGTCGCCTTTCACTTTAGACCTCTCAAGTTAATCAGGATGGCAATCGTCCCAGCTCCGAGAGCTGCACGAGGAAGAGATAGAACTGGGAACAGGAAACTATAGTCGGGAAAGAGGTTGAGGGCAATGCCGGGGGTTCGGAGACTCGCTTATGAGAGCTTTTCAGGCTCGGTGGCGACAATCGGCGTTTCCGCAGAGGGCATTTCAGGAGATGGCACGGCTGGAACAGCCATTTTGGCACCGTCCAAAATACGATGGTGCAAACAATAAAGGGCCAGTTCGAGACGATCGGCAACGCCAAGCTTGTCGTATACCTTGCGCAAGTAGTTCTTAACGACTTGTTCAGTCGTGCCCACCCGCAACGCTATTTCCTTGTTCTTCATGCCCTGGGTTACGCAGGAGACGATGAGGGTTTCCTTGGGCGTGAGTTGAACTTTGGGACGCGCACCAGCCGGACGAGTGGCTTGGTTGCGGAACGCTTCCAGAACCCAATGCGTACCTTTTTGGTCGAGCCAAGCTTGTCCAGTGGCAACTTTGCGCAGGCAGTCAACCAGGAGTTCGGGCTCTACTTCCCGCGATACGATGCCGTGCGCGCCTCGGCGAAACAGTTCGAGCGTGAGTTCTTCGGCGGGTTCCTGCAAAACGACGACAAGCTTGCAGGATGTTCCCTGCTTGAGCAGTTCGCCGACCGCATCGACTGGGTTTGAGGCTAGAGCTGCTTCGAAGATCAGAATGTCAGCGGAAAACTTCTTGATGGCCGAAACCGTTTGCGAAAGAGATTCGGCTTGTCCGACGACGCGAATGTCATCTTCAAGCGCGAAGATCTTGCGCAAACCGGCGCGAAAGATGGCTTGCGTGTCGGCAACGATCACACGAATGCAGGGTGTGGAACCGTCGCCCTCTAGCGGCTTTTCGACGTTGTCGTCGACGCTGACCGGAATGCTCGCCATCAGTGTCCTTGCGGCGCCCTACCTGCGCTCAAAGTGATACTCATCGATGACCACGCCCACTCCACGTCGGCCACCGTCTTCAAAACTCCTGACCACGCGACCCCGGCAATCCAACTGGACATCGGCGGTCGAGCCCACCACGTCGGCGGGCAAAGAAATTGTGAAATCCACCATCGAACCGATCGGCATTTCCGAATCGACTTGGAAGAGCACACCGTTAGCCGAGATGTTCTCGGTCTCGGTGCTGCGGGCACCAGTTTGCGATTTCACCGCGACTGGCAGTTTGATCGGAAACCGCGCCGCGCTCTGCATGTCGTTGTAGCGCGAGCGTCCCTTGGTGTTGTCGCCCATCGATTCCTGACTCCCGTGTTCCGCCTTCACTGACGGGGCATTCGTGCGGGCCCCAGGCGTTTCGCCGGTTCGACCGTTGTCGCCCATATTCGAACCCGAGCGTACACCCGGGAATCAGCAGTGCAAAGTTACCGAAGTCATGGAACTAGAGCGTGCAAACCGCGATGGGTCATGGACTTAGGGGCAGCCGAAGGCTATCGTTCATTCGTCACAACAGCTTGTTCTCTTAGGCCGTTAGCATTTGACAGTTGGCTGTCCGGAAATATACGCATGCGAGATTTTCGTCGCCTGGCGGTCTGGGAAAAGTCCCGTGAGCTCGTTCTCGCGCTTTACAGGACGACCAAGCTATTTCCGCGCGAGGAGATGTATGGGAGATGCAGCGCCTCCGTTGCGGCAAATATCGCCGAAGGATGTGGCCGCAAAGGAAACGGCGAATTCCATCGGTTCCTGCAGATCGCAGCCGGTTCCGGAGCGAACAGGACTACCATTTTTTTCTAGCGACAGATCTTGGTTACATCAACGACTCAGATTATAAAAAGCTGAACCCGCGAGTTGTGGAAGTGCGTCGAAAGCGCACCGCATTACTTCGGAAGGTCGACACTGATCGACGAGGGGACTAAGAAGACTCAGCTAAGAGCAAATGGCCCAATGCTGGTAGCTCCTTTCAAAATTTCGTCACTTCCGTGAAATTGAAGTCTCGCACTTTCATCGCTGGAACGACCATGTCAAAGGACTCTTCCCCGCTGGATCGGACTGGAATGCTCATCGCTTCGACGTTCGACAACATCGAAATCAGGCTTTCGTTAAAGCGGAAATTGCGAACGCCGCGCTGGACTTTTCCGTTCTCTACGAGGAAAGTGCCGTCGCGCGTCATGCCGGTGAGAATTTTTTCGTACGGATCTACTTCGCGGATGTACCACAAACGCGTCACCAGAACTCCGCGTTCGGTTTCAGAAATCATTTGGTCAACTGTCTTCGGATTGTCTGGAGGAGCGAAGACGATGTTGACGGGCATCTCCCCCATTTCGTTTGGGAGGGCAAACCCGTGGCCTGTCGCGGCAATTGGCCCTATAGTCTTGGCGAATTCCGATTTCTTCATTTTCTCCGCAGTGCCGCGCGCGTAGGTAAGTTGCTTTACGATTCCATTTTCAATGAACGGCAATCGTTGCCGACGCATGCCTTCCCCGTCGAAAGGAGCGCCAGCCTGCAACGGGTGCGATACGTCATCCCAGATATTGATGTTCGTTCCAAACAGTTGCGTACCGATGCGATTGTTGAGGAACGACCGCTCGTCGAGAATCGCCTGACCGCTAAAATCCCAGAACATGAAACCAACAATGTCGAGCACCGCGGCTGGTTCGAGGATGACCGTGTACTTCCCTGCCCCGAGGTCATGTGGGTCTCGAGAATCGAGAGCTTTCTGTGCTGCGATCTCGGCGAGGCGCCCGGGATCGAGTTGACGCAAATCTGGAGAGTTCGCTTTTTGCCAACCCGAGGAGTTTTCCCCGAGCATGGTAATGGAGACTTCAGCGAAGGTTTGCTCGTGCCAATCGTGCAATCCGGTCGAATTAAAAATGCCTTCGACCGATTCCGCACTTGAGAACACGCCGGCGGTCGTGAGCTTATGCCGCACTGCGACCTCGACCATTTTGCGCACGCCTTCAGCGCGCGCTTCTGGAGTAATGGCAGCGGTCTCGGTGAAATGACGGCTCGGCACGGTCCTCGCGCGAGCGCTTCCTTGGATGTTTGATGAAGCTTCGTTCGCGGAAGGCATAGGCAGCAACTCTGCGTCCGGCTGCTGCACTTTGGCCAGGGTCTCGGAGGACTCGACAACACGTCGAAGGCTATCCTCGTCCAATTTGTTGGTCGTTGCGCGTGCAGTGCGGCCGCCAAAGTTTGTGCGAACCGAGATCAGCTGGTTCTCATCCGCAACGTTCTGATGAATGGCATTATTAGCAAAGCGCGTGAGCGCAAACCGATTGCCAGAGATCAGCAGCTCAACTTCGTCGGCAGAGGAATAGCGTTGAATGCGGTCGAAGATGGCAGCGGACTGTTCGAAAGTCAGCATTGCTGTAACTCTTGGCCGTTGCTATTGGCTGCCTTTGTACGCTGTTCCCACTTTTATGTTTCGAAAACGCGCGGGGCTCGCGCCGTGGCCAGTTCCCATAACTTGTTGAGGCTGGCCTTTGCCGCAATTCGGTGTTCCCCACAGAGTCCATTCATCGCGTGAGCAGATCGCGTCCATCGAGTTCCAGAATTCTGTTGTAATTCCAGAGTACGATGGATTTTTGAGCGTGCGGACACGCTTGCCCTTCTTGATCTCCCATCCGATTTCGCAGCCAAACTGGAAGTTGTAACGCTTATCGTCGATCGACCACGACTTGTTGGTCTGCATGAGAATGCCGTGGTCGGTCGAACTGATCAAATCTTCGAGCGTCAAAGGCTTGTCACCGGGCAGCACGCTGACGTTGGTCATGCGAATCATGGGCAAGCGGTTCCAGTTTTCGGCGCGAACCATGCCTCCAGACCTCGCTTTACCAATCGTGTGCGCAGTCTCTCGCGAAGAAAGATAGCCGGTAAATAATCCATTTGTGATGATTGGCACACATTGTGCGGGAACACCTTCATCATCGAACGCGAACGTGCCGAGCCCCGGGCCGTGTGAGGGCGTAGCGTCGGCAACTGCGTTGACGAGATCGCTGCCATATCGAAGGGTCCTCAACTTATCGAGAGTCAGGAACGAGGTTCCGGCAAAATTCGCTTCCATGCCCAGAACACGGTCGAGCTCGATCGGATGCCCGATGGACTCGTGGATCTGGAGCCCGAGCTGTGAGCTATCGAGAATGATGGTGTATATGCCTTCGGGACACTGGTCCGCTTTGTGAAGCGCGACGGTTTCCTCTGCAATGCGGCGGGCATTTTCGACAAGCTTCCACTCGTCAATCAGTTCATAACCTTTGTTTTGCCATTGACCACCGAAAGAATTCGGGTACGAGCGCTTCTGAATCTCTGTGCCAGCGAACGCGTATGCAGTGTAGCCAGTGCCGGTGGAATATTTTGTCTGGTGAATGTTGGCGCCTTCAGAAGAGCCAAACCATGATTCCTCTCGTTGGAAATTCATATTGGCTTCGGCGAGCGTGATGCCAGACACGGCTCGCAGTTCGGAGTCAATCTTCAACAGCAGATCAAGATTCTGCTCAATTGACGTGTTGAACGGGTCGATTTCGATGGGCGTGGCCCAGTCGGCGTTCGCGGGCTTTTCCGAAGCCAAGCGCACATCGTGCTGCTTGACGCGCGCCGAGGCTCTCGCAATCGCGACAGCCTGAGCGGCCGTTTGCTCGACGGCCTCGCGCCTCATGTCGTCGGAGGCGGCGAAACCCCAAGCGCCATCGGCGATCGCGCGGATACCAATCCCGAGAGACTCAGCGTCGGATGCGTGTCCGACCTTGCCATTTTTAGTTGTAAGGGCGCGAGCGCGAGAATCGACAACCCGGGCGTCGGCGTAGGTGGCACCACGGAGATTCGCGATGTTCAAGGCCCATTCGACAGCATCATTCATCGAAGTTCAAATTTATCACGCGACCCCGAGAGGACTTCGCCGCGACGACGTTTTTGGTGAACAACAAAGGGTTAGCGAAAGGAAGTATCGGGCCCGTTTATTTTAAGGCGTGTTGTGAGCCGTCTCGACCGCCCGCTTTACGGCCAGCAGTTCCTTCAATACTCCGCGCAGGTTGCGGCTGTCGAGGGCATTGGCGCCGTCACTCTTCGCTTCTTTTGGGTTGTCGTGAACTTCCATGAAAATTCCATCGACACCTGCTGCAACGGCTGCACGCGATAGGACTGGAATGAATTCGGGCTGGCCGCCGCTAGTCGCGGGACTGTCTTCATCTCCGTGAGACGCAGAGGGTAGCTGCACGGAATGCGTCGCGTCAAAAACTACCGGCGCGATCTTGCGCATAATGGCGAGAGATCGCATATCGACGACCAGATTGTTGTAGCCGAAGCTGGAGCCGCGCTCGGTGAGAAAAATTTTGTCGTTACCTGCCTCGCGGCACTTCGTGACCGCATGCTTCATGTCCCAAGGGGAGACGAACTGACCTTTCTTGATATTGACGGGGCGCCCGCTGAGCGCGGCCGCAACGATGAGGTCCGTCTGGCGGCACAGGAACGCGGGGATTTGCAGAATGTCAACGACTTCTGCTACTCGAGGAACATCGGCCGTTTCGTGAACGTCGGTTAGCACGGGGATGTGTACTTCGTCTTTTACTTTTTTCAGGATGCGCAAGCCTTCTTCCAGGCCAGGGCCGCGAAAACTGCGGATCGAGGTGCGGTTCGCTTTGTCGTATGACGCCTTGAAGATGAACGGCACGTTCAACGAGCGAGTGATGCCCTTGATGACTTCCGCCATGAAAAGCGCGTGCTTCTCGCTCTCAATGACGCAGGGGCCAGCGATAAGGAACAGGTCGCCAGACCCGACGCGGACGTTGTCGATTTGGAAGGACGTTGTCAAAAGCAATTACCACGAGGACACGGAGGAAGACGAAACAACAAGTTCTCATCTTAATGTTCCCCGGTCTTTCTTGCTTTTCTGCCTATCGCGATTATTTTCTCGCTACTTTTTCTGGGCGATGGAACATTTCTACGGCTGCCGACTCGCGCGCCGCACGGCGTTTTGTGCCCTGTTCGTAAGCGGCCCCAACGAACGTCTTGAACAGCGGATGCGGCTCGAGCGGCTTCGACTTGAACTCAGGATGGAACTGGCATCCGATGAAGTGCGGATGATCGGGTAGCTCGACCATCTCAACGTAGGTTCCGTCGGGCGTCGAACCTGAGATGCGAAGCCCGCCTGCGGTCAGTGTCCCCTCGTACTCACGATTGAATTCGTAACGATGACGGTGTCGTTCGCTGATCTCGGCTTGTTCATAGATCTTGTACGCAAGCGTACCCGGTTCTATCTTGCAGGGCCACGCCCCCAGGCGCATAGTGCCGCCCAGTTCCTCCACTCCGCGAAGTTCGCGGAGTTTATAAATCACGCGATGCGGAGTGGCCGGATCGAACTCACTCGAATTCGCGTCAGCCAGGCCGCAAACATTACGGGCAAACTCGATGCACGCCGTTTGCATACCAAGGCAAATGCCGAAATACGGCACTTTGTTCTCGCGCGCGTAGCGGATAGCCTTCAGCATTCCTTCAATGCCGCGCTTGCCGAACCCGCCGGGAACGAGGATGCCATCGTAGTTTTCGAGCTGCGCTTCGTAACTGCCGTCGGTTGTTTCGAGGCCTTCGGCTTCGATCCAGTTCACTACCAGTTTGAGGTTGTGCGCCAGAGCTCCGTGGACGAGCGCTTCTTTCAGCGACTTGTAAGAGTCTTCGTATTCGACGTACTTGCCGACGATGCCAATCGTGACTTCGTCCTTCGGGTTGTACACGCGGTGAACAATGTCCTCCCATTGCTTCAGGTCGCGGTCTTTGGCATCGATATGCAAATATCGAAGAGCGAGCGTATCCACTTCTTCACGCGCGAACACTACCGGCACTTCGTAGATCGACGCAACGTCCTTCGCGGTGATGACCGCCTCTTCTTCAACGTTGCAGAACAGAGCGATCTTCGACTTGATGTCTTTGGAGAGATAGCGGTCGGTGCGGCAGAGCAGGATATCCGGCTGAATTCCGACACTCAACAGTTCCTTCACCGAGTGTTGCGTCGGCTTCGTTTTCAGTTCTTGCGCGGCGGCAATGAAGGGGACGAGCGTGACATGAACGAAGAGTGTGTGCTCGCGTCCAAGTTCCTGCCGCATCTGGCGAATGGCTTCGATAAACGGTAGTGATTCGATGTCGCCCACGGTACCGCCGATTTCCACGATCGCGACGTCCACATCCTGCGCGACCTTCTTCATTGCGGCTTTGATTTCGTTGGTGACGTGAGGAATGACCTGCACGGTTTTTCCCAGATAGTCACCGCGGCGCTCTTTGGCGATGATCTGCTCGTAGATGCGGCCGGTGGTCCAGTTATTGTCGCGGGAGAGCTTGGCGTGGGTATATCGCTCGTAGTGTCCGAGGTCGAGATCGGTTTCGGCGCCATCGTCGGTGACAAAAACCTCGCCGTGCTGAAATGGCGACATAGTGCCGGGGTCGACGTTCAGGTACGGATCGAATTTCATCAGGTTGACTTTGAGGCCGCGGCTTTCGAGCAGGCAGCCGAGTGAGGCCGCTGCCAGTCCCTTGCCTAAAGAAGACACAACTCCGCCCGTCACGAAGATGTACTTTGCCGACATCCGTACCTCGCTCTAAGTTTTATTGGAAAATTGTGCAGGCTGGGGTGCACGATTGATTATGGCAGAAAAATTTGAGAATGGGAATGTGGAAAAGCGGGGTGTTGGCTCACTGGCGATAGTATTCAGTTTTTTCGATTCGCTAGAATAGCGCATGCCTGACCCCCTGTGGAGCGAAGGCGCTCCAATCGAACGACTTACCGAGTTGAGCGCCGACACGTCCGATCCAGCCAAGGAAATTCCTCTTCGACGTGATGTGCGATCGCTCGGTATCCTGCTGGGCCGCGTGTTAGTGGAGCAAGAAGGGGAAGAATTTTTCCAAACTGTCGAGCGACTGCGACGATTGCTGATTCAATATCGCGAATCGGTCAGCGGTACGTTCGTAGGATCGACTGCAAGCGGCAATCACCCTTCAGATTTCATGCGCCAGGCGCGCGAGATTATTCGCGGTCTTTCGGTCGAAGACGCATACCGGTTAACGAAGGCATTTGCGATCTACTTCGAGCTGACGAACCTTGCGGAAACGAACCATCGCAAGCGGCGACGCCGCGCGGCGAATCTTGAACCCTCTCGAGCTGTTGCCGAGGGATCGTTCCGAGGCACGGTCAAGCGACTGCGTTCGTCTGGCGTTCCCGCCAGCTCGATTTGCGAGGCGCTGCGACAGGTCTGCGTGACGCCGGTGTTCACGGCACACCCGACGGAAATTACGCGTCACACCATTCGCCTGAAGCGCCGCCGCATCGCTGCAGCTCTTGAGCGTTTGGACCAATTGCCGCTCGCCCACACCGAAGCGGCAGCCCTCGAATCGGAAATCATGGCGGAGATTACTTCTCTCTGGCAGACCGACGAAGTGCGCTTGAACCGTCCAACCGTGCAGGATGAGGTCTACATGGGCCTCGACTATTTCCAGATGGTGCTGTTCGATACGCTGCCGCGGCTCTATTCCGAACTGGAAGATGCGGTTGAGGAGATGGGTTCTTCACAGGGCAAGTCGAGTGACGCGACAAACGCATCCTTGCCTGAGTTGCTGCGTTTCGGTTCCTGGATCGGCGGAGATCGCGACGGAAATCCGTACGTGACTGCCCAGTCGACCCGCGACGCCGTGCGGATGGCTCGACAGGTTCTCTTCGACCACTACATTGCAGAGCTGTCGCGATTGATCACGCAACTAAGCATGTCCGTGCGCCGGATTGGACTCTCTGACGAACTGAAGCGCCGTGTTGAAGAATACGAAGCGCTGCTCGGGAAAGATCATTCGCGATGGAAACGCATTACCGAAGCCGAGGTCTACCGGCACTTTATAGAGTTGATGGGAGCGCGGATCCGCCACAGTCGCGAGTCGTCCAAGACGGCGTTGGGATATGCGTCGCCTGGCGAATTCCTGCGCGACCTCGGGTTGCTGCGTGAGAGCCTGCTGGCAAATCGCGGCGAGCGATTAGCGCGGCTGCTTTTAGATCCGCTCCTTCGCAAGGTGCGCACTTTCGGATTTCACCTGCACAGCCTGGATATTCGTCAGCATGCCCACGTCCTGGAGCAAACCCTTGCGGAACTGAGCGAGGCGGTCGATTGTGGCGATGCTTCCACTACGCTTCCTACAGGTCTCTCGGGACCCGCGGCGGAACTCTTGCACACGCTGCGAACGATTGCGGGAATCAAGGAGACGTATGCTCCGGAAGCGATTCGGCATTTCATTGTGAGCAATACGCAATCCGAGAGCGACGTGCTAGCTGTGGTGCGCCTGGCTGCGTTGAGTGGAGTGAGAGTCATCGCAATCGGCGATGATCCGGGTCTCATGCCCGTGCCGTTATTCGAATCGATCGAGGCGTTGCGAGGGGCCGGGCGTGTGATGGAGAAGCTCTGGTCGTCGGCCGATTACCAGCCTTTGCTCGACTCTTGGGGGCGACGGCAAGAGGTGATGCTCGGTTACTCCGATTCGAATAAAGACGGCGGCATGTTTACCAGCACCTGGGAATTGCATAAAGCCCAGCGCGAATTGCATCGCGTAGCACGCGCGTGCGACGTAAAGTTGCGTTTGTTTCATGGTCGAGGTGGCACTGTGGGGCGAGGCGGCGGCCCAACGCACTCGGCGATCCTTGCGCAGCCCGCTGGCGACTTCACGGGTGAACTTCGCATTACCGAGCAAGGCGAGGTTCTGAATTGGAAGTATTCCGATCCGGTGCTGGCGGAGTGGAATCTGGAATCGATGATCGCGGCGAGCTTGGAGTCACTATTGGCAAAAGGACGCGAAAGTTCAGAGATGAACGCGGCGTGGAACGACGCGATGCAGGCCATGTCGCAAGACGCGTTTGCTTATTACCGAAAACATATTGCAGAAAATGCCGATGTGCTCGCCTACTTTGAAGGGGCCACACCGGTCAATGAACTGGAGAACGCGCGAATCGGGTCGCGTCCAGCTCGACGAACCTCCAGCCGGTCGCTCGAAGACCTGCGCGCCATTCCGTGGGTATTTGGATGGATGCAGAGCCGGCACGCAGTTCCAGCCTGGTTTGGCGTCGGACACGCGCTGGAGTCGTTTGGATCTCGCGGTGAAGATCAGAAGAAGATATTGCGCGACATGATGAGCGGGTCTCCAGTATTTGCGGCCATGCTGCGGAACGTCGAGATCGCTATGGCGAAATCCGATATGGCCATCGCCCGTTTGTATGCGGACCTTGTGCCGGACTCTGCGGTACGCAACCGAGTATTTTCGCTATTCGAAGAAGAATTCGAACGCACGCGACGTGTTCTGATCGCAGTCAAGGGACAAACCGAGTTGCTGGAAAAGAATCCGGTGCTCGCGCGATCCATCCGTTTGCGGAATCCATACGTCGATCCGATGAGCCTGGTTCAAGTTGACTTGTTGCGTCGCAAACGCTCGGGAGAGACCGATCCGCTGCTCGACTATGCGATCGGAGCGACCATCAATGGAATCGCAGCGGGGTTGCACAATACGGGATGAGGCCGTAGGCTGTCCGCGTTTGTTTGCTCTGAGATAGAACACGAGCCGCGGTCGAGAGCAACACCGGCCGCTATTTTGCAGATATCGATTTTCTAAAGAGGCCTACATGAATATTTGCTGCCGGCGCGCTGGCGTGATCACCTTTTGTTTTCTGCTGCTCGCGAGTGTCGCAATCGCCCAAAAGCGCTCGATCACAGAGAAAGATCTTTTCAAGTTCCAGTGGATCGGCGATCCGCAAATCTCTCCCGATGGATCGCAGGTAGCTTTCGTCCGCGTCACTGTCGATGAGAAACAAGCGGGCTACGAAACTTCGATCTGGATTGCGGCGACCGGCGGCGGCTCGGTGCGGACGCTGACTTCAGGAAAGCACGAT
>Ga0207683_10004819_pt1 | contig 11620 bp, 10 predicted proteins | sample KBSM73metaG_FD_184333 | JGI IMG/M metagenome (GOLD analysis project Ga0207683, IMG submission 184333) | Miscanthus rhizosphere microbial communities from Kellogg Biological Station, Michigan, USA - KBS M7-3 metaG (SPAdes) (version 2) | ecosystem: Host-associated > Plants > Roots > Rhizosphere >...
GGTCGACGTTGTCGTCGGCCTGGCCCGAGATGATGAGCGGCGTGCGCGCCTCGTCGATCAGGATCGAGTCGACCTCGTCGACGATGGCGTAGCTCAAGCCGCGCTGCACCCGCTCGGTCGGTGCGAACACCATGTTGTCGCGCAGGTAGTCGAATCCGAACTCGTTGTTGGTGCCGTAGGTGATGTCCGCCGCGTAGGCTGTCTGCTTTTCGGCATGCGGCAGCTGGGAGAGATTGACGCCAACCGTCAGGCCCAGGAACCGGTAGATGCGTCCCATCCAGTCCGCGTCGCGCTGGGCGAGGTAATCGTTGACGGTCACGACGTGGACGCCCTTGCCTCCGAGCGCATTGAGATAGGCGGGCAGCGTGGCAACGAGCGTCTTGCCTTCGCCTGTCCGCATTTCCGCGATCTTGCCATTGTGCAGCGCGATGCCGCCGATCAGCTGCACGTCGAAATGACGCATGCTGAGCGTGCGCTTTCCGGCCTCCCGTACGACGGCGAATGCCTCGGCCAGAACGTCGTCGAGCGTCGCGCCGGCGGCGACGCGCGCCTTGAGCTCGGCGGTCTTGCCGCGGAGCTCATCATCCGAGAGCGCGCCGATCGTGGGCTCGAGGGCGTTGATTTCCCGGACCGATTGGGCGTATTGCTTGAGCAGCCGCTCGTTGCGACTGCCAAAAATGCGGGTGAGGATATTCGAGATCATTGCAATTCGAAGAGGGACCGGTCCTGGGGCTCTGTTCCGCGATCAAACCGCGCGGCGATGTCACGACTCCTGCGGCGCACGCTGGGACCTGTGGCTACGCTCGATTCTTCCTGCTCTTGCGCCTTGCCCGACAGGCTCCTACCTTGTTTCGAGATCGGAAAAAACAAGGGGTGAGGACGGCCTCACCCCTGTTGCATCCTGCGAGATCGGGCTTGCGGTTCAGCCGCGATCCTGCGGTTCAGCCAGCATTCCGGAAAAAACGCGCGGGATTCTGGGGCACGCCGTTCAATCGGACCTCGAAGTGCAGATGCGGACCCGTGGATCGGCCCGTTGTTCCGACCGTCGCCACGCGCTGACCCCGCACCACGAGATCGCCCTCCTTGACCAGAAGCTGGGAAGCGTGCGCATACCGCGACACCAAGCCGTTCCCGTGGTCGATCTCGACCATTTTACCATAGGCCGGGTGGGTGTCCGCGTACACGACCTTGCCGCTCGCGGTCGCAACGATCGCCGTGCCGACGCCCGCCGGGAAGTCGATACCCTCATGGAAGGAGTTCTCGCCGCTGAACGGGTCAATCCGATAGCCGTAGTTGGACGAATACCATCCGTCGACGATCGGCTGCTGCGTCGGCATGAAGCGATAGTTGGCGGCATCCTGCAGCATCAGCGCTTCCAGCACCGACAGCTGATCCGTGCGGTCTTCGACCTGCCGCGCCAGGTTCTCGACCATCGCCGTGAATTCCGCCACGGAGAAGACGCGCGACGGCATCGTGGTCGAAACAGGGCCGCCGGTACCCGGCGTGCCCGATCGGAGCGACTGGAGCTCATGGGGCTTCAGCCCCGCCACCTTGGCCAGGCGCTCGCCTAAGCCGTCCAGGCGAAGCATCCGGGCCTGCAGCTCGCCCAGCCGCAACGCCATCGCGTTCAGGTGCCCCTGGACGCGCTCCTGCGCACGCTCGGCCGCCTCGCGCTGATCGGCGAGAACGAGCGCCTGCAGCCAGGGGTGCTGCACCGCAGCCGCCCATTTCAGAGTGACGAAATTAAAGCCGAACGTGAAAAGGATGAACAGCGTGACGAGCGCAAATCCGCCTGCCAGCCAATGGCGCCACTCGAGCGTGATCGTATGAGCACGCGCGTTGGCACCGGTTACCAGGATGATGTTCAATTCGGATACCCTCCGCCCCTAGCCGTTTTGCCGCGTTCCGGGTTCATCATGCCGAAGCCGCTTCTGCTGCAACCACTCGTACGCGTCTTCGAGCGCGACCCGCAAATCGCGTCGTGGGCGGCCCGCGCGAAGCAGGAATCGGCGCTTACCGCCGCGGTCCGCCACCTGTTACCCCGGCCGCTGGCCGGGCGGGTTCGTGTCGCCGGCGCGCACGAGGCCGTCCTGGAACTGGCCGTCGCGGCAGGCGCCGTTGCAGCGGTCGTTCGGCAACGTACACCGTTGCTGATCGCCGCGCTGCGGCACGAAGGATGGAACTTTAACGAAATCCGGATTCGCGTGCAAGTTGGGGGCAGTTTGCAGCCGAATCAAAAAATCGTTTCGCGTCAATTAGATGCAAATGCAACCGCGGCGCTGTCGACCCTGGAATCGCGGTTGCCGGACGGTCCGCTCCGCCATTCCATCGCCCGATGGAGGCTTCGCGCGCGGAAAGCGTGACACGGCGGATCCGCGAATCCGCGAGCGGCCCGTTGCCTTCCGGACCCAGCGACCGTCACGCTGTCAGACGATCGCGCCGAGGAAGGGCCCGAGCAGCCGCTCGGCGGCAAACAGGAGCAGCGTCGCCAAAAGCACGAAAAAAGTGAATTTGGCCACCTGCCAGATGAAGCGAAGGTAGCGGCGATCGCGCTTCAGGAAATACAGCAGCAGCGCGACCGCTATCGCCGCGAGCGCGAGTGACAACAGCAGGCGGACGATGATCACGGTTCAATCAGGCGGGTGGCGCCGGATGCTCGGCTCCCCCGGCAATTCGGCCAGTCTCGCCCGGCCTTTTCGGTTGGCGATTCAGGCGGGCTGCAGCTGCCATCCACGGAAGGCGGTCGGGACATCGGCATCCGCCGCGAAAGTCACGAACTCGTAGGCGTCGCTGCGGGCAAGAAGCGCGCGGGCGAGCGCATTGTTCATCGCATGCCCGGGCTTGAACGCCGTGTACTGCCCGATCAGCGGGTGGCCGAGCAGGTAGAGATCGCCGATCGCGTCCAGTACCTTGTGCTTGACGAACTCGTTGTCGTAGCGGAGCCCTTCGCTGTTCAACACCTTGGTCTCGTCCAGCACGATCGCGTTTTGCAGGCTCCCCCCCAGCGCGAGCCCCGCCGATCGCATCGCCTCGACGTCCTGCATGAAGCCGAACGTGCGCGCGCGGGCGACTTCCTTCACATACGAGTTCACGGCGAAGTCCACTACGACGTGGCGATTCTCCGACCCGAAGACCGGATGCGGAAAGTCGATCGTGAAATCGAGCCGGAATCCCTGGAAGGGCTCGAACCGCGCCCACTTGTCGCCGTCGGTAACTTCGACAGGGGTCAGGATCCGCAGGTACTTCTTGGGGGCGGCCTGCTCCACGATCCCCGCCGTTTGCAGCAGGAACACGAACGGGCCGGCACTCCCGTCCATGATCGGGATCTCCGGCCCCGCCACATCCACGTGCAGGTTGTCGATGCCGAGACCGGCGAGCGCGGACATCAGGTGCTCGACCGTCGAGATGGTCGCGCCGGCGTGACGGAGCGTCGACGACAGCCGGGTGTCACCCACGTTGACGGCACGCGCCGGAATCGTCACGGGCTCGGGCAAGTCGACCCGATGGAACACGATGCCGGTATCGGGTTGCGCCGGACGCAAGTTGATCTCGACCCGGGCGCCGGTATGCAGGCCGACGCCGGTAGTCTTGATCGCGGTCTTGAGCGTGCGCTGGCTGTGCATGCGGGTGGAAGCGGCCGTAGGTCGGCGCGTTGCTGGTTTAATACGCCGCGTCAATAGGTTATCCCACATTTTAGCATGTCTCCCCAAATCGGGTGACTACCGTAAGAGGGCCGGATTCGGGGGACGGTTCCCGCCGGGGCTGTCGCTTTCGAACCGCCCCGGCGGCGCCTCTTCCCATCATTGCTCCCGCGGGAATCAATCGGCCTGCTTACGCAGGAACGCGGGAATCTCGGTGGCATCGAACGAGGAGAGACCCGCGCCGGGACCGCGCGAGCGCCCATGACGGACCACGGCAGGCTGCTCGAGCTTGTCGTAGTCGATGACCTCGCTGTGCACCGAGACGCCGACGTTGTCGGTTCCCGTCCGCGCGATGACCGAAGGCACGATCTCGATCTTGGGCGGCCGCTTGATGTTGGTGTCCCCAATGCCGCCCAGGCCCGTCGCGATCATCGTCACGCGCAGCCGATCTTCCATCACGTCGTCGATTACCGTTCCGACGATGACCATCGCGTCGTCCGCGGTGAATTCCTTGATGGTGTTCATCACCTCGTGGTATTCCTTCATCTTGAGGCCCGACGACGCGGTGATGTTGACGAGCACGCCGCGCGCCCCCGCCAGATTGACGTCTTCGAGCAGCGGGCTCTTCACCGCCTGCTGCGCGGCGCACCGCGCGCGATCGGCGCCGGACGACATGGCCGAACCCATCATGGCCATGCCCACTTCGCCCATCACCGTGCGCACGTCGGCGAAATCGACGTTGACGAGCCCGGGGTTGTTGATGACCTCGGCGATGCCGGAAACGGCGCCGTGCAGCACGTCATTGGCGGCCGCGTAGGCGTCGATCACCGACACGTCCTCGCCCAGCACTTCCATCAGCTTGTCGTTCGGAATGATGATGAGCGAATCGACGCGCTTGGTGAGCTCCTCGATGCCGGCCATCGCGACGCGCTGGCGCTTGCCCTCGAACTTGAAGGGACGCGTCACGACCGCCACGGTGAGGATGCCGAGGCTCTTCGCGATATCGGCAATCACCGGGGCGGCGCCCGTGCCGGTCCCGCCGCCCATCCCCGCGGTGATGAAGAGCATGTCGCAGCCTTCGATCGTCTCGGCGATGCGATCGCGGTCTTCCATCGCCGCGTCACGGCCGATCTCGGGCTTGGCGCCCGCGCCGAGCCCCCGCGTCAGCGCAGCGCCCAATTGCATCTGGGTGCGCGCCGTCGAGCGCTTGAGCGCCTGCGCATCGGTGTTGGCGCAGATGAAGTCCACCCCCGACAAGCCGCGCGTGATCATGTGCTCGACGGCGTTGTTGCCGCAGCCGCCCACGCCGATGACCTTGATCAATGCGCCTTCCTGTGGTGCCTGGTCGATGATTTCGAACATGATTGCTCCTGTCTGTCTCAGTTGTCAGTGACGGTTGTCAGTTGTCAGTGCTGATTGCGTTTATGCGATTCACTGCCCGGTTTCCGCTGTTCGATTTCCGTTCTCATTCCGCTTCCCGTTTGTCCCTGTGTTTTTTGTCGTCTTTTCGTTGTCTTTTCCGCTGAAGATCGTCCGGCTTGGCCGGCGATCTTCAGGAACCTGGTTCCGGACGAAAGTAGGCTTTCACTTTCGTCCGTCGCCTAAAAATTCGCCTTGAACCATTGCTTCATCCGTTCGGCCATGCCGCCGATGCCGGCGATCTGCGCGCGCGCCGCCTGTCCGCGCAGGTATTGCTCGCGGCCTTCGAGCAGCAACCCGACCGCGGCCGCGTAGCGCGGGCTGCGCACGACTTCGGCAAGACCGCCCACGTAGACCGGCACCCCGACGCGCACCGGCAGGTGGAACACTTCCTCGCCCAATTCGGTCATTCCCTGCAGCAGCGCGGAGCCACCCGTCAGCACGATCCCCGACGAAAGAAGTTCCTCGAAGCCGCTCCGCCGCAGCTCGGCGAGCACGAGCTTGTAGAGCTCCTCGACGCGCGGCTCGACCACCTCGGCCAGCATCGGGCGCGAGAGTTTCCGCGCGCCGCGCTCGCCGACACCCGGCACCTCGATGATCTCGTTCGGATCCGTGAGCTGACGCAGCGCCGAGCCGAAGCGGACCTTGAGCTCTTCCGCCTCCTTGGTCGGTGTACGCAGCGTCATCGCGATGTCGTTGGTGATCTGATCGCCAGCGATCGGGATTACCGCGGTATGCCGGATCGCGCCGCCCGCGAACACGGCAATGTCGGTCGTGCCGCCGCCGACATCCATGAGACACACGCCGAGGTCCATCTCGTCGTCGTTCAGCACCGCCTTGGCGGAGGCGAGCGGCTGCAGCATCACGTCGCGAACCTCGAGACCGCAGCGCCTGACGCATTTGGTCAGGTTGTCGACCGCCGACACGGCGCCGGTAACGATGTGCACTTTCACTTCGAGGCGAACGCCGCTCATGCCGAGCGGATCGCGGACATCCTCCTGCCCGTCGATAATGAATTCCTGCGGCAGGATGTGCAGCACCTGCTGGTCGTTCGGAATGGCCACCGCCTTCGCCGTCTCGACTACGCGGTCGACGTCCGCCTGTGTGACTTCCTTTTCCTTGATCGCGACCATCCCGCTCGAGTTCAGGCTCCGGATGTGGCTGCCGGCGATCCCCGTGTAGACCTCGGTGATCCGGCAGTCGGCCATGAGCTCGGCTTCCTCCAGCACGCGCTGGATCGACGCCATCGTCGCTTCGATGTTGACGACTACGCCTTTTTTCAGTCCGCGGGAGGGCTGCGTGCCCATGCCGATGATGTTGAGCGCGCCTTCCGGCGAGATCTCCGCGACGATCGCGACGATCTTCGACGTGCCGATATCGAGGCCGACGATCAGATTCTTGCTTTCCTTCACCATGCGGGGCTCGCCTCGTGGGTCATGTCTTGCGCGCGGGCTTCTCGACGAAGCCGGGAACGCGGACTGCGAAACCATTGCGGAAACGGAGATCGACCTGCGCAATCGGCCGGCCGGCGCGGGCCAGCGCACCGATCGTCCGGTCGTGCGCGGCAACGAAGCGCGCGAGTCGCCCGCCGGGATCCTCGCGGCCGAGCTCGATCGTCAATGGCCCCCGTGCGCCTGCGGCATCGATCTCCCAGCCGCCGCGCGCCGACAGCGCTAGCGTGCGAACGGAAAGCGCGAGCGGCGCAAGCATCGCGCTCCATTCGCGGTAGCGCGCGGCGATCTGCGCCGAGCTGCCGTCCGGACCGCGAAACTGCGGCAGTTCGCCGTTCCAGTCCGCAATGAAGGTTTCGCCTTGCGTGTTGACGAGCCCCGCATCGTTCCAGCGCGCGACGGGTGTCTGTTCCTCGATCTCGATCTCGATGCGACGCGGCCATTGGCGACGAACGCCGACCGAGCGAACCCACGGCACCTTCGACAGCGCCCCGCGCGCGCGCTCCAGGTCGAGCGTGAAGAACGTGCCGGCCAGCTCTTCGCGCACGATCGATTCGACGTGCGCGCCGCTTGCTCGGGCCAGCGGCGTCGTCACGACCACGTTTTCGATCGCGAACGCCGGTTGGCGTACGAGCCAGCTTGCCCCGCCCCACAGCACGCCGGCGAGCGCGGCCAGGACCAGCGCGAGGGAGATTGCGTTCAGCGTGCGCGGGTTATCCCACATGGGCGCCTCGCAGGATCTCGACGCAAAGGCCTGGAAACGAAATGCCGGCCTGGCGCGCGGCCATCGGCACCAGGCTGTGCCCGGTCATCCCGGGCGACGTATTGACCTCCAGGAAGGCATAGCTGCCGTCGGCACGAAGGATGAGATCGAGGCGGCCCCAGCCGGAACATCCAATGAGATCGAAGGCGCGCAGCGACTCGTCGCGGATCGCGCCTTCGAGCGTCGCATCGATACCGGAGGGGCAGTAATACCTGGTCTCGTCGGAGAAATATTTGCTGTGATAGTCGTAATTGCCTTGCGGCGCCTCGATCCGGATCAGCGGCAGCGCGTTGCGCCCGAGGATCGACGCCGTCAGCTCGACTCCGGCGACGAACTCCTCGACCAGCACGAGGTCGTCGTGCTTCGCGGCCGCGGCGTAGGCGATGGCGAGCTCGTCCTTGTCGACGTGCGCCACCTTGGTGATGCCGATCGTCGATCCTTCGCGTGCGGGCTTCACGATCAGCGGCAGCCCGAGTTCCGCCACGACCTGCATCCAGTCGGTCGCCGCATCGACCACGCGGTAGCGCGGCGTCGGAATGCCGCTCGCGAGCCACACGAGCTTGGTGCGCCATTTGTCCATCGCGAGCGCGGAGGCCATGACCCCACTTCCCGTGTACGGAATGCCGAGGACTTGCAAAGCGCCTTGTACGGTGCCGTCCTCGCCGAAGCGGCCATGCAGCGCGATGAATGCACGTTCGAAGCCATCGCGGCGAAGCTCGTAGAGGTCGCGTTCAGCCGGATCGAACGAATGCGCATCGACGCCTTCGCTGCGAAGCGCCGTCACCACGGCATTTCCGGACATGAACGAGATCTCGCGCTCCGAGGACGGACCGCCCATCAGCACCGCCACCTTTCCGAATTCGTGAGAAGAAGCGCTCATGCCGCCTCCCCGATGATCCGGACTTCGGTCTCGAGTTCGACGCCGCTCTGCGCACGCACGGTCCTTTGCACGAGATCGATCAACGCCTCGATGTCCGCTGCGCGCGCAAGGCCGTCGGGATTGACGATGAAATTGGCGTGCTTCTCGGATACGCGGGCGCCGCCGATCGCATGGCCCTTGAGGCCGCAAGCCTCGATCAGCCGTGCCGCGTGATCGCCGTCGGGGTTGCGGAATACGCTTCCGGCGTTCGGCAATCCGAGGGGCTGCGTCGCGACGCGCCGTGCGAGCAGTTCCCTGATCCGCGCACGGGCCTTCACGGTATCGCCCGGCGGAAAGCGAAACCATGCGGCGGTGAAAATCCCGTCGGCCGCGCGGCCGTTTTCCCGTTTCACCGAGCGGTAGCCGATGGCGTAGCTGTCGGGTGTGCGCACTTCGAACCGGCCGTCACGCTGCAGCACCTCAACCCGCGCGACATAGCGCCAGATCTCGCCGCCGTAGCACCCGGCGTTCATCGCGAGCGCGCCGCCCACGGTGCCTGGAATTCCCGCCAGGAATTCGGCCTCCGCGCAGGCGTGCAGCGCTGCGAAACGCGCGAGCTTCGGACAGGCGACGCCGGCGTCGACATAGATCAGGCCGTCGGCGATGGCGAGCGCGGCGCCGGGGTCGTGCAGGATCAGCACCACACCCCGCACACCCGCATCGCGCACCAGCGTATTGCTGCCGAGGCCTATCGGCGTGACGGGCATGTCCGCCGGAAGCTGTCGCAGGAACACGGAGAGATCGTCGCGATCGGCGGGGATGTACACCGACTCGCCGTGCCCGCCCGTGCGCCAGCTCGTGTACTTCGCGAGGGGCGCATCGTGCTTCAGCGTCCCGCGAAGCCCGGCGAACAGGAGAGGTTCGTGCATCATCATGGAAAAAGCTGTCCGGGCACCTGGCCGATCGAGCCGGCGCCCATCGTCAGCACGACATCGCCGTCACGCGCGGCGGCCCGGATCGCGGCGGGCATTTCCGCGACCGCCTCGACGAACACGGGCTCGACCTTTCCGGCGACGCGAACGGCGCGCGCGAGCGCCCGGCCGTCGGCTGCGACGAGCGGCGGCTCGCCCGCGGGATAGACATCGGCCAGCAAAAGCAGGTCGACCGTCGAGAGCACACGCACGAAATCCTCGAACAGATCGCGCGTGCGCGTGTAGCGATGCGGCTGGAACGCGAGGACGACCCGCCGTCCGGGAAAGCTGCCGCGCACCGCGGCGAGGGTTGCCGCCATCTCCGCGGGGTGATGGCCATAGTCATCGATCAGCGTGAACACTCCGCCGCCTTCGGCGCCGACATCGCCGTAGCGCTGGAAGCGCCGACCGACACCCTTGAAATCCGCCAGCGCAGCGGCGATCGCCGCATCCGGCACGCCGACCTCGCGTCCGATGGCGATCGCGGCGAGCGCGTTCTGCACGTTGTGTACCCCTGCGGCGGCCAGGTCGACTGCAAGATCCGCCATGCGAGCCGCGCGCGCCACGAAGCGCATGCGGCCGCCGTCGTTCACGACGTCCACGGCGCGAAGCTGCGCGTCCTCCGCGAGGCCATAGGTCACGACCGGCTTCGCGATTTCCGGCAGGATTGCGCGCACGTTCGCGTCGTCGATGCAGAGCACCGCGACGCCATAGAACGGCAGCCGCTGGACGAAGTCGACGAATGCGCGCATCAGCTTGGAAAAATCGTGGTCGTAGGTCTCCATGTGATCGGCATCGATGTTCGTCACGACCGCGATCACCGGCGTCAAATAAAGGAAGGACGCGTCCGACTCGTCCGCCTCGGCGACCAGGAAATCGCCGCGACCGAGCCGTGCGTTGGCGCCGGCCGACAGCAGGCGGCCGCCGATCACGAAGGTCGGATCGAGATGACCCTCGGCCAGCACCGATGCGATCAGGCTCGTGGTGGTCGTCTTGCCGTGGGTGCCGGCGACGGCGATGCCCTGCTTCAGGCGCATGAGCTCGGCCAGCATCAGCGCGCGCGGCACGACCGGGATGCCCCGCTCGCGCGCCGCGGCGACTTCCGGGTTGTCTGCGGCCACCGCGGTGGACACGACCACGGCATCCGCGCCGGCAATGTGCTCCGCCGCATGCCCGATCGCGATCGTCGCGCCGAGTGCCGCAAGTCGCCGTGTCGCCGGCGAATCGGCGAGGTCCGAGCCCGACACCCGAAACCCCTGAGTGGCGAGCACCTCAGCGATGCCGCTCATCCCGGCGCCGCCGATGCCGACGAAGTGCACCTGCTTCACCTTGTGTTTCACCGCTCGCCACCCAGTTCGACGCACACGTCGGCGACACGGTCCGCAGCATCCAGGCGCCCGACGCTGCGCGCGGCCAGCGCCATCGCCAGCGCCTTTTCGCGCGTCATGCCGGACAGTGCGGCGGCCAGCCGATCGGGTGTGGCATCTTCCTGCGTCATATGGATCGCGGCGTTGGCGTCCACCAGGAATTGGGCGTTGGCCGTCTGCTCGTCGGCGATCGCGCCGGGCAGCGGTACGATGATGGAGCCCAACCCCACTGCAGCGAGCTCCGATACTGTCAGCGCACCGCCGCGGCAGAGCACGAGATCCGCCCACGCGTAGCGCGCCGCCATGTCGTCGATGAACGGCACGCATTGCGCCTCGACGCGCGCCGCGCGATAGGCGGCGGCAAGCGCATCGACATGCTTCGCGCCGGCCTGATGCACGACGACAGGCCGCACATTCTTCGGCAGTTGCGCAAGCGCAGGCGGCACGCGCTCGTTGAGCGCCTGCGCGCCCAGACTGCCACCGACTACCAGAAGGCGCAGCGAACCGCTTCGTGAGGCGAAACGCGCCGCCGGTGACGGCACCTCCGTCATGGCTTCCCGCAGCGGATTGCCGACCCACGTCGTCTTTTTCGCGTGACGTCCCGCGAGCGCGTCGGGGAAGCCGAGAAGGATGCGGTCGGCGCCGTAGGCGAGGATGCGCGTCGCGAGGCCGGCGATCGCATTGGAATCGTGCAGCACGAGGGGCTTCGATGCGGCGACACCCATGAGTGCGCCGGGAAATGATGCGAAGCCGCCGAAGCCGATTACGACCGAGGGTCGCCGGCGCCGAATCACCGCAAGGCTGTCGACGCACGCGAAGACGAGCGCGACCGGACCGAGCAACAGCGTACGAAGCCCTTTGCCGCGCACGCCGCGGAACGACACGGCCTCGAACTCGACACCGTACTCGGGCACGAGACGTGCTTCCATGCCTTCGCGCGTGCCGAGCCAGAACACAGAGAGGCCGCGCGCGATCAGCTTCGCCGCGACCGCGAGCCCCGGAAACACATGACCGCCGGTTCCGCCAGTCGTGATCATGACGGTGGCAGTCATTGAACGACCCTCCGCGCTTCGCGCTCCGGGGTGATTCGCGCTTGGGAGCGGCCCTGCGCGCTCATGCCGCGAACCCTCGCAGCAACCTGCGGTTCTC
>Ga0207683_10004821_pt1 | contig 11615 bp, 6 predicted proteins | sample KBSM73metaG_FD_184333 | JGI IMG/M metagenome (GOLD analysis project Ga0207683, IMG submission 184333) | Miscanthus rhizosphere microbial communities from Kellogg Biological Station, Michigan, USA - KBS M7-3 metaG (SPAdes) (version 2) | ecosystem: Host-associated > Plants > Roots > Rhizosphere >...
GGTCTCCTCAATGCCGCGCAGCTCGCCGGCAAGAAGCTCGAGGACATCAAGCTCGTCGTGTCGGGCGCCGGCGCGGGTGCGATCGCCTGCGTCGAGTTCTTCTGCTCGCTCGGCATGCGCGCCGGCAACGTGGTGCTCGTCGACAGCAAGGGGGTCGTGCATCGCGGGCGCACCGATCTCAACCGCCACAAGCTGAAGTTCGCGATCGCCGACGACGGTCGCCGCACGCTCGCCGACGCGATGCAGGGCGCCGACATGTTCATGGGCCTCTCGGTCGCCGGCACGGTGAAGCCGGAGATGCTCGCCGGTATGGCCGAGCGACCGATCATCTTCGCGCTCGCGAACCCGGATCCCGAGATCAGCTATCCCGAGGCGATCGAGGCGCGCCCCGACGCGCTGGTCGCGACCGGTCGCAGCGACTACCCCAACCAGGTCAACAACGTCCTCGGCTTCCCGTACATCTTCCGCGGCGCGCTCGATTGCCGCGCCAGTGGCATCTCGGAGGCGATGAAGCTCGCCGCGGCCCGTGCGCTCGCCGAGCTGACCCGCGAGCCGGTGCCGGACTCGGTGATCACCGCCTACGGCGGCAAGACGCTGCGCATGGGGCCGGACTACCTGATCCCCAAGCCGTTCGATCCGCGCGCCTTGTGGTGGGTCGCACCGGCGGTGGCGAAGGCGGCGATGGAGTCGGGCGTCGCGCGCATCAAGTTCGACATCGAGGAGTACCGCGAGAAGCTGATGTCGAAGGGCTCCAACGCGGCGTACGCGATCATGCGCGGCATCGGTCGCGAGGCGCGCCGCGATCCCAAGCGCATCGTGTTCCCGCACGCCGGCAACCCGCGCCTGTTGCGCGCGATCCAGCAGATCGTCGACGAGGGAATCGCGAAGCCGGTGCTGCTCGGCCGCCAGACCGAGATCGCCGCGATGTGCGAGGAGATGTCGCTCGACATGCTCTCGCGCGGCGCCGAGATCATCGATCCGCGCACCGAGAAGAACCCCAAGCTCGTCGATCGCCTCTACCAGCTGCGCAACCGCAAGGGCATGACGCAGTTCGCGGCGCAAGCGCAGATCCAGAAGAGCGACTACTACGCGGCGCTGATGGTCGAGCGCGGCGACGCCGACGGTATGGTCACCGGCCTGCGGCTGAACTATCCCGACACCGTGCGCCCGCCGCTCGAGATCTTCGGCCTGTCACCGGGCGTGAAGGTCGCGGTCGGCATGTACATGATGGTCCAGCAGAACAGCGTGAAGTTTTTCGGCGACACGGTGTTCAACATCGATCCCGATGCCGAGACGCTCGCCGACATCACGATGCAGATGGCCGATGCCGTGACCGGGTTCGGCGTCACGCCGCGGATCGCGATGATCTCGTACTCGAACTACGGGTCGGTGCGGCATGCCGAGGTCACCAAGGTCCAGCACGCGCTCGAGATCGTCCGCCGCCGCCGGCCCGAGCTCGAGATCGACGGCGAGATGCAGCCCGAGATGGCGCTCGATCCGGAGCGCCGCCACCAGTACTACGGGTTCTCCCGGCTGACCCGCGCGGCAAACGTCCTGGTGTTCAGCTCGCTGGCCGCCGGCAACGCGGCCTACCAGACGCTCAAGGTCCTGGGCGGCGCGTCGGCGGTCGGACCGATTCTGCTTGGATTGTCCAAGCCGGTCGCGGCGCTGCAGACCGAGGCGTCGACCGACGACATCGTCAACATGACGGCGTATGTGGTCATGAAGGCGCAGCAGATGAGGGCGCGCGAGGCATTACGGGCCTGACTTATTGAAGTGTCGCCCGCGCCGCGCGGCCGGCCTGCACTGGCGTAGAATGGGGGCTGGGTGCGGAGACTCGTTGTACTTACTTGCGCGCTGATCTCGGCGCGCGCGTGGGCGGATGACCGCCCGATGGAAGCTGGCCTCTACGTGGGCGGCTTCATCTCGAACTACTTCCACCAGTTCTACGAGGTGGACAGGTTTCCGAACGGCGACCGCCCGCTGCTCCACACGGTGAGCCCCGAGGTCGGCCTGCGCTACGCCTACTTCTTCTCGAACTACATCGGCGCCGAGGCCGAAGGCTCGATGATCGTCGCGTCGACCCAGGGCATGGACTGGGCGGGCGCCGGCAACGATCAGGGCGCGAACATCTACAACTTCCGCGCGCAGGCGATCTTCCAGTATCCGCTGCCCGAGCAGCGCCTCTATCCGTTCGTCGCGGTCGGCCTCGGGCTCATGCACACGAGCTCCGATTACCTCGGCAGCGACACCGACTTGCCGCTGCACATCGGCGGCGGCGTGCGCTGGTACGCGACCGACTCGATCGCGCTGCGCGCGGATGTTCGCTTCCTGCGCGGCCCGTCGGAGCAGGATCCGTACACGCTCAACGCGAGCTACGGCGAGTTCATGGTCGGCGTCTCGTGGGTGCCCAACGTCGAGCTCGCACCCGAGCCGCCGCCTCCGCCCCCGCCCGTCGACGGTGACGCCGATGGCGATGGCATCCCCGACTCGGTGGACAAGTGCCCGCACGAGCCCGAGGACAAGGACCTGTTCCAGGACGACGACGGCTGTCCCGATCTCGACAACGACGGCGACGGCATCCCCGACGCGCAGGACAAGTGTCCGCTCGATCCGGAAGACAAGGACGGCTTCCAGGACGACGACGGCTGTCCCGACAAGGACAACGACTTCGACGGCATCCCCGACGCCCAGGACAAGTGTCCGAACGATCCCGAGGATAAGGACGGCTTCCAGGACCTCGACGGCTGCCCCGATCTCGACAACGACGGCGACGGCATCCCCGACTCGCAGGACAAGTGCCCGAACGAGCCCGAGACGATCAACGGCAACCAGGACGATGACGGCTGCCCCGATCGCGGCGACCCGCTCGTGATCCTGTCGCCCGACCGCCTCGATCTGCTCGACGCGATCCAGTTCAAGGGCACGGCGATCGCGAAGCCGTCGCTCAACGTCCTCGGCCAGGTCGGCGCCACGATGCGCGCGCACGCCGAGATCGCGCGGCTGCGCCTGACGGTGCACGTCCAGCCGTCGAAGGATCCCGACAAGGACATGGATCTCTCGCAGAAGCGCGCGCAGGTGCTCAAGGACTGGCTCGTCCAGTTCGGCATCGACGCCAAGCGCCTCGAGCCCCGCGGCTTCGGTGGCAGCAAGCCGCTCGTCCCGCCCGACCAGAAGGGCTCCGGTCCGATCAACGAGCGCGTCGAGCTGATCATCCTGGAACGTAAGTAAGAATTTTCTTCACCGGGGCGCCGGGGCGCTGTGGTACGAGCGCGGCCATGAAGCGCCTGGCTCCCCTGCTGTTCGCCGCTGCTTGCTCGAGCGGCTACCGCGCCGATGGTCCGACGATGCCGCCCCCGCAGGTCGCCGCGGCCCCCGCGCAGCTGCGTCAGATCGGGCTCGCGCCCGCCGACGGTGCAACCGCGATCTGCCCGGGCGCGCCGTTCCAGGTCGTCGTGACCGGTACGGCCGCGGATGGCCGGCAGCTCGCGACGCCGACGAGCTACCGCGGCGGCACCGTCTGGTACGAGGAGCACGGGCTGCCGTGGCAGCGCTTCCAGATCTCGTCGAGCGTCGGCTCGATCACGCCGGCCGCGATGTTCGCTGCGCCGCCGTCGATCTTCACGCTCGCCGAGACGGCCAGCGTGCAGCTCCACGCAGTCGATCTCGCGAACCCTCAGCTGGTCGCGGATCTCAGCATGCCGGTCGACTTCCACTGCAGCCAGACGCTCGCGCTGCGCGGGCAGCCCGGCGCCGCCGGTGCGAACGGCTCGGCGGGTCAGCAGGGCGGCATGGGCGGTCAGGTCCAGATCAGCGTCGGCCGGCTGAACACGCACGCGCACGGCGCGGTGATCTTCGCGCGCGTCGACAGTGCGCTCGGTCGCACCTACTACCTGCTGCAGCCCGGCGGCGGCGCGCTCGTCGTCGACCTCAGCGGCGGCGACGGCGGCGCCGGTGGCGAAGGCCTGCACGCGCAGGTCGAGTATCGAGACACCGACTCGCAGGGCAACGTCGACCGCAGCCAGATCACGTACCAGGGCCCGCCGGGTCCGGGCGGCGCGGGTGGTCCCGGTGGCAGCGCGGTGATCCGCGTCGACGCGAGCGACCGGCTGCTCGCACAGGCCGTCAAGGTCTACAACCCCGGCGGTCCCGGCGGTCGCGGCGGCGTCAACGGCCGCGGCATCGGTGCAGTGCAGGCGGGCGGCGGTCCGATGGGCCCGGCCGGTCCGCTGCCGCAGATCTCGTACGAGGATCCTTCGCAGATCTTCGCCGACGAGATCGCGCAGGGCTTCCCGATCGCGCAGCCGCAGATCGCGCGTCGCCCGAGCCGTCGCTGACTACTGGATGACGACGGGCGCGCAGGTCGAGACGCCGGCGCCGACGATCACTCGTGTGTTCGTGGGGGTCGTTCCCTTGATAGTGCCGTTCGTGCCGTCGACCTGATAGACGGTCGTCGCGCTATCCGTGCTGCGCTGCAGGAACACCCAGTAGTCTCCGCCCCAGAATGCGAATGCCCACGCCATCGGGTCACCAGCGATGCTCGCTAGGGGATAGGTGGTAACCGGTGCGCCGGAGGTCTTGTTGATCTTCTCGACGCGCGGCGACGTCGCATCTGGGAAGAAGCCCCAAAGTTCAGCGTTGCTGTTACCCGTCAGCTCGGGCCAACCAGTCACGGTTCCGACGGTTGACGCGCTGAAGTTGGTCGTGTCGAGCTTCGCCAACGTCGACGAGCTGGTCATCGTCATTCCACCGCCAGCGATGAACAGCGTATCCGTCGATCCGCCGGCCTGGTCGGTCGAGAAACCCATACCGAAATTGACCAGCCCGTTGCTCGATTGCCAGTTCGTTGCCGTACACGGCAGCGAGGCCGACGATGTATCGACGTGGAACAGCTCGCCCGAGTTGTAGAGGACCCAGGCAGCCGCGCTGCGATCGATCGCCATCGAAAACGGCGTTGCCAAGACCTGAGCAGGGCAGTTGAGCGTGCCGAGGTCGTGAAAGGTCTTAGTGGACGGGTCGAATTGCGAGAGCGTGTTGTTCTCGTCGACGACGTACACGATCTTCGCGGCATCGGAGCAACCGTCTTGGTTACCGCTGCCGTTGCTGCCACCGCCGCCGTCGGGACCTCCGCCATTGTCGCCGGGTCGAGTCCGATCGCTCGGGCCGCACGCCGCAAGTGACAGGACCGCGACGGCAAATGCAGTTGTCCGCTTCATTGAAGCCGAACGTACACTGTTTGACGAAAATCCCAGAGCGAGATCTGCTGCGGCTCCCTGAGCTTGCACAACTTGCGCAACGCTTCAGAGCGGCGCGAGCCCGAGGATGAACGCATCGTCGTTGCCGGCGCAGGTGAGTGCTTGCCCGGCGAAATCCGCGAAGCCTTGGAAGCGTCCGCTCACGAAGAACCGTCCGTCTGCGGTTTGCGTCACGCCTTGGCCGTACTCGTCGCCCTGGCCGCCTGCGCGGATCGAGTTGATGTGCGCGCCGTCGGCGCCGGCCAGGCGGACCGCGAAGACGTCGTTGCTCGGGCACATGCTCGCGCTCGACAATATCGGTCCGCCGAACGTAATGGAGCCGCAGAAGTTGCCCGTGAACGCGACGTCACCTGCGCTGTTGGTGTTGACCGATGTCGGGGTCGGGTTGCCACCGGACGCGGCGAAGCTCTTCACCCAGACGAGCGCGCCGGCAGGGGAGTACTTCGCTACGTAGATGTCGCCGTTTGCGTTCGTCGCCATGATAGGCGAGCCGTTGCCGAAGTCGATCGTGCCGGTGAACACGCCGACCACGATTAGGTTCTTGCTGCCGTCGACCGTCATCGCGTTGACTTGCGTGACGCCGCTGGCGGCGCCTCCCACGGACTTCGCGAACAGGTACGCGCCGTTCGTCCCGTTGTACTTTGCGATGTAGCCCTTGCTGGTTGTGCCCGAGCTGACTGCACCGCCACCGAAGTCGACAGAGTTCGCGAAGCGGCCGGTTGAGATTACGTTGCCATCGGCGTCGACCGCGACTCCGAAGCCGATGTCGATTCCTGTGCCGCCGATAGACTTCGCCCATTTGAACGCGCCGTCCGTGGTGGAGAAGGCTGCGAGGAAAACGTCGAATTGGCCCTGGACCGAATACGTCGTCGAGTTGACAGTCATCGAGCTCCGATAGCGGGCGGAGAGAACCACTGTGCCGCCACTGACCGCGACCGCATCACCGTAGTCGTAGTCGGTTCCGCCGATGCCGTGCGCCCAAACGTAGTCCCCGGTCGGCGTGAGCTTCACGAGGAGCGCATCGTTCACGCCGAAGCCGTTGAGGACATTCCCGCTACCGAAGTCAACCGAGCCTGCGTACGTTCCGGCGATGTAGATGTTGTCCATGTCATCGACCGCGACGGCAGTGGCGCTCTCAGCGTTGGCACCACCGATCGCCTTCGCCCACAGCACGTTGCCATTGGTGCTGTCCAGCTTCGCGACGTAGATGTCCGTGCTTCCGTGGCTCGTGATCGATTGCATGCCGATCATCACCGTGTCTTCGAATTCTCCGACAGCGATGAGATTCCCGTCGCTCGTCGTTGCGATCGAGTACGCGCGCTCGTAGCCGGGGCCGCCGACCTGGACGACCCAGAGTCCTTCGCCCTTCATTCCAAAGAGCGCGCCGACCGTGCGGTCCTGATCGAGGGTGACGGAGCAGGAACCAAATCCGACGCAGTCGCCCGACCAGCCCAGGAAGGCGCCACTGCTCGCTATCTCTGCGAGCTGGACTTGCGCGCCTGCCGAGAACACGCCGGTGCACGTCGCGCCGCTACACTGAAGACCGTCAGGACTTGACGTCACCGTTCCGGACCCGTCGCCACCTATATTCACGGTCAGCGTGAACGTCTGCCCCGCGGCCGCGCACATACCCCCGAGACCGTCACCAATGTCCTGATCGGAGTAGCGATAGCCGCTAGAGCACCCGGGATCAGGATAGGCGCACCACTGGTTTCCAGTCGACGCGGTCAAGCATCGTCCGCCGCCACTGAGATCGCAGTTCGAGTCTTGCTCGCACTGCACGTTCGCATGACCGCCGCATGCGGTCAGGACGGCCACCATGATGTTCATAAGCAGGATGCGCGTCATGTCACTCCAACTGCTGACGGTTCGAGGTTCGCTGAAATAGCCTTGCTTTTCCAACTGCAACCAGAACGCTCAGCATGAGGGCGCGAAGTGGATCACGTTCTGTACTTGGTGCGGTCGGTGTTCACACGTAGTGGATGACCACCGCTGCAGCCAGGGCGGCAAGCAGCATCCATCCCCATGGCAGACGCTGCGCCAACGGGCGGATATCTGGTGCTTCGGGATCTGGCGCGCTGCGAGCTTCTGGAACGACCCTTCGGAGGGCGGCCAGCGCGTTGCGCGCCAGGTCGAGCCGAGGAGCCCGGAACTTCACGGTGCGTTCGCGAGCCCTGGACCCGGCGTCACGCCATTCGCCAATGTCGACGAGCACCGCACCGCTCGACAGATCACACGCGGCGTCACGGATGTTGTCGTACGTAGAGATGCCGCGACCGTGCCCGAGCGCGAGCGCACGTGCATCGTCGAATTGCGACCACAACATCTCCCAGCGGGTACCAATCTCGTTGGCCGCCGCCGCTGCTGCTTCGCCGGACCCGCCTCCCGATGTTGCCGCCTGTAGCCGCTGCATCCAACCTGCGAGTTCGTTCAACAGATCCTGAGCGATCGCTACGTGCTGCGTGAATGTTTGCAGCCAGCGGCCATCATCATTCCCACGATAAGGATCGCCGGCGACCGCAGCATCACCGGTTCGAGCTGTGCGCGGCAACGTCCGGGCTTGACTCTCCGGAAGTCGCACGAAGTGGGTCGTGAACTGGATCTCCATGCTTGCGACGCTTCCCCTGCTGGTTCGTTGTCACTTGGCTTCTGGGCGCTCGGGTGGCACCGGCGCCCCCGGTGAACGCACCGGCAGCTCGCCTTTCGCGACGAAGTAGGCAGCGTCAAACTGATGGCATCGATTCTCGCTGTGGTGCAGCCAGGGGATGTAGCCGTACTTCCTCTCCAACTCGTGGCCTTCGCGACCCATCGGCAGCCAGTCCCAGACCGATCCATCCCATCGATCGAGGCGGCCGGTTTCGCCAAACTGCTCTCCCGGGAAGGCCTCACGCGACAGATCGAGCGACAGCAGCTTTCGTGTGACCGGCGAAGCAGCGAACGCTTCGAACACGGACAACTCCACGTGTTTCCGACTCGCACTGATCGAAACCATATGAGCGAGCTGCGGGCTGTCTACGAGTAGCAAGAGATCGGTGTCGGTGATCGTGCTGGCGAGGAATCCGATTCCGTTAAGGCGCGCGAGGAGAGGCGAGCGAGAAAGCTCCTGCATCGGAAATGGGTCGCCGTCCTCGGGCGCTAGGAACTTCACGAAGCGAATGGGCTCGTTGGTCAGGAGCCACTCCCCGTACTCGAGAAATAGGTACGGATCGATCACGATCTCAGTGATGAAGCCCCGGTCGAACGTCCATTCGCGTGCGTACTTCGCGATGGTGCGCGCCCAGGTCTGTTCGTGTTCGCGCAGCAGCGGGTCGGTTCCGGGGTGGCGTGCGTACGTTCCGCGATTCGCGCGATCCTTCTGTGCTTCTGCGACCTGACGCCGAATGAACGTCGCCCGATCGGCATCGAGCCCCGCGATGAAGTCCGCATAGGCCAAGCGGGCTGCGTCATCTTCCGCGTTTGCGGTTACCGCCTTGTGTAGTTCTTGTTCCGTGGTCATCGCGCGGGGTCCTGGTTCGCGCTTCGGCGGTTCCGAGCATAGCGCGCGGCCTGCTGTGCAGACGCGACGAATCCGCCGTCAAAGTTGCCGCTTTCTGGTGGGGCGTCGATATCCGAGGCCGCGTAGAACTTCGCCTTCGCTGCATCAACTTCTGAAGGGGGCATTAGCTCCCATGGTGGGAAACGAGATGCTGCTCCGGTAACGTCGATCGTCCTGACGAGCTCGCCGGTCTTGCTCCTGGCATCGAGTGCGTAGCCGCCATATTGGCGATGGTCGTCCCAGATCAAGCGCATGCTCACCGTCCCCCCTGCACGTTCGACGCTTGCTCTCAGTTCGGCGGCCACCGGCGGAAGCTGATTTTCGCGGCCGATAGACGTCACATAGGCTCCGGCATCGGCGAGCGGGTTCTCGTCTGCCTTGTAGCCATCCGGTACGAACTCACCCGCGATCTGCTTGCCCTTGTTCGGGCCTTCGGTATGAGTGCCGTGCATTTCGATCGATCCATTTTTTCCGACGGTCGGAGTATCGATGCTGACGTCGAGTACGAGCGAGAACCGTCCATCACCGGCTTTGAGCTCGACACCGCCTAGCTTCTTGTAAAGCGCGACCGTCTCCGCGTCGCCGTGCTGCGCCACCACGTTACGGAACTGATCGTTCTCGAGAAGCCCCGGCGGTGGTTTGTCTCCAACCATCGTCACGTGTGCGTTGGTGTTCCGGTTGAGGATGATCTCGGCCGCGCTGATTCCGGTGCCCGACGAACCGCCGACGACCCATTTGTTTGTCTTCGAGACGTCGAGAGTCTTCAGGTTCGCATCGTCCCCGAGCACGAACTTGTCAGGATGCTCGCGACGCAGTTGTTCCCACTTATCGCCGGCCACGACCATGTCGTACGCGTCCTTGGAGCTGGCTGCGATGTCCGCTTCCAGATCGTTGTCGCGCAGCGCCTTGCGAACCGCGGCGAGGTCCTTCTCTCGCTGACCTGGCGCGCTCTCAAGACCGACAAGGTGTTCGATTCGGTCCAGCGCGGCCTGTGCCTTCGCCTGCCGGGCTGGATCGTGGGCCTCGGATGCGATCTTGCGCAGCGCGTCCTTGACGCCCGAAATGCCTTTCCACGGATCCATGCGCCGCGGCGTTCCAGGGATGCGCTCGACCGGAAAGCCAGTCGCGAGGGTCAGGTCGCCCGTGACCTGCACCTTGATCGCTTCGCCACCATCACTTGGCTGAATGGTCACAAGCGTCCTGCCGGCATCGTCGATTGCGATCGCGGTCACCTTTCCGTCAATGACCGGCCCTTGCGCGGCGATGCTGTCTTCCCAATACTGGACGGCCGCCATCGGTACACGCTCGTCTGGTTTCGCGAACTGATACGGATCTCCAATGCCAGCGTCTTTGAGACCGCGCAGCTGGCTCGCCGTTTGCGCGATGAACTCGCTCGCATCTTGCTGCCAACGACCGGCGGCATCGACGAACAACGCCTTGGGATCGCGTGCGGCGAGCGCAGCACCACCGCCGATCTGGATGTTCCCCTGCTTCGGGTATTCGCCGTGAGGCATCGCCTTCGCTTGTGCGCGAAGCTGCGCGATCGTGGCGGCACTCTTGGCGTTGCGGCGCTGCTTAGCCTGGAGCGCCAGCTCCGCGGCACGTTTGTGAGAAACGGGGTCTGCGTGCCGTGCGCCAGCGTCGGGCACGTCGTGGATCTGTTCTCGAGACCCTTGCTTGGTCTTGTTAACCGAAATATCGGCTTCCCGCGCGTCCTTCACGGATTGGAGCTGCGACTTCTCCTCGGTATCAAGGTTTGCTTCGGCAGCCGAGATGCGCTCGAGAACCTTTTGTGAGTCCTTGTTGGCAAGCTCCGCGAACGCGAGTCTGCGTCGCTCGGCGGCTCCGTCCGTTCCTTCGCGTAGACCAAGTTCTTCGACCAGCGCCGCTAGCTCGCGGGTCGACGCAGGATCATTCGGCGCCTTCGCGAGCTTTTCGAGCAATACCCGGATTTCGGCAATGCGTCCGCGGTCGTGCGGGGACAGCACTGCTCCATGAGGAGTTGCCCCGCCCGCCTTCAGAAGGTCAGGCCCCGCGTGCTGTTCTTTGGCGGCAAGGTCTCGCTCGGCAAGGATCTCCGCGACCTCGTGCGCGAGGGCGCGATCGACATTCTCTGGGTCGATCGTGTCGTTCAGCTGGATCACGTACCGGCCTTCGATAGCGACCGGCGTTGGCTTGCCGTCTGCGCCAGCAACGAACGTTTGGCCTAGCTTCGTAGGATTCACGATCGTACGCGCGACCGCATCGCTTCCGATTGGACCGCTGGCGAGCCGAATCGTGAATGCCTCTCCTTCGGGCATTGTCACCAGATACGTCGCATCTATGATCTGTCGCTCTTGGGCGTCCTTGTGGTGCGCGGCGGCGACGGCCTTCTTCACGGAACCCTTGAAACGCTGCACGGCGCTCTCGATGCCTGCGGTTGCGCGATCGATAACCTTCGCCGGGTCGGCGTCGGCACGCGTGCGCCCCTTGAACGCAGACCCAGGCACGGCCGATGCCGTCATCTCCTTCTCGTGGGGTGCTCGTACGTCGTCGTGCGACGCGGATGCCTTCTGCTCGCCGACGCCAGCCTCCGGCGTCACGACGTGTTCTTTCCCGCCTGAGCCGTCAGCCTTTTCGCTCTGATTGGGCTGAGGAACAGGGTCCTTGGCGGCGCTAGAGCCAGCAGCGCGTCCGTGGTCGGCTGTGTCCGCCGTCGGCGGATGTTCACCCGTCGCAGGCGTGGTGTGGTCGCCTACGGTCGAGTTCGCGACACCCTCGCCGGCCGGTTCGCCGCGCGTCTTCTTGTACGCGTCGATGACGTCGCTGCGCTGATGCTCGCTGCC